>Ga0180433_10000065_pt1 | contig 164037 bp, 172 predicted proteins | sample SS_ome_8_FD_132980 | JGI IMG/M metagenome (GOLD analysis project Ga0180433, IMG submission 132980) | Hypersaline lake sediment archaeal communities from the Salton Sea, California, USA - SS_1_D_1 metaG | ecosystem: Environmental > Aquatic > Non-marine Saline and Alkaline > Hypersaline >... | reverse complement strand
CGTATGCAAGAAGAACTTGCATAAGTTTGTATCCGTGTTCATGTTCAACAGAAATCACAACTGTATGCCACCGATGGACATGTTTGTATCATTCTTATCAGCCATCATCGAGAGATGAGCGAAAACTATTATTGAAAATGATCTACCTCGCAATAAACTGATTTTGGTTGTCCACCCCACACAGATAAGGAGGATTTATGCTGTCCATCAAACCATTGCCGAAAAGATGGGATTCAAGGCAGATTACCAACTCGCTATAACTGATTACAAGTTCGATCCAAACGACCCAATTGACCAAAAGGAGTCTATTATCGAATTGCTGAGGCTGGTTGAGTGGCCTTCTAAGGGCATATGTAAGCCCCAAAAGGATCTGCCCAAAGATCTTATTGGATATGCAAGGGACGCTGTCAGGTCAGGTATTGTTAAAACCGATTTCATTGAACGTGGCTATTAAACATTTATAAATGAAACAAACCATAACCTATCAATTGTGAATGATTAAGTGATACTATGAAGCTGACTGTTCTGGAAAAGAAAAAGGACAAGTGGAAGCTAGAGGTGGATGGCGAAGATCATACTCTGCTGAACCTGCTCAGGGAGAATGCCTGGAAGGAGAGGGCAAAGCAGGCAACATACATGATAAAGCATCCTTATCTCTCAAAGCCTGAGATAACGGTCATAGGCCCCAACCCGAAGAAGATTCTTGCAGACGCCGCGAAGCGCATAATCGACGATACCAAGGCGTTTGAGCGGAGTTTCAAAAGGAAGTCTTAACCGGTTGGTTGCTTGGTTGTTTTCATGGACTATGTCCTATCCTTTGCTGCTTTTGTATGCTGTAAGGAATATCGCGATTATTATTACTATACCAATTATAAGGATGAAGTTCTCTTCTGAGACAGGGAAACCGCCCGGCAGCCAGTCCTGTATAAGCTGCGTTCCATGGCTAAGCATGAATATGGCAAGGAGCCCCAGTATTATGACGAGCAGGTCGTAATCCCTTCCGCCCTGGCCGGGCTTGAACATGGATAGCACGAACTTGATGAAGAACAGTATGATGAACAGCAGCGCTGCCCATGGCATTGCCGCTATGATGGTTGCAACAACGGCTGCGTTGCTAACCGAAAAGAACGCCACCACAATCGCTATGATCGCAATGACCTTCTTGTTCTTGAAAACCGACGCAAGCTCGAGCGCGCCATACACTATGGCAAGCACGAACAAGAACGGCAGGATGAATGTCATCAAGTCTAATGCCATATCACACACCACTGCTTATCTTATCCAATTCTTTAATCTTATCTCTAAGGGTTTCTAACTCGCCGCCCATCTCTCTAAACGGATTTGCTTCATATTTAGATAAGATTGCTCGGGCAGAAGTCTTTATGCCCCTCACTTCCTGGGAGTCGGGTCCGGGCCTATCAGATTTACCGGACTTTATGTCCTTAGTAAGGTGAATAGCGGTATCAACATCCCCGATTGCGTCCATTATTTCTCTCTTTTCGTCCTTGCCCATCCTTGTTACTTTCCTGCCTTTTTCTAACAAGTTTTTTAACCCACCAAATCCAGACATTCCGCCGCCTTTTCCCACCCCGGACATGCCTCCGCCCCCACCGTTGGCATGCCTACGGGTGATGAGGTAGAATATGAACAGTAGCGGAAGGATTGCGAACCAGAACTCGCCTACCCAGAGTATTACGGGGTACCAGCCCTGTATTATTATGAAGGCGAGCACAGCCACGCCTATAAGCAGGTTTATGCCCTTATGGCCGCTGAATATTGCGCGGCTGCCTACATATATGAATAGTATCAGGAAGACCATTGGGAAGAACAGGAAGTAAAGCATCGGTCCCATCGGCTCCATGACCTGGTGCGAGGGCTGGCTTATGAATGCGTTGCATGCGCTCTGGGCTGAATAGGTCGGGCACAGGAACTGCACAAGCGTCTGCATGATGTCTAAGGCCATATGCTTAATACCTCCACTTTAACCAATTTATCCAGGTGGAGCATCCACCTGGACACCCTCCGCTTTAACCGCCAACCGTAGGGTAGCTACTTAGGCGGAGCATCCACTCTTTATATTGGTCCGGAAAGGTTTAAATTGGTTGGAAAACGCCAAACATTAATAAACCAAAAAAATATCTTTTATCATCCATTGCCCGTTCGGCTGGTTTTGCAAAGCGGGTGGCAAAGTTGTCGGCTCGGCCGACAAAGCTTTTAAGTAAAAACATTAAAATGTTATCTATGGTGGGGTTAAGAGGGAATGGGGTTAGGGCTATAATCGCCTTTTTGTTGCCTGTTTTAATTATCACGTTGCTTTCTTCCATGGGCATGGGTTTAAACAGCCCGTCCGGGAATTTCAGTGCTTTGCCTGTGAACGTTTCCTTCAACTGGACCAATGACACCATTAGCCTCACGTCCAACATAAACTATTCATACCTGTGGATTGAGAACGAGACCACAAGCATAACACCCGAATACTTTATAACAGCACAGTACCCCAACCAGGCAGGCGGCGGCTATCTCTCCTCGGATGAATGGGATGTATGTTTTTCCAACGGCGCCGGGTTTCTTATCCAAAACCAGACCAGCAGCTACACTAACAGGACAGGCTTTTTGAACGACACGAACAGCTCGGCCTTTTACATAAACCCGCAGATGTTTTGTCCTGCTGGCCTGTATACAGGAAACTTCACTGTATATGACAACACGTCCAATTCAACTGAAAACATAAGCGTCAAGGCAATGATTAATGTGCCGCTCAACACGAACAACACGCTGAACCAGACCAGCAAGTATGGTTATATGAATGGCAGGATGTTATTGGCCCAGGCCACTGCAGACACATACCATTCATATTACCTGAACACGTCTGAGATCGGGAATGCGACATCGGTCACAATAATACTGAGCGGCATGTCACAAAACATGGACCTGTTCCTGTTCAACAGCACAGGCGACCTGCAGGCACAGTCCATAAACACATCAACCAACCCGGATGAAGTGACGGTTTCTTTGCCAAGTGTTTCGGATATGTGGGAGTTGCGGGTTTTTGGGGATGTGACCTCAAGCCTGAACTTCAATGCATACCTTTATTACAATACCCTGAACTTCACCAACGATGCCGGCGGCGAGCCCGTAAGCTCTGTGAATCTAGGCATTCTCAATTCCACTGGAACAGGCAACGAAAACTTCACGGTCAGGAACGTGCACTACTGGAATTTGACTGGGGTCAACCAAACCGTTGAGGTCTATAACGTTGAAACCCTGACCGACCAGAGTGCGGCCAAGACGTTCCATTTCCTTGTTCCCAGCTATGCCCAGAAAGTCAGGGCGGATGTGCAGTGGTCCATAATAGCTGGCAACGTAAGCGACTGGGACCTGTACCTCAGGGACGCCAATGATAACCTGCTTGGCAGCTCAACCTCGAAATACCTCAACACAAACATAACCAATGCCACGCGTGAGGAATACATAGAATACACCGGCCCCTTTAATCTAACCAACGAGGGGTACTGGAACGTGACTGTTCTGAACAACAGCTATTTCGCCACCCAGATAAATTACACGCTGAGATTCTATGTATGGGTGAACAGCTCGGAATGGATAAGCACAAACTTCACCCAGAACACGTCGTTCAGGGAGCCCAGCAATGCCAATGCCTCTGCGCCAGTGAACGTAAGCATAACAGTGCCACAGGACCGGATCCTCAACGGGACGTATGGGGGCTTCCTGCAGTATGACAACAACGATAACTGGAAGGCGAGGCTGCCTCTTTCATTCAAGGTAACAACAGGCAACCTCCTTGTCAATGATGCTTATGGCAACACCTCAACCTACAGGGTGAAAAGGAACCTGGGCATGAATGATACGTTCTTCCTCAACATAAGTTACAACAATACCGGAGCGAACCCCATTTATTACACAAACAACACGTCCAGCAACACGCTTTATAGCTTAAGCAACGTGAACCGGACCATAAACTTCACTGTCGTCACCTGGCCCGGCGAGCCCATAGGCGGCGGCACTAGCGGTACCATTGACCTGAACGTCAGCATAAGGACCAATGAAACAGCCAACCTTGAGGGCATATACAGGGGATGGGTATTCTTCAACACCACCAACACTGACCAAAGCAACTCATCACACCCATACAAAACATTCAACCTCACGGTCGAGGTTAACCTCACGGACCAGCTGGATGTGATTGTGATCGGCTTCACGCCGTCCGCAGTCAATGTTACCGGCAATGCCAGTAATATTACAATCGAATTCAATGTAAGCCTGGAGAACGGCACATTGGTTTCAGGTTCGACTGGCTGGGGAGCAGGCAACTTCACGAATTTCAAGATAAAGGAGAACAATGTGCCCACGCATATCGTTAGCCTGACGAACAAAAACACGTCTGTCGGGGGAGGTAACTGGTGCGGTTTCGGTGGGAACTGCAGGGTCAATGCAACCGTCCCCCTGAACACCGTGGGCGGATACTACAACACCACATTCACTGTCCAGTGGAATACGGGTGAGAGCACACTGGCCGGACAGGCAAAGATGGTGCCTGGTGTGAACCTGACCGTCCAGGACAGGGGGCTCAGCCTGACCAGCAAAAGCGACGAAACGCCATCCGTGTATGAGGGCGTGTATGATGTCTATTTCAATGTCAGCGTGAAAAACTATGGGCCCTGGACAGCAACAGGCACGCTGAACATGACCGGCTCGTGCAGCTATGCGACCGTGGCGGTCGATAATAGGGGGAGCGGATGCGGCTCCCAGAGCGGCAGGGTTTTCACCATGGCCATAGACGGCAACGGGTCAGAGACATGCTGGTATCGCTGGAAGCTGACAAGTGAGGCCGATATAGGCAACGTAAGCTACCGAACATGTAATTTCGATGTTTTAACAAGCGAAAGCTCCTTCAACGACATAGATGTGACCCTCACCATCCTGAACAAAACGGGCGGGACCAGTGATGATACCACGGACGGGACCACTACAGCAACTGGTGATGATACGACTGACGATGATGATGATGATGAATTCGCCTATTCACTTTCGATAACAGACTACCCCACAACCCTTCGGGCGGTGCTTGGGGGCGGCAATGTCACCAACATCACGGTCAAGAACACCGGTGACCTGTCTGTCTCTGTGAAGTCGTCTGTAACAATCGGTGACGGGATAACGGCAAGCGTCACGCCGACAACGCAGCCCATTATATCCGGTGGCAGCAAGGATTTCACAATAACGTTCAATGTTTCCAACTCAACCGCGCTTGGCGACCATTCGGGGACGTTCAAGACATACATGTCGTTGATGGGAGAGACCGATGACACGAAGACCTTTACGTTAACGGTCACTCCCACCCAGGAGAAGATCGGGGAGATAAGCGATTCATACCAGAACTACTCCGGTGCTTTTGACGTGTTGTTCCAGAATTTCACTGCCATAAAGGAGAGCGGGCTTGTTGCAGAAGAGAATGTGAGCAGGGTTGAGGTTTTGATTAATGACACAATGGATACGCTGCAGAGCATAAAGAACGCAATGGATAGCGGGGATTATGCAACCGCAGAGTCCCTGCTGGCAGATATGAATGCGACCCTGAACAACATCAAATCAAGGCTTGAAACCCTTGCAACGGAAAGGCAGACGGCAGCGGATATCGCATCAAGCGGGCTTTGGACATGGATAATAATAGGCGTAATCATTGCGGCAGCTGCCGGGCTCTTTGCATACATGCTGCTTCCGCCTGGGGGGTATTCCATGTCCCAGAGGTTCGGGCCCAAACCCCTGCCATTAAAACAAAGGGTGGCCAACTTCCCAAGAAACGCAAAGAAAAAGATAGCGGACCTTTTCAGGAGGCTGTTCAGGCGGAAAAAAGAGGACAAGGCAAAGGTCGAATCCAAGAAATACGCCAGCGGGTACGAAAAGCAAAGGCCTGGCGGATACAAATTCGGTAAGAAGAAATAGATGAAAAACGAAGTGGCATGATGGCGGCAAGCCGCTTCAGCTGTCCCTTACTTCTCGCTCATTCTTTCCACTATCTTTGCATATGCGGGCCTTGTTATCAGGATTCCAGTCAATACCCCTATTATCGTTGTTATGGCAAAGCCCCTGATCAGGCCAATGCCCAGGAACATGAGCGGGAGCATTGCTGCTATGGTCGTCGAGGCCGCGCCGAATATGATGAAGAATGCCCTCTTTATCTTTTCCTTTATGGTGTAGAGCTTCCTCTCTGCACCGGACATTGTTTCGTCTGATATTATTATGAGCTGGTCCATACCGGTCCCTATGGCAGCTATTATCCCGCCTATGGTGGCGAGGTCTATGGTCCATGACATCATGCCGAGCAGCGGTATCAGTATCGCGCCTACCCATGCATATATGTCTGTTTCCTGCTTCTTCCACCAGGAAACCCCGACAATGATTATGTTTGCAATGAGCACGGCTCCCCATACGCCTACATCATTGGTTGCTGCTATGCCGAGTATTATTATGACTTCTGTAAGGCCTATGAGCACCAGCGGCACTGCGATCCTCAGCTTCCTATACCTTATGAAAACAATGACCATGACAACACCTGCCGCAAGCATTGCTGCGTACAAGGCAGACGTGAAGAAGTCTGCGCCAAGTGTTGGGGAAATAACGTCAACCGAGGCTGTCTCCAGGTTTGTGGGCAGGGCTCCGGACCTAAGTATGGTCTGCAGCCTCAGCTTCTCGTTTATGGCTTCGTCCCTATCTACCCTGAAGCCTGTTATCTGCGGGGTTTGTACTGCCTGGCCCTGCAGGTCGGCTGATATGCGCAGGTTTGAGACAAGCTGGTCGTCTAAGTATAAGAATATTTCAGTATCCTTCAGGTATTCGTCTCCGGAGTTTATGTCAATATACTTTGGGACACCGGACGTCACCTTTGCAAACCGCTGCGCCCCGTCAACCGAAACCTGCGTGGTGAAATAAAACTTATACCCGCCCTGCTGCGGCAGCAGGCCGGAGCGCTGCGGGTCTGAAAAAACTATCTCAACGTCATCCCCGCCCAGAACATCAGCGATGAACATCAGCGTGTTTCCTGTCCGGTTGAGATAGCGCAGACTGATGTCATCAATGGTGAAGGTGCCGTTGGGCTCCACGGTGGAGCCGCCTATCTCCAGGGTGTCGTTTTCAACAACTGTGATAGTATGCTTGTTCTGCCCGAGCTGCAGCTCGGCTGTTCCGCCGGAAACTGCAGCAGGCTTTGTTATTCTACCCTCGAACCTGCCCTGGCTGGAAAGCAGCTCATCCACTATTTTCCTTCCAATGCCTGCGGCCTCAACCTGTATGAAATATCCTTCATTCCCCTTTATTGAATAGAACTTCATCTCCCTGAGACCATAGAGGTTGGCGCGCGTCTGCAGGGTAGCCATCACCTGCTCTATCATTTCCGCACTCGTGTTCTTTTCCGTGGGGCTCAGGATTATCCGTGTCCCGCCCCTCAGGTCCAGGCCGAAATCCAGGTTTGTTCTTTCTATGTCCATTACTTCGATGCCTGGTGTTGTTGTGTTTGTTGTGGTTATTTCATACTGCTCATTATTGGCCATCAGTGTTATTGTTTTGCCTTGGCCTATGCCCGATGTCAGCCGGACCCAATCATCGACGTTATTCACTGGTTCACCGTTCACATTGGTTATTAACATGCCCTGCTCAAGCACGCCCCTTGCAGGGGATTCGCCTGAAACGTAAAGTATCTCAACCCCATTCCTTCCGTATGGGTATGCCTTCAGCCCTATTGCGAATATTGCCCCCAGCAATGTTACCAAAAGCAGCAATAGCCTCCAATACTTCAACATGGTCCCATCCTCCTGTAAAGATTACATGTGTTGTTTCCGATCATAGTAGCCCCTTCCTTTCCATATGCCATCTCAAAAGAGTGGAGTTCTGCATCCATGTCAGGCAGATGTCTGTTAGGATGCCTATAAGCAGGACCATTGCTATCTGTGACAGCACTGGTGACAGTCCCGTAAGCAGGAGAGCAACAAGCGCGCCGGCCGTTGTCACTGACATTGTAATGCCTGTTTTGAGCGCGTCCTTGAACCTCACTCTGAATTCAGCAGTGCCTTTCAGCATCCTTGTCGTAAGCATTATGTCCGTGTCAACAGAATAGCCTATGAGCATGAGCAATGCCGCCAGGCCGGCAAGCGAAAGGTCTATGCCGAATACCTGCAGTGCGGCCAGGGTAATTAGGATATCAGAAACCGCACACAGTATCACCGCACCAGAGGGTACTGGTGCCCTGAAGATGACGAAAACAATTATGCCCATCATGATGAACGCGAATATTATTGCCAGCTGGGCCTGGGACCAGAAAGACTCCCCAAGCGCTGGGCCTATTGTCTGCGTAGAGTAGTCCGCAATTTCAATGCCCATATCTGACAGAGCTGTAAGGACGTCATCCGTATTCACGTCTGAATCCGCCTGTATTATGAAGCCGCTGCCTGACAGGCCGCGCGTCTGCTTTATCGAAACCTCACCGAAAAGTTCCGAAAGGCTGGTCTTGGCGGATTCTATGTCGATCTGGGATTCGCTGCTCACAGTCACCAGTGAGCCTCCTCTCAGGTCTATCGAACGCCTGAACCATTCCCCGTTCTGTAAGAAACCGCTGGCCAGTACCCCAACCGCTAGCAGTATGAGGAATGCGGGCACTAACAGGGACAGTTTGTAGTTTTTTGGCACCATATTATTACCATATCCTCTCTTTTTGGCGTATTTATTTAAATTGGTATTTGCGAACAAAACAGCATGGCAAGCGGTTTTTCGGGTTATGATGTTATAATCGCAGGAGCAGGCCCTGCGGGCCTCCATGCAGCACACCAATGTGAGCGGCTTGGTTTGAGTGTCCTGGTGCTTGAGGAGCACGCAGAAATAGGCAGGCCCAACCATTGCTCCGGCCTAATATCCGCGAACATTGAGTCGTTCTTTCCTGTCAAAGACCTTAAGGACTGCATTGAGCACAGGGTCAGGGGCGCGATAATGCATTCCCCGAACGGCAAACAGCTGAAGCTTGAAAAGCCAGGCACAGCAGCATGGGTCATCAATAGGGCCAAATTCGACAGCTTCCTTGCGTCCAGGCTGGGGTCCGAAACCGAAATCATGCTAAAGTCAGCCATAGATGCGTTCACTGTCCTAGACGACCGGGTCATTGTCAAGTCAGGCAGCCGTACGTTCGAGTCATCCGCATTGGTGGGCTGCGACGGCGCCAATTCCTTTGTGAGAAGGCAGATGGGCGTCCAGCCGAAAGAGATGCTTAACGGCCTGATCGCAATAGTCGATGAGAAGGATGACAGCAAGCATGTAGGGATGTGGTTTGACAAGGACTGGACTGACGGCTTCTTATGGAAGATACCGCGTAACCAATCAACCGAATACGGCATGCTGGGCACTGGAGCCAAGTTTGAGCAGTTGAAGCGGTTTTTTGATTTAAAGGGAAAATTAATCAAGCAAGGCGGTGTTGTCCCACTGGGCCCTCCAAAGACATATTTTGACCGGGTCCTGCTTGTTGGGGATGCAGCAGCCCAGGTCAAGCCATGGTCTGGTGGCGGCGTGATCTATTCCCTCACAGCAGCAGAAATCGCTGCTGATGTCCTCAAGCAGGCCAAGGCAGTTAATGACTTCACAGCAGGCTACCTGAAAAGGTATGAGCATGGTGGGGATGGGTGGAAAAAGGCATTCGGCAGCCGGATCCGCACAGGCATGATTGGCAGAAGCCTTTTCAAGCGCATGGGCAATACCCGGCTGAACCTGGCCATGCGCGGCATGGGCCGCGCCAGTTTTCTGATGAACAAGCTGGATATGGATTTTTTAATGAAGAAATAGCTATTTGGTTTAATTGGTTTCTGCCGAAGATAAGAACAATTTATAAATCTATTTATTAATAAGCAAGCAAGGATAATTATATAAAATAGGTGTTGACATGGAGGAATTGGCTAAGAAAGCTGGCTTTATTCATAAGGATTGGGATACGATACTGAAAAATAAGAAAATTGATATAGTTATGAATAATGAACAGATTGTAGCAGTTCTTAAAAAGATTGGTCACAGTATTGATGAAGATGGTTATATTATTAGTTCAAGGAATGAAAAAAGAGTATTATCAAATGATGGTAATGAAATAAAATTAAATGAGCTTGGGGCCGTAATCCCCGGTACGAAAAATTTTATAAAAAATAATATTGCTAGTTTCTCTCAGTTTTTGGCCGAACACGAACAATAAGGTGTTGCAATATGAGTCTCCCTGAGCTCGTTCTTAGTGGTGCGGGGATATTAAAGAAAATTGGAGGTCTCATTAGACCCAAAAAGCGGGGGGATCAAAGAGCATTAAGTGATTCATCGATAACTCAGAGAAGTATATTCGGTAAGAACGAGATTACTCTTGTTTATCCCCAGGGTCAGAAAGTTCCTTTTTTAGCTAGAGATGAACTGCCTAAGGAGGTTATAGCTAAAATAAAAGAGCAATATAGTAAAAAGAATTTAGATGTCGGGAAAGAGGGTATAAGATTAATTACAAATGCTTTCAAGGAGGATATAAATAGATATCAGAAAGAGTACAGTAAACCAAGTACAATAGATGATATTATACCTTTGCTCGATCACAAATACAAGTCCATATTAAAGTTATCATTATATGTTGAAAGATTGCTTAGAGATGAAAATCATGAAAGGGTAAAAGAAGTTAAAAGGGATATAAGTAGACACTATGGAAAGGAAGGGACTACGTTATGCAGACTCTATTCGGCTGGTTATTTGGATAAATTTATTGAATATTTTTCAGCACAAATTTCAAAGAAAAATATTGACAAAAGAGCCTTATCGAAATTTGTAAATAAGGAATTAAGTGAGTTCATAGAGGAAAGTAAATTCCTATTTTTTATACAACAAGGTGACAATATAATTCACGTTGCCCATAAGATTGTAAATCAAATGGAAGATCCAAGACCGTTTATGGCTATACACGCTTCTGGTTATTGGAATATCAAGAAGGCAAAAAAGATACTGAAAATAATTGAAGAAGATATTGAAAAGTATGAATACAGAATAAAAGAAATCAATAATCCCGTAAAGTGTTCCGGTTCTCCTATTTATTATATCAGTTTGGTGAATAAAAAGGTTGCTCCATAATTTATTAAACACTATTTCTGGTTCTTATCAACCAGCTCGAACTTTATGCCGTAATTGATCAGGCCGCAGTCGCCGTCCTCGTACATGCGACGGAAGACTGGCCTGACAAGCTTGCCAATCTCCACTGCATTTATGTCGCCCACGACCTGGCCTGTAATGCTCGGGCCCTCTTCGAGTTTTATTATAGCAACCGCATAAGGCGTCTGCTTTTCGAAGCCGCTGGGCGCTGTCCTTATTATTGTGTAGCTTGCTATTTCCCCGTTGCCGCTGAACCGGAACGGCTCTATCTTGCCATCGCGCCTGCACTTGGGACAGAAGTTCCTTGGTGGGAAGTATAATGAGCTGCATGTCCCGCATTTGGTGCCCACCATCCTGTACTTGGATTCCTTCAGCCTCCAAAACAATGGGACACTTGACCTGTGCATATTTTTCACTTCCTTAAAAAGTTCTGAACGTCTCCTTTGGGTTCTTACTAAGTATATTTACAACAGCTGTTGCGCCAGAGCCGCCGATGTTCAGAGCAAGCCCCGTGCCTGCTCCATTGACCTGCAGCTGGCCATACTCTCCCCGCAGCTGCTTGGTTATGTCAACTATCTGCCTTATGCCCGTGGCTCCCACTGGGTGGCCAATTGATTTCAGGCCTCCTGCCGTGTTTACGGGCTTCCTGCCGCCCAGTGCAATGCTGCCCTCTTCCACAAACCTGCCTCCCTGCCCTTTTTCGCAGAACCCCAGATCCTCGACAGCAAGTATTTCATTGATAGAGAAGCAGTCATGGACCTCTGCTATGTTGACGTCTGCTGGGCGAAGGCCTGCCTGCTCGTATGCCTTCTTTGCGGCAATCTTTGTCGCAAGTATTTCAGTAAAGCTCTGCCGGTGGTGCAGTGCTAATGTATCTGAAGCCTGCGCAGAACCCAGCACCCATATGGGATTCCTGGTCCTCCTTGCCACATCCTCTGAAGCAAGAACGACTGCTGCTGCGCCGTCTGTAATCGGCGAGCAGTCTAAGAGGGTTAGCGGATCAGCAATCATGGGGGAGTTCAGCACATCCTCAATTGTTATCTCCCTGGGGAACTGTGCATTTGGGTTTAGGCTGCCGTTCTTATGGTTGTTGACGCTCACCATTGCCATCTGCTCTCTTGTTGTCCCAAAACGGTGCATATGCGCCCTTGCTATCAGCGCGTAAAGCCCTGTAAACGTCAATCCAGTAGCAGATTCCCACTCCTGGTCGCCTGCTCCCATGAGCGTTGATATGGCATCACTTCCCTTTATGTCTGTCATCTTCTCTGCTCCGGCAGCCACCACTACGTCATACCGGCCTGACTTTATTGCCAGATACGCGTGCAGGAATGCCAATGCCCCTGAAGCGCAAGCCGCCTCAACCCTGGTTGCGGGTATTGGTGTGAGCCCAACATTATCAGCAGTCAGTGGTGCAAGATGCTCCTGGCCTATGAATTTGCCCGCGCTCATGTTGCCTATGAACAGCGCCTTGATGTCCCTGCCCTCGATGCCTGCATCATGTATTGCCTTGACGCCGGCCTCAGTTGACAAGTCCCGCAAGGACTTCTCCCAGTGCTCATCAAACTTCGTGTATGCTGCTCCTATTACTGCTACTTTTGTCATATCACATCACCTTTAGCTTGCCCCTTAGCTTAACATAAGTGCCGTAGTCAATGTTCTGCTTGTTCTTTATGTAATGTTCGGTCTTGTTTGCCTTGTTCCTGCGCTGCCCGATTTTGTCGGTGACCGTCATTACGAATGAGTCAGCGCCTGCACCAGACCCGTATGACGTTAGCAGAAGCCTATCACCAGGCTTTGCTACGTCCAGGGCAGCTGTGAGGCCGAGCGGGCTTGATCCTGAGTAGCAGTTGCCGATTTTCTTGACCACTAGGCCCGGTTCCATCTGCTCCTTTGTAAAGCCCATCATCTTGGCTGCGCGGCTTGGGAACTTGCCGTTTGGCATGTGCAGTATTGCGTATTTGAAGTCTGTTGGCTGCAAACCAGTCTTGTCCAGCATCATCCTGGTTGCTGATATCACGTGCTTGAAGTAGGCGGGCTTGCCAGTGAACCGCGCGCCATGGCTTGGGTAGTCCTGGCCCTCCCTTCTCCAGAAGTCCGATGTATCGGTCGTGAATGAGCATGTGGCATCTATCGTGGCCAGCGGATCCTTTCCGATAATGAATGCGGCCCCTCCGGCTGCTGCGCTGTATTCCAGGGCATCGCCTGGCCTGCCCTGCGACGTGTCAGCGCCTATGGCCATGCCGTATTTAATCTGTCCGGCCTTTACATGTGAAAAGCATATCTGCATGCCTGCTGTGCCTGCCTTGCATGCGAATTCCAGGTCAGCACACGTAAGCTCCGGCCCGATGCCAAGCGCCTCAGCAACAATGGTACCGCTGGGCTTGACGGCATAGGGGTGGCTTTCCGAGCCTACATAGATCGCGCCTATGCTCTTGGGGTCGATGCCTGCCCTGAGCAGTGCGTTCCTGCCTGCCTCAACGCTTATGGTCACTGTGTCCTCATCTATGTCAGGCACGCTCTTCTCGGTTATGCCAAGGCCATTCCTTATGCTGACCGGGTCATTGCCCCAGATGCGTGCTATCTCGTCCACTGTTATCCGGAACCGCGGGACATATGCTCCGTATCCTACTATGCCTACTCTACCATTGCCCCCAATATCCACGTCGTCTGCGTCAACCATAGAATCTACTAATATTAGACAGTGCAAAGTTTTTTAAACCCATCATAGGCTTCTCGACTTATGCCGTATGTGCAGGTCGAGTGGCCGCCTAAAGGTGTTCGACGATTGGTAAACAGCTTATCAACAAAAAACGGCGGTGTGCTGATCGTATGACGTTTTAATAAAAACAACCATAATAAACCATGCAAACGATGGACTGCATAAAGGGCAGGGCAAGCGTAAGGAAATATAAGCCAGATGCCGTGCCTGATGCTGTTTTGAAGGAGTTGATAGAAGCGGCCACACAAGCCCCGTCAAGCGGGAATGTCCAAGATTGGGAGTACGTTATTGTCAAGACGCCTGAAGGCAAGAACGCGCTTGCGAAGGCCGCTTTTAACCAATCCTTTGTCTCCAATGCCCCATGTGTCATTGTTGTGTGCTCTGATATTGAAAGGATTTCAAAGGCGTATGGGGAAAGGGGCAAGGCACTCTATTCAATACAGAACACGTCCGCTGCGATCCAGAACCTCATGCTTGCGGCATGGGATAAGGGCCTGGGGACTTGTTGGCTGGGGGCATTCAACGAGGAGGCAGTAAAGGGGGCAGTGGTCATGCCCACCAACGTAAGGCCGCTTGCGATAATAACGCTTGGCTATCCTGCTGAGAGGCCCAGCAAGCCGAGAAGGAGGCCGACTGACAAGACCGTACACTGGGAAACTTTTTAATCTTCTTTATATGATTATATGATTAGGTGGAAAAATGATGAAGGAACGGATGGCAGCGATCGTGATTGGCGGACTGCTGGTTTTTTCGGTTGTTGGCTATGCCTTCATAGGCATGGGCAGGTTTGGCGGTTCAGGCGAACAGCAGGTGCAGGTTCCGTCAGTGATGAACGAATACTTGTCAGCCGAGCAGGTTGTTTCTGTGTTGCGCACCGGCAGGGTGCTGATCAGGAATGTTTATACTTCTGATTGCACGGAATGCATGGCAAACGACGCTGTGCTGGAGATCTTCGTGAACAGCTTCGAAGGTTTCGCTATCCTTGAGGAAGTGATGATAGAGCCTGACAACCATACGTTGGTGGACGATATGGGCTATGTTAAATTCGAGATGGTGAGCCCTACCGGTGAAATACAGGATTTGCGCGAGGTTGGGCTGACTCAGGAGAATTTGACTGAGGCGTTTTGTGAGATCTCAGCGGTCAAGCCAAGGGCATGCCTGCTCAGCGAGATAGGCAGCCAGCCATTGCCGCCTTCAATATCGTCACCTGCTACCGAACCTGAAGGATTCAGCTCAGCAAATGGGACATTGAATGGAACCATGGATATTGGTCTCAATGAAAGTGATGAGAGCAACGAAACCAATACAACCGGGATTGGCAATGCTTCTGCGTAGCAGCCTGCTTAGCCTATTCTTCCATTATTTTCAGCAGCTTGGATAACGCTGCCCTGCCCTGGGCAAATCCTGGCTTGCCGCCGCCTGATCCGCCGGCAAGGCGGCAGAGCTCGCTTATTTTTTTACCCATGTCTTCTGTCTTGCTCATGCCCACTACGTCGCCGGCCTGATTTGCCAGGATTACCGTCAGCTTGGGGTCTTTGTCAAGCAGGTCATTGGCCATTTCTATCAGTTCTTTCCTTTGCGCAGGCACTATCTCGAATATCTTGTTGTGTTTTGCCTTGGAAAGCAGCTCGCTTGAGCCCTGTTTTGCCCTTTGGGTTGTTATCCGCTCTATCTCCTTTTTCTGTGATTTCCAGAAGCTGAATATAATGCGGCATGCCTCTGTAAGGCTGGCTGGCTGGCTGGGCATTGGGTTTTCTGTGGCACTGCTTAGCCCCAGCTCCTCGGAGAGCCTGTTTATATGCAGCTGGTTTTCGATTATTTCCGAGCCAAACTTCTCTATTGTCTGCGGGAGGGCCTTGGGCTCGACCGAGAAAATTGTGGCGGCCCCAGACATCTCCTTTGATATGTCCTTTGGCATTTGGATGTCCTTTGCTGTTTCTGATATTGATGACATCGCTTCAATGGCATGCTTGTAGGTGGCCTTTTCCTTATCCATGAACTGCTCTGCGGATATTGATGTGGTGAACTCAATCCTGTTCACACCATCCTGAATCCGCTCTGCCCTCACTATCTTGAATGTGCCTATTTCCCTAGTGTTCATGAGGTGTGTTCCGCCGCATGCCTCCACATCAAGCCCTTTAACGCTGACCACCCTGACCTCCTTGCCGGGTGATGCACCGCCCTGGTACAGCACAAAGCCGTATTTGGATTCGGCTTCGCTGCGCGGGTAGAATTTTGTTGTTACTATTAGGCCTTTGCCTATCACCTTGTTCACTTCCTTCTCTATCCGGTCCAGCTGCTCCTGGCTGAACCTTTCATAATGCGTAAGGTCGATCCTTGTTGATTCAAGCCCCTTCTGCGCGCCTGCCTGCCACACGTGCGAGCCTATCACCTTCCTCGCAACGCCGGCAAGCACATGCGTTGCAGTATGCATCTTCATCAGCGCATACCTGCTGTCCCAGCCTATCTCGCCTTCAACGACCTGGCCAGGCCTCAGTTTAGAACGCTTAACCTTGTGCAGAACAACATTGCCTATCCTCTGTACATCTTCGACCTTCAATAGCTTGTTGTTCATATCGCTGGGCTTGTTGATGATCTTGCCTCTGGGGTTGTTGCTGGTTTTAAATGTCCCTGTGTCAGCTGGCTGGCCGCCGCCTTGTGGGTAGAAGCATGTCTTGTCCAGCACAACCCAGTCCTTGACTGTCCCAACAACCTTTGCCTTGAACTCTGTCTGGTATGGCTTTTCATAATAAAGCCTTTTTGTGGCTGGCAGGCCCGAAACATCAACCTTAAGGCTGGTTGCCTTTTCCTTTTCATCTGTCATGTGCTGCTCTGTTATCTTCGTATAAAAGTCTTCTGGCATCTCTATCTTGATATTCTTCTCCCCAGCTATGCGCTGCACCTCCTCGGGTGCTATGCCATTGGATGTGTAAAGCCTTATCATGGTGTTTTCGTCCAGTGTCCCTTTGTCCAGTTCCTTTTGCACAAGCCCTGATGCCTTCTGGGCGGTTGTACGGTATCGCTTTCTCTCGACATCAAGCACCTTTGACAGCGGGCCAAGCCCGTCCTTGAGCTCTGGGAACATGGGCTTGAGCTGTTTCGCATGCATCTTGGCTATGTCTTCCAGGTCAAAGTCAAAGTTGTGTTCATCAATAAAGGCTAAAGAGCGCCTCAGGAGAACCCTTAAGTTGTAGCCACCCCCAACATTGGAAGGGATGCCACCGTCTGCCACAGCGAATAAAAGCGTTTTTACGTGGTCTGCTATTGCATAAAGGGCCTGCATTGGCTCTACCAGGCCGTTCAGTTCTTTAACATTAATGCCCAGCTGGCCTGCGACCTTTTGCCGCATCCTGGCCATGTCCTTTACCTCATCTGCTGTAAGGCTTCCAGCAAGCACTGAGTACTTGTTGAATATGTCGTTCTTCTTGAACTCGGTCTTCTTCATCATCCACTTGATGACCGGTTCAAACGCTGCATCATACCCTGTTGTTGTCCCGTTCGTGAACCATACCAGCCTTTCATGCCCCCAGCCCACATCAACGACCTTCTGCGGCAGTTCCTTGTAGCCGCTGCCCCTGCTGCCAAGGCCTGGACTGGTTGCGGTGAACTGCGAGAAGACGGAATTGACAAGCTCCAGCCCTTTTGAGAACGTTTCAAGGCTCGGGCCGAACTGTGAGAAGTCGGGCATTGACCATATGTCCTCTATGTAGATTATCTCCTTCTCAGGGACGCCCATGACCTTGTTGATGAACTTGAAGTTCAGTTCAATGGTCCGGTCCTTCCAGTATTTGCCGAATGAATGCTGGCCCGGCATGATGAAGCTTGTGTGGTGCCTGCCCGTGACCCCGACATTGGCAATGTCGTTGAACCTCAGGCAGACCTGCGGCACTACTAATGGGTCAGCCGGATACTCCATCACAACACTGCTGTTGTCTATGCGCTGGAAGTCCTGTATGGACGCGATGGTGAAATACAGGTCAGGCCTCCATCTGTCTATTACGGGGTAGCGGGGCACGCTTGCATGGCCGTTCTTCTTGAAGAATTTTTCAAACGCCTTCCATGCCTGGACATAGTCCCATTTGACCTTTGTTATTGGCTTGCCTATGAAGCCGTAGTTCTCGCATGGCGGCGAGCCGCAAGCCTTCCTTTCGGGGTCGAGCGTCCAGAAATGTTTGTCGCAGTGTTGGCACTCCTTCCTCATAAAGCCCTTCTGCTTGAACAGCTTCACCTGGTAGTGCCTCTTCCAGTCCTTCGCGAATTCCTTCCCAAGCCTTTCTTTTGTTAGCATAAGATCACAGGATAGTATTTCTTTCAATGCATGATTTAAATTTAAAGTAAAACCATATTCCGCTCTTATACTCCCGCTTTTATAATTCAATCTACAATTATATTACATGCAAAAGAAGGGGCAGATGGAGTTCATTGTTCTTGTTGGTGTTGTCATTGTCATAGCAATAGTCACCTTCTACGCATATTCCACTAACGTTATTTTTCCGACCTATGTGCCGCAGGGCGTTGCGCAGGAGCAGAAGCTGGTTGGGGATGCTGTCACGAACATAGGCAGGCAGGGCGCTGACACTGCGATAATGTGGATAGAGCAGCAGGGCGGTTACGTGGTCCCCGATTTAAACAACAGCGTGGTATTTGCAAGCATTGCTGTGCCGTACTGGCAGAAGTGTGACGACACCAGCATGAAGCCTACGCTGGCTGAAATCGCGGGGAGGCTGGAGAACGCAGTCAAGAACTACATGAACTATAGCCTGCGCGAGAAAACCGAATACTTCAGCAAGAACGTTACGTTTGGCTTTGACCAGATCTCGGTGAGCGCGAACATATTGGACAACAGGGTTGACTTCTCGGTCAACCTGCCCACAACCGTGCAGGGCCATGCCATCCAGCAGCCCTACCTTTTTTCTGTCCCTACCAAGCTTGGTGAGATATACGAGTTCGGCAGCGATTATGCAGAGGATGCGGCACAGAACAGGTACCTTGAGCTGTTTGTATTGAGTTCTATGTACTTTTCCAACCGGATCCATGAGGGCGGTGAAGTGCATCCGGAACTGCCTACCACTGACGTCCTTGTCAAATGCGGGGAAAGGATAGAAAGAACACCAGATGAGATTTCCGACACGCTTGAAGGCATTATTGAATACACGCTTGTCAATACCATATGGTGGGAGCCGTTCCCAACCGACAACTCGCAGCCAAAGACCTACAGCATTGAAAGCTTGGGTGGTAAGAAATACCAGCAGCTGGACCCGCTCTTTTACCTGCCCGATGGCTTTGACATACCCATAAGCAGCGGCATCCATATAACCAACCCGTCGCCGCTTTTGACTTCCAGGGTTTTAACTACCGGCGGCCTGTGCGTGGGCACATACCAGGTAATGTATTCGCTCGGGTTCCCTGTGATAGTAAGGGTACACGACGAACTCACTGGGCACGATTTCAACTTTGCCACACTGCAAAACATAAATGAAATGATGCCGGGTGAATGCGGGTCTGAATCCCAATCAGAGATATGTGTCTACTCCTCTGACTCGACTGGTGGGAGCATGGAATGCACACAACAGTCATCTGAAATCCCTGGTATTATGGGGTGCACTGATGCCAACTGCCCCATAGCAGTAACTGTTGTCAGGCCGGACGGGTCGGGCGGCACAGCTCCGGTGGAGAATGCCTCTGTCATATTTGGCAGCTGCCTTCTGGGCAAGACTGGCCCGGACGGGAAGACAGAGGGGCTTGTCACATGCGAGGAGAAGGATATGTACATATACCATTACCCAGAGGGCTACACCTATGAAGACTTTAAGCAGCAATTTTACAGGAAATGTAGTGTTGCGCCGGGTAGTGCAAGCGGCCAGTATACCGTATATGATGAATACGCCAATGTCACAGTAGAGCTTTACCAACAAAAACTTACCCGCGTGCAACAAGGGTTTCAAACAGTGGTCGTAAGAGGGCCAAGGGTGCCCACAACGCACGAGATGTTCCTGACTTTCAAGTCAGGCAAATGTGAAGACTATGCTGACAATGTGATCATAGACCAGCATGTGTTGGAGCTATGCGGAACCGGCGACACAGACCTGTGCCTGGCTGCAACGCGGGCTGCGGATAAGAGCGAAAAGGTGTCCATTGAATTGCAGCCCGGGGCATATGAACTGGAGGCGCAGATGCTCAGGGATGACAGGATCATAGGAAGCGCTGCTAACCCCTTTGTGGTAGACACAACAGACAAGACAGTATCCATAACAGTCGAATACTGGGGGTAACTCTGCGTGGGTAAACTGAGCAAAGCATAGCGCAATAGCGGTCAATGGTGAGGAGCATATGAAAAAGCGTATGGATTACAAGGCGATGGTGATTGGGACATTCGCAATACTGGCAGCATACATAATCCTTTTCATGCCCATTTCCTTTGCCACTGACGTCAGCATATACTTCGGGACCACAAAGCTTGCCGAAGCCGAGCTGGATCCGGAAGATAAAATACTGATAAACGTGAATACAGATGACGATGATGATGAAGTTACCATTACTGTAAGTAACAACACGGCAAGCCATCAGTTGTCACAGGTTGTGATATACAAGTGCCAGGGGCTTGGTCCTGCGGACTGTATTAGCACAAAGACGCCTGATTCCTTTTCGGGCAACACGCAAAGGACATATGGCTGGTCAGAGCTTGCAGACACCACCACAGGCTATCCGCAGACCGGTTATCTCATCGTGCTTGTTGAGCTTCCCGGGGCGGTGGGTACATGGAACGGGTTCATATACAAAATATACAAGTACGACCAGCACAGTGGTTTTGACCCGGTGGAGTCGAAAAGCCTGAGCAACATTGATCTATATTCTTTGTCAGGCGACAGCAGCCTTATAAACAAGATAGGGGATTTCATAGAAACCAACGGCATGATACCGTTCAACCCCGATTGGACAATAAAGGTTGTATTGACGGGTGCTATGGGGTTCCATGAGATATATTCCAGCAACCCGCCAGCAGGCTTTCTAACAGAAACTGAAACCAATTATGAGCTGACTGGTTTGTTTAGCAATTACTCGCTTGCATTCCCATTGGTCGGTTCGGAATTCTACAACCCAATAACATTCAATCTTAATCCCTCGTACACATGCGGCAATGGCAACTGCGAGTCCGGGCTTGGCGAGCATTCTGGGAATTGTTGCTATGATTGCGGGTGTTATGTTGGGCATTACTGCGACCTTAACTTGGGATGCAGGGGCGAGAATATAATAGGGCTTGGTCTGGTTGGCCAGCAGCAAACGGGCATAGAAGACTGCAGATCTGAGCACATGATTAATGTGCATGCCGAGGTAATTGGCGCGCCCACTGGCATGGTAGTCACAGGCCAATACTATAAGCTTGGCAGCCAGCAGACACAGGCAGCGGTGTGCACAGAAAGCGGCGGTGTTTATGACTGCCCCATAACCGTGCCGGCAGACCCGGGTTGCAGCGGAGGTGATTATGAGCTGGGCCCCAATTCGCTGATATTCAACATAAGCTACCCCGACGGCCCAAACACGAAAACACAAACCTTGACAAAACCCTTCCCTGACATAGTGGTGGGTTCCTGGACATGCGGGCTGGCTGGGTGTGAGGCAACCATTGGCGAGGATTGGAGTAACTGCTGCTATGACTGCCCATGCACTGGCGAGAATGAATACTGCGACTATTATGAAGGCAACTTCAGCTCAACGAGGTGCATGCCAGATCTCATGGACGTCAACCTGCAGGTTCTGGATGTTGATCCAACGGATTTCTATGTTTATAATGGGGTGACGGGCGACAGCATAACCTTCCTTGCACAGATAACCAACAAGCCGCGCAGCCTTTCCCCACTTATCACACCAGGATGTTCCATCAGCTGTTTTACGGATGAGAGCGCTCCGTGCACGGTTTCATGTGGTGTGTCGTGCTCTTCGCTGGCGTCGCAAAGCCCTGGCATATACAACTCCACATGCTCAATGAGCTTCTACATAAGCGATTATGCTGAAACAGAAACCTATCACCTTCAAACCGCGCTAAATTACAACATAACATACGAAAACGGATCATCCGCTGATATAGACAGGACGCTAAGCAACGAGTTCGCTGAAATAGTTGTGCATGAGCACTGGTGCGGTGACGGCGTATGCACGTCTGATGAAAGCCCAGACAGCTGCTGCTTTGACTGCGCGTGCCCGTCCGGACAGTACTGCGATACCCAAAACCCGGACCAGCCCAATGCCAGTGATATGTGCAGGCCGCTGGGGCCAATAGACCTCAGTATAAGCCAGCCCCATCCCCTTGAATTCTTGGATTCAATGTTCCAGCATGCAATCGATGTAAGCGTGCACATCAACAACACGCCTTCCAGCGCTGCCCTCAGCCCGGTCTGCTCATTTGCCGGTGGTGATGTCATGTGCTCTGCTTCCTGCCAGCCCATTGACAGCAGTGGGGATTCTATATGTGAGATAATAGTGCCTTCAATGGACTACAAAACCAGCCCCTATTACGACAACACAACCAACCGCATAATACTCTCCAGCAACACGCTGGACATGGTTCTCGAATTCAGTGATGGCTTTTCAACAGCCAACAAGTCCTTTGCCTTCAGCATCCCGACGGTAAGGATAGAGCCAACCTTCCACTGCGGGAATGACGAATGCGAGGTCCAGTTCAATGAGAGCTGGCAGAACTGCTGCATTGACTGTCCGTGCCTGGATGCAAACGAATACTGCTACACCGACCAGTTGTCGAACCTTGCCGGCCAGTGCTTCGATGCAAATGAGATAAACCTTGTATTGACAGGCGTGGATCCGGCTGTCCCCAACTGCACCATACAGTACTACAGGGAGCGGTGCCAGTTCATGAGGCCTTTGAACATACGCGCTGTTGTGCCAAGGGCACCTGATGACATGGAAGTCATCACGGAATTCTACGAATTCGACGGCACCAACCACGACCTTCTATGCTACAGCGACCCGCACGGGCAGAATGAAAACTACACATGCGCCACCGTGCTGCCGCCCATAGACGGCGAGGACGGCGGTGAATTGGACATGGATTTCAGGCTTTGGCTCACTGTCCGGTACACTGCCAACGGCACCACCAGGGTCCAGAACATATCAGCAGCCATACCCGATTTCGGCGTCAACCGCGTGAAATCGGAGAGGGTGATGGCATGCGAGCGTGTCAAAGATGAGCTGGACAGCAAGGAGGCCAAGCTTGAACGGGACAAGACCATGCTTTATGTTTTCCTCGGCATTGCCACTGCCATTGCGACTTACATATGTTGGTCGGCATATACATGCTGTGCTGCAACACCCGCCTGTGGTGCATGTGCCTGGCTCACGATCCTCTGCGGGATAGCATTGATGGTGGTCGGGTGCATAGGTGGCATGCTGAACTCCAAGGTTGAGCAGCTACAGAGCGAGGTTGAACAGCTGGAGCAGCAGGAAATGACGCTGTGCCAGGCCAGCGATGCCGCCGGCCTGCGCAGTGCGTTAGGTGGGGTCAAGGATACCGGCATGAGCATGCTGGGCATAACGCTGGGTGTTGTGTGCGCGGTTGGTGCGATTGTTGCCATGAATGGCCTTGGACAGATGATTAGTGCCCCGCCTGCTCCAAGTGGTGTTCCCCCGGGTGCTAATCAACCACAATTTCCACAGTTTAATCAAATAAGCGGAGAACGTATGCTTTTAGTATAAAGTTATAAAAAGTCAGCTTGAAGTAAAAATCCATATCGGATAACAAGTCGGGATTCCTTCATTTATAGAAATTGATCCTTGCCAAACAATGAATGCAAGGGCATTAACAAGCTGGTTTTATCCGAACAGGCTGCTCAATCCTGCGGCGGCCTCTTCTGCCTTCTTCTCTGCCTGCTCTTCGGTCTGCTCTTCCTTCTTGGCTGTTGCGGCGGAATCGGCTGCTGGTGCAGCTGCGGCTCCGGCCATTGGAACGGCAGCGGACTTGATGGCATCGTCGATGTCCACGCCATCAAGGCTTGAGACCAGGGCCTTGACCTGTGCATTGTCTGGCTTCTCGCCTGCTGCTTCAACAACCTTTTTCAAGCCATCTTCGTCGACAGGCTTGCCTGCAGAGTGCAGCAAAAGTGCGCCATATACATAGTTGACCTTTTTGGCTGCGGATGGCTTTGCTGCTTCCTTAGCGGGCTCTGCTTTGGCCTCTTCTTTTGGCTTTTCGGCTTTTTCTTCCTTTTTCTTTTCTTCTGCCATGTTATACCTCCTGAATTAAAATGAACATCATTCTTTCTTTTCCTTGTCGGCTTCATTCTTTTCGTCTTTTTTCTCGTCTGATTTTTCTGCCTTCTTTTCCTCGGCTGCTGGCTTGTCTTCTTTTGGCTGCTCTGCTGGCTTCTTTGCTGATTCATCTGCAGGCGCGGGCTTGACCATCCCGGCTAGGGCATCGGCCTGGCTGCTTGCCTTTGCCAGTATTGGACCCAGGGTGTCTGGGGTGATTATGTCGGCGCTAATTGCGAGGGCCGTGGCTTCCTGGCTGGCCTTTGCTATGAGGAATGGGATGGTTTCCGGGGTGGGTAGGTTTATGTTTATGGACAAGCTGAACGCTGCGCTGATGGCTTCCATGACTTGCCTCTGGTATTCTTCCATTGGGACGAACAAAACTTCAGCCGGATAAACAATGCCAGACTCCCATGCGGCGATCATATTAAGGCCTATCTCCATGGGCTCTATGCCCAGCTTGGTGAGCACGCCTGCCACATCAGCGCTGATTTCCTCGCCTTCCCTGACTATGATAGTGTCTTTCAGGATGCTGATCTTGTCGCCCTGCACGCCAGCCGGCAGCTTGACCTTCTGCAGCTCGCCTATGACCGGCCCGGGGGGTAGGGATGTGGGGCCTGCCTTGATCAGGATATCTTCGGGTGAGATGTCGCCGGCCTTTGCTCCTGCCTTTGACTTGGACTTCTCAATCTTCCTTGCCAGCTTGAACGGGTCTGTCTTGCTGAGTATGAATGCGGGCGAGCCTGTGATATGGCCGGCCAGCTCCTTGACTCCCTTTGCATCGCTCTGATCAAGTGCCCTTGTTATGATCCTTTTCTTTACGGTGCGTATGACTGCCTCGCCCCTGAGCTTGTTCCTTATCTCATGCAGCTGCCTGCCCGGAAGCTTGTGCATGTCTATTATTCCTATGATTGGGTATTGCTTGAGCTGCTCCTTTACTTCCTGCAGGGTTTTCTTCTTTTTTTCGCTGACCATTTTTTTCTCCTTTTTCCTGAATGATTTTTCAACTATATTTCAACTATTTCAATGAAAGCTTTACGGGCTTGCCCATTGTGAGCTTGATGAGCATTGATTTTATGTTGTTCTTGCCCTTGGGCAGCTTGTCCTTCACGAAATTATGAACAGCCTTGATATTCTCTGCTATCTCTTCATCAGGCATCTTCTCTGAGCCGACCACCACGTATATAACAGGCGTCTCCTTCAGGGCAACCCTTACCATGCGCTTGGAGGCGCGCAGAAGCGGCTCTATGTTGCCCTTGGGTGGCATTGGCTTGGGTACCTTGCCCCTTGGGCCGAGCACCGTTCCCAGGCTCTTTCCTATCTGGGGCATGAGCGGCGCCTCGCCGAAAAAGAAATCATGATCATTCGCTATCCTCTTCATCTTCTTCTTGTTTTTTGCAAGGGAATCTATCTCGTTTTTTGAAATGACCAGGTCAGCGAACTTCTTGGCCTCTGCAGCCATGAGATCTGCAAAAACCGCAACTTTTGGCTGCTTGCCCCTGCCCTTTGGCAATGTCATCTCTGCCCTGAAGCGGTTCTCCGGCTTCTTCAGGTCAAGTCCTTTGAGGTTGATAACGAAGTCCCATGTCTGGTCAAACTTCCTTTCTTTTGAGTTCTCCCTTGCAAGCTTTATGCCTTCAGTTAAATCGAACTCTTTTTGCTGCTGTTCTTGTGCGGGTTTGACGACATCATCAGGTCGGTTTAAGTCGTCTTTTTCTTGTGGGGTTTCTGGTGTCTCTGCCTTTGGTTCTTCGTCTTTACTTGTTTTTGTGGGTATTTCAGGGACGGGCTTAGAACTATCTTCCTGGGGCTGGGTTTGTTTGTCCATTTGGTTCTTTTCGGGTTTGACGACATCATCAGGTCGGTTTAAGTCGTCTTTCCCTTTGGTTATAGATTCTTCAATGTCTTTCGCGGCTTCTTTTTTCACCATGCTTGCCTCCTACCGAAGTAGTTGGAACCAATGATAACGCAAAACATGAAATACATGTATTGCCTTTAACTTTAGCTATTTTGCTTTTCCTGCTTTTAAAGCTTTTGCCTGCAGCTTCTTGAGGTCTGCATGCATCTTATCCGCCTTTTCCTTGAGCCTTTCAAGCCTTTTCAGTTCCCTTGCCGATTCCTTGGCAAATGCATCATGCTTTTTGGAAACCTCAACCAATGCCTTTGTGACATCATTGAGCTTGTTCTCCTGCTGTATTATCTTCTTTGCCAGGGAGTCGTAGTTGTCCTCCATTGTTCTTTCAATGCCAACCCGCTTTCTGTCAAGGTGCATGAAGCGGTTCTCATGCCTTTCCTTAATCCTGGTATTGAATGCATCACCATTATCCAGTCGATGGCTCAAAAAATTTATGCTTTCATGGATGTTTTTGTGTCTATTATCAACACTCCTGCTTGCAAACTCCTCGCTCAGCTTCATTATGCCTACTGCCACCACAAGGAAGCCCAGTATAATGTCTAAGAAAAGTACCCTTAGAAAGGAGCTCGTTGCTATAAGCGCTCCCATAATCACGAACAACAGCCAGAATGCTCCGTTCCAGTATTTCATATGTTGTTAGAGAGAAGTAAACAATTTAAACCTTTCTGTGTTCCTATTTCTTTTCTTCGGGTTTTTTGGCTTCTGCGGGCTTTTCTGTCTTGGCTTCCCCGGCAGCTGCCTTCTTTGCTGGCTCGTCCGCAGGCTTGCCCGCCTCTGCAGGCGCTGCTCCGGCTGGTGCAGCACCGGCTTCTGCTGCGGCATGGGCTGCCTCCTTTGCTGCCAGCTCCTCTTCCTTCGCATTTTCTATCTCTTCGTATTTCTTCTTCTCTTCATCCGTGACAACGCCCTTGCCTATTGTTACGCCCATGCTCCTGGCCGTGCCCTCTACCTGGCTGAGCGCTTTCTCATCATCAGTGCCGAACTTCGTCCTGGCTATCCTCTTGGCCTGCTCTTCTGACAAGTCGGCTACCCTGATGAGGCCGGCTTCTTTCGCGCCCTTGTCAAGGCCGAGTTCCTTCTTTATCAGGGCTGAGACTGGTGGTGTTCCGACCTCAACCTCGAACTCCTTTGTCTCTTCATTGACTATGACCTTGATCGGCACCTGCATGCCTGCCATTTCCTTGGTTTTCTCGTTTATCTTGTCCACAACAGCCTGCACATTGATTTTTAGGGGTGCTATGCTGGGGCCAATTGGCGGGGCCGCTGTTGCCTTTCCGCCTTCCACCATCACCTCTATTGTCTGCTTGCCCATATATATTCTCCCATTATTCTCCTTCATCCAGCTCTTCCAGATCTGCCAGCCTTTTCTTCTTTTTCTTTTTCTCTTCCATCTCAAGCTCTTCAAGTATGCCCCCCTTCAGATCATCGTCCTTCGGTTGGCCTGCCATGGATTCCTTTAGCTCAAGCATGTCTTCATCTGGTGTTTCTGCTGGCTGGTCGGCTGGATTGTCTTCGCCCAGGTCCTTCTTTAGTTCATCAAGAGATATCTTTGTTTTTTCTTTTGGTTCGGCTGCTGGCTGGTCGGATGGCTTGCCTCCGTCTGGTTCTGGTTTCGGCTGGTCTACGCCAGCATCCTTTTCGAGCCTTGCCTCTTCCCTCTCCTTCAATGCCTTCAGGTCGAATGCGGATTCCTCTTTGGATTCTTTGGCTTGCTGGCTTGCTGGCTTGGCTTTTGGTTCTTCTTCGTCTGTTTCGGCTTCAGGTGCTGGCTTTGGTGCTGGCTTTGGCCTTTCTTCATCTGGCTTGGCCTTCTTAACTATCTTTATGAATTCTGTTGCGATCGTCACGGGGATTGGGATGGATGCCTCAAGCAATTCTATGGTAACCTCATCCTTTACCTTGTCCACCCGCTTTATCTCGCCCCTCTCTCCCCTGAATGGGCCGCCTATAATTTCAACCATGTCTGCTTCAGAAACCCTTATCATGGTCTTCTTCCGCTCAAGGAAGTGCCTTATCTCATCCAGTGCGACCGGCTTCTCTATCAGTCCCTTTGCGTGCATGAGGCCGCGCATGGATTTCTGGATTGCTCCCAGGCCGCCTTCTACAAATATGTAACCCTTTATCTCGGCTGGGTGGAATATTGATTTCACGTCAGTTCCTTCTGCTCTTACATTTGATTCAAGCATGTCTATGACAACGTCTTCCCTTCCCGAAGTTGTTCTTATTGTGTATATTGGCATAAAATCACGGCAGTATTGGGTTTACAGCAAGTGTGAATGCTAGAAAGATCACAAACCCTATCATGCCTATGATGAATATTCCCAGGGCTGACATTTTGCCCGTTGTGACGAACTCGTCCTTGCTGGGCTTCCTCGCTACCTGTAATACTCTCATATATCGTCTAAAAGTCTCTTTCAGGTTCATGCGTTTCCCTTTATAAAATTTGTAAACCCTATACCCTTTTTTCACCACTGCTATTTAAATAGTTTCGGTTTCGTGCTTATAACCTTATTCTGCTTTGGGTATCTTGCTTAGGTCACCGTTCAGTATTGTCGGCTGCATGGCCATTATTTCATCTACATAGTTTATAGCAGGTATGGGATTCAGCAGGAATATCTTTTTGTTGTTCACGTGGGCGAAACCCATTTCCATTAGCGTGTTACCGCCGATATAATCTTTAATCCCGTTCTTGTCAAAATTGCATACAAGTATTGCATCGCCACTAACAATTATGTCATGCCAGGCCTTTATGTAATCATATTTTATTTTCACTTCGTGATGTTCACCATCATACATTCCAATTTCTTCTGCCGTGCCATCTGCGACGCTAAACAAATTCTTGTGTGCCGGTGGTTCGTGACCCATTTCTTTTAGCTTATTGAATATCTCAGATATCTTGTCAGCAAACGTCACGCTTCCACAAACAGTGATTTTCATAAAATCATATCTTCCTATTGATCAAAAAATCGGCCAGTGCCTTAAGCTTTTTCTTGGCCGCCGAATCCGGTAGAACTGGCTTGACTTCGTCCCACGCCTCTGATACCAGCTGCTTGGCCTTTTCCCGGGCATAATCAACAGAGCCATCCCGGTTTAGTATGTCCAGGGCCTCTTTTATAAATGACTTGTCCTTTGTGTGCATACCAAGTATTTCCAGCAGCCTCTTTCGGTTTTTTTCATCCGCGTTCTTCAGTGCGTGGATGACTATAAGGGTTCGCTTGCCCTCTGTTATGTCGTCGCCGTATCCCTTCTTGTCCTGGAACTCGGAGCCGCTCGCGCTGAGCACGTCGTCCTGTATCTGGAATCCTATACCAACCATTTCCGCGAACTTGCTTAGCTTCTCGATCTGCTCATTGCTGGCGCCTGAAAGCACTGCAGCCAGCTTTGCTGCCATGCGCGTCAGGCATCCTGTTTTGTAGGCGCACATCTGCATGTATTCCTTTTCTTCTATTTCGACCTGATTGCCATTGTGCCATTGTATGTCCATTGCCTGGCCTGCATGGATGTTTATCATTTCCTGTGCGAACGCCTCCCATGCCTTGAGCAGGGTCTTCTCATCGAAATCATTTCTGTGTTTCATGAATACCAGCGATGGCAAGAAATACATGAAACTGCCTGCGTTTATTGCCACATCCTCTCCAAAAATCTTATGCGTACACGGCTTGCCTCTTCTCAGCCCGCCAAGATCTTCAACGTCATCGATCATGATGCTTCCTTCGTGGGCTAACTCGATAACGATTGCAAAGTCCTTCACTTTTTCTAGATTGCTACCAAGTGCCTCTGCTATTAACAGGAACAGCGCAGGCCTGATGCGTTTGCCTCCCCTGTCAAGGAAGTCCCATATGGGCTTTGAAAGGGCCTCTGTCAGGGCCTTTTCATCGTATGCGTGCCTGGGCTTCCCAAATACCCGCTCAAGTGCCTTGCCGTCCAGGTCGCGCGGCAGATAACTTTCCAGTATTTTGTCTATCTTCGGCTTCCTCTCTGCAAGAAACCTCATTATATCATCAGTCATACGATCACTATGTCGGTTGTTTGTATTATTGGCTTTTAAGTCTTTGCTCAGGGGATAGCCTGCTAGGCAAAATACTTTTAAGCACTCCAAACAAACAATTATGCATGGTAGTAAAAAGAGCGAGGAGTGGGATACCCGGGCTCGACGGGCTTATGGAAGGGGGCTTTGTGCAGGGCTCTGTAAACATGATCACTGGTTCTACAGGCACGGGCAAAACCATATTTGGTACCCAGTTCATATGGCACGGCCTCCAGAAGGGCGAGACAGGCGTATACATAACGCTTGAAGAGGATCCTATTGACATCAAGGACGATGTAAGCAATTTTGGATGGGATTTCGGCAAGTATGAGAAAAAGGGCATCTGCAAGATAATCTATCATGATCCTGCCCAGGTCAACAACCTTCCGTCCGTTATGATGGAAGAGATTGCAAAGCTGAAGGCAAACCGGTTGGTTGTTGATTCCAGCTCTGTGCTGGGCCTTAACATAGAAAAGCCTTCGCAGATACGGAGAAGGCTGTTCGCCCTTGTAAGCGCGCTCAAGACCCATAACGGCTGCACTGCCGTTGTCCTTTCTGAGGTTCCGGAGGATTCCAAGGCGCTGTCGCGCTGGGGTGTGGAGGAGTTTGCGGTTGATAGTGTCATAGTCCTGAACTACCTGGGCATAGGCGAAGATTATAACCGATCGCTCATGATAAGGAAGATGCGCAGGACAAATCACGGCAAGGACATATACCCATTTGAGATAACAAAGAATGGGATAGTTGTAAGAAAGCCTTGACTGGCTTGTTACGGGGCCCTTCTGTATACACTCTTCTTTTCCTTGTATTTCATAACCTCTTTTTCCAGTTTGGCTAAAACTTCCTTCACGGCCTTTGTTATATCCCATGCATGGGCATCCGCATAGAAACTGGTCTTTTGTGCTATCATCCTGACCTTTACAGAATATTTTTTCCTTCTGCCCGTCTTGTGATATTTATCGATATTCATTACCAAATATTTTATTGGGACAAAACCTCCAATTTTTCTGACCTCGTTCCCTATTTCCTCATCAACAACGGTTTTTATAAAATCGCTCTCATCCTGCATCCCATTCACCCTGACATAGGCTGTTTTTGTTTTCCCTATGAACAGCCGAAGGATTGGCTTTGGTGTGATTATGCCAACAGGCCTTCCACCGTCCTCCACAATGGCTGTTGGCATGCCCTTTTCAAACATTATGCCAATGACCTGCTTCAACGGCATGGATGCCCCAACCCTCGGGAAATCCTTTTTCATAATGCCCGCTATCTGCAAACTGGCCAGGCGTGTTTTTTCACCAGCCCCCTCCCCCAAACTCATCCTGCTTCTCTCCACATATGTCTTAAGCAGGGCCAGCGAATCGACCATGCCATCCGCCCTGCCATTTTTGTTCAAAACTGGCAGCCTTGACACGCCCGTTTCCTTGAGGACCGAAATCGCTGTCGCTATGCTGTCATCTGCGCTGATGCACTGGGGGGAATTCATTATATCTACTGCTTTTTTGCCTTTGAGCTCTTGGCCGTTTTTTACGGCATTGAGCATACCAAGCTTTGTGACGAAAAAGAAATTATTGCCTTCCCGCAGGGGAAGTGCATTGTAATCGTTTTTCATGATTGACTCTATGATCTTCTTCTGGGACGTGTTCAGTGGGATGGGCTTCATATGCTCTATGAACTTCCCTATATTGGATTGTTCGGGTTTGTCCACTTTCCTTTTCACAAGGTTCCTTGCAAAGACAACGCCTGACGGTTTCCCACCATCCAAAACCAACGCCTCTTCCTTTTTGTTTTTTAGCATCTTTGATATGGTCTTGCTTACTGTTTCTCGTATGTCCAAAATTAGTGCAGGTTCTGCGATATTTTTGGTTTCCATGCTTAATTATGAGTTTTTCTATAATAATAGCTTCTAGGATTAACCCAGGCTACAGGCCTGCGTCTTTGACGCCCTTCATCTTCTTTGTTATATAGCCGGCAAGCACGTTCCTTACCTTTTTTGATTTTATGGGCTTTAGCCCCTCAAGGGCTTTTTTGTTCTCTCCAAAATCAGATGTGAACTTTTCCCCATGCGATTTTATTAATTCGTCTGCCAAGGTCTTCACTGCAATAGGTTTTATGCGGCCCATATTTTCACTCCACTAATTTTACTAACTTCTGTGCTCCCAATACCTCGTATATGTCTGGGTGGTTTTTAAAGTTTCAATGGTGTTTGTTTGATGGGACGGGCGCGAATCGAACGCGCAACACCTAGCTCTTCAGGCTAGTGCTCTCCCATTGAGCATACGGCAACAATATGAAGTGGTTTGTTGTTACCGTCCCTTTCCGTCCCATGTTTTTATTATATTAATTAATTTTTTTTGTTTTGCTTTATCTTCAAATCCTATTTCGTTATGGAATGTGATTATTGAGTCTTTTCTTTTTATATGTATTCTTAGTGGTTTTGTTATATTGCCATCTTTTCTTTTATTTTGACTCTTAGTCGTAAATGTCCTCGTTGTTTTTATTTTGAAAAATTTATCCAAATAAATACTTATAGTATCTAGCATATCTTTACAATTATCCATGATACTAATTTTTTTCCATACCTCAATTCGGATTCCTGGACTAGTTCCTCCCCAAGCAGTACCTTCACAAGTAAAAAATCTCTGGACAAATCTTCTAAAATTTTCTTTGTCGTTCAAAATCCAATGGGGTATAGAATATTTGGTTAAAACTTTGTTTCCCGATGGAACACCACATAAACACAAAAGTCTCGCAAGGGGTCTACAATTTACACCATAATTAAATGTTTTACTAAATTTGTTTGTGGTACAGGGTCTTGCTCTCCCTTTTATTCCGAACAATGAGAAAATTTCATTTTCAAACCGATTTTTTTCTTCAAATAATTTAAAAGTATAGTCAAATCTCCACCATGGATCTCCTTGTAAATGCCCGTCACACATCAAATCTGCAACTACTCCCGATAGTTTTTTAGAACCGATTAACGGAAACCAAGATTTATAGCGATATAGCTGTTTTTTAGCTTTGGCATTACTTTTGTATAGTTTCAACACATCATTAGAAGTAATGAGTAACTGCCCCTTTTTCATTTTATAATTTTAGTTTTAATTACATAAATACTCAATCAAAAAACGTCTGTGTTATATAATCTAACCAATTTAAATTTATATTAGACTTTAAAAGACATAAGATAAGAAACATAAGACAAATAACGATAAATGCCCTAGTAGCTCAGCAGGTACCTAATGGCTTCCTCACTCGCGTGGGGGAGATTTGGGCTGTGGAGAGCGCCCGGCTGTTACGTTTGGTGCTGCATGCATTTGTTTGCATTGCGGCATCTGCGCATGGCAACCGGTAGGTCAGAGGTTCGAGCGGCCATTGTGGTCGTCATTGGCCCGAATATCCTCTCTAGGGCGTTGTGGTGGTGGCTGGGTTCGGTGTCGTTAAGTTTAAATTGTTTTCTATCATAGCCATATTATGACAGTGTATGCCATTTTCGCAAAAAACGAGGCAGACCCGATGAATCTTGGTAAATACCGTGCTTATTTTAATGGTTTATCAGACACGGGCATTATTGGTGAAGCAAAATGTGATTGGGCTTATGGTTGGGGCTGTGTTGAAAGGTTTTGTGAAGGGATACCCTTGGAGCCCAAAACGATTAAGGATATGAATATCCCAGGAGTTGATGAGAAACCATCAAGTATATTGGTTCATGCAGAGGTCTTGGATATGGATGGGTTTGGTGGGGTGGAACCCAAGGTATGCGAGAGGTATGGGATGGTTTCTAAAACCTATGAGGTATGAGTTTTTGGTGCTGAAAGGATTAGCTCATTTCCCAGTCAAGGTCACCGATATTCGCGCTGAGTTTTGATACATTGCCGCGGAGTTCCAGACCGTCTATTTTTACCATTGCTGAGCCGGAGAAACCATGAATGTTTATGGTGCCATTGTTTGTTGTGAGGTCAGGCTCTATCATGAACTTTGTGTGTTGAAGGGAAACCTGAGCTAGCATGAGGTCTGTTATTGTTGTGCTGTTTGATGGTATGGTTACCCTGAGTTTCGAGTTTGATTCTGCCAGGGCAATTGTATCATTTTCAAAATCCATATCAATGCTGCCCTTAAAACCGGTCAAGTCCATTGTGCCTGCATATATGCTAACTTCGCTGTCTGGTTCCAGTGTGAGGTTGGGTGGGTAGAGGAGGATCGTTACAAACTTGCTGTCCGTTCCATCTCCCGACACTAGACCGCCGAACGGCGAGGAGCCGAACCAGCTGCCTATGCCGCCCATCGTGTCAGAAAAGAATCCGCCCAAGCCAAATCCGCCCACAAGTATGAATAAAACCACTATCAGCGCAACGATGGCGGAAACGAGGATTTTCCAGTCAAGCATTTGGACACCAATTTATATACCTGTTTGACGTTATTAATACTTAATGCGAATCAATTACAATGTAAAACAATTGGATGTAATTAATAAATATTTTGATTGTGGTGGGTGGTTCTGAATGCAGCAGATACTTTTCCAGTTCGGTGGTGGGGACAGCCCGTTGTCCTTCGTGATATGGATCGCATTTATGGTAATTTTCTTTCTGTTTTATCCCAGGATCATGCTGTCACAGATGATGTGGAAGCTGGAAAAAAGCGCAAGGGAGCTTGAGGCCATGTCAGACGGCGCCAAAAAAATAGTGACAAGCGCCATAAGCAAGAGCCCGGATAAAAAGATGAGGGATTCCATATCAAGGTTCTTCGAGTTTTTCATGATAGCCCCTGTTACGCTCGATCCTTATGGTATAGTCGGCAGGCTTGACCACCTAATAAAAACGCAGAACAACCGGTTCGAATATTTTGTGAAACAGGTTGCACCAAAGATGGATGCAGAGAGACGGGCCAACATACAGATGGGCCTTGCTGGCGGGATAACCGTTCATGAGATATCAAAGATTGTAAGGCATTACGTGGAACTGGCAAAAAAAACAAAAAGCTTACAAATAGCCATGATCCTTCAGATGCAGCTGCCGCTCATTGAAAGGATTGCGAAGGGCATGTTCAAGGGGACCAAGGCTCTGACCAATGGAAACCCGGTTGGTGACGGTCTTGGGCCACTCGTTGCGAGCGAGCTGATAGGGAACAAGAAGATGAAGGAGATTGAAAAGGATATACTGATGGCAGAGGTCCAGCTGGAGGGCAGGCATGCGTTTGTCCTTAAGGCAAGGGGACCGGGCGGACGCATAGGATACCCCGGCAAGGCCGTGAGTGGATTGGTCAAGAAAAACAAGATAGCGCGGGTTATAACGGTAGACGCTGCTGCAAAGCTGGAAGGCGAGAAGACGGGCAGCCTGGCAGAAGGCGTTGGGGTCGCAATGGGAGGTCCGGGTGTTGAAAGGAGCTACATAGAAAGCATCGTGGTCAAGAATGACATCCCTCTTGATTCCATTGTGGTTAAAATGGCACCTGAGCAGGCAATCGAACCCATGAGAAAGGCAATCAAGGATGCCGTGCCCAAGGTCATGGACAGCATAAAAAGGAGCCTGGAAAGGACAAGGCGGGGCGAAAGGGTCATAATACTCGGGGTTGGCAACTCATCCGGGATAGGCAATTCCAAAGGCGAGATAAATAAGGCCAAGGAGTGGGTTGACAAGTACGAAAGAAGGCTCATTGCGCAAAAAAAGAAAAAAGGCAAGTCGAAAGGGAATGGTTAAAAACATTAAAAATAAGCGCTCTAATTCTATACCCGTATGAAAGTTATTTCAGACTTCCACATACACAGCAGGTACAGCAGGGCTACGAGCAACCAGCTGAATATACCAAACCTTGCCAAATACGCCAAGATAAAGGGGCTGGACCTTCTGGGAACAGGTGATTTCACGCACGCTGTTTGGCTGAATGAGCTGAAGAACGAACTTAAGGAAGATGGCTCCGGGTTTCTGTTTGACCCGTCGGGCTTCCCGTTCGTGCTTTCAGCGGAGATATCAAGCATATACAAGGACGGCGGGAAGGTGAGGAGGATACACAATGTTCTACTGGCACCATCTATTGAGGTAGCAGAGCAGGTAAACGCTGCACTTGAAAAAAGGGGCGTTAACCTGAAATCTGATGGCAGGCCCATATGCGGGATAAAATGCCCTGAACTCGTCGAAATCCTGAAAGGTGTGGACAAGAGTGTGGAAATCATACCAGCACACATATGGACTCCGTGGTTCTCATTGTTTGGTTCCATGTCAGGCTTTGATTCAGTCGAGGAGTGCTTCAAGGACCAGGCCAAGCATATATTCGCATTGGAGACTGGATTAAGCAGCGATCCTGCGATGAACTGGCGGCTTTCGCAGCTGGACAGGTTTGCCCTGGTTTCCAATTCCGACTCGCATTCGTTCTGGCCGTGGCGCATAGGCAGGGAGGCCAATGTGTTTGAAATGGATAAGCTGAGTTATGACGAATTCATTAAAATCATGAAGGAGAAAGACCCAAAAAGATTTCTCCACACCATAGAGGTTGACCCATCGTATGGGAAGTATCACTTTGACGGCCACCGTGCATGCGATGTGTGCATGGAGCCCAAGGACTCACTCAAGAACCAGAACCGATGCCCGAAATGCGGCAGGCAGCTGACCATAGGTGTGCTGCATAGGGTCGAGGAGCTTGCCGACAGGCCGGAGGGCTTCAAGCCTGGTAATGCCATCCCATTCAAATCCCTGATACCGCTGTCTGAGATAATATCAAGCATGCTGGGGATAAACCAGCTCTATTCCAAAAAGGTATGGGAACATCACACCAGGTTGATGAATGCCTTTGGTTCTGAGCTCAATGTTCTGCTCGAAACCCCGATGGAAAAGCTTTCTGAAGTTGCCGGTGAAGCAATGGCAGATGCCATAATAAAGACCAGGGAAGGCAAGACCGAGATAAAGCCGGGTTATGACGGGGTTTATGGTTATCCTGTTTTTGGTTTTGGCGGCAAGACTTTGAAGCCCAGGCCGCCCGTTGCTCCTGGCGCTACTGGCCCTCATGGCAATATTGGTTCTGGCGCGATCCAGCCCAACAGGCAGAAGAGTATTGCTGATTTTGGCAAAGCATGACAAAAACAGAAACGTAAAAGTACCCATGACTTTGCTGCCTTACCTTGATGCGACAGTGACCTGGGTTGTCTTGTCTGTGTAGTAGCCGTAATCCGCATCTATCGATATCGTCCTTTGGGCAGTGTCTACGTCGCTCAATCCGCTGAAGGTGGCTTGGCATACCAGTGTGTTGGTTTTGCCCTGCCAAAGCTCTATGTCTGTTTCGCAGTCTGTTATGCTAATATCATTCCCTGATTCTATGTCAAGGCTGAGCATGTTTGTGTTCTGCCCTGATTCACAGTCGCTTTGGGAAGGGCACACAACCCCGCCACCGACGTTACTTACTGTTATGGCCAGGGGGAATTCAACCGAACTCTCCCAAAACCTCACAGGCGCTTCTGTTTTTATGTCTATCTGTATGGGCCCGGTGGTCTGGCTTGTGGTTTGGGTGGGCAGTGCCTGTCCCCTGTCCATCATTGTTCTTAGCTCTTTGCTGGACGCGAAAAATACTGATTTGACAAAGCTTGTTCTATAGCCGTAGTAAAGCCTTATTGTTGGTGAATACTTTGTTGACAGGCCTTGTGGGACATCCGGTGCTGCATATGTCCATCTGCAGTTCTTGGTTTCGCCTGGGGCGCCTATGTCTGGTACTGCGGGGGAGATCCTTTCCCATTCTTCGCATGTGCCGCCCTCATTGTCCCATGTGTCAAGCCCTATTACCCTTGATTTCACGTCTGTTGCATCAACAGTGCCCTGGTTCTGGATATTGAGCATGAAGTCAACAGACTCGCCCGAATAAACCGTTGGGAAGCTGGGTTCGAATATCAGGATTGTCATCCCGTTTCCGCCTGGTGTTCCTGGAAAAATACAGCCTGATACAAGCGCCAGTAACAGCGGTAAAATGGCCAGCAATGCTTTCATGATTATAATTTAGTCAAAATAGCAATAAATACACAAAACTGTCTGAGAACTGTTCTATCAGAATCCCCAACCAAGGCCCTCTTCTGTGCCAGAAACGCGCAGGCTTGTGGCTGCCTCTGTCTGGAACCTGTACTCAAGCTCAACGGTTATCAGCGCTTCCTGCCTGTACTCGGGCGGGTTCACGACCTCAAAGTCGCATGTTATGTCCGCATCCCTGCCCTGCCACAGGTCTATTGTTTCAAACGAGCCTGAACATTCATCCAAAGACATGCTCCTGGAAACAACGCCACCGGGTGGGGTTATTTTAATGCTTATTGGGTAATCGTATTGATCGAAGCCCATGCCCCCGAATCCGCCCTCAATGACGCTTCCGCCGCTTTCCCATTCCCTGTTTGTAATCTTGATATAAACCGGGAAAACCTCGTAGCTCTCGCCCTCGAAGCCGGATGATGTTCTTACATATTCCCCTGTCCTTACCTCAACCATCAGTGGCCCTGCCGTGTATTCTGTCATCTTGCTTGGCAAGGTTTTGCCCTGCTGTATTATCCTTCTGAGTTCGTCCTCATCCACCAAGGTTATGGGCTTCGTTGCCACGGTCTTGTAATCATAAGCAACCTTTACCATTGGTTCGTATGTAAACATCGTTCCCTTTGCAAGCTCTGGTGCCTGGAGCCGCCACTCGTTTGTTTTTATTGCACCAGGTGTGTTGGTTGTTGGGTCGTATGGCAAAAGGTCTCCGAGGCTTTCAGTGAATCCAAGCAAACCGAATGTGCCCCATTCATTAGTGTCTATGTTCGCAAGCTCTACTTCCACGTCCCTTGCAGTGACCTCGCCCTGGTTCTGCACCCTAAGCTGTAGTTTTACTGTATCGCCAGAATAAACCCCTTCAGGGAAATCAGGAGCGAAATTGAGGATTTCCAGGCCATTGCCTAATCCTGTTGTGCCGCCGCCTGTACAACCAGAAACCAGAACAACGGCTGCAAGTGGTGCTATCAAGAGCAGCATCCTTGCCATATTGGTGTGTGTCTTTTCCATTCAAACAACCCTAGTATATTATATATGTTCCTGTTTGTTTATAAGTTTTTTAAGGTTAATGCACTCCCATTTATGTGTGTGGGGTGTGTGGGGTGTGCGTGGTGCATGCTTATAGCAGATTCACCGGATTCCTGTCGGTGAACTCAGCGTGGCTCTATCTGTATGCGTATGTTCTTCCTGAATTCGTAATCATAGGTCACTTCCGCGTTCATGTCGTATGTCTGCTCGATTTCCACATAGGGTGACCCTATCTTGCAGAATTTTGGTGTTGACTCCTTTCTTATTATTTTTATCACGTCTGTGTCGCTTCCGTCGATCTTAATTTTCTGGGTTTCAAACATGCATTTTTCGTTGTCCTTCCAGTCAAGTTCGTCGGGCAATTTGATGCTGAAATGATCATCGTCTGCAATGATTGCAGAATCCTTGATATAGCCCTGGCCAACGTTTCTTATTTTCATTGATATCGAGGCAGAAGCGCCTTCGCCACTGTCTGCATCCGGTACCGGTTGTTGGGTTTCAACCTCAAGGTATGTCTTAACAGGGCCATATCCTCTTGTAGTGGACCCGCCAATCTGCCATGGTTCGCCCCTTCTTATCCTGCCTCCCAGTTCATCGCTGTCTATGAATGTTATGGAGGTAACCGTTTTTGTGCTATGCTCATAGGTTACCTTTACCTTGAGCTCGCATGGCGTTATAAGCATCAGATCCTCGCGCGGCGTAAGCTCCCAGCTGCATGTCTTTATTTCCTGCGGGCTCATATCAAATTTTTTGCTGCAGTCTTCATTTGGCTTTGGCTCGCCAGTGAAAAGGTTCGTGCAGTAGTCATAAAGCTCTATTTCTATGTCTTCAACCTGGGAGCCTGCTGCTCTTTCCGGGTCCTGCATGTTCTGCAGGTCTGCGTACAGTGTCAGGGTTTGGCCTGCCTTGATTGTTGTAGCCGGAACTGCCTGCATGCTCTTTATGATTATTATGTCATGGGTGTAGTCGGTTGTGCCTCCGCCTAGGCCTGGTATTGGGATTGTTATGTCTGTCCCTGGTATGGTACATCCAGAAACAGCTAGAACGAGCAGTAACATTGGTGCCAAAACCAGTACAATAGGCTTCATAATATTAATTATGAATCAATATATTAATATAGAAAGATATGGAAAGGTGGGTTTGATGAAGGGTCAGGCGGTGTTCGAGTTTGTGGTGGCAGCCGTTTTGTTTTTCGGTATTATCTTCTACGTCATAAACTTTTTGAGCACTTCGTTTTATGCCCATGAACTGCAGAGCCATGCAAACAACATGGAAAGCAATTCATTGGAGATAGCAGAGTTCTTGGTGCACATAAAGCTTGCAAAGGAGTGGCCGGTCCTATCTTATGATTCTATTGATGATTTCAATGGAACGTGCAACAACGATTACGTTGGTGTATTGGAAAAATTCGACCTTGGCGAAAACAAACTAAAGATAAAGATAAATGAAGGTGGTCGTGTGCTTCTGGATTGTTTGGATGATATGACTGTGCCGGATACCAATAGGGCTGAGGCAGAGCGCTATGCGCTTTCAGAAAAAAATAAAATTATTAGTGTTCAGGTTGTGGTTTGGTGATAGTCGTTCCAGCCATAAGCACTCAATGCCTGCTACACGCCAACAAGTCTGATGCCCGTTGTTTTTGAAACCGTATCATCAATGGCCCTCAGGTCATCATGGTTTAATCCGTGGACGTCTCTGTTGCCTGTCGCAGCAGCAGCCATCTTTATCTCTTCTGTGCATGATTTCAAATAATTAACAATGCTTGCAGATGCCTTGTTTATATGCAGGTTTCTCCTGAACTTTGGTGTTTGCGATGCTATGCCCTTGGGGCATTTGCCCTTGTAACACTGCCTGCAGTACTGGCATCCCATGGCTATCATAAGCGGGAACCCTATGAAAACAGCATCAGCACCCATTGCAAGGGCCTTGGCAAAATCCATGCCGGTGTTCAAGCCACCACCAACCAGAAGCTCTTGCTTCGCCCCAAGCCTGTCAAGCGTCTTCCTTGCCTCTGTTATTGCCGGTACTATCGGCATTCCAAAACAGTTGAGCATTATTTCTGGCGCTGCTCCTGTTCCGCCTGCCATGCCGTCTATTGCTATGGCATCCGGACCGGCCTTTACAGCGAGTTCAACGTCCTTCCTGACGTTGCCTGCACCCAGCTTTATGATTATTGGCCTGCCTTCTGTTACCTTTCTCAGCCACCCCAATTTTTTCTTCAGGTCACCGATGGACTGGATGTCCGGATGGCTTGGTGGTGAATGCAGGTCCTCGGCCTTCTTCAGTTTCCTTACCATCATTATATCCTTTGTCACCTTTTCCTTGGGCAATAGGCCCCCTTGTCCGGGTTTTGCACCCTGTCCGATCTTTATCTCTATTGCATCAGCGGATTTCAGGTAATGTTCGTCCACGCCAAACCGTGCCGTTGAATATTGTGTTATAAGCAGCTTGGCCTGTTTCCGCTGCTCCGGCAGCATGCCCCCCTCACCGGTGTTGTCGGCCGTACCTACATCAGCCGTTGCCTTTGCTATTGCAATCTTTGCTTCCTTGCTGAGCGCGCCGAAGCTCATCGCAGCAGCCAGTATGGGTGTTGATAGCACGAGGGGCTTCCTGCTGCCTTTCCCTATTACCGTCTTTGTATCTATCTCTTCCCTGAAGTAGTCCACCGGCCTTTTGGCCAGTTGCGCCGGCAGAAAAACGAGATCGTTAAAGCTGATTCTGCCCATCCATTCGCACCTGCCGCCAAGAACAGGCGGCTTCGGGCTCAATGTCCTCTTTTGTATTTCTGCTACCCAGTCCATAAACCATTCCTCTCTCATCTTATATATTTATCAAACCAGAATATAATATAGGTGGTTTTTTGAAGATAATAATAGCCGGCGGGGGTGCAATAGGGTCAAAACTTGCCGAGCTTTGCGTAAAGGAGAAGCATGACGTTGTTATAGCCGAGAAGGATGATAAAATAGCGGAAAAACTTGGTGAAACCCTTGATGCTTTGGTTCTTAAGGGGGATGCATCGGAAAGGAAGATTCTGATGGACGGGGACATAGAACATGCGGATGCCCTGGTTGCCATGACCGGTGATGACAAAACAAACCTCATGATATGCGAGGTCGCAAAGGACTTCAAGGTCCCTAAAATTGTTGCGAGGGTCAATGACACCGAAAGCGAAGAGGTCTTCATGAAGCTCGGGATCACTGCAAGCATAAACACCACGACTTCTGTTGTTTTTGCGTTCAAGAAGGCCCTGGAAAAATCAGGTGAAAGGCTGCTGAGCCTGGTTGCCGGGGAGAAGGCAGAGGTTTTTGAAAAGGTTGTTTCAAAAAACTCTAAAATCAGCGGTAAAAAGGTTTCCGAAATACAAAACAACTTTATAATCGGTGCTGCCCACAGGAACGGGGAGCTCATAAAAATAAAGCCAGACACTGTGATAAGGGAGGGCGACATCCTGGTGGTCTGCGTTCCTGTGGAAGAGGTTAAAAGGGTCACCGGATTGTTCTGATTGTTTATTGTTTCATTGTTTTCTTCACGAACCTTTCAACAATATCTTTTATGCTTGGCTTGCCAATTGCATGTATCTCATATGTTACCCGTGCAACAGGCTTGTTTATCTTGATGTAGCGTCCCAGGTCAATTGGTGTGCCGACAACAACGGCATCGCATGGGGTTTTGTTAATGGTCTTTTCCAGTTCCTTCATCTGCCTGCTGCCGTAGCCCATTGCCGGCAGTACCTTATTGAGGTGTTTGTATTTTCTGAAGGCTTCTTTGATTGAGCCTATGGCGTAAGGCATGGGATTAACCACCCTTTTCGCATGATATTTCATAGCAGCCAGATAGCCAGCACCAATATCCAATCCTCCATGGGTGAGTGTGGGTCCGTCCTCAACAACTAGAACGGTCTTGCCATTTATCAGCCCTGGTTTGTCCGCAACCTTTGTCATGTTGGCATGGATTATCCTGGCCGCCGGGTTTAGCTTTCTTATGTTTTTCTCGATTGTTTCAATGCCCTTTTTCGCTGCTGTCTTGACCTTGTTGATTATCACAATATCCGCCATGCGGACATTGACAGTGCCATGGTAGTACGAAAGCTCATGCCCTGGTCTGCGAGCATCAGCAATCACTATGTGGAGGTCTGGTTTGTAAAATGGGAGGTCATTGTTGCCTCCGTCCCATATGATAACATCGGCCTCCTTTTCGGCATTGCGCAGAATCTTTTCATAATCAACGCCCGCATAAACCACAACGCCCTCCTTGATATGCCCTTCATATTCCTCCCGTTCCTCTATGGTGCATTCATGCTTGTCCAGGTCTTGCATGGTCGCAAACCTCTGGGCTGCCTGTTTTTCCAGGTCTCCGTAGGGCATGGGGTGCCTCACCACAACAACCCGGTATTTCATTTCCCTCAAGGCCCTGCATATCTTCCTGGTTGTCGGGCTTTTTCCCGAACCAGTCCTGACCGCGCAAACGGATATGACGGGCTTACTGGATTCCAGCATTGTTGATTCGGGTCCGAGAATTCTGAATTTCGCTCCGGCTTTTTTGACAATCCTCCTCCTCTCTGCGATGTATTTGTTGCTCACATCTGAATACGAAAAAACCACTTCATCAATGCTATGTTTTTTGATCAGGCTTGGTAGCCTTTCCTCTGGATGGATTGGTATGTCTTTGTTGTAAAGCCGGCCGGTCATGGATTTGGGGAAGCTGCGCCTTGATATGCCAGGTATCTGCGTTGCAGTGAATGCTATTACCATGTAATCGGGGTTATCCTTGAAAAAAACCAGGAAGTCATGGAAGTCCCTACCGGCCGCGCCCATGATTATTACTTTCGTAGCCTCTGTTGCTTTTCGGTGTTTCCGGGGTTTCATTTCCATACCGCCTTTGGTATGAAATCCAGCATCTCTGAAACAAAGAATCCGGGACCAAGTGATTTAAGTGCCCAATCACCTGCTGCGCCATTGATCCACACCGCAGCGCTAGCTGCTTCGAAGGCCGAAACACCGCGCGCTAACAGTGCCCCGCAAATGCCGGCAAGCGTATCCCCTGTCCCGCCCTTGGTCATGTAGGGGTTGCCTGTCCTGTTCAGTGCGACCTGCCTCCCATCTGATATCACGTCGACATGGCCCTTGAGCAGGATTGTCGACTTCAGCTTCGCTGCTAACCTCTTTACCTGAATGACCCTTTCCTTGGTTGCATGGCTTGGTTCCCCACCACCCAGTGCCTGGAATTCGTTTTCATGCGGCGTCAGCACAAAGCTTTTTTTCAGGAGCCGTGTGTGCACTGTCCCTGCAACAGCACGCAGTGCCTCGGCGTCAAGAACGCACGGCTTGTTTGGTTCCAGCTGTTTCAATAACAACCTAATCGTTCTGTAAGTATTTTCCTTTCGGTCAAGCCCGCCACCTATGACAAGTGCATCTGCCCATTTTGCTAGTTTTAGCAGTGGCTTAACGTCTGCTGGGCACAGGTAATCTCGACATAACGGCTCTGTTATGAGGTCTGGCTGGAACCGGGCAATGATATCTGCTGCTCTGCGCGGTGCAGCTACCAGAGTAAGGTCCGCGCCTGTCCTTATTGCAGCAAGCGCTGCAAACGCGGGCGAGCCTGAATAACGCAGGCTACCCCCGATCACCAGCAGCTTACCTGCCTGGCCCTTATGTGACCATGCCGGCCTAGCCGGAAACAGCTTCTTCACAAACTTTCTGTTGATAGTGAGCATGCTATTCATGATATATAATTGTTGGCAGGGATTAAAATGCAATGCTTTTCAATTCAGCAAAATAAGTAAAGTATAAAAACCCTGGCAGACAATTTGGTTGCATGGAAAATGAAGAGGATAAAATTCGTGGTATTATAAAGGATTCTGAAACGTATGCGGAGGGTAGTGGCCTCTCGCTAAGCAATGATCCAAGGATTGTCGAGGCCATAGCAAAGGGCCTTGCAACGAACGAGGAAAAACACGGCCCAAGCAAACGATACTGTCCCTGCCGACCTGTCACAGGCAATGAGGAGCAGGACAAAAAGATCATCTGCCCATGCGCTTACCACAAGGATGAAATAAAGAAAGATGGCAAATGCCATTGTGGGTTGTTCGTGCGTGCGTGAGATGCTGAACAACTAAACTGTTTTAAGCTTGGTTTTCTTATTTGTGTACATGAAAGGTGCTGTTTGGGAAAGCAGATATTTCGATGCATACGACAAGGTTCTGCTCAACTCCGATATATACATGGCTGTGAGGGATTTCCATGTGAATGCAATGCATGGGTGTGAAACAATCCTGGACAGTGGCTCCGGGACAGGCACTGTTACAATAGAACTGCTGAAGCGCGGTGCAACTGTCTATGCCGTAGATCCCAGCAAAAAGGCCAATGATATCCTGCGCGAAAAATGCAAACAATATGCTGACAGGCTACATGTCCACGAAGCAAGCGCTGAAAGGCTTGCTTTTTTCGGGGATGAAAAGTTCAATGGAATCACATCCATGTTTGTTATCTATTATATAGACGACTGGAAAAGTTACCTGAAAGAAATCTACAGGGTTCTCAAGCCTGGCTGTATTCTGGCATTGACTGGAAGGTCGACCACACAAAACAAGGAATTGATTCTTAAATCTTATGAGGAGTCCCTCAAAAAACGCAATCTCCTGGGAAGGCTTGAAAAGGAATGGAGAATCTTCAGCGAGGGTTTTGTTGAGGGTGTGATGCCGACTGTAAAGGATCACACGTTCGATGAAATGGAAAGTGCTATGGAACGGGTCGGTTTCAAAGCTATAACACAATACCCGAACCCATATTTTGGCCAGTGCTATTCCCTGACCGCGCGCAAATAAGCCCTCAAATAGTTTTCTATTTTCAGCTTGAGTATCTCATCCCTTGTCGCCCATTTGTATTCGGTGTGTTCATGGCTTAGCTTGATTTGCCCGGATATTTTTTTGCATAAATATACCACAAAGAACTGCAAACGATTATTCAGGGACTCGTGGAAAGTGAACACTGGTTTTATTGCATTGACTTTCAGCTCTGTTTCTTCAAACACCTCTCTTTCAAGCCCCTTTTTTGTATCTTCCCCCGCATTCAGCCTGCCTCCGGGAAAATCCCAATGGTTGGGGTATGTATGAGCATCAGGTGCGCGCTTCAAAATCAGATATTTGTCGCCATCTCTAATTATGGCCTTCTGTGGAACAACAAACGTGCTTTCTTTCATTTCAATCACTACACATCAATCCGTGTCAATCTGCGCCTTCTGTAGGCGGCCTGAATAGTCTATATAGACTGTCTTGGTTTCCGAGAACTCGTTGATGCCTTCTATGCCGCCTTCTCGCGCGCCATTGCCTGTCTGCTTCACGCCACCGAACGGCAAGTGCACTTCAGAGCCGATTGTGCTGGAGTTGACATAAACCAAGCCAGCTTCTATATCCCTGACAGCCAGCATTGCTGTTCGGACATCGTTGGTGTATATGGCTGCGCTTAGCCCATAGGTCACGGAGTTCATTGCATCGACGGCTAGGTCCAGGTTCTTGGCCTCGATCATGCTCAGGGTGGGGCCGAACATCTCCTCCTGGGCAATGCGCATGTCTGGTGTGACATTGGTGAACAGGGTTGGCTTGTAAAAGTAACCCTTACCATTGACCTTGGCCTTGCTTCCGCCAATCACTAGCTTAGCCCCGTCCTCCTGGCCAATGTGCGTGTATTCATGTACCTTGTCAACCGCTGCCTGGTTGATTAATGGACCAACGTCTGTGGATGGCCGCAGGCCATTGCCCAGCCTTAGCTTTTTTATCCGGGCAACTAGCATGCGTTCCAATCTTTGCCTTACCTTTCGGTGAACAATCACACGGGATGTGGCTGTGCAGCGCTGGCCTGTTGTGCCGTATGCGCCGAATATGATGCCATCCACTGCCAGGTCCATGTTGGCATCATCCATCACAATGATGCCGTTCTTTCCACCGAGCTCCAGCCCGACCTTTTTGACACCGGCATTCCTTATGACAAAATCACCAACCTCGCGCGATCCAGTGAATGAGATGCCACTAATCCTTTTGTTCTTCACTATCTCGGCCCCAACCGTGCTGCCAGAGCCTGTGACAAAATTAACCACACCGGATGGAAGGCCTGCCTTTTCCAGCAGCTCAACCATCCTCAGGCCGCATAGCGGCGTGTCTGAGGCTGGTTTAAAGACTGCTGTGTTGCCGCAGACCAGGCATGGCGCCAGCTTCCATATGGGTATTGCTGTGGGGAAGTTCCATGGCGTTATAAGTCCCATCACGCCAACTGGCGCGCGCACTGTCATGGCCATCTTGTCCGGCAGCTCTGAAGTAGTGGTATGGCCGAATAACCGTCGGCCTTCACCGGCAATGTACTCAAGCATGTCAATGGATTCCTGGACATCACCCAGGCCTTCGGCAAGAACCTTGCCCATCTCCATTGTAACCAGCCTGCCCATGGCCAGCTTATCCTTACGAAGAAGTTGGGCTGCGCGCAGAAGGATCTGTCCCCGTTTGGGTGGCGGCACATCTTTCCATGTTTCATATGCCTTCTCAGCAGCGTCAATAGCTGCCCGAACATCCTGTGCGGTGCCTTTTGGGAAGCGTGTAATGGCCTGCTCGGTTGCAGGATTGACTGAAACAATTGTTTCACCGCTTCGTGAAACAATCCGCTTTCCATTGATAATATTGTGAAACTGTTTCATATCGCCACCTCCGCGCATTCAGAGCAGGAGTTGCAATTTAATAATTCGAAGCATGATATCATCCCTTCGTTTGTGTTCATTGTTTTATCTTGCCATGGATATGGCATGGCTTCCATGCTTCGACATGTAGATTCAACTTGGGTGGTACATAATGATGTTGCTTCGACACGTGTAAGTGGGACTTGACAAATCCCCAAAAATGTGCATGGAGAAAATATTACAATAAAAAGAAAAATTAAGGTGATTATGATGATTACAATTTTTATTACGTTAGTACTTTTCATGATTAATTCTTGGTTATTGGGGCTTAAATTCCTGCGGCATATGCATTGATAATAAATATGTTTATATACGGTCTATTTGTGTCTTTCATTTATAAGGGAGGTTTTACAATAATATAATTATGCGAAAGAGGGGATTAATTTTTACAAAAGAGCGGTTAGAATATTTATATACGAGCAAAATTTTTTCAATAAATGAGATTGCTGAAGAATTTGGCTGTAATAGCACAAATATTTTATATTGGATGAAAAAATTTAATATAAAAAGGAGGCCTGCTTATAGGAAAAAAATTAACATACCAAGAAATGTTCTGCATAATCTTTACTGGGAACAAAATCTGACTGTCAACGAAATCGCAAAAAGATATGGAATAAAATATGGTAGAACTGTTCATAAAAAACTCGTAAAACATGGGATAAAAACGAAATCAATTTCCCAGGCATTGACCAAAAAATTTAAATGTAATTTTTCTGGCAATTTATCAGAAAAGGCGTATTTACTTGGTTTAAGAGCTGGTGATTTTTATGTTAGACGAATGCGTAAAAACATAAGGGTACAAACCACTTCAACCCATTTGGCGCAGATTAGATTATTGGAAAGGAGTATCAGAAAATATGGTGAAGTTAAGACTTACTTGTCCAAAAACAAATCGAGGGGGGATGAGTGGTTTATATATTCAGATTTGACACCTTCTTTTGAATTTCTTTTGAAAAAACCGCTAGAAATTCCGAATTGGATTCTTAAGAATGATGATTGTTTCTATAGTTTCTTGGCTTCGTATATGGATTGTGAAGGTAATTGGCATTTGGCCAAAAGCCATAAAAATAATACAAGGTTCTTTTTTAGGTTGAGAACCGGGGATAAAAGAATTCTTGAACAAATAAAGGAAAGGTTGGAATCTGATGGCTTTTATGTTACACACGGACTGGAATACTATAAAGGTTATAGAAATGTTGGCAATAATATTCAGAAACTTAATATTAACATATACAACCTTACTCTCAATAGGAAGGGGGATATAATATTATTAATTAGGAAATTACTTCCTTACAGTAAACATCCAGAAAAAATATCAAAAATGAGATGCTTCTTAGCTAATAAAGATAGAAAATGGAATGAAATTGTGGTTTATTGGTTGAAAATCAAAAAAGAAATCAATCAACAATTATTGAAAAACCAACCTACAAAAACAAACTAGCAAAAATTAATGCTACTATAGATATTAATTTAATTAAAATATTCAAAGAAGGGCCACTACAATCTTTCCAGCTGTCACCAACCATATCTCCTGCGATGGCTGCCTTATGCGCGTCAGAGCCCTTGCCGCCGAGGTTTCCAGCTTCGATATATTTCTTGGCGTTGTCCCACGCGCCTCCCGCATTTGCCATCATCAATGCTAGCAGGAACCCTGTTGCTACAGCGCCTGCGAGCATGCCGCCCAATGCCTCGGCGCCAAGCAGAAGGCCCACCAGTATGGGTGTTACTACTGCTAGCAGGCTTGGTGCTACCATCTGCCTTAGGGCAGCAGAGGTTGATATGCTGATGCATTTTTCGTAGTCTGGTTTTTTCTTGCCTTTCATTATGTCCTTGTTTTTGAACTGCCTCCTGACCTCTTTGACCATTTCGTGCGCGGTCTTCCCCACGGCCTGCATTGTAAATGATGAGAATAGGAATGGCAGCAATGCACCGATGAAAATTCCGATTATAACGGCTGGGTTGATTATGTTTATGGTGGTCAGGCCTACAACTGTCCCGTAAACAGAAAACAGTGCAAGTGCTGTAAGCGCGGCAGATCCTATGGCAAAGCCCTTGCCGATTGCTGCTGTTGTGTTGCCGACAGCGTCCAGGGCCTCTGCCCTTTTTCTTACCTCACTTCCGAGTCCTACCATCTCTGATATGCCGGCCGCATTGTCTGCAACCGGCCCATACGTGTCAGTTGCCAAGGTAATGCCAAGGGTTGAGAGCATGCCAACTGCTGCTATGGCTATGCCGTAGATCCCGGCGAAATAAAAGGATGCGGCTATTGTAGCGCATACCACCAGCACGGGTATTAGTGTGCTCTTCATGCCCACCGCAATGCCTGTTATGACGTTGGTGCCGGCTCCTGTCTTGGCTGCCTCTGCGATGGATTTTGTCGGTCCCTTATGGGGCGAGGTGTAATACTGAGCAGCCAGCCCTATGATAATGCCTGCAACAAGACCGCTTAGCAGGGAGATGTAGATGCCTATCCTTCCACCCATAAAAACATCTACAACAAAATAGGAGATGATGGCTGTGATTATTGCTGCTGCGAATATGCCTGTGTTTAAGGCAGTGCCCGGGTTCTTCCCCTTCCATAGCTTCACAAAAAACGTTCCTAAGATGCTGGCCAGGATGCCGATGCCCGCTATTATCATGGGCAGCCACAGGCCCGATACACCCATCACAACAATGCCTATTGCCATTGCAGCAATGATGGAATCGACATAGCTCTCGAACAGGTCTGCCCCCATCCCTGCCACATCACCTACGTTGTCACCGACATTATCTGCAATGACTGCGGGGTTTCTGGGATCATCCTCTGGTATGCCTGCCTCAACCTTGCCTGCCAGGTCCGCACCCACGTCCGCAGCCTTTGTGTAGATACCGCCTCCGACCCTCGCAAACAATGCTATAGAGCTTGCACCGAACCCGAACCCGAAAAGAACAGAAACGTCCGCGAAAATCAAGTAGGAGATTGCAACGCCCAGCAAGCCCAGCCCGACCACGGACATGCCCATTACAGAACCGGATGAAAACGCCACGCCGAGGCCGCTGCTGATGCTGTTTTTGCACGCGTTGGCTGTCCTGGCATTTGAATCAGTGGCTGTTCTCATTCCTATTAATCCGGCCAATGCAGAAAGGAATGCCCCAAACACAAAAGCGAGTGCTGTGCCGGTGTTTAGTATAACAGCTAGTATCAGTGCAACAACGACAACAAAAACGGCCAGGACCCTGTATTGCGCGTGCAGGTAACTCATTGCGCCGTCATGTATGAGGCCGGAAATTTCCCTTATTTTCTCAGAACCCTTTTCCTTTTTTCTTATCCTTTTGGTAAGATATGCAGCAAACAATAATGCAAGTATTCCGGCAATGAACGGGATTATCTGCTGTTCCATGGTATCACACTAACCCATAATCATCTATAATCTACATTGGTCTGATGGTATAAGTATATATTGGGACGCTACCTAATAATTCTTCATGAAGGGGATTAGGCGTGTTCAAAAGGACGCCAAAAGGAAGGATGTTTTCTGGCCGTCCAGGGATATGAAGAAAGAGGCATGGGTTTCTGATGAATCGGTTTACAGGGAAGGGGAAAGGAACCCGGTTGCGTTCTGGTCCAAGCTGGCTAAGGAAGGGCTTGACTGGTTCAAGCCCTGGAGAAAGGCCTATTCGGAGAGGCCACCATATTTCAAATGGTTTCTGGGCGGCAAGATAAATGCAAGCTACAACTGCCTAGACCGGCATCTAAAAGATCGGGGCAACAAGGTTGCTATAATCTGGGAGTCTGAGCCACTGGAGGAAGGGGAACGGAAGATAACCTACAGGGGTCTTTATCGGGAAGTATGCAAATTCTCTAATGTTCTTAAAGGGCTTGGTGTGAAAAAGGGTGACCGGGTAGGCATTTATATGCCCATGATTCCTGAGGTAATGGTTGCCATGCTTGCGTGCTCCAGGATTGGCGCGATTCACAGCGTTGTGTTCTCTGCGTTTTCCGGGGAGAACTTGAAGAAAAGGGTCATTGACTGCTCTGCCAAGGTGATCATAACAAGCGATGGTTATTGGAGGAGGGGCAAGCAGATCTGCCTGAAAAAGCAGGCTGATATTGGGGCAGGCGCGCCGAGTGTTAAGCGCGTGGTCGTTGTCAAGCGGCTGGGTATTGAGGTCGAGATGAAGAAGGGTAGGGATTTGTGGTACCATGAACTGATGGAGTATGCCAGCGAGGACAGCAAGCCGGTGCCAGTCGAGTCAAACACCCCATTGTTCTTGCTTTATACCTCTGGCACAACAGGCAAGCCCAAGGGCGTGATACACGACACTGGCGGGTATTTGACCCAGGCATACTGGACAACGCTTTGGGACTTTGATTTGCATGAGGATGATGTTTTCTGGTGCACTGCTGATGTAGGTTGGATAACCGGGCACACATATGCATGTTACGGACCGCTGGCTGTTGGGTCAACAATGGTTATATATGAAGGTGCTCCTGACCTGCCGGACTGGGGCAGGTTGTGGAGGATTGCGGACAAGTTTGATGTCAGTGTGTTCTATACTGCACCGACCGCCATAAGGATGTTCAAGAAGATGGGTTGCAAGTGGCCAAAGCGCTATGACCTTTCAACGCTTAGGATACTTGGCACAGTGGGCGAACCTATTGATGAGGAGACGTGGCAATGGTATTTTAATTGTATTGGCAACAAGTGCCCTATCATTGATACGTGGTGGCAGACTGAAACTGGCGGCACGTTGGTCAATGTGCTGCCTGGTATAGGGCCATTTGTCCCTACTGTTGCTGGCAGGCCATTTCCCGGCACAAGGGCTGCCATCCTGGATGACGGGGGCCGGCCAGTAAAGAATGGTGAGACTGGTTATTTGGTGTTCAAAAGCCCCTTCCCGCCAGGACTGTTGCGCGGGGTCTGGAAAAACCCGAAGAAGTACAGGGATACCTACTGGAGTGAATATGGGCCCAGGATATACTTTACATCCGACGGGGCGAAATGGCATGGACATGGCAAGGCCCTTATTCGGGTCACTGGCAGGGTTGATGATGTGATGAAGGTGGCTGGCCATCGGCTTAGCAGTGCGGAGGTTGAGGATGCAATAACATCGCACCCGAATGTGATTGAATCCGCTGTTGTGCCAAAGCCTGACGAGATCAGGGGCCAGGTGCCTGTTGCGTTCGCTGTTTTAAGGCCTAGCGTCAGCCCTTCAAAGCAGGTTGAGGACTCCATAATCAAGCAGGTAAGAAAGGCCATAGGGCCCACAGCAAAGCCGCATCAGATATTCTTTGTGAAAGGCCTGCCAAAGACCAGAAGCGGCAAGATAATGCGCCGTTTCCTCCGTGGCATGCTCGTTAACGAGAAGCTCGGGGATGCCACAACACTCCAGAACCCGGAGATAGTCAATTATCTGAAGAAAGTGGTCGGGTATAAGGGATAGCGGCACGATCTTATTTTTTATTTGCTGCTCTTTTTGTTTTTATGTCTGTTGTTTTTTGCCGTAGTCGTACAGTGCCTTCAGCGAGCTGACCGCCCTTTCGGGGTATGAAAAGCACGGCACATCAGAGTCTTCCAGGGATTTTTTCAGGACCTCTGTGTACCTTCCTCCAGCGGAAACGACCACTATGGGTTTCTTCTTTTTCCTGCCAGCATCTGATATGACGTCTGTAACATCGGCTGTCAGCAGGGGTGGTTGGAAAAGGGCCACAACAACTATCATATCAACGTTCTTGTCATTCAGGGCTATGTTTATGCCTTTGGTGTACATCTGTGTGGTTGCGTCGCCTGTGAAATCCATTGGGTTTGATATGACAGCATGGTCTGGTGTTAGTTTTTCAAGGGTTTCTATGTTGCTTTTTTTCATCTTAGCCAGCTTGAGGTTGTTTTTAATCACCCAGTCGGCTGTTAGAACACCATAACCACCGCCGTCGGTTATTATCTGGACCCTGTTGCCCTTTGGTATTGGCTGTGTGGACAGGACTCTTGCAAAGTCAAATATTTGTTCCAAATCCCTGGCCTCTATTATGCCGGCTTGTTTGAACGCCGCGCTGTAAACGGCTGATTCGCCCGCGAGGTTGCCTGTGTGGGAAGAGACTGCTTTATGGCCGGCTTCCGTCACACCGCCCTTTAGCGCGATTATGGGGATGCGGCCTGAAAGTTTCTTGGTTGTTTCAAAGAACTTCCTGCCTCGTTTGACTCCCTCGAAATATATGCATATCACGCTCGTTTTTTCGTCCTCGGCCAGGTATTCTGCAAGGTCTGCCTCGTCTATGTCCGTTGCGTTGCCATAGGAGATGAATTTGCTGGCCTTGTATCCTTTCATTGACATCCAGTCCAGAAGTACTGACATGGTTGCGCCGGACTGTGACATCAGGGCTATCCTGCCCTCACCCGGCCTCTCAAGCTTGTATCTGGGGTTGAATATAGTATCAACACACGAATGCGCGTCATAGATGCCCAGGCCATTGGGTCCCAGTACCCGGATCTTGTATTTTTTTGCAATCCTCACTATTTCATCTTCAAGGTCCTTTCTCCCGATTTCTTTGAACCCGCCTGAAACAACTATGGCTGCGCGTATTTTTTTCTTGCCACACTGCTTGAGCACCATGGGCACTATGGGAGCAGGTATCGCAATGACTGCAAGATCTACCCTACCTTTTATCTTTAAGACGCTGGGATAGCATTCGTGGCCAAACAAATCCTCTATGTTCGGGTTCACCGGATAAACCTTCCCACCAAACCCGCCCTCGATGAAGTTCCTGAATATCACATGGCCTACCTTTTTCGGCGACCTTGATGCACCCACAATTGCGATGGATTTGGGGTTGAAAAACTTGTCCATTCGCCTGTCTGCCATACTAGATTATTGTGCAGGCAGCTTAATTAATTTGTAACTATGCGGATATACAAGGTGGTTGTTGCGGTCGTGTACGATTGGTTTTATTCATGAATTCATATGTAAGGTCACGTAAATCACGCTCATTTTCGTTATCGGTGTTGCAAAAACATATCACACAAAAAACAAATACCGTTGTATATGATGCCACATGTGAATGTCACATGATGTCACATATTTTCAGGCTTTGCGTAGAAAATGCGCTTTCCTTCTTGCATCTTTGTCAGAAGGCCGTTTTTCGTGAGGATTGAGACCCTTCTTGAGATGTGCTCGCGGGTAAACCCCAGCCTTTCGGCAACATCGCCGGCAGACATTTTGTTGTCACCTATGGTGGAAAGTATGTCCTCATCGGTCTTTATGATCCTAAAAACCTCTTCCCTGACAGGTGCTGGTTGGTTGTAAAGCTTGTTCATAATCTCAATGGCCGCCTTTTTCATTGGTTCGTGATGCTGGCTCAACATAAAGTTGTGATGGTCATCAATTTTGTCATGCATCTTGCTGTCGTGCCTGCTTATCTGGTCCTGTAGGTCTGATATCTTCTTCATCATATCATAGTTGGGGTCATATGTCATTCTGGGCATTGTTTGCCCGGTCTGCGGTGTTTGATGTGTTTGTTGTGTTTTTCTTGGTTTGCTTCTTTTCGCTGGCCTTTTTGTCTCTTTCTTCGGTGTTCTTTTCAAGAATCCGAACATGTTCTATAATTGGCAATTAACCTTAAAAACGTGTTATTTTTGCGCTATTTTGGCATGAAATTTGACCCCATCAAGATATGGTATAATATTGCATGCTGATGTGGGCTGCCATATATTATTAGCCTCGGTTGGTATTGGTTTTCGTTTTTATTGGTCTTGTGGGGGCATGAACTCTCACTTCTGATACTGACCCAAATAATATAAGTTTTACGCCCTCATTATATGCATGGTAGGCTCAGATCGCAGGTTTTATAAGAACACAAAACGAAACACATTGCTGATATTTCATGCCCTTAAAGAGGCCTACACAGAAGGGGATGGCTATCTTAACATAAGCGAGATTGCACGGCGGGTCGGGCTGCATCGCTGGACAGTGAGCAGAACCATTGACCTTTGGATGCAGCATTTTGTGGATATGATCATACCCGAGGAACTTGAGCAGGTTGGGATGAAAATAAAGCTGGTTAGATTGAGTGACCCAAATATCAGTGAAGAGGCTGTTATGAGAAGCCTGAAAATTAGGATCTGATTTTGGGTTTTTTGGTTATTAATTGGTTTGGTTTTTTGTTCTTTACTCCACGCCCAGGGCCCTGAGCACCAGGTCCCTTTCTATCCAGTTTTCATCATCATATTTGTTGGCGTGGGCATCATCTATCCTCAAAAACAACCACCGGTTTGAGGCGGTCAGGTCTTCGTTTTCTTTTGGTATTGTTCTTCTCCATGCAACAAAGCCCATTGCGCCAGCCTTTGAACACCATTCAGAGAACCGCCCAAGCTGGTCTTTCCTGAGCCTGGGTTTTTTGGCATGGCTCTTTATCTCGAATGCGAGGACCAGCCCGTTCCTTATGGCCACAACATCGAGGGGCGAAAGGAACCCGCCCGATGAGGGCACGCGTAAAGTGGCAAATCCCTTGTAATTCAGGAAATGGGCAAGCTCGCGTTCCGCGCGCGACCCCTTCGAGTATGTTTTTATCATTGTTAATCATTGGTGTGCGGTTATAAAACTTTAAATATTATTATTATTTAATATCTGTTGTGTGTCGAACATGAATGTGGTGACTGACGTAACTGATGAGTTTTCTCTCGCATCAAAAAATTTGGCAAAGGACATTGTAGGTGAAATAGTGTTGTCCGAAAGGCCAGAGCATGTGATTAAAAAGTGGAGAAGCATATTCAAGATTTCACAGAAGGTGCTCGCAGCCGAACTTGGCATGACATCGTCTGTTATATCAGACTATGAAAGCGGGAGGAGAAAGTCACCCGGCATAAAGATGATAAAGAAATATGTGAATGCTCTCCTGACGATAGATGCAAAGAGCGGTGGGTGTGTTATAAAAACCTTTGAAAAACCAACAACAACCGACTCACTTTCAAACGCCGTAATTGACATAAAGGAGTTTTCTGTTGGGAAAGATGTTTCATCGTTCTGCAGGCATATCCGGGCGAGGCTGTTAACGAAGAATGGCACGGATAATATTGTGTACGGGTACACTGTTATTGATTCACTGAAGGCCATAACAGAGCTCTCATTCAGCGAACTCGTCAAGCTTTACGGCGTAACTACGCAAAGGGCGCTCATATTCACAAAGGTTTCAACCGGAAGGACACCGATGGTTGCGATGAAGCTTACAAACCTGCATCCGGCACTGGTTGTTTTGCATGGCTTAAGTGTGGTTGATGATGTAGCAAAGAGGGTTGCCGAAGTTGAAAACATACCCCTGGCAGTATGTAAGCTGGGTGGGGTTGATGATATAACCGAGAAGCTAAAGACGCTGGAATAACCTATTCAAAGCTTTTTTGTTCGCATTTGACTTTTTTGCCTTCTATTTCCACGACACCGTAGTTTCCATTGAATACGGCGCCCGGATAAAAAAGCGTGGTTTTCCCCATTTTATCTGTTCCAGAAGACTCGTGTATGTGTGCAGATATGGCGAGGATGGGCTGGTTTTTTTCTATGAAATCCCTGATAACCGGGGATCCGACGTGATTCCCTGTTGATGCCTTGTCCATGTTCGTGTCTTTCGGTGGGTCATGGGTAATGAGAACGAAATTGTGGGGTTTGGTTTTTTTACCAAGCAATTCCAGGGTTTCCTTGGTCTCCTCGTCCGTGGGTTCGAATATTGTATTGAAGGGTGTCAGTGCACCTCCCCATCCGATAAAGTCAATGCCTTTCACTGTCTTGATTTTTGAATGCAGGTTCATTTTGTAGTCGTTGAATAGTTCTAATATCTCGTAAGGGTCCTGGTTGCCGGGTATGGAAAGCGTGGGGAGCTTCAGTGCAAGGATCTTTTGCAGTATGAGGTTGGCAATGTCGATTTGGGAGAATTCCTTGGGTATGGAAAACATGTCCGTAAAGTCGCCGGGGCAGATTACAACATCAAAATTTTTGCCTTTAACCGTGTCCACCAGCTTGCCAAGCATTTCAAAATCTCCATGTATGTCAGCAATTACCAACATCCTCATATATACCACCAATATATTTTTTGTTGTTTTGTTTTTTATGTTTTATTGTTAGCCTGCTTCATGGGCCATACCGGGGCTATGGTTTTTCCGTACACCTCGTTTAACACCTGGGCCAGGGAGGTGTACATTGCTGATAGCCCGCAGATGATTCCCTCGTAGCCTGCGATTTGTTTTATTATGGCTATGTTCGTGGCGTCTGCGAGTGCTAACAGAAAGAACAGTAAGGCCAATGAGCCGAATACGAATTGCAATGCCCTGTTAAGCTTTAACGTCCCTATGAACATGCCTACAGTGAAGATGCCCCACAAAACCAGGTATGCTGCCATTGCAGAACTTTCTGGGACACTACCCAGCCCTATTCCTGGTGCAATTGACAGGACAACTAGGGAAAGCCAGAAGAAGCCATATGATATGAATGCTGTCATGCCAAACGTGTTGTTTTTCTCCCATTCCATAATCCCCGCAATAACCTGCGCTATGCCGCCAAAAAACAACCCCATAGCCAGAATCATGGATCCCAGGGCAAAAAATCCCGCATTGTGCAGGTTTAGCAGCACTGTTGTCATACCAAAGGCCATCAGGCCAAGTGGCGCTGGGTTGGCGGTGTTGTCCTTTATTTTCATTGTCACGCCGCTGATTTTTTGTTTTACCCTTTTCATTCTTATCAATCCATAATTTATTCTGCCCACTTATATAATGTTGCTCCTAGTCCTTGTTTTCTTATGGAAGTTGTTTTTAGGTTCGAATGGCGTTCCAGTGGAAATATAACAGTGTTATAATATATATATTTATTATTAAATATTATTATTATATACCTCCACAAGAAACCATGGTGTCCGTCCGTTTTGGTGACAACACCAGAACAAACCCACATGTTATTGTTTTTGGGCTGAAATACCAAAAACAGGAAAGCATTTAAATCCAAACACGTAGAAATTATATGTTTCTCCAGAGGAAACGGGGGTCGCATGAAAAAACAGAACCAACAAACGCTTCATAACATATTTAGCAACTATGTACAGGAAAAGACAAACCTTTTCAGAGATAGGGATGTCCTTAGCTCAGACTATATCCCAGACGAAACCCCGCACCGGGGGGAGCAGGTAAAGAACCTCGCATCCATAATCGCACCAACACTCCGTGGCGCCAAGGCATCGAACGTATTCATATACGGCAAAACAGGGACCGGAAAGACCGTTATAACAAAGTACGTCACATCAGAACTAAACAAAATGAATGACAAGATAAAAATTGTTTACATAAACTGCAAAATGAAGAGGGTTTCAGACACAGAATACCGGCTGCTTGCGGAGCTCGCGAGGGAGTTGGGCGAGGAGATACCTGCAACAGGCCTGCCCACGGTGCAGGTTTACAAAATATTCCTCAAGTGCCTGGACAATGAAAAAACAAACATAATACTAATTCTGGACGAAATAGACGCATTAGTGAAAAAAATAGGGGATGGCATACTTTACAACCTCACGCGGATAAACCAAAACCTAAAACACTCCAAGGTGTCTATAATGGGCATATCAAACGACACATCCTTCACAGAAGAACTTGATGCGAGGGTGAAATCGACCCTATCCGAGGAGGAAATCATCTTCCCCCCATACAACGCATCGCAGCTCCAGGACATACTAAGGCAGAGGTCAGATCTAGCTTTCCATAAAAACATAGTTGAGCCCGGGGTTATAGAGAAATGCTCTGCGCTTGCTGCACAGGAGCATGGTGATGCCCGGAGGGCACTGGACCTTTTGCGGATGGCGGCCGAAATATCCGAGCGAAGGGGAAACAGCAGAGTGACCACGGAATGTGTTGACAGGGCAGAAAGCAAGCTAGATCTTGATAGGGTGGTTGAGATAGTAAAGGCACAGCCCAGACAATCCCAGGCCACGCTGGCGGCAATAATAAAACTAACAGAAGACGGCAAGAAAAACATAGAAACGGGAGACGTTTTTTCCATTTATGAAAAAATATGCGTTAGTAGGGGGCTCAAGGTTCTTACACAAAGAAGGATATCTGACCTGATAGCCGAACTGGACATGCTCGGGATAATAAACGCAAAGGTGATATCAAGGGGCAGGTATGGCAGGACAAAGGAGATAAGGCTGCAGCTAGGCAAAAAACCCCTTGAAAACATCAGGAAGGTTTTGAAGGAAAACTACCTCATAAGAGACAGCATAATAGAGGGAGCCAAGAGACTATGAATAAAAAGGAGATGGAAAAGGCAATCCTCGGGAAGGGCATACTCATAACACCCGACCTGCTTGACAAGTTGAATGAGGACACGCTGCAATCCATACTCCAGAACGCGGACAAAACCAAGCTGGTACTGGAAACCGCACCCGAAACAAAAGAAAGGCAACCAGTAAAACCCGAAGCAAACAAAGCACCCGAAACAACAGCCAATCCAATATCCAAACCAACAGCCGATCCAATAGCACAATCCACCAAACCCACGATATCCATAAAAATCAGGCAACCGTCAACGGCCCCAAAACTCAGCCCAGAGGATTTTGTAAAATATTACAACAACAAATACAACTCCATTAAAAACATATTACTGAAAAAGACAGATGCGCTCTCCATAAACAAGGTAAACAACAGCACATTGCCCGTGGCAGTTATAGGCATAGTCAAGGAAAAAACACCGAATGGTTTTGTTTTGGAAGACCCGACAAGCGAAATGGAGGTCATTGCAAAAAGCGAAAGCGAAAACATAACAGAGGACGATGTATTGGCAGTGAAGGGGAATGCGAGGGAAGGCAAGCTGTTTGGCAAAGAGATAATATTGCCCGACGTACCATTAACCCATCCGGTGGGTGGAATAGATGCAACCCTGTTCATAACGGGAAAACCACCAAACACCCCCGAAAATATTGATGTGGTGTGCAGCCCAGAAAAAATCATTGGCCCCGACAAGACCAATTCTGATATCCCAAACCCGGCATGGATAACCATAACAAAACAGGAAAAGAGTGTTAGGTTTTTGGTTTACAAGCCAGGAAACGAAACCACGATCTCAGATGCCGTGGAAATGCTGAAAAAAAGACACCTATCCCCAAGGAGGAATCAGGTGGCAAGTTCAGACGACCCATTCCTTATAGACCCAGTCCCTGACGTTTTCTGGATTAATTCCAAAGAAAGGGGTTTCAAGGCATACAAGGGAGTCACGGTAATATCCTGTGGCCAAGACGGTTCAGCAAGGATAGACCTGGCGACAAAGAAAGTGGATTTTTTGGATTGAGACGGACCGAAATACGGATTTTAGCGACAAAACACAAACATAAAGCAATGAAAGAACCATCGCTGTTGAGGATATCGGTCTTTTGCTCAATCTTCGGGCTGATAGTGATTTTTTACGCCTCGTTGCAACCCCAACCAATGGTTGATATATGTTCAATAACGGTAAGCGATGCTGGCATGGCGGCAAGGGTGAGCGGCACCATAACCTCGGCGCGCGTTTCTAGTGGGCACATATTTCTAGACATAACCAATGCAACATGCAGCATCCGGTATGTGATATTCAACTCCAGCGCCGCGAAAATGGAAAGTGGTGGTGGAATAAGCCCATATTCGCTCGGGGTGGGGACGCGCGTGGTGGCGCAGGGCATTGTTGATGAGTATCCTAAAGGATCAGGCAGACCAGAGATCGTCTACAGCACAGGCGATATAGAAGTATATTGATGTACCATGGCCATGGAGCTTCTTTTCATTCTGGGTGGCACCCTTATTGGTATTGTGCTGGGCACCATCACAGGCCTAATACCGGGGCTTCACGTGAATACGGTTTCCCTCATGCTTATGGGGCTCATATTCTTCATAGACCCTTTGCCATTGGCAGCGATAATAATGGCAATGGCCATCACTCACACGCTGTGGAATTTCGTGCCGAGCATATTGCTCGGCGCCCCCGATGCCTCCACCGCGCTTTCCGTACTCCCGGGGCACCAGCTGCTACTCGAAGGCAGGGGAGCAGAGGCCATATACCTGACAGTGGCAGGAGGTGTTGGGGCAGTTATGATTTCGGTATGCATGCTGCCACTGATCGTAATTGGTATGCCATACGTATACGGCCTTATCCACCCATATATGCACTTCTTGTTATTCATAATCGCGGCCATAATGATATTCTCGGAAAAGGGGCATGTGAAGAGGGGATATGCCTTCACGTGCTTCATGCTATCAGGAATCCTTGGATATATGATGTTCAACATGTTCACCTTAAGTTCACGTCCCCCAATTGTCCTGCCCGGAGGCCCGAACGTATTCTTCCCGCTCTTCACGGGCCTTTTCGGGCTGAGCACGCTCATTATAAGCCTCAACAAAAGGGTGCGCATCCCAGCACAAGTCGTATATACCCATGGGATAAAGAAAAGCATTGCGGTATTTGGCGCAATCAAATCCTTTTTTAGTGGCATGGTGGTGGGAACGCTTCCGGGCATAGGTTCAGCACAGGCGGCCGTACTGGCGCAGCAGGTCACCGGAAAAAAAGACACCGATGAGTTCCTGGTCACTGTTGGCGGAATAAACACCGTGGTGGCATTATTCTCCCTGGTTTCGCTGTACACCATATCAAAGGCGAGAAGCGGTGCTGCCATTGCGGTTGACCAGGTTCTGGGCAGCTTCGGGCCCAACGAGCTTCTGCTGCTAGTCGGGGTTGTGCTTTTCGCAACAGGCATTTCTGCAATACTAGTGCTGAAATCCATCGGGCCCGCAATATCCTTCCTCAAGCGATTCAACTATGCCATGATTACCATGGTCATAATCATAGCGCTAATCTTTGGTGTTGGCCTGCTTACGGAGTTCCGGGGGATACTGGTGCTCTTCACCGCAACCGCCATAGGCATGCTTGCTCCCCTGTTGGGAGTCAGGAGAAGCAATCTTATGGGCGTGCTGATGCTGCCCCTGATATTATTTTATGCTGGCATTGTGTAGGAAATTTCTAGGAAAAAAGCTTCACAAGCCAACACAAACAGTAACGTGAATTTCACACCCCATGATTTCCTATGAACAGGCTCTAATGATAGCGGTTTAAACTCGTGTGAAGTAACCTTGATTTCCTGTGAAGACCCCATGGTTTCGAGTGGAACTTCACACCAATGTTCACAAAAACAGGGAATCAGGAAAAATCATTAGGGCAGGAATGTGCACGTGATTCTTATGCGGTTGCCCACTTTGCTGGTCCATGTGAACTTGAGAACAGCATGCCGCCACCACATTCACACACCCCAACCAGGGGCACGCGCGGATAGAAGCGGTTGCATTTTGAGCACATGAATCCAGTGACCTCACTAATCCCAACCTCTTTTGTCTCCTGTGAAGGTTGTGAAGGCCCGGTTTTATGCTGTTTTGCACTGTTCCTCAAAACATCAAGCAGACCCATCTGCTTGCCGTTGCCCAGAAGCTCGCTTTTGCTTATATCAAGGCCCCTGAATATCCTCTCTATTGGTGGGAGCAGCTGGTTCTCAATGTAATAGCTGGGATCAATCTGAAGGCCTTTCTCAACCACATATGCAGGATCCTCGGTCCGTTTTGATAACATGTCAGTGCCCTTGATTATAACATACCCGATCCTGTCCCCAACACCCGGTGCATCCGCGGGGTTTCTGGCCTGCAGCTTCTTGGCAAGCTCTATGTGCGGCTGCACACCAACATAACTCTTGGCAGATTTTGTCATGCCCTTCGTTATAACCAGCTTTTGTATGTTTATCTTGCCGCCGGTAAGATCGTTTACAACACCCTTAAAGAACTTCACAGCGCCCTTTATGTCATCCCTTTTCAATATAATCTCAATGACTTCCCGCAGGGTTTCTGATATAAGAGGGCACCAGTCCCTGCGCACGGTTTCTATGCCCTTCATCTCTATGCCATCCTTCCATCCCTCATCGGTCTTCTCAAATTTCCATGCAGCATACCTTTTCTTTGTCAAAGGCAGGAAACGCTTGAAAATCTTCTCAAATTCAAGTTCCATCACACCGGGCAATTCCTTTGTTATGTGCTTGGAAATTCGTTCGGCCTCCTGGCTGATTTTCTCCATATCATCCGTTTCCATCCGCACAAAAACAGAGTCTGTGTCGCCATAGACGACCCTGTGGTGGAAATTTTCCTCAATCTCCTTCGACGTCTTCTGTATTATGTCCCTGCCACATGATGTTATTGCATTGGCAATGTCCATGTTATATATCTTTGCCCTGGAGTATCCCATGTGACCATAGAATGCGTTGGCCATTATCTTCAATGCCCACTGCTCCGCATCAAGTAACCTTTTTTTCCCCGGGTTTTTAATGGACTTTATCTTTTTCTTTACCTTCTGCCTGCTTACCATCATGTTTTCAAGTATCTTTGGTATGATGCCCTGCCTCTCGTTCTTTGGCAGAAACATGGCACCTGAAGGGGTCTTTATCAGACCCGGTCTCATCTCACGCGTCAGTGTTGTCGGGCATATGTTGAAGCTCCTTATTATTGATGGATACATCGATGCAAAATCCAAAACAGCCACATTCGAGTGAAGCCTCTTTTCCGGCTCTATTACATACCCACCAACCAGCTCTTTCCTCCGATCCTTCTCCCTCTTGCCAACAATGGCATCACCCGGCTTGCAGGGAAATACATAACCCTCCTTGTTGAATTCCCTTAGGAGGTAGTTCTCTATCCTCGTTGTTTCGCCGCTACCCAACGTGTCCTGCAGCAGTGTGCCGGATATCTTCGAAAGGGCAACATATTTGTCCAGAAGCCCAAGCTTTGTCACAAGGTTCATGGCAAGAACAGAGTCCTTTCTGCAGTAATTAATCAGTTTCCTATACTCTTCCTGATTACCTTTCCACAGCGTTTCTATTTCCGAATGTTTGACCTCCACCTTACTCTCACCAAGCAGCTCTTTGGAAACGGCATTCAGGGAATATCGATGCAGCGAGAAATCCTTCTTGACAATTTCATAAGAATCAACTATTATCCTACCAACAATTGAGACCCTGTATCGCATACCCACCTTCCTGGCTACGACATTCTTCGTCGTGCACCTCCCGAAAACAGGCTTCACGCTCTGCCTTTTCATGCGTTCGAGTATGTAGGGAAAATCAAAATTATTAACATTAAACCCGGTAATCACGTCCGGGTCGTATTCATTCACAATCCTGACGAATTCCTCCAGCATCTCCTTCTCAGTTGCGAAGGCTCTTGCATAATCATCCCTTCTGGTCGAAAGGACAATGGATTTTGTACCTTTGTGCTCATGGCTGAAAACAACGGACATGAGGATAACAGGGTCCTTCCTCGCATCCGGTACGCTCTTTGAAATCTTCGGAACACATTCTATGTCAAACGCCAACATCTTCAAGGGAACATCCCCCAGCCTTTCCACACACCTTATGTTATTAGCTTGTATTTTGTTGTCAGCGATTACTGTGTTTGTGGATGCCCCATTACTTTTCTCGGTGACTGCCCATCCCATGCCCCCCAGGCCCTTATCGACCATGAACCTGTACTTGAACAGGATATCCGCCTCATATGGAGTTATGCCCATACCCTTTAACCGCTCCCTGATATCCGGAGTCTTTGCGGGGTTTTTAAGTGTTATCTTATACATCTCCTGTTCATTATTATGGTCAAAAACCAATTTCCTTTTGACCTTCTCAACACCCAAAACCTGGGGTTCATCCTTAAGGGCTTCCTCAACCCCCCTACCTGTGGCATAAAAATATGGCATATAACCCTCATGAAAAGCGCAGACCGTTTTGCCTGTTTCCGTCTTCCCGAAAACCCTCACTATAGGCTTCTCGTCAACATTGACATAGTCTACATCCAATATCTGGAACTCCATAAAAGAACAACCCCGAAAAACAAAATCAATAACTATTAATGGACACGAAGAAATATAAACTAATCTGAACTGTGTCATATATCTTCCAAAACAGATATCAAGGAACGCAAAAGCTTATATACAACCCACCCCCAATGTGGGCGCAAAAAACCCAGCCCAACCAGCGACCACAAAACATATAAATCAAGCCAGTTAAAATGATACCATGAAAATAAACCAGCGCCAGCTGGAAAAAATGGCCAAGCGCATGGGCATACAGGCAAGCCCCATCGAGGCAGAAGAGGTCATAATTAAGACGCGCGAAAAGGACATAGTCATAAAAGACCCCCAGGTCTCAAAGGTCAACATGATGGGCCAGGAGACCTGGCAGATAACAGGCGAGATAACAGAAAGGCCGAGGAAGCCGTTCTCAGACAAGGATATTGGCACAGTAGTCAACCAGACAGGCGCTAGCCAGGAAGAGGTCACAGCCGCGCTGGAGGCCTCCCACGGAGACCTCGCAGAGGCCATACTCAACCTCAAAGAAAAGAAGGAATAGCTTATTTTAGTGTTCGTGATCCCATGGAAACGAAGGAGTTGCAGAAGAGGGCAGTGGAAATAGTGGACATTCTTGATAAGAAGTTCAACGTTGACCGGGACGCCCAACTCAACTTCACCCAGCCGATGGAAGAGATTGGCGAGCTGGCTAAGGACATAAATTTCCAGCGCCTGAGGCACAGGGAACCAGACCGCGAAAACATGGAAGGGGGGTTCGGCGACGTTTTCTTGCAGCTGTCCAAGATGGCCGACATCATGGACGTGGACCTCGAGCATGCCACATTAAACAAGATACAAACAGTGAAGAAGAGGCACGAATCAGATGAAATATAATATAACCCTACTTAACCTTCTTTCCCAGCCCACCCAGCTTTTCGCCGTTGAGGAACTCTTTGAGTACATCGGGGAGCTTCTTTATCTTGACCCGTATCTGGCCCATGCTGTCCCTGTCGCGCAAGGTCACGTCCTGCCGCTTTAGCGAGTCATAATCGATTGTTATGCCAGCAGCCACCCCAATCTCGTCAATGCGGCGGTATCTGCGGCCAATGCTACCAGACCCGTCATAGAATATGTTGTAGCCAGCCTGTTCCAGCATGTCCTGGATTTCCCTGGCCTTCTTCGGCAGCTTGTCCTTGTTGACCAGCGGGAATATGCCGGCATCAAACGGAGAGACAACGCGCGGGAACTTGAGGATGGTGCGCTCCTCACCCTTCACCTTCTCCTCTGTTAACGCAAGCTCAAACAAGGCATAAACGTTCCTGTCAACACCAAAACTGAGCTCAAGCACATGCGGCAAAACCTTCTTCCCATCCACATCCACAACCATTTTCTCACCCGAAACTTCCTGGTGACCTTTTAAGTCGTGATCAGTCCGGTAGTGACAGCCAGCACACTCCTTCCAGCCGCCCAGGCTGGGCAGGTCCAGTTCAATATCCCAGTGGTATTTGTTGTAGAACGCCTTCTCCTCGTCAGACAGCTGGCGGAACCGGAACTTGGTCTTGGGCAGCTTTAGAAGGTTGATATAGAATTGCTGGATTTTGGCCATGTGATAGACATAGAACATGGGCAGCTTGAGCTTGCTAACCACAGATTCGCATGCCATTTCAACCACCTTACCTGACTTTCGGTTACTGATTGGCAGGAGCATCAGCTTGTACCTGGCTACATCCTTGAATCTGGGATGCTCTGTTATGGTGTCAGGGTCAAAAAATATCTGCAGTTCGGCCTGGCTAAACTCGCGCATACGGATAAGGGCATTGCGCGGCGCTATTTCGTTCCTGAATGCCTTGCCGATTATAGCCAGGCCCATGGGCAGCCTGCGGCGCAGGGCCTCGAATTCGAGCTTGAAATTCACATACGCCCCCTGCGCGGTTTCGCCGGTAAGGTATGCTTTTTGAATGTCCTTGCCCGCGCCCACATCCATGGGAAAAAGCATGTTGAAAACACCAGTGCTCTCCAAAGGACCTTTACATTTCGGGCATTTGAGGTTGTGCTTTTTGATCATGCCTGTCAATTCCTCTGGCGTCATGCCCTCGAAGCTCTCCTTCAGTTCGGATTCCAGTATGTGATCAGCCCTTTCGGTGCTGCCGCATTTCGAACACTTAACAACAGGGTCCACGAAATGCTTGAGATGGCCGGACGCCTTAAAAACGTCCTCTGGCATGATAACTGATGTGGATATTTCATAGAAATTGTCATCCAGCCCAAGAAAGAACCGTCTCCATTGCCGCTCCCATTTTTGTTTCAGCAGTGTACCCAGGTGGGCATAATCATAAAAACCGGCTGCGCCGCCATGAATGAGCGAGCTCTGCCAGAAGAACCCCCTCCTCTTGGCAATATCTATAATATCCTTTTTATTCTTAGTATCCGCCATATAGCTATATTACCTTCCGATTTTAAATATAATTTGTGGTAGCATGACTCCCAGAAAGAAACCCAGAAAGAAACCCAGGATACTTAAGGCAGACTTGCACATTCACACCGCAAGGTCGGGGGACAGTGACATATCGGCACTGGACGTTATTGCGCACGCGCGGACAGAGGGGCTGGATATAGTGGGTGTTACAGACCACAACACAACAAAAGGCGCAACAGAGACGTGGAAGCTTGCGAAGAAGGAATCCCCAGAACTGACAGTGCTGATAGGGCAGGAGGTCAGGTCGAATGCGGGCGAGATAATTGTTTTTGGTGTTGATAAGGACCTGCCCAAGAAAATCCCCCTGGAAGAGGTTTGCAAACAGGCCAAGGAGATGGGAGGGTTCATAGTTGTCCCGCACCCTTTTGACAGGTTGCGCGAGGGTATATGCAACAGGATGATTGATATCCTGCCATACATAGATGCGGTTGAGGTTCTCAACGCAAAATCCATTTGGAAGCGCTTCAACAAAAAAGCGCGAGAATTTGCTGAAGAGCATGGCCTGCCGATGGTGGCAGGATCAGATGCCCACATACCCCAATACATTGGATCGGCTTACACCCTGATAGAGTGGAACAAGACCGGCAAACCAAAGGAAAAGGATATTTATGCAGCCATAAAGGCACGAAAGACATCGGTTAGCGGGAATGTGGTTGGTCTGCGAGGCGCGGGATTCATGGCAAGGATAAGAAAACTTACCAAGAAACTAAGAAGAGTTTGAGCTGCACAAAACATATAAACTCATTTCTCGCCAACACATCCAATAACCCTGCCCCAGCGGTTCGCGAAATAGTTGGCATAGTTCATACGAACCCACCACGGACGCGCCGGGTTGGTGATGCCCTTCCTCAGCATCCGGCTGGACCTCAGCGCGATTGGTGTGAACAGCCAAAACAATGAGAAGAAGAACTCACCACCTATGACCTTGCCAGGCCTTAATCCAGCCATGTCCAGCCTTTCTACCAGTTCGTGCCGCGTGTAAGGGTATTCATTCCCATATATCCAGCAACCTAGCGCACCAGCTATCTTCTTACCAACCCTGTAAGGCGGATTCTTCAGATGCGGAACAATTATCAGGACCTTGCCGCCTTTCTTTGCTGCGCGGGCATGTATGTCAACTATCTCCTGGCGCTTCGGCGGAAGGAAGTGCTCGACCAAGCCCTCTGAATGCACGACATCATACTTGTTTTTCTCACCAAAATCAAAAATGTCCTTTTGTATCAGCTCTGCATCAACACCCAGCCGTTTAAGGTTCTGCCTGACCAGGTTAAGGGAGTCCTTTGAGTAATCAACAAACGTAACATCTGCTCCGCGCAGCGCCATTATAATGGTGTTAATGCCGGTGCCGCAGCCAAACTCCAGCACCCGCTTTCCCTTAAAATCACAATTCGGGAGCAGCTTTTCATAGTATTTCCAGACGTATGGCTCCCTGCCTTTCTGAAATTTCGCCGTGCCAATGCTATTCCATATGTTCGACCAGTCAGAGCTTGCCATGAGAATAATTATATCAATCAGTTTTTAATTCTTACCACCTGTTTGTATATTTTTTCCTGGATTTGAACGACTTTTTTTATTGAATATTGCATTGAAACACGAACAGCATTCGCTGACATGCGTTTCCTTAGCCTAGCATCAGTTAGCCGCAAAATCCTTTTAACCAGGTCTTTGTGGTCACCCGGCCCGAAAAGCAGCCCATTCACCCCGTTCTTTATAATTTCTGGTGTGGCACCGGCATTCGCGCCTATGACAGGCAAACCGGATGCCATTGCCTCAAGCATTACAATCCCTTCTGTCTCAACGGTAGAGGCCGTGACAAAGGCATCAGCACTGGCATAGTATTTCGGAAGCTGGCTATCTGGTATGAAACCCACAAACTTCACACAACCATCAACACCAAGCGACCTTGACATCTGTTTCAGCGAGGCCAGCACAGGGCCCTTGCCGACAACAACCAGCTTGAACTCCGTGCCCATAGCCTTTAGATTCTTTGCAGCCCTCAAAAGCACATCAACAGATTTTTCACCGCTCATCCTGCCTACATGAACCAGCAACAACCCATTGTCTGGGCAAAGCTTGCCCCTCAATCTTTTATCCACCTTCCCTTTAATAAAACGGCTGGTGTCTACACCATTGCTTACCACAACAACCCGACTACTGCACCCTGCCCGCTTGAGCCATTCCTTGGCAACATTACTGGGTGCTATAACAACATCGCAGCGGTTATAGAACCATATCATATACTTCAGGGCGGTGTTTGAAAGCAGGCCCTTGGCAATCCGTATCTTGCCAAGCACGGGCACGTAATGCACATAATCGGATATGGGGGTGTCAAACGTACCCACCAACGGAACCCCCCTTTTCCGTGCGAATCTCATGGCAATCAAACCAAAAGGCAGAGAGCTCCTTACGTGCACAACATCCAGTCTCGTGTTGGAAAGCAGCTTCCAAGTCCTCCGACCAGGAATGAAAAACTTGTAGTCACGGTAAGTGGGCAGCTTCATGCCGCGGAAACGGTGAACCATGCAGCCTGCTGCCTTTCTTGGGCCCCTGCCTACGGTGAATATCTCTACTTTATGTTTTTTCGAAAGAACCCGGGCAGAGTTGCATATAGCTGTCACTACGCCATTTACCTGTGGGAGGAAACTTTCAGTGAATATGCCTATTTTCATAATACCAACCATTATCACGTGGAGACATGACCACATAATCCAATCAATACGAGTGGTCTATCCAATTCACGCTCAACATCACTTATATAAGCGTATTAGCTTCAAATCTTATAATATGCTCTGGGGCTTTACGTTCGCGTTGCTAATAGCTGTAACGCTTGGCTTTATGGGAATGTCTTACAGGTTTGATAATACCATAAAGCAAAGAAGATTTAAAGGCCTTTCTTCTCACCCTTTGGTTTCCATACTAATACCAACATACAAGTCGGAGAAAACGATTTCAAAAACGCTTGAATCGATCCAAAAGTCCAGCTATCCCAATAAGGAGATCATAGTTGTTAACGATTCCAAGGACAGAACACCGGAGATAGCAAAGGCGTTTGGAGCAAAGGTCATAAAGAACAAAAGGCGCACAGGTAAGGGCGCAGCCCTTAATAGAGCGGCCGAAGCCGCTGGTGGGGATTTCCTGCTAATACTCGATGCCGATACATCACTACGATCAGGCACATTGACAACGCTTATGAAATCATACAATATGTATGAAGACATGGGGGATAGCGTAGGCATTGTCGCGCCAAAGTACACAGCAAAGAACAAAAACAATTTCATTGCACGGCTTTCCAACATGGAGCAAAAGCTCCACCAAAGACTGATGAAGATACAGATGAACCTCGGCAGCATACTTTCAATCCGCGGTTCCTGCCTTTTAATCAGCAGACAGGCATTCCAAGATGCAGGCGGCTTCTCACAAACCATGCTTGAGGATGGGGACTTCACGGCAAAGGTCATAAAATCCGGATACAAAATAAAATACGAGCCGCGCGCAATTGTCGAAATAAAAGAGCCTGAGACACTGTCCTCATTACTCAATGCAAAGAAACGTTATGGCAAGGGGATTTTTTATTGCAGCTTTAACCACTGGAAACCCTATGTTGTATCACCGCAGGCCCTGGTATGTTTTTATCCGCAATTCCTGCTAATGCTTGCTGTCATAGGTACGCTCATCTTCCAGAACCCGATCACGCTCGCACCCATAACCATACTACTGACTTCTGTCGCGCTTTCGGGGATTGCCTCATACATAATGATAGCGGGCATTGCCATGGCATCCATAATAGGCATAGTTGCTGGCAGCCAGGCCCTGGCAACACAGGCTGCTGTAAAGTCAAGCCTTTTGAGTACTGCGTTACCGTTTGTGCTGTTTTTTGTGCCCCTGGTGACAATTGCATACGGAAGGGGCTTTTTTTCGGGCGTTCTAGACAAGATCAACGGCAGACCAGAGCTAGAGTTCAGCAACTGGTAAAACCCCCACACCAGTGCGTCATAGTTTAACTTCTTATAAATCACCCACAACAATTATTAGTCATTGGGGCACATTGGATAATAGTTAATATGTAACAGTTAAGAGGTAATGTTGTATGTACAAGCTTACGGAAGAGGGCAGGCAGTATCTTGAGAAAGGTCTGCCTGAAATCAACCTAGTCAATGCCTTGGACAAGCCGCTGGGCATTGAGAAGGCAAGGTCCGAGATAGAGAACTTCAGCATAGCCCTGTCTTGGTCCAAGAAAAACAAATGGGTAAAGATGGAGAAGGGCAAGATAATACTCGTTGAAAAGCCAGGCAAGGTGCCCGAGCAGGATGCCCTGGAGCTCATATCAAGAAACAAAACCCCAGACAAGCGGATACTCCAAACACTAATAAGGAGAAAGCTGGTTGAAGATGAGCGCGAGGACATAGCCAAGAAAGCAGAAAGGTTCATAGGCAAGGAGATAACAAACCTCGCCCCTGAACTGATAAAAACCGGGCTATGGAGAAAGGCCAAGCTAAAGCCATACAATGTGACGGCAAGGGGCATGAAAATATATCCAGGCAAGCGGCAGCCATACAACCAGTTCCTTGACACAGTGCGCGCCAAGCTCATATCTCTTGGGTTCAAGGAAATGACTGGCCCCCACATCGAGACAGAGTTCTGGAACTTTGATGCTCTTTACCAGGCCCAGAACCACCCATCACGGGACTGGACCCAGACATATTCTTTGAAGAACCCGAAACAGGGCAGCCTGCCAGCAACAAAAATCGTGAAACAAGTGAAGGCAACCCACGAAAATGGATGGAAAACAGGCTCAACTGGGTGGGGATACAAATGGGACTCCCAAAAAGCGGGTCGGCTCATGCCAAGGGCACATGACACCGCGATATCACCAAGATATCTGTCAGGCCATTCCGGTAAGATAGAGATACCTGGGAAATACTTCAGCCTGGTCAGATGCTTCAGACCCGATATCATCGATGCAAGGCATGGTGTGGAGTTCAACCAACTGGGAGGAATCGTAATCGACAAAGACCTTACGTTCGGGAATCTGCTAGGTCTGCTAAAGGAATTTGTAAAAGAAGTCACCGGCTTCAACAAGGTAAGGTTCAGACCCGACTACTTCCCATTCACCGAGCCCAGTACCGAGGTGTCCGCAAAACACCCTGAGATGGGGTGGTTTGAAATTGCGGGTGCGGGCATATTCAGGGAAGAACTTACAAAACCGCTTGGTATAGAAGAACCAGTCATTGCCTGGGGGTTTGGTATTGATAGAATGGCTATGATGAAGTTAAATGTTGAAGACATAAGGGAGCTGTTCACCCGCGACCTGGAATGGCTGCGTAACAGCAAGATTTTGCTTGGGTGATGATGGAGATAATGATGGTGATAATATGCCGACAATAGAAGTCAACTATGACGACCTGCAGACGCTGATAGGCAGGCATGTCCCGCTGGACGAGCTGAGGGACAAGGCAATACTCTATGCAAAGGGAGAGGTCGAGGAAATAGAAGGCGAGATGCTGAAGCTGGACATAAAGGATGCCAACCGGCCAGACCTTTGGTCAGCCGAGGGCATAGCAAGGGAGATTGCGGGCAGGCACGGAAAACCAGGGCTGCCAGAGTATAAGGTGACGAAGGCCAGCCTTGAGGTAAGGGTAGACCCAAAGGTAATGAAGGTAAGGCCTTACACGGTCTGCGCTGTTGTGCGCGGGCTGAACATAGACGAAAACCTCCTTTCTCAGATGATACAGCTGCAGGAAAAGGTTGCCGAGACATTCGGCAAGCGCAGGAGAGAGGTGGCAATAGGCGTTTATGATTACCACAAGATAAAGGGCCCGATCAGGTATACGACAGTCAAGCCGGACGCTATAAAGTTTGTCCCGTTGGAGTTCACGAAAAAGCTGACACCAAGACAGATCCTTGAGCAGCACCCCAAGGGCAAGGAGTACAGGCATCTCCTTGAGGGTTGCAAGGAATACCCCATATTCATTGATTCTGCAGGCGAAGTCCTTTCAATGCCGCCAATAATAAACTCAAACTACACTGGCAAGGTCACCCCGGAAACAAGGGACGTCTTCATCGAATGCTCTGGCTTCAACCTTAAATGGAACATGGATGCGCTGAACGTGCTGGTCACCGCGCTTGCGGATCGTGGTGGAAAAATTGAGGGGGTGAAGGTCGTTTACCCCAAAGGCCACAAGATGAACAAAACAATAGTTACACCCGACCTAAAGCCCAAAACATTATCCATCGACACTGCAGATGTCAACAAGCTGCTTGGCCTGGAACTGACACAAAAACAAATGACAGGCATGCTGGAACAGGCAAGGTATTCGGCGAAGGCCAGGGGCAAAAAAATCAATGTTTTCTATCCGTCCTACAGGCAGGATATAATGCACTGGAGGGATGTTGCAGAGGATGTAATCATATCCTATGGATATGATAACATAGAGCCGACCCCGCCCATGCTTGCAACAACCGGCAAGGAGCTCAAAGCAGAAGTCGCTTCAAGGAAGATAGCAGAAATCATGACAGGACTTGGCCTGCAAGAAGTCCTATCATACATATTGACGAACAAGGACAACCTATTCAAGCGGATGGGAACAAAGGAAGCGCCCGCAGTGGAGATAGAGAATACTGTATCAGCCAATTGGTCTGTTTTCAGGACATGCCTGCTTCCGAGCCTGCTGGAATTCCTTTCAAAAAACAAACACAACGAATACCCACAAAAGGTATTCGAAGCAGGCGTTTCGATAATACCCGATAGCTCCCAGGAAACAAAGACAAGAGATACCAGGAAACTGGCATGCGTGCTCAGCAACACAGTTATCGGTTATGAGGACATTTCAAGCCTGCTTGATGCGCTGCTTTCATCCCTTGGCATAAAGTACGAGCTAAAGACTGAAAGCCATTCCAGCTTCATAAAAGGCAGGTCTGCTGCAATCCAGTTATCCGGTAAGAAGATAGGTATTATTGGCGAAATCCACCCAGGAGTCCTGAATAACTGGGGACTTGAGAAGCCGGTGGCTGCTTTTGAGATAAACATGGAAGAACTGTTTTAGCCCCCAAAAAACTACCTGAGCCAGCCAAAGATACGCTGAACCACTGACGCGCGGGGCGAGTATTCCTCACCTATGATCCTGGCCGCTATTCCCTTGAATTGGTGGGCTGAACGAGAAAATGGGCTGTACGATACAACAGGCTGCTTGTTTGCTATGGCCCTTCTTACATTCCGATCCTCATGGACATGGCCAAGCATTGGCAGTTCAAGGAAGTCCTGGACAGAATCCCTTGAAAATTCATGCCTTTCGTTTCTTACCCTGTTAAGGACAATGCCAAGGTTTTTTGTGTCCAACCTTTCCGCCATCTTGCCAAGCTTGAGCGCATCTGTCAGGGCAGAGAGCTCCGGATTGGTTACTGTTATCATCTCATCTGCCGCCTCTATTGACGCCACAGCCTCCCTTCCAAGACCGGCCGCGGAATCTATCAAAACAAAGTCAGCATCTTCCGCCAAACCATACAAAACATTGATAAGGTCGTTTGCCTTTGGAAGCATCAGTTTTGATAAAGAAACATCAGCAGGTATTATCCTGAACCCGGCGGGATGAAAATACATGGCATCATCAACCTTTGCCTTGCCCTTGATAACATCCTGTAGCGTTACAGGATACAACGGAATACCAAGATGCAACCCAAGGTTTGATGTGGTCAGGTTTGCATCAACAGCCACCACCTTTTTATTGAAATGCGCCAATGCGGCAGCCAGGTTAACTGTTGTAACGGTTTTCCCGACACCTCCCTTACCAGAGCTCAATGCGACTATTCTGCCCATAATATCAACAACTCGTTTCTCAGACTGTTTTTATCTTTTTCTTATTATTTATCCGAATCCCTTTAAATCTTTGGGTTGCATAGATTTAAATGGTTTACTGTTTACTGGTGACAACTTCGGATCCAACCCAGATTCTACCGACTTGTGTCTTGTTTGAACGGACCTGGGAGGAGTTTCGGGACAGACGGATTCCGTAGACAGGCTTGTCAACCCACTTCAACCGTCATGCCTCCTTCGAACCCCCGACCTTCACCTCTCTCGACCAATAAAGTCATAGGAGGGTGCCGCTCTATTCCTGGCTGGATGGCTTTGTCGACCCAACATTAACCATCGAGCATCCAACTGAGCTACAGGTCCATACCGAATGGATGGTAATATTTAACTGAATGAATTTAAAGTTTAAAATATGACCTATAAAAAACCGTTGTTAGCTTTGTTGGTGATGGTTGTTATTTTTTCCGGATGTACCCAGACCGGTCAGGTAATAAATAAGTCCAGCCCCCCCGTCGAAACACAAACAGAACAGCCCGAACTCCCCGTTTTATATGCCAATCTAACGGTTAGCGAAGAGACCGAAAACGAAACCCGGGCCGCATATGTTGCGGAAACCACAGAACCCACAAAATCCAACATCTCTGAGCCAGCCACCGGACCAGCCACCGAGCCATCTTCTGGGCAAGTTACTGGGCAGACAGGACCAACCAACCCATGTGAAGGCATAACATGCCCTAATTCTGTGACCATATGCGAAGACGGGTTCAGGGCACGCTGCGACAACAGTTGTACAAACGGGGCCTGTTCTGTGTGCAGGCCCAGCTGTTACGGGCACAACCTTTGTGATAATATAATATGCAACGATTCCGTGGCAATGTGTCCGGATGGTTATGAGGCAACATGCAAGAATACATGCGACAGGGGCGATTGCATGGAGTGCACGCCTGACTGCACAGGCCATGAAAGCATCACCGAAGAATGCGAGCTTTCTTGCGGAACATGCGAAGAGGAAAACAATGCAACATGCACCTGCGACATAATCGTCCCATGCGACGGCAACGGCATATGCGAAGAAGGGGAATACCCCGGATCAAACGATTGCCCAGAATGTGATGATGAGGATAACTGCACCGAGGACATGTACAACTACACGCCCGGCGAATGTTACCATAACATAATCGTCCCATGCTGCGGCAATGGACTGTGCGAGAATGAAACCAAAGGCATGGAAAATAGCACCAACTGCCCGGTTGACTGCATGGAACCCGAGGAGCCCGATTCACTAGGAGAAATCAACATAACAATAACGTTTGTTGAACCCCACGAGGAATGGGTAAAAATAGAAAACCTGGGTACCATGGCAGCCCCTATGACCAACTGGACAATAAACGACACCCTTAGCAGCCCGAAAAACGTGTTCACGTTCCCGAACTTTACTTTGCTCCCATGTAGCCATGTTTTTGTCTTGAAAGGGTATGGAGAAAACAACGCCACGCATCTCTACAGGAATAAGAACAACAACATATGGAACAACGACGGCGACACGGCCATGCTGATAGATGATGAAGACCGGATAATAAGCACATATACTTATGTTGAACCAGAAAACCCATGATTTCAATCATAGGGTGTATATACAGTTTCAGGTTCAACAGCTGTTGCCGAACCAAGAAAACCTCGTCGCCTTTGGCGACGTCGGATGCACAGATGCAACATTATGGTGGATAATGGGCTAGCTCTCCCTGCAGTCCTCGCAGACCCAGCGGCCACCAATGTTCTTCAGTTCGTCTGAATATGATTCGCATTGTTCGCATATGCCTGATATCTCCTGGTCAGGCTGCGCGACCATTTCAACCCTGGTCCTGAGCTTCTCTGACATCACCTCAAGGAGCTCTGGTGCTGTAATAAGTATCTCTTTGTCCGAAATGATGCCCTGTAATTTACCATCCTTTATTACAGGCAACCTCTTCACACCGGTTTTTATCATCCTCTTTGTCACCTTCAATACATCATCGTCAGGCAACGTGCTTACAAGCTTTCTTTTGGTGGGTATTTCTTTTATTTTCGTTTTTTTAGGGTTTTTGCCCGCAGCAATCAACCCAACAATATCATCATCAGTTACTATGCCAACAGGCTTCATTTTTTTGTCAGTAACTATGATAGAACCAATCCTGTTGTTAGTCATTATTTTTGCCGCATCCGATACTGTTAGCTCTGGGTCTATGGTTATTACGTTCCGCTTCATGATTTCCTTGACCTTTACCATGATTCACACCAATACAAGATATAATATATTATCTTGATGCTTTAAAAGATAATACCACAAGCTTTAAACCCCCACGGAAAGTCAATGTATAGTCCTTATAATTTATAAAACCCCGCACAATATTATCGTGTTGTAGGATCCGGTGACATCATGAAACTAAAAAAATTAAAAAAGTTAAAAAGACCGTTCAACTCATCGATAGGGTATGTTTTATTGGGAATAATACTCGCCTTTTTGATAAACCAGGGACTATCCTTTGCACTTTCAACAGACATGCCCATAGTTGCAGTGGAATCGAACAGCATGGTGCCGACCTTTTACAAGGGCGACATACTTGTCTTGCAGGGAGCCCCATCAAACGAACTGGAGATAGGGGATATTATAGTGTTTTCGCCCCAGGGCGCGAACACCGGCTCCACACCCATAGTTCACCGAATAATAAAGACAAACCCCGACGGCACCTTCCAGACAAAGGGTGATGCAAACCCTGGCCAGCTATATTTTGAAAAACACATAGAACCCTCCCAAATACATGGCAGAAGCATGGTTGTCGTCCCATATCTGGGCTGGGTCAAGATAGGGATAACAGAATGGGTTATCCCGAACATAATTTGGATAGCGATTGCGGCAATAGCGGCCTATTTTGTATCCATGAAGCTATCGAAACGTATAAAAAGCCCGCGTACAACATTTATGAGAATAAGTTTCTGTTAGGGGTGTTCTTTAATGAATTTTTGTGACAAGTGTGGAAGCGTCATGGTGTCAAAGGAAGAAAAGGGGAAGACACTTCTTGTGTGCAGGAAATGCGGCCACAAGATGAAGGACTACAAGCCGCTGGAAATTTCCGAGAAAATAACCAAAAAACCACTTGATGATGTAATAATAATAGAGAAGAAGGAAGAAACCCTGCCCAAAACAAAAACCGTGTGCCCCAAATGCGGCCACAAGGAAGCCGTTTGGTGGCTTCAACAGACCCGATCAGCAGACGAGGCGCCAACACTTTTCTTGAGATGCACGAGCTGCAAGTACAGCTGGAGGGAATACGGTTAGCTGCTTCCAAAACGCTTGCAGTGTTTGCAGTAATTGAGCCATTCAAACAACAAACACTACCACCGAAGCAACCAAAAGCTCCAATATAAACAAAGACAAAACAACATCATACTCTTTCGGCTTTTTGTTGAATGCCCTTTTCCATAATACCATCGCAGCATGGGTCAAAGAGTATGTCCCCATCCTGCCTTTGTAACTGGGCGGCATGAGCCTGTTCTCCCGATCAGGAATTCCAAAACTCTCTGCCCCAAACCTGCTCCTTGATTTGAGTATGAACTCCAGAAAATATGGGATGAACATGATTAATGCCAGTTTTTCCACGTTACCCAGAATAGCAACAATTGCTATCAGCGTACCCATGCTATAGGTTAAACTGTCGCCTGGGAATACCTTTGCTGGATACCGGTTGAATGCCATAAAGCCCAGTAAAGCCGCAACAGCAGAAAAGCAAACAATAGAAAGCCAGATAGCGCCCTGGCTCGTTATAACAATGCCCAGTGTGCCCAATATTATTGCGCCCATTCCGGCCTCGAGTGAGTTGTGGCCAGCTATGAAGTTAAAGCCATTCGCTGCCCCGATTATACCCAAAGGTATTATGCATAGGGGATATAATATGCCAAAATTGACCACACCGAGAAACGGCACGTTCATGGTTGAAACCCCTGCGTTTATTACCACCAATGGTATGACAGCAGGCAACGTAAGCAGGGGCTTGTGCCACTGCCTCAAGCCAATCTTCCACCCCAACATATCGTCGATAAATCCCAAAAAACCTGCCAGCAAGACTGAAGATAAAAGGGCAAAAATGAAGACCACCGCAGAGGTTGAACCAAGATAAAACGTTTTAAAGAACACATACACAAGCACGGCAAACGAAAACCCCAGGATAACAGCAACGCCCCCCGCCTCGGGTATCTCGGGCTTGTCCCGCTTGTTCATGTCCTTTCCTAGAAGTCCCGCCTTTCTGGCAACCCTTATCCAATATTTGGTAAAAACCAATGTAGCAAAAAAGGCGACTATTATGGTGAAATAGGCCACAACATCTTCCATATTACCACTTGCTCAATAACGTTTTTAAACCCGGGTGTTACAACTTGAAAGTAAAAGTATATAAATTAATATATCAGGGGTAATTAGAGTTATGGACGTTAAACTTATGGATGCAAAATCTCTGGCAATGAAGAACGCAAAAAAATACTGGTATGTCATAGTTTTGTTGGCAATATTTTTGTCTGCGTTCTGGATAAGAAGCTTTCCCGCAAGGTTCAATGAGCTGCAGGCAATAGACCCGTTTTACATGTACAGGATGAGCGAATACGTCGTAACCCATGATTTTCAATTGCCAGACGTGGATATGATGAGGCATTACCCATTCGGGATCGAAACGGGAAAAGATTTGCTGGTTCCCTTCTATCTTCCAGCCTTAATGTATACTTTCATAGGACCTTTGTCAGGTCTTGATTATTTTCATTACGCTCTGCTATATCCTGCATTGATGGGGGCGATTGCCACTATCGTAATATACTTCCTAGGGAAGGAAATGTTTGACAGAAAAACAGGGCTTTTTGCAGCCTTCTTTCTTGCGATGATGCCGGCATTCATAACCAGAACTTCAGCAGGATTTTTTGATAGGGAAGCAAGCGTTTGCATATTGATACCCCTTACCTGTTATTTTTTGGTAAGGGCGTTCAAGAGAAACTCATGGAAAAGCGGTATATTATCCGGTATAAGTATGCTGGTTTTGACCCAAACATGGGAGGGTGGCATGCTGTATATACAACTTATGATATCACTATTCGTTTTCATTGCGCTTCTGTTGAATAGGGATATAGAAAGGGTTTCTAAGGCATTCATACCATTCACACTGATCACTGTTTTTGGAATGCAGCTCCTGCCCTTTTCCATATCTGTATTGAAGCTTACAAACATAGTCCAACTCGTCATTCTGGGCATATTATTGGTAAGAATTGCGGCGGAAAGATACAATTTAATTAAACAGGAGCAGATGATTTATCTGATACCGGCAATAATAGTGTTGGGCTTAGTGGGCCTGTTTGTCTCATCCATATTCACGGACGCCGGGATGGGTTATGTGACAAACGCAATGACCATTGCTACATTACAAAAAGGTGTGGTGTTCTCAACAGTTGCCGAGGCAAACCCAGGCGACTGGAACTCAATAACGGGCGCTACTTCGGTTTCATACGGAGGCCAGGTGATACCACAACTGAGCTCAATATCATTTCTCCTGTCCATGAACCTGTTCATGCTGATGGGAATAGCACTGCTTGCATACAGGTTTTACAGGAGATGGGATTTCATAACCCTTTTTACCTTCATATGGCTGGTATCTGCGCTGTGGTCGGTGTTTGGTTTCATAAGGCTGCTGTTTTTGATAGGCCCCCCAGTGGCACTGGTTTCTGCATATTTCATAACAAGGCTCATTAACATAGGCAAGAGAACAAAGGTCATGCGGGAAGCCGATACCATTAGGAAGAAAATAAACTATGTTTCTGTCCCAATTACAGTATTCATAGCACTTATGGTTGTTGCTAATTTCTCAAATGCGTATGTATACGGCATGTCCATGGGCCCATCGTTCAACCAATACTGGAAGGAGTCCATGAACTTCCTCGCAACGGAAACACCTGAAAACTCCAACATACTTTCATGGTGGGATTTTGGTTACTGGTTCCAGACAAGGGGCCAAAGGCCGACACTAACCGACGGCGGTTTCGGGGAGAGGCATACGGTTTCGTACTGGTTCACCGCCCACTACCAGAACTGGACGGACTATGAGCCATGGCTCAAGGACAAATACGGCGTTGACTACATACTGATGGACTACACGCTCCCAGCCAAATACGGGGCAATATCCAAGATATCCTCGGCGGGGGAACAGGTGGTAGGAATCATGCAGTTCCAGCAATCCCAGATATACCCACAGGACAACAGAACCATATTCGAATTCAAGTCAGGCCCCTATGCCATATGGCTGCCAATGGACGACGGTGGCAATGTAATAGTCGGCGCACCCATGCTGCTGGTCTCCCAGAACGACCAGTATTATTCAAAGGCGTATATAAACGATATCTGCACAACCGATGGCATAACCACCGTAGGCCAGGAGCAAGAGTCCATAGGCGGCTGTGTGGCACTGACAAGCTTTGGTGTTTTCTACGTCCCCCCGGAGGCTGAATATACGATATTCTCAAACCTGATGTTTATGGAGGGTAATGGCCTGCCTGTGGAGAAGGTTTTTGACAACCAGGCAATAAAGATATACAAGGTTCTGTATTAGCAGCAGAGCAACAGAACAATGGTGACACCATGAAAAAACAATTCCAAATGATTGCATGGACTTATGATACCCAATTCTTATAAACCATGCATGAAAACCCTTATAATGACAGGTTGTGGTAAAGGAGGAAGATGAAATGAAGGTTTTGCTATTGAACCCACCGTTTATCAAGAAATATTCACGGCAGAGCAGGTCGCCATGCAGGACAAGGGGCGGTACATTCTACTACCCATATTTCCTCGCATATGCAACGGGTGTGCTTGAAGAATCCGGATTCAAGGTAAAGCTAGTGGATGCTGTGGCAAGGGACTGGACGCATAAGCAGACTGCGGAATTTGCAAGGCGTTTCGACCCCGGGCTAGTCGTGATTGACACGTCAACACCGAGCATATACAATGACGTTGGGATGGCTGATGAAATCAATAAGCTGCTGCCAAAGGCCCACATAAACCTCGTGGGCACGCACCCAACAAACCTCCCGGCTGAAACACTAAAGCTTTCCAAAAGCATAGATTCGGTTTGCAGGGACGAGTATGATTATACTGTCCGTGATTTGGCAAAAGCAACAGAATCTGGAAAGAGCATAGCCAGCGTTAAGGGCGTCACATACCGTTCAAAAAACAGGATACGCAGCACACCGACAAGGCCAAGGATAAAAAACCTCGACGAACTGCCGTTCGTTTCACGTGTTTACAAGAAGCACCTGAACGTATGGGATTATTTCTACGCATCAGTCATGTACCCGCAGGTAACAATACTGACCGCAAGGGGTTGCCCGTTCAACTGCTCTTTCTGCAATTCGCCGTTCAAGGCATCATACAGGGCAAGGTCTGCTGGGGATGTCGTTGATGAGTTTGAATATATACGGAATGAGCTGCCCAACGTGAAAGAAGTCATGATAGAAGACGAAACATTCCCTGCCATAAGGGAGAGGACCGCTGAGCTTTGCAACCTGATGGCTAAAAGGAAAAACAAACTTAAGTGGTCATGCAATGCCAGGGTGGATACGGACCTTGAAATGATGAGAACAATGAAGAAGGCGGGCTGCAGGCTGATGTGCGTCGGTTTTGAGAGCCCCAAAAAGAACTTATTGAACGGAATACATAAGGGAACCACAAAAGAAATGCAGATAAGGCTCATGTCCAATACAAGGAAGGCCGGCCTCCTGGTGAACGGATGCTTCATACTGGGCCTTCCCGGGGACACGCGCAAAACAATAAGTGAAACAGTGGAGTTTGCAAAGCAGCTCAACCCAGACACGGCACAGTTCTATCCCATTATGGTTTACCCGGGCCTGGAATCATACGAATGGGCCAAGAAAAAAAGTTACCTTACAACCGAGGATTACTCCAAATGGCTTACTGCGGATGGCCTGCACAGCACAACGGTCAGCAGGCCGGGCCTTTCCAGCGAAGAGCTGCTCAGCCTTTGCGACCAGGCCAGGCGCGAATTCTACATCAGGCCAAAATATGCCATTAAAAAGATGGCCCAGTCCGCAACAAACCCGGCAGAATTCCAAAGAAACCTGAAGTCATCCAAGACGTTCTTAAAATACATATTCCGTGGCAAAGGCGCCAGGGGGGCGGAAAAATGATATCCGTAATAATACCCGCGTACAATGCTGAAGGGACAATAGCAGAGTGCCTGCAATCGCTGGTAAAGCAGGATTACAAAAAACCCTATGAGATAATAGTCGTTGATGACGGCAGCACGGACAACATGCCCAGCGAGGTAAAGAAATTCAAGAAGGTAAAGCTAATAAGGCAAAGACGCGGAGGGCCCGCAAAGGCGAGAAACAGCGGCGCCAAGGCAGCGAAGGGGAGCATCATGCTTTTCACGGATGCCGACTGCGTTGCGGACAGGAAGTGGATCACGGAGATGTTGAAGCCATTCAGCCGGAAGGGGGTGGTAGGAGCCCAGGGCAGGTACAGGACCAGGCAAAAGGGACTGATACCAGCATTCGTTCAGGCAGAGATAGAGCAGAGGTATGAAAAAATGGCAAAGGCCGTATACATCGATTTCGTGGGTTCATATTCTGCGGCATACAGGAGAAAGGAGTTCATGGAATACCACGGATTTGATGAATCATTCCCTGCTGCATCAGGCGAGGACCCCGATCTTTCATTCATGCTTGCGAAGGCAGGCCACAAAATGGTCTTCAACCCGAACGCCATAATATACCACAAACACCCTGAATCGCTGTGGAAATACCTCAAGAGCAGGTATTACCGGGGATTCTGGGGCAGGCTGCTGTACAAAAAACACCCAGACAAAAGGAGCCAGGCCTCTTACAAATCGAAAAGCTTCTTCTACGGCATTGCCCTTACATGCATGCTCGGGCTTCTGTTCCTGGGTACGGCCCTCCTGTCACTTGTTTTCAATGGCCTTGTATTCATTTCGCTGGTAACGCTCATAGTTCTCATAGGCATAGTGCTGTTCGAGTCAATGTACTTCATGATGACGGACAAACAGTTCATAATCGCAGGACCAATAATAGTACTTCTCAGAAACCTGTCAATAGGCCTTGGCATAATCGCAGGAATTATAAAAATAAGATAAAGACTTGATATGTCGACCAATCATACACACCCACCCCTATTAACGGCATTTTCAAATATTTTCAAATACCTTTCAAATATCCGTTCGCCACTGAAAGCTTTTATTGCCCTCTTCTGCCGGGCCACAATAGATGCACGCATACTTTTGTCCCGGGCCATATCAAGCACCTTACTAAACATTCTTTTTTCATCGGTTGCAACACCACCCGTATCCCGGACAAGCTCCCCAAGCCCACCATTATCGAACCCCAAAACAGGCAGTTCGTTTGCCATGGCCTCCTGCACAACCATGCCAAAGGGCTCTGGCCATCTGCTCGGCACAACCATAAGGTCAGCCTTCTGCAACAGCTTTAACCGCCCCCCGCCCATATGGCCATGAACCACTATCCCAAGGTCGGGCCTGTCAAGCGTTTTTTTTAGCCTACCACTCCCAACCACATCAATCCTGGCTTCCAGCCTGCCTTTCAGGTATCTGGCCAAAGGCAGCAAAAGGTCAGCACCCTTGCGTTCCTCCAACCGGCCCATGAAAAGTATGCGAAATACACCATCGCTTGATTTCAGATGCCTCCTTTTAGGGACCATTACAGGATAAGGTATAACTTCAGCGTTCAATCCCATTTTATCCAGTTCGCATGCAACAAACCGGCTATGGCAGATCATTTTTGACTTACCAATTTCTTTGTATCGCAGTCGCTTCTCTATTGCCAGCGGAATTAGCATCGGCAATCCCAAAAGGCCAGAACCAACCCTTGAACCAATGCACCATGCGCATCTGCCAATCCCCTCAGATTCGCAATACCGCTGCATGCAGAAATATTTGTCCTTTGTAAAACATACAGGCCAGTAATCATGCACATCAAAAACAATGGGTATCCCGAGAGACCTTGCTGCCTGAACAGGCGCAAAGGAGAGATGAAAAATATTGTTTACGTATACAATATCAACACCCCATTTTTTGTACATTTTTTTAAGTTTGTTCACAAGACCATGATTACAGAACATCCACGGCAGTGTTATGCCGTGGAACTGGTACCTATAGGAAACGTGAAAAGGTGAGGACTTTATTTTGCAGGTCTTGAATTCGTTTTTTGCCTGGCCCTGCTCAGACGTTATAACGGCTATCCCATGGCCCTTTGATTTGAGATACGATGCCAGTTTGTTAACGAATATCTCGGCGCCCCCTGTTATGTACGGAGGGAAAAACTCACTTACCATTGCTATGTTCATACTTATCATCTAACCCTTCAATATATCCTTTTATGTATTCAACCAGCCCGTTTTTTTTATTTTCCGTTTTAGAGCCTCTTATCGCTGATTTGATTGCCACTTCTAGATTATCAATGTCATAAACTGCAGTTATCTTCCCATCACCTTCCAAAACCACTGTCAAATCCAACTGATGGTCATTCACATGCTCGCCAAATTTCTTGTATCTCGGAACAACTATCAATGGCTTTTTCAGCCGCAGGGCCCTTATAATGCATCCAGCACCACCATGACTGACTATGATTCTTGCCTTACGGTTGAGCTCTTCTATCCTCCCCGTGGAGGTGAACCTGAAGTATTCCGCATGCTTTGGTGTGTATTTTGTATCGCCTATCTGCATCACAACCTTTTCCCTTGTTTTGCTTCCAATATCATCCATTTTCTTGATCAGCCTTTCGAAAGGCCATCCGGAAACCGTAACAAATATCATAAACATTACCCGAAAACCGCACCCTTATATTCGGCCTTCCCCCCGTAATTTTTAAGCTGTCCCTTCCATTGCACAAGGAATTTGTTGGCAATGGGATATGCAACCCTTCCTGCAAGGGAAGCCCTGGTCACCATGCAAAACGTTTCAATGAATATGACTTTTGCACCCAGAAATCTCCCAATATAGCATGCAGGTATTGCAACACCGGCTCCTGTGGAGATTATTAGTCCCGGCCTTTCCTTTACTAGGGCAATGAATGTTTGTATGAAATTCTTCAGCAGCGTTATGGGGTTGCGCGTCACGTTTTTTACAAAATATTTTCTGTGTTTCAGGTCTTCAGAATCCCTGTGCCTATATGTTAAAAAGAAAAAATCCCTACCTTCCAGTGCACCGATCAGTTGCATAATCTCCGTTAGGTGTCCGCCAGCAGAGCAGGCTAAGCATATTTTCATTTTAATAAATGAACCCATAAGCTTTTATTGCTTTATGAATTTAAGGTACATGATTCGCGTGCAGTATATGCTTCAAATAACAGTTATTTATTGATTACATTCAAGGTATAACCATGAAAATCCTGCTGATAACCCCGCCATCGACACTGATGCCCATAGAAAGACCGCACGTTGTTGCCCCGCTCGGCCTGGCCTATATTGCCGCTGTGCTTGAGAGGGATGGTTTTGACGTCGAGATACTTGATTGCGTTGCAATGGGATGGAGAAGGTATCTGAAGAAGTGGAAGGTAAGCGAAATCAAAACAGAAAAGCCAATACATTTCGGGCTGTCATGGAAGGAGATCGAAAGCAAAATCAAAAAGGCCTCGCCAGACGTTGTTGGGATTTCCTGTTCATATTCCTGCCAGTCACCCAACGCGCACAAAACAGCAGGAATCGTTAAGAAGGCAAACAAGAAAACGCGCGTTGTTTTCGGCGGTGCACACCCATCGGCCTTCCCCATCAAGACCCTGAAGGACAGGAACGTCGATTATGTGGTCATTGGCGAGGGTGAGCTGACTGTTTCAGAGCTGGTAAAGAAACTGGATAAAGGCTCTGGGGTTTCTGGGATAAGGGGGATTGCCTACCGAGAGAAAGGCAGGCCGAAGATAAACCCTGCCAGGGAGTTCATACAGGACCTTGATTCCCTCCCGCCGCCCGCAAGGCACCTCCTGCCAATGGAGGAATACTTTGAAGCCAATTCAACCCACGGCGGTGAGGCAAGATGGACACCCATCACCTCCATGGTAACAAGCAGGGGCTGTCCAGGCAACTGCATCTTCTGCTCAATCCATGTGATATGGGGGCACAGATGGAGGGCAAGGAGCCCCAAAAACGTTGTGGACGAGATAGAACACCTGGTAAAGAAATATGGTGTGAGGGAGATACACTTCGAGGACGACAACCTGACGCTTGACAGGAGACGTATGATTGAGATATGCGATGACGTGGTTGACAGGGGCCTGGCCGGCAAGTTCAGGTGGACAACGCCGAACGGTGTCATGGCGGCCACGCTCGACGAAGAAGTTCTCAGGAAAATGAAGGCAGCCGGATGCTACTCCCTGTCCTTTGGCATAGAATCCGGAAGCAAGCGAATATTGAGGGAGGTCATAAGAAAGAACGTGCCTTTTGAAAAGCTGGGCGAGGTCGTAAAGGCCTGCAAGAAGCTGGGCATAGAAACATCAGGTTCCTTCATCCTTGGCCTGCCCGGGGAAAACGAAGAGACGTTCAGAAAGACGATAAACCTTGCAAAGGCACTGGACCTTGATGCGGCCAGCTTCCTTGCTGCAACGCCGTTCCCGGGGACAGAACTCTACGACATGTGCGTTGAACATGGGTACATATCAAAGGACATGGAATGGTCGGAATTCAGGACAATAGGCTCTGCAATGATAACAACAAAATCGTTCAGCAGGGATGACATACTGAGATGGCAGAAAAAAGCCTATAAGGAATTCTATTTCAGGCCGAAGCGGATCATGAAAAAAATCGCACAAAACATCAAGTCACCAAGATCCATATGGAGACTGGCGATACGGTATAAAAAGTTTGTCAGCTAGCTATTTGCCTCTCTTTTTCTTTTGAACGCACAAATACAATAAATCAGAATGTAGGTTAGGGGTAAGTGAAAACGCATTCTGCAGCGCTGATTTCCACAACGACTTAAAAGTGAGCTTGATGCCGGATTTTTTGATAACCACAAGCCCGTGTCTTTTCAGTATGGCCTCGAACGAGCATGGCACGAATGAACGCACATGGCCATAATAAAGATGGGTGTTGAACAGGGGGTTGCACCCCTTGAATTTGCATGAAGCATCCAAATGGAAGGGCTGCCAGCCAAGCATGATAGAAACACGGTTGTACCACGCAGTTAAATTCGGGATCCGAATTAAAAACAACGAATCGGGCTTGGCGTGTGCTTTGGCTGTTTTGAGCAAGGCATCCGGATCTTGAACATGCTCTAAGATAGAGCTGAGGACGATTAAATCAAAAACGCCCTTTACAGGAGCTTCACCCGTATCGAAATCATGAACAATCTTGGTCATCCTGGGATCCTTTCTGACCAAGGCCTTAGCACTGCCGTCAACCCCTATTATGCGTTTGGCCTTGACTATATCAGCAATGTAAAGGGTGGTTTCACCGTTCCAGCACCCAAAGTCAACTACGGAGTTGGCTTTAACGTCTGCCAAAATCGTTTTTATCTTACGAAATGCATCTTTATCATAGGACTTCATTTTTTCACTTCCCTTAAGGATTATGGTTTGCCTCCGGTTAGCCGTTTGCCATAAACACTTTATTTAAACTTTCCTTAAGTATGGTCTTGCGAATATTTTAAATTTATGTACGTTGAATCGCTAATCACGTGATGCAAAGCGATGTTGTACGTATGTCATCTCTTGCTCCTACGTGCGGGTTTTTCTTGTTCAATGTAAAACCTTGTCCTTTCAATGAAGGATTCAAACCCGCCACAATGTGTCTGGTAATATATAAACATAGCTAGCATAACAGGGAAAGCTATACTATAAAATATGAATACCCAACCAAGAAGGCCCAGTAAGGATGATATAACAAACATTATTGCAATGAACGGATTATGAAAAAGATAATTCTTTGTTTTCATTTTTTTTAATGAATTAGTCTTTACTTGCAAATCCATTGTTCTACTTGTGTCTATTTTTGTTTTTCTGATTTCACGGAATTGATTTACCAGAATAGAATATCTTGTATAAAATACAACCTTATGATAAGAAGCCGAACCAACAAGCATAAACCCGAGTATTATAATTATAATTGATTGGGATGCCATGTAAAGTCCTATGGTTAGACTAGAAAACGCCATAATGAAAACGAGTTCTGTCAAAACATCGTCCAGATAATTTCCAGTTATGCTTGCCGACTTTCTGTATCTTGCGATCTCGCCATCAACATAATCAAATATGTTCGCAAGCAATAACAACACTGAACCCAGGATAAAATTCATATAACCTCCACTAAAAAAGAAGATAGAGGCAATGACTCCTACCAAGAAGCCAATAACTGTAACACCATTTGGTGTTACAGATGTATGAAGTAGTATTTTTGTGAAATACACAGAGACACTTCTGATAAAATATCTTATGTAAAGGGATTCTTTTTCCTTTTTTTGGCAGATTTTCTTCAATTCCTTTATAGATTCAACCATGTTTCTCCTCAATTTCTTGTAACTATATAATAATACATTAAATAATTAATGGACGAGGAATCGTGCTAATGAAATCATTTTTCAATAACTTTAAATATATATTTACTATAAAGTAGTATATGTCATTAATAATAAGAGATTATCAAGACGCCGATGAATTCCTAACAGATGCTATTGAAAAGGATAGATATGGGAATAAAAATCTAAATTCGCATGATAATTATCGCAAACATTGTCAGACTGTGGGCGAGCAATCGCGTATTAAAGCAGTAAGAATTGCCGCTGAATATGATGTTGATATAGAACTTGCTAGTATATCAGGGCTTCTTCATGATATAGGCAAGATTGTTGTAACCCCAGAATCCAAGAAAAAAGATCCTGATTTGATATTTGATTCAATACATGGTTATGAATATCTCGTGGAAAACGGGCTTGAAGATATTGCAACGACCATATTCCCATCATTTACATTGCTAGAAATGATGAGAATGTATCCTGATATATTCCCTGAATATGCAGATCATAAATTAGAGCCTGTTACTATGGAACAAATGATTGTTGTTTATGGTGATTGTCATGTTAATGGTAGCGGAGAGCTTGTTAGTTTTGATAAAAGAATGGGTGATATAAGAAAACGTTACCCTTCTGATTCAATAATGGTGCGTTCTCTGGATAACGGGGGGGAGCAAAGACTTAGAGCGCTTTCCCAGGAAATAGATAGTTTGATAGCATAATTCCAGCCACCGGAAATCATATAAATCTGCACATTTTTATATTCTTATGCCCTGTGAATTATGTAAAACAAATAATGAAAAATACAGAGTGGTGCTGGAAGATGAGTTCAGCTTCTCGTTGGTGAATATAGAACCAATGAATGATGGGCATTTAATGGTATTGCCAAAAAGGCATGTCGAGCGTTTAAGTGATTTGACCCCCGAAGAATCCATGTCTATTATGAGAATGCTTTATAAATTGTCCGGCGTTCTGGAAAGGGTTTTTCCAGAACCAAACATGATTGCATTGAATATGGGTAAAAACACCTCACAAGATCATATTCATTTCCATATTCTGCCAACCGAGATAAAAGGCGGGTTCAGAGGCATATACACAACTGTTCTAAATAGACCCTTCAGAACAGAGGCAAAAAAAGAAAAATTAACGGAAATAGCAAATAACATAAAAAAACATTTATAGTCTTATCCGGTACTTGAAGAATTATGTTTTGCCGCGCCATGGCAAACAACAAATAATCATACCGTTTAAGCCTCTCCACCGATTCTCTTGAAATCCTGAACAGTGTCAAACTCCATCCACTCTTTTTGTATCAAAACGCAATGAATTTTAACATTTTTTTCAATCATTTCCTGAAATATGTCTGTTATGTATGATTTCTGCCACTCTTTTGCGTTCTGATAAGGGTCAGTCATTTTCAAGCCTGAGTTCAGTCTGTCAAAATGCTCAAGAAATATTTTAATCCCCTTAGGTGTGAATTTCCATAGTCCTATGAACTCTCCTTGCTTGTTTTTTGGCGTATTGTGGGTGAATATATGCTTGCCTATTTTAAGCATGATATTATTGTCGTCTATTATGACATTCTCTGCTTCATCTATGGGATGGTCTGTTCTTCCAACATAATATTCATGCCAATCCGTGTCCACTATGCTGGCTATATCATTCTTTGATGCTATGAGCATCTTAACCACATTATCAGTATACCATATATCAGAATATGTTATCACAACGTCTTCTCCTGTTTTTATGGCTTCTTCAAGCTTTGGCCTTGCGAACATTAGGGAATGAAGAATGTTGTTGTTCTTATAATCATTATTCTCAAAATAAGTCATTCCTGAAAAGTTTATCTTCTCCTTCTTGTACCCCCTGATAATTGAAATGTCGCTTATACCATTGTTTTTGAACAAATCTAACGTATTTTCTATCAGTGATTTGCCTTTTATTCTTAATGTGCACTTTGGTCTGTCGTTTGTTAATGGCCTCATTCTTTTACATTCGCCTGCTGCAATGATTATTGCTTTCATAAAATCACTATCGTTTTAGTAACATCGTTTCCGCTTTTTCAAGATCTTTTGGAAAATCAATGTCAATGAATATTGAATTCCTTATGTCATATGCTGAAATCTTTTTGTTGTCTGCTATCAAACCATCTATTATTTCTATGAGTGTACAGTTCAGCTTGACCTTTGCCACGTTATTTATTTTTTCTGTAACGTCTTTGGAACCCCTTTTGGAAAGTTTGATCATGCCAATAAATTCCCCGTTCACTTTTGGAGTCATTTCTTTGCTTATGCTTTCAACAATACCGTTATTTTCCACAACTTTTTCAGCTTCTTCCCTGATACCGTCCTTTTTTATTGCTATGCAGATATCTCCTTTTTGTTTTATCATTTCTGAAACAATTTCCGGATTAAATAATATATCTGAATAAATTATCAGCGAATCATCTAATTCCTCTTTTGCGATCCAAAGCGTCATGGCAATACCAGATACATCGTAAAACGGGTTTAGTATTGTTTTAATGCCTTGTTCATTGCAGAAACTCTCGACCTTATCTGCCTTGTACCCGCATATCACAGTGATGTCTTTTATGCCGCCTGTTTTTAGCATGTTGATTTGGTGTTCCAGGATGGTCTTTCCTTTTATCTTTAGCATGCATTGAGGTGTTTTTTCAGTTAATGGCAACAAACGAGTTGCCTTCCCAGCTGCTATTATTATTGCTTTCATATTCTATCCTTATTCTATTGTTTTATAAATTATGCTGATGCATTATCTCAGTGCCGACTATTCTCTTTCTTACATATGCGCTTGAACGGTCTATTATTGCAACCATTACAACCATTATTATAAGTATGGTCAAAACTTCCTGATTCTTAAAGAGCCTCATGCTTGTTATGAGTTCCATTCCAATACCCCCGGCGCCAACAAGACCCAAAACTGTTGCAGCCCTAAAGTTATTTTCCAGATAATAAAGCACATAATTGGTGAACAATGGTTTTACTTCAGGGAATATGCCTCTTACTATTATCTGGAACTTATTCGCGCCTGTTGAGGCAATAGCCTTAATTTTTTCAGGATCCACAGTTTCTATTGCCTCTGAAAAGTATCTGCCTAATGCTCCTGTTACATGTGCAGATAGAGCCAACACGCCTGGGAACGGCCCTAAACCAACCATTGAAACAAACAGGAGTCCCCATATGATTTCATTAATGCCCCTGAATACATCAAAGATAGTTCTTACACTGTGGTATATGAATCGATTCTTTGTTATGTTTCTTGCTGCTAAAAACGATAATGGCAATGCAACCAATGCACCAATTGTTGAGCCAAGTATGGCCATTTGAAGTGTTTCAATAGCCTTTACCAAAAACACGTTCAAATTGCTTATGTCAGGCGGGAACATCCTGACTACGAAGTCAATCATGTTTGGGATTCCTTCAGCAAAGCTAATAGGGCTGGTACCAGTTCCTGCTATAGCCCAATAATAAACTATGACTATGGTTAATCCTATAAGGACACCCTTGTATTTTTTTTGTATGCTCATTTAAAATCCCACCTTACCGTAAAGATACCAGTCTTTTGTTTTTCCGTATATATCAACTATGTCTTTTTCTGTTAATTTGTCTGGTTTTCCGTCAAAAACTATTTTTCCGTCCTGCATTCCAATTATCCTTGAGCCGTATTTCTTGGCAAAATCAAGGAAATGTAGGCTTGATATCAGGGTTATCCCCTTTTCATCGCATATTCCTTTCAGCAGATCCATAATCTCTTTCATTAACTTAGGGTCAAGATTGGATACCGGCTCATCAGCAAGTATTAATTCTGGATTTTGTGATAATGCCCTTGCTATGGCAACTCTCTGTTTTTCACCGCCACTCAGATTAGAGACTCTTTCTTCTTCATGTTTTTCAAGCCCTACTCGTTTTATGTTATCTCTAGCCACAGAATAATCCTCTTTTGAGAATCTACCAAGTATAGTTCTTATTGTGCTGTTATATTTTAATCTTCCGTTAAGAACGTTTTTCAAAACAGTGTCCCTTTCAATAAGGTCAAAATTCTGGAAAATCATGCCAATCTTGCCGCGTATGCATTCTGCTTTCCTTTGGTCACAGCTCAAAATATCTTCGCCATTGAATAATATTTTGCCACTGGTAGGTTTTATAAGTCGGTTGATCGATTTTAATAATGTGGATTTACCCGAGCCACTTGAGCCGATTATAACAATTTTTTCACCCCTCTTAATGTTAAGACTAACGTTTTTCAGGGCTTCTTCATGCCTGTTCCTGTATTTATGGTTCAGATTCTTTATTTTTACTATCATGTCAATCACTAATAAAATAAATAAATTTAACGGATTATACACTCGTCGGATCCATACCCAGAATTTCTGCAGTTTCTCTTATAACATCATAATCGCTGTCAGAAATGCTCTGATAACTGGCTATATCTCCCCAACCATCAACCTTGTGTATGGTTTGTTCATCCATGTTAATCAGCGCATTTTTTACATTCTCTTTCAATTCTTCTGGTAGGTCGCCTCTAATTGCGATTGGTGAGCCTGGAATGGTTTCTGATTCATATATTATCTTGACTGTATCTGGATCAACCTGACCTTCGCTTACCATTCTGTTATATGAGTTGTCGCTGGTTCCGCCTGCGTCAACATTTCCATTTGCAACTGCATATCCAACTGAATTGTGAGTTCCTGCATAATAAGCTGTGCTGAAATCGTTGTCAGGGTCTATGCCGTTTTCTATTAGCATTTTTCTTGGTACTAGGTTGCCTGATGTTGAAGCTGGGTCTACAAAAGCAAAGGTTTTTCCTTTCAAGTCGTCCAATCTTTCTATTCCGCTATCGGCTCTGGTTATTATGACCGAATGGTATCCAGATTGTCCGTCACTTCTTCTTACACCGTTGACTATTGCTTCAGCTTCTGCAACATCTGATGCTATTATATATGAGAAAGGCCCAAACCACGCAATGTCAATATGTTTTGATCTCATGGCTTCTATTGCTGCAGTATAATCAGATGTTACTTGTACCTCAACGGGTATTCCCAACTCTTGGGATAGGTAATCCCTGACATGTTCATAATTTCTAAGCATTTCTTCAGCGTCATCTGCTGGTATAAGACCCATCGTCAGTGATGTAATTTCATTTAAACCATCCGCCTGGGTGTCACCATTGGACACTATATTCCCTGTGGGTTGCAAACCGATTGTCGCCGCAGCAATAGCTGCGATTATAATTATTACCGACATTACGACAACGTTCGTTTTCATTAATAAATACCTCCTTCTTTAAACATTTGAAAATCATCTCCGCTTTTTATAAATCTTCTATTGCATCTAGCTCTATCCATTTACCTTGATTGGGATCGAAAATTTTTAACATTGTTATCGATCACACTTTAAACAATTACATTGTTTTTTTATATATTCAATGTACGTAATGTCCATAATCCTTTTAATAGGTTAATATGAATATGACAAATCAAGGTGTCAACATTTAATTTAAATTTTCCTAGAGCTTCCATTTAGCACATCTTCAAACACATACTCATACCGCTTTGCAACAACCTTAGCTAAAGGGTTTTCCTTTGCATATTCCCTTGCATTCCTGCTTATCCTCTTGTGCAGCTTTTCATCGCCAAACAGCCGCTGAATCTCGTCGCCTCTATTGTTTTGATGTATTTAGTATTTATGCGTGTCGTAAATTCACTCTTCATATGATTCAATATGTGTGTCGCCAAGTTCTGCAATATATTCATGTTTTAAGTTTTTAACACCTCTTATTGACTGCAATGTTCTGACCCCAAATCTAGCTTTATATGTTCTATCCATCGAATATGTGATATAATCGATGAAACGTTTTATAGGATTGGATGGTATCATATCTGATATTATTAATATAATCCCAGTTGGCACAGAAACGAACAGAATCAACAGCTTTGTAGAGACCGTGAATTTCTTGTCTTTGATTATTTGCGTTGGCAATCTCAATACCTCTCCCATCTCAGACATCAACGAACTCCTTATACCATAGCTGGAATGAGAACAGAGGCCATAACTGGTTGTAGTTATTCTGTCCCCTGAGCTTGGCGATATGGTCATAATTGAATATGTTCTGGCTTTTGATGTAGTCCTTTGAGAACAACTCGTCCATCATGGGCTGGTATTCCTCTGTGATCCACTGCATCAACGGGCATGCGAATGGGTGCTTTGGCCGGTTAAGGATTTCCTTCGGCAGGTATGGTTTCATTGCCTGTCGGAATATCCACTTGCCTTTGCCTTTCATCTTCAGGCTGAATGGGATTGATAGAGCCAAGTTAACCATTTTTGGTGTTAGCATTGGGAACACCAATTCAATGTCACTGGCTTGAGCCAACCTCAAGAATCCAGTCAGGAAGCCGTCTTGTAGTGCGGTTTTCATCCCATACATACACATGGCACGGATGTAATCATATTTATCAAAGTATGGCTTTAGTACCGTTTCCTTCCGGGCTGAAGGCAATACGGATTGCTTTTCCTGCTCACTCATGGCCTGTTTGAGGGTCTTGTAGCTCTCTAACGGGTTGCCCATTGTCGATGCCAATGATGATAGTGCTTGTGAGTGGCGTTTATATTTGGTGTAACTGAGCATCTTAGCCACCATCTTCATTGAGGGTTTAGACAATGGCATGTATTTGTATGCCCGCTTCATTATCCAATACTCCCGATAGCTTATGAATAATTCATCGCCACCCTCACCAACGAATATTGAATCGCTGTGGCGTTTAGCCGTTTCGAGCAGTATATGCCTTGGGATGGCTGATATATCCGGTGTCGGTTCTTCGGTGAATTGTGTTATCTTCGACATGAGCTTGGCACAACTGCTGTCGATATGTATTTCATGATGTTCAGTATCACTCATATTTGAAATCATTTTGGCGTATATGGATTCATCGTATTTTGCATCCTCGAACACCGCCGTGAATGTGTTTAGTTGGCGAGAATGGCTTGCTATGGATGTTATCGCCCCCGAGTCAAGTCCACCCGAAAGCAATGATGCTTTTGTTTCATCATGCTGTTGTATCGGTTCTTTCAGGGTCTTCACAATCTGCTCTTTGAACGATTCAGTGCTTTTGTTTGATGATGTGAACTTAACGTCATTCAGCCAAGGGACGATTGGTTTCTTATATATGCCATTAAACATGGTCAGTGGTGCTGGTACATATCCGAATGTGAGATAGTCTGAGAGTGCTTTTAAATCGACTTCTGGTTTGACCCCCTTTTTCAACAAAGCCTTTACCGTGTCGGCTGTTATTGTTTTCCCACCTATTCTTGTGTAGTATGTTGTGTTCATTTAATCGCCTTTAAGGTCATTTTTCGGTCTCCTTCTTTAGAAGTTCAACATATACCTCACCAAAGCCGCCGACCCAGTACATCCATATGCGTTCGCACAGCCATACGTTCAGGTTGGCAAGCCACGATATTACCTTATCGGGAATCCGCTTCCATGATTTTTTATCGCAGTATCTTGTATCCATGTAGTGTAGTTCAGTTCTGATATGCTTGAACCCTTTCATGAATCTGAACGTATCGCTTGCGAAACGGTTCACATGCTCTGGATTGGAATACGCATTGGCACAACTGAAATGCGGAACTTTGATTATGAGTAATCCCTTGGGCTTCAATATCCGATTGGCTTCAGCTATTGCCTCACGCCAGTTCCTAAGATGCTCCAGTATGTGAGAAGCCAGTATCTCATCGGCCGAATTGTCGTCAAACGGATATGGGAATGTTTCCAAATCGTGAACAACATCCACTCCTGGCAGTTTCTCCATGTCAACACCAAGGTAACCAGATGTTTTATTACAACTACAACCAAGTTCTATTTTCATACTTCAGCCACCACCACTATCTTTGAATAGCAGCGGCTTTGGCGTGTTTTTCGTGGGCTGGCAAAGCCTCTCTCCCTTCCCAGCCGCCAATATTATTGCCTTCAAATCAATCAACCTAAACCATATAACCTAAACCATACAATTCTTTTTCTTCTTTTTTATATATTCAATGTACGTAATGTCCATAATCCTTTTAATAGGTTAATATAAATATGACAAATCAAACCATCGGAATCCATCAATATTGAACCAAGGATGATATGTCTGGTAAAGGTTTAGTCATAGGAAGAGGCCAAATCGGGACAGCATTATTCGAAATTCTCAAAAATCACCATGAAACCCACATCAGAGATGTTGATGACCTTAATTTGGAAGGAGTGGAGTTCTTGCATATATGCTTCCCATTCTCAAAAACATTCGTGGATAACGTTAAGAATTACAAAGAAAAATACAAACCCAAATATACCATAATCCACAGCACAGTACCAGTCGGAACCGCTACGCAATGCAATGCCTTTCACAGCCCGGTTCGGGGGATTCACCCAAATCTGGTTGAGGGGATTGAAAACATAGTGAAATATCTTGCCCCAGCAAATCCAGCGGTAAAGGACTATTTTGAAAGGGCCGGCATTATGATAAAGGAAGTAGACAAGCCGGAAAACACAGAAGCACTGAAACTTTGGTCAACAACACAATATGGCTTGTCTATTGTTCTGGAGAAGGAGATCCATAAGTGGTGCAAAGAAAATGGGCTGGATTTTGACGTAGTCTATACCGAAGCAAATAGGAGCTACAACGAGGGGTATAAAAAATTGGGCATGGGTCATTTTAACCGTCCGGTGCTTAAACAGGTGCAAGGGAAGATTGGGGGCACGTGCGTAATCCCCAACTGTAAGATACTGGATAGTTTTATAGCACGATTCATAATGGAATACAACAAAAAAATAAAAATAGAGGAGAGCTAAAAATGGGAATAAATACATTTGAACTAAAAAAATGGAAGGTCTACTTAAGGATAGCAAGAAACCGAGGGCTAAGATACTCCCTGAAAAAAGCCGTGTCAAAGGGCTTCCCATCACTGTTTCTGAGGTTTCCCGGGCTTATCATGTATCCCACCGACATCATGGTAGAGCCCACCAACATCTGTAACCTGAAATGCCAGCTGTGCCCGCACAAGCTAATGAAAAGGAAGAAAGGCAGCATGACATTCGAGCAGTTCAAAAAATTCATTGACAGTGCAGGCGTGTCCTTTAAACATATAACCTTCGGTATGATGGGCGACCCCCTGTTGAACAAGGACATATTCAAGATGATTAAGTATGTTTCAGAACGTGGTGTTAAAACGAATATGCCCACGAACGGCACCTTTCTGGACCGGTTTGACATGGATGAGATATTCAACTCCGGCCTGACCCATATGAACATCGCACTCGACGGCGTCACAAAGGAGTCTTACCTCAAATACAGGGTTGGCGGCGATTACGAACGCCTGCTGAAGGGCGTCAAGAGGCTGTGCAAGGCCAAAAGAAAAACAGGTGCCAAGACCCCCAAAATCAATCTCCAGTTCCTTGTGATGAAACACAACGAACATGAAATGGTTGAGATGGAACGCCTTGCTAGGGACGTGATAAAACCAGACTCACTGAACTTCAAGACCATGGCACTATGGACGGGAATGACACATAAAGACAGGGCAAAAACGGCAAAAAAATGGCTGCCCAAAAAATGGGGATTAACAAGGTTTGATAATAGCCATAAAACAGTCGGTAGCCCGAAAATATGCCCATTCACATTTGATAACACGGTTATACTGTGGAACGGGGATGTTGCAGTCTGCTGCCTGGATTATGACGGCAGTTATGTGTTAGGCAATGTTTTTGAAAAACCGTTCAAAGATATTTTCAGAAGCAAGAAATACATGCGAATCAGGAAAAAGATACTGAAGAAGGAATTGCCCATCTGCAGGGATTGTGACCTAACAGATGAAGAACATGGGGGCAAAAGGATAGAGTTCGGGGGTTCATGATGAATATATGCTTAATGTCCTATATGCAGGATTCACCGGGAGCGGGGGGCGGATGTTACAGTACCAGAGGGTTGGTCGAGGCTCTGAAAAAACTGAATCATAACATCACACTCGTAAATTCGCCGAAAGAGATAGGCAAGACAAATACAGATATAGTGTTGCACCAAAACATCAGGGAATTAGTCAGAACCCAGCGGGTTTGTGAAAGGGAGGGCCTGCCACTGGTCGTTACGCTCAACGGTTTTATTTCTTGTTGCGTGGGCCTTCACATCGTGAATGAAACAAAATACGGCAAACCATGCCATAGGTGCAGTTTGTTTGGGGTATTCAGGTGCCTTTTAGGGGACAGGTGCAATCAATATTCCCCACTCAGAAAAACGTTTTTCAACGCATTAACAACACCGCTCAGGTACCATTTCCTGAAAAAGAAAATCGCTGCACTGGACAAGGCAGACAAGATAGTCTGTATTGGTAAGAGCATGAAAGAAATACTGAGGACAGCGGGGCTCAGCAGTGAAATGGATGTGATACCCCAACCCATCGATCAATCAATTTTCATTAAACCGAAAGCCCGCATTTTTGATGAAAGGATTGCACTCTTTGTCGGGGGTATAACATGGAAGAAGGGAGCACACCTCGCAGCAGAGGCGGTTTCAAAACTCGAAAAAACAAAACTCATCTTAGTTGGCAGGCTTCCAAGAGAAAAGATGATAAGACAGATAAAAAAAACACTTGGCGAACGGGCCATATTTACAGGCCCCGTTCATCACAGCGAAATAAAAAAATATTATTACTCATCTCATGTAACCCTTTATCCGACTTTGCATCTCGACCCATTCGGCAGGACATGGGCAGAAAGTTCCGCATGCGGCGTTCCAGTGGTTGGCTTTAATGGCAGGGGCGGGGTTTCAGACCATCTGACACACGAAAAAAACTGTTTACTATCGAATTATGATGTAGATGAATACACCAAGCAGGTTCAGAGATTATTTGATGATGAAAAATTGTACAAAAAGATAAGCAAAAATGGAAGGGAATATGCAAAGAAAAACTTTTTGGCCGAATCAGTTGCAAAGCGATACGAGGATGTGTTTGAGGAGGTACTGAATGAGCGGGATGGAAATAAACAAATGGAATAAGGACAAATGGGTAAACGGAAAACCCCACATAAAAAACAATATGAGGGTGCTGGACATCGGCTGTTCCAGCTGTCTGTTTTTCGATTATCTCAAACAAAACGGAATAAACACCGAAGCTGTCGGTTTCGATATAGATAAAAACAAATTGAAGGTTGCAAAGAAGAAAAACTATGTATGTTACGATTCTCTGAAGGAAGTCAAAGGCAAATTCGATATTATCACGATGTGGGAAGTCATAGAACATATGCCGTTAAACGGGTTTTTGGATTATTTGGAATGGATCAGAAAACATCTTAAAAAGGAGGGGAAACTGATAATATCCACGCCAAACATCCTCAATATATTTTACCCGTTTTGGTCAGAACCCACGCACATCAAGCCCTACTCATTGGACAGTCTGAGCCGGGTCTTGAAGTCAAACGGGTTTGAAATCATATCAAAGAAAATGACCCACCGGCTGAAGCATCCCCTAAAAATCGTTTTTTGTTTATCTACCACCCGAGAGTTTCATTCGAAGATGGTAGTAGTCGCCAAGCCGATGGCATGAACGATATATAATATAAATTAAGATTTTTGGTTTTGATGATAATATGGGCACATTGAAAAGGGAAATAGGCAGTGCAAACATATACTTTGCCGCAGGCCGGATAATCTCATTATTCATAGGGTTCTTCTCATCGGTTATTCTGGCAAGGCTGCTGGGGTCCTACAGCTTTGGTCTTTATTCTTTCTGTTTGACTATAGTTACTTTTTTTGTTATATTCACAGATTTTGGATTGATGTCGACCCTTGTCAGATTCCTTGCAAACTATATGAGCAAAGAAAGGTACGGAAAGGCCGGTGCATTGGCAAGAATGGTCTTTAAGTATAAGGCTTTTTTGGGCATTGTGGTCGGTTTTTTGATTTCTGCGCTTTCCCACCCAATAGCAGGCTTTGTTTTCAACAAACCAGAGGCTTGGTTCATGGTTTTTTTGGCCGGGTTCGTTATTATAGCCAGGTCGTTTTACGGGTTTTTCTATAGCCTGTTTTCCGGGCTTAAGGATTTCAAGTACGTTTCTCTGGTGCAAAGTCTGCAAATGCTCTTTAAGTTCATATTCGCCGTTGTTCTGGTATTGCTCGGGTTTGAGGCGTTTGGGGCGATTGTAGGAGTTACACTTTCCTTCCTTGCTGTAATAGTCTTGTCTGTTCTCTTGATCATAAGAAAATACGGCTTTATACTGAAGAAACCGAAAGCCTCAATAGAGAAAAGGGCTTTACTCTCATTCAGTGCATGGGTTTTCGTGGGTTCTATAGCAGGAACCATATTCAGCCTGACAGACCAGATGATGATTTCCGCCATGCTCCCGATAGAAAACGTAGGATTCTACGGGATTGCTATAACATGGAAAGCCGCCATCGTTTCGCTGGTGCCGATAGCAAGTTCTGTCTTATACCCGTACTTTTCAGGTGCCAAGAACAAGGAACAGCTAAACATGATGTTTTTCAATTCCCTGAGATACGGTGCAATCTTTGTTTTCCCATTGGCGTTCGTTTTATCGGCATATGCAGAGCCCTTTATCCTGTTTTTGTATAAAGAGCCATTTTTGCAGGCAGCATCCGTGCTTAGAATCCTTACCTTCATATCCATATTTTCCGTTTTATGGGGCATTTTGATGCAGTATTTCAATTCCATTAAAAGGCCGGACATTGCAACAAAGGTCTTTTCGGGTGTGATAGTTTTGAATATAATATTGAATTATTTCCTGATACAATTATATGGCATTGTAGGCGCTGCAATTTCAACACTTTTCTGCGGTTTCATAATCCTTATAATACTGTTTTCAATTACAATTTTTGTTAAAAAACTGGTGTTCAAACCAGCAATAATCTTAAATCCATTAATAGCATCGGGAGCGGTTTATCTTGTTTCATTATATTTTCTGCCATATGTCACAAATTACTTTAACCTGGCTTTTTATGGAGCTTTATCGTTGGTAGTGTATTTTGTTATTATGCTTATGATTAGAGGAATAACAAAAGAAGATTTGATTCAGTTTAGGGGGATAATATTCAGAAGGGTTTAGTTATTGAATACTTAGCAATGCATCAGGAAAAATATTATGAATTTTTAATCCAGACCAAGCCTCCATAAACCCCTTAAATATGGTATTATAGCTCTCCAACTAAATAATCCATACTACAATCTCAGGTTTCAGAAAATGCTAAGAAAACTGCCAAAAGGTACAGCTGGGATAACGTTGCCAAGAAGATTGAAGACATTTACCTGTCATAACAGGTGCAACAAAATCATTTAGAACTAACAGCTATGATGTCAGTAGCAAACATTGAACTCAATCCCGGCATCATTCTGAAAAGGCCGTTGAATGGCTGTTTTACCGGGGGTTTACCAAACAATTTTACCTTCTCAAACCCCGAAAGTTTCAGGACACTGCACAGCAAATTAGAGGTGTAATGAAAAAAATGGTTCGGATTCTTCGAAAATAGTATCGAATTGCCGGATGGAAGAGGATCTCCATGAAAGACCAGATTATATATCTGCCTTACAGACCTGGCATTTGGAACATCAATTATAACAACACCATTCGGTTTAAGGACCCTCTTTATCCCCTTCAGAAGACCAAAAGGATTATGTGAGTGTTCAAAGGTGTTTATCAATAAAACGGTGTCAAAAAAGCTATCCTTAAACGGCAATTTGTGCATATCGCAAAAATATGTTTTGTAACCCCTTCGCTTTGCTTTTTTAAGGGCAAGCTTGGTAATATCCAGTATATATTTTTTGTTTTTGGTTTTATAGAAATCCAGCAAAGAACCATCATTTCCACCTATATCCAATATTCTGCCCTTTACGAATGGCTTTATGTTTTCCCATACAGACTTTAAATATATTCTGTCTGTTTTAGAGGAATCGTAAAACCCACCCTGGTCTCTTATGTTTTTATCGTCCATAATGATTATATATGTTACGTTTTAAAATTTATATTGAAGATGGCCCCATGAAAATACAAATAATTACTCATGCGACAGAATATGAACCAAAATCCTTTGGGATGAGATGGCACAGGCTGCCAACATTGTTTGAACGAGCAGGACACAAAGTAGACCACATTCTTAAACAAGATTGGAAGTATTTTTACTTCCGTTACCTCAAATTCAAGCCCGATGTCGTGATCTGTGCAGGCACAATAAGCATTCTGCCCGTTATCCTCAGAAGGCTGCACCTCATAAGGGTCCCGGTGGTATTCGACTGGAACGACCACTGGACCGATGTGATGGGCAGGATGCGCGGGATTGACAGGGTTGCATTCCTGGAGCACTACATAATCAAACACTCCAAGCACATAACAACACCGGGCAAATTCATGCAGAAGAAATGCGAAATGTACGGCCAGCCAGCCGCTTATATCCCGCATGGCGCATCAATGAACCTCAACCAGAAACCAGTTAAACTGAAGGGAAAGGTGAAGGTAATCTATGTCGGTTCCCAGACAAAATACAAGCATGTTGACAAGATCATAGATGCGGTAAGGGGCCTGGAATGCCAGCTCTACATGCTCGGTGAGATAAACAAGGAAATGGAAAGCAAGGCCCCGGAAAACGCGCATTTTCTGGGCATGATCAGGCATGCGGAGCTGCCAAGATATCTCATGGCAGCAGATATCCTAATCCTGGCGGTTGAGCAGGACACTGCACTGAAGATGTTCGAATACATAAAGGCAGGAAAATGCATCCTGGCCTCCAAGGGACGGATAGGTTATTTTCTGGACCACAATGTCAATGCTTACCTGGCCGAGGACCTTTCAGCTGGGATGGAAAAGCTGATTAAAGACAAGAAATTACGTGACAGGCTTGCAAAGAACGTGAAAAAGATAAAGGTTTTTACCTGGGAAGAGATTGCTATAAAATACCTGCAGTATCTAGAAGATGTGACAAAACGATAGGTGAAAAAATGTGCGGGATTACCGGCTTTATTGGTCTTGATGACAAAAAACTTCTTATGAATATGACATCATCGCTTTCCCATAGGGGACCCGATGATGCGGGACATTTTATTGACAGGGGCATAGGACTAGGTCATAGAAGGCTTAGCATAATAGACGTTAAGGGCGGCCACCAACCCATGCATAATGAAGATGAAACCATATGGATAGTGTTCAACGGGGAGATTTACAATTACATTGAACTGAGAGGTAAGCTGGAAAAAAAGGGGCACAGATTCTATACAGATTGCGATACGGAAACCATAATACATGCATACGAGGAGTACGGTCAAGATTGCCCAAAAAAACTGAGAGGCGTGTTCGCATTTGCAATATGGGACTCCAACAAAAAAACACTTTTCCTGGCAAGAGACAGGCTTGGGATAAAACCGCTCTATTATGCCAATATTGATGGTGTTTTTTTGTTCGGATCTGAATTAAAGGCGATTCTCCAATACGATATGAAAAGGCAAGTCGATTTGATGGCCCTAAGTGATTATCTATCGTTTTGTTACGTACCCCATCCAAGAACAATGTTTAAAAACATAAAAAAGGTACCACCAGGTTGCGTACTTGCATTCAACAAAGACGTGAAAATATCTAGGTATTGGGATTTTCATGTGGACACGTCTGGGAACAAAACCGAGGAATACTACAAGAAAAAAATAATTAAAATGCTGAACGAATCCGTCAGGATGCGCATGATGAGCGACGTCCCATTAGGAGCGTTTTTGTCGGGCGGTCTTGATTCGAGCACCATAGTGGCGATGATGAGCCAGTCCACCAGCGATCCAGTCAAGACGTTTTCGGCAGTTTTTGAGGAAGGTAGTTATTACGACGAATCCAAATACGCAAGAATGATTTCAGAACGCTTCGAAACAGATCATCATGAGATAATGCTGAATGTCAATGATGCAAAATTATTACCCAAGGTCATATGGCACACCGAAGAGCCAGTACCTGATTCATCTTTGATACCCAGATTTCTTTTGGACCAGAAGGCAAAGAAACATGTCAAGGTCATACTTGCAGGTGAGGGTGGGGATGAGCTATTCGTAGGTTATAGACAATACAAAATAATGCGTTCTGCATACAGGTATCAGGGAATATTACCAAGCTTCGTGAAAAATACCGTACCATATGTTTTATTACCATTCACCAAAATGCCAGTAATGAAAGTGAGAAGGTATTCCAAGATGGTTTCAGATTTTGTGCCAACTATCGGCAATCCGAAAGAGAGCTACAAGTCCCTTATGCAAAGCTTTACCGAAAAAGAAAAAAGGGATATATTACCAGCGAGTACAGAAACAAACACGCTGAACAAATACTTCAAAAACAAAAACTTTCTTGAAGACATGTACGCATACGAACTTAAGGTAAGGTTGAATGACAACTTTCTGCTTAATGTCAACAAGACATCAATGGCGAATTCTATTGAGATACGTGTCCCCTTTTTAGACCACAAGCTAATAGAGTTTTCATCAACAATACCCATGAACCTTAAGCTGAGAGGTACAGAAGAAAAATATATATTCAAAAAGGCTATAAGCAATATTCTTCCCAAAGAGATTCTGGAACGGGATAAACATCCATTTGCAGTCTCTACGATCGAATGGCTAGAAAACGAACTGAAAGACACAACCCAGCATCTGCTTTCAAAGGAGAATATAAAGAATCAGGGATGTTTCAATTATAGATACATAGAAAAAATTTTAAGGAACAAAAATTACAACCATATCTGGACCCTACTCTTTTTTGGGATTTGGCATAAAATCTTTATCGAAGAATCCAATATCAATAAAATAATAATATGAATAGATATCATGAGCGCACTTAAAAAGGAGATAAAAATGAAAATCCTCCACGTTACCCCGGGATTCTATCCCTATAAAGGGGGCATAGAAAAATTCGTAGAGGGCCTTTGCCTTAATCTCAATAAGATGGGCCACACGAGTGACGTCCTTACCCCAAACAGCCGCGCATACACCAAAGAGAAACTACCGGGCTATGGTGAACACAGGGGCATCCGAATCTTCAGGATACCGTGCATCGACTTCAATTTCTATTATCTCGCACCATCCGTTCTAAATTTTATTAAAAAATATGATGTGATTCATATTCATGGCATTGGATTTTTCTCGGATTTTCTAACTTTAATTAAACCAATTCATCATAAACCATTAATTTTATCGACTCACGGCGGAATATTTCACACTAAAAGATTTGGAATATTCAAAAAAATTTACTTTAATTTTTGGTGCAGATTAATATTAAGGAAGATTGATAAAATCATTTCCGATAGCAAACAGGACCAAAAGCTATTCTCTAAAATTGTAAAACCCATACTAGTTCCGGTTGCAGTGGATTGTGAAAAAATTTTAAAAATAAGAAGGAAGCCACATAAAAACACCCTGCTTTACATTGGTAGGATATCAAAGAACAAGAGAATTGACCGATTAATCGAAGTCGTTTATTTCCTAAAGAAGAAAATACCCGATATAAAACTTCACATAATTGGGAATGACTGGCAGGGTATAAGGAAGGATTTGGAAAATTTGGCAAAGGAAAAAAAGGTAGAAAAAAACGTCATCTTTGAAGGGATTGTCAGTGAAGAGAAAAAAATTAATCATTTGAGCAGGTCCCAATTTTTTGTCTGCGCATCTGAATATGAAGGATTTGGCATTTCCGTTGTAGAGGCAATGGGAGCCGGTTGCCCTGTCATAATTAACAACATAGAAGCATTTAGGAATTTCGTTGAAAATGGAAAAAATGGATTTTTAGTTGATTTTTCAAAGCCAGAGATAGTTGCTGATGCAGTCTTGAATCTAATGAATAAAGATTTGTCTGGAGTGCAAAAGAACGCAAAGGAAATCACTAAAGAATATGATTGGAAAAACGTTGTTAAAAGAATAAAATTAATATATGAGGAATGTCTATGAAGAAACCGATGCCGACCGATGGAAAGATTAAATAAGAAGAGAATCAACTTACCTTCATCACCCAACCTGACAGAGGAACAAATAAAAACATTCGCAGGAAGCATAAAAGAAGAAGCGAGGAAATGAACTTAAATTAGCTAAACCAAATAAAAGAAGTAGTTGAAACCAACACAAAACTTTATGGCTGTGTTAAAAAACTTAAGATATTGAAAAATATTATGCAGATAATATCTATCACATGTTTTTTGTATTGGAAGTGAAAAAATGAAGAGGGCATTAATAACAGGAATAACAGGGCAGGATGGTTCCTATCTTGCAGAATTTTTGCTGGACAAAGGATATGATGTATCGGGGCTTACAAGGAGCATGGAACAATCACATCTTGCCAATATTAGACATATAGCCGACAAGATAAATCTGGTGCAGGGGGACCTATCTGATTGTTCGTCACTCGAAAATGCAATAAAACAGACCCGGCCAAATGAGATTTACAATCTTGGTGGCGATTCTTTTGTCCCAGATGCATCCACCAAGCCTGTGCGGGTCGGCAATGTGACCGGATTGGGAGTAATAAGGCTGCTGAATGCAATCAAAAACATTGACAAAAACATAAGGTTTTACCAGGCATCGACAAGTGAAATATTCGGAAATGCCAAGGAATCACCACAAAACGAAAACACGCCGTTCCGTCCCAGAAACCTTTATGGTGTAACAAAGCTCTATGCTCATCTGGCAACAATAAACTTCAGGAAAAACCATGACATGCATGCATGCTGTGGCATTTGCTATAATCACGAGTCGCCCAGGAGAATGCCAGAATTCGTGACAAGGAAGATAACAAACACTGCTGCGAAGATTTACCTTGGCATGGAAAAGGAGCTTAAGCTCGGGAATACGGAATCAATGCGAGACTGGGGATATGCGCCCGACTATGTAAGGGCGATGTGGCTCATGCTTCAGCAGGACAAGCCCAATGACTATATTATAGCAACGGGTGAGACCCACTCTGTAAGGGAATTTGTGGAAAAGGCATTCAGTGTCCTAGGTTTGGACTGGCAAAAATACGTCAAGACTAACAAGAGTTTATTCAGAAAATCAGATACTGCCCTGCTCCAGGGAGACTATTCGAAGGCTAGGCAGGAGTTGGGATGGAAGCCACAAGTCAAATTCAATGAACTTGTTGAGATTATGGTCAAGAAGGATCTGGCAAGGCTGAAAAAACCAAAAGCAGGGCGTTCAACATCATAGGATTTAGAACTATTCATGTATTTGCATGGAAATGATATTATGAAAAAGTTTGTATCAATAATACTGCCAACGTACAATGAGAAAGAAAACATAAAACGGCCGATAAATCATATTCTAAGAAACGTCAGTTACCCGCTTGAGATTATCGTAGTTGACGATGATTCCCCCGACAAAACATGGCATGCAGTGGAAAAAATCAGGGCGTTGAAGTCTTAGATTAATATATGAATATGCATAAAGGTAATCATGATATCTTCTCAGCTGGAAAAAAACCAGGGTCGTAGAGGAAATTTCTTATACAAGAATTTATTGCTTATAATAGGCATTGCTATCCTAATCATTGTACTCTATCAATTGGGACTTCAAAACCTGTACAGTGTAATAATAAGCCTTGACCCGATGGTGATTGCCGCATTGTACATTATGGCAATACTTAACAGCATTCTTTTGGCATTGCGATGGTCCTACCTTTTGGGGAGGATGGACATAAAGCCGCGCTTCAATGCTGTGCTCAAGATTGTTACATTCACATACCTTGCAAACTACGTTCTATCAAAGATCGGGGACACATTTCTCCGCCCCGTTTTATTGAAAAACAAAAACCAGGCAGACTACGACCTAAGCCTCGCAACAACAATATTCGAGAGGATGATTGACATGAGCATAATATCCCTCATATCAATCCTTTTCTTTTATTTTTTCATAGAAAAGTCATTCATCATTTTAATACCGATATTCATCCTGTTCTTTGTATTACGTGAAAAAATCGTCAGGTATTTCCCAAAAAAGATAAGAACGAGATTAAAAATAAGGCAGCTATGGCACAATTTCAATTCACTCATCAAGCCAAAGCCGCTTTTTATTAATACCGCGTTTACCGCTACCCTTTTTGCTTTGGAGTTTGGTCAGTTCTTTGTTATCCTTTATTCCCTTTTTCCAACAGCCAATCCTCTCATGGTTTTGGGACTCTTTTATACCTCATTTATAATAGGAGTTATATCCATGATTCCAGGCGGCCTTGGGACATCTGAACTTAGCATGGTCGCACTTTCAGGCCTTGTGGGCATCCCGTTCGAACTGGCCCTGATAAGCTTCCTGTGCTACAGAGCATTCAATATAATAGGGTTTGGGACTATTTATTTGTTTACGTGGAGATAATATTATGAAAAAGCTTGTATCAATAATACTGCCAACCTACAACGAAAAGGAAAACATAGAAAGACTGATAGATTACATCCTGAGGAATGTGAAGCACCCACTTGAGATAATAGTTGTTGATGACGACTCCCCAGACAAGACGTGGCAGCTGGTAGAAAGTATTGGAAAGAAAAAAAACAATGTAAGGTTACTTAGGAGAATAAATAAAAGGGGCGATGCATCAGCAATACTTGACGGCATTTCTGTTTCCAGGGGTGACATTGTCATCTGGATGGATTGTGATTTTTCGCACCCACCGAGCCGTATCCCCAAGATGTTAAGTTCGTTAAATGAAAACGACGTAGCAATTGCATCAAGATATGTGGAAGGAGGAAAGGATGCAAGAACACTCACGAGAATTATTACAAGTAGGCTTTTCAATTTATATGCACAAAAGGTACTGGGACTTCCTGTAAAGGATTCTACTACAGGTTTTGTTGCAGTAAAAAAGAAAGTGTTTGATAAAGTCCGTTTGTTCAAAGAAGGCCACGGAGAGTACTGCGTTAAGTTCCTTTATGATTGCTGGAAAAATGGATTTTCAATAGAGGAAATCCCCATAGTATCCAGGGACAGGAAAAAGGGCAAATCCAAAACATGTGAACACCCATATTCACTGCTGAAGCATGGAATAAATTATGGTATGATGGTTTTAAAGGTAAGATTTTCAAAGACGTTTATGGAAGTAAATACAAGAAAAAGGAAGACGCCGGTAAGCATACCTGACATAGAATTTGAAAAAATCCCAATGGATGATTTTTATGACAGAACCATACTCGGAATGCCATCCAGGGCAAGGGTAAAAAAAATATTAAAAGAGGTCAGTAAATCGAATGGCACAATGTTTCTGGATGCCGGCTGTGAAGCTGGTCATATCTCAATCGAGCTCGCAAGAAACGGGTTCCAGGTGACCGGATTTGATATATGCAAACCCGCCATCTCCAAATTAAAACAAAAACTTAAAAAATACCGGGGAGACAAAATAACAGGGCCCATAATAGCCGATATACACAATTTGCCACTGAAGCCAAAATCGTTTGACGGTGTTGTATGTACAGAAGTCCTAGCACACATAAATAACCCACATATTGCACTGAAAGAACTTCATAGGGTATTGAAACCCGGCGGAAGAATAATAATAACATTCCCGAACAGAAAAACGAGGAGATTCGCATACGCAATCGCAAAAAATATAGGTCTTGATACAGGTGCTGTTGAAAACATCACTCTTCATTCATACACCTTGAACGAAATGAAAAAGAACTGTGAAAAATATTTTAAGTTTGAAAAAGCTTACGGCGTCCCGTCGTTTTTCCCTCTGACAAATTTCATTGTATTCAGAAAAATTGGTGACAAAGGATGAAACCAACTTTAGCAATCATAACCCTCGTTATACTAATAGAACTGGCTATCGGTGGATATTTGTTTATTTTGGATCCTTCTACCCGGACACCGAAGTCAATATGTGTAAATGGATATATTAATGATACAGGAGAACCAATAGAGGGTGCGATAAAAAACAACACGGATATCCACACATATATTGATGTAAGCATTGACGGTGAATACCTTCGGTACTACAAAATACTCAACTACACAACCGATGAGGGAGGGATATTTCTGATGAACCATACCATACCCATGACATGCACAGATTGGAGGCAGATATGAAGCTTAACAAGATTCTTGTCCTGATACTGATTATAGCAACAGCGCTTCAGACGTTCGGCCTTGACTCAAAGGTACCATGGTACGACGAGGCCTATGCTCTCAGCCTTTCGGGAGAAAGTATTACCTGGGTACTTTTTGACATGGCGTTGATTGAATCCCACCCACCACTTTATCACATAGTCATACATTTTTTACTCTCGGTAACTGATAGCGTTTTTATACTTAGATTTACGTCAGTTCTTTTTGGTGTATTGTCGGTCCTCATTACATATCTGATTGCGGAAAAAACGTTTGGCCAAAAGACTGCCATGCTTAGCGCTCTTCTACTTTCCATCAGCCCGCTGTTTGTATTCAATGCCCACTGGTTAAGACCATATACGTTTCTCACTTTTTTTTCATTGCTAACGCTTTACCTGACGTTCAGAATGATTGATAATAATGATAAAAAATCATGGATTTTTTGGATTGCATCGACAATTGTCAATATTTACATCCACTATTATGCGTTCTTTATACTATTTGCAGAAATTGTGTTTTTGCTGTACTTAAGATTCGTATACGGAAAAAAGCTGCTGAAGAGAATGTTAACCGGCATCTTTGCGATTGCGATATCATACACCCCATGGTTATATATGATATTGACAAAAACAATATTTTCAGAAACAGCTTTATATCTGGAAAGACCGTCCATAGCCTCGCTGATTTATACTTTTTTTAAATTCTCAATAGGTTTGCGCAGAACAACTCTGATTGACTGGAGGATAATGGCGCTTATAATCATACCCCCAATATCCTTTGCATTCATATACGGCATATACACATTATATCTTAAGAGCGGCGAATCCCATGGCCTAACGGGAAGGCCAAAAAATCCCGAATCAGACAATATTACGGAGATAACGACACCGCAAAAATATTACCTTTTGGTTATGTACCATTTTCTGCCTTTAATAGTATCCTTTACTGTATCCCAGTTCGTACCAATGTTCGGTTTCCGTTATTTCCTTATAATACTGCCCGTCTTTTTAATGTTTACCGCAAGGGGCATAATGGAAATAAGAGACAAAAGACTGGCCCTCCTAATGGCGCTTGCAATAGCACTTATACATTCCTATATAATTTATGATTTCTATTTTCTTATACCGAATGTTAGCTGGTACCAATTTGTTGGTTTATAGGCCGATACTGAACATATTTGTTTTTTGCGTCAGATTGACGAATTTATTAAGGTTATGACAGGAATAAAGTTATATATTCATTTGTTAAATACTATTAAGCCCTTCCCATCACAATCGGATTGCATGAAAACGCATAATGGCTTTACGATGTAATAGTATTGGCATGGTTCAAAATAAACAATATATATCAAAAAACAAACCAATACACCAACAAAGACGGGATACAAAAAAATATAAGACGTGTTTAATGAAATTTGTCAGAGGGAAAAAATGAAGAGCGCTCTTATAACAGGTATAACAGGGCAGGATGGTGCATACCTAGCCAAATTCCTGCTGAAAAAAGGATATGAGGTTTACGGAACCTACAGGAGGCTTTCAACGCCGAATTTCTGGAGACTGCAGTATATGAGATTGTTTGATAACATAAACCTGATTCCGGTTGACCTTATTGATGCACCCTCGTTGGTCGAGGCAATCAAGGCATCGAAGCCGGACGAGGTATACAACCTTGCAGCACAGAGCTTTGTCGGCGCATCGTTCGAGCAGCCCATAGGCGCGGGCGAGGTGACGGGTCTTGGCGTCACGCGCATGCTCGATGCAGTCAGGCAGCTGGTACCTGATGCCAAGTTCTATCAGGCATCGACAAGCGAGATGTTCGGCAACGGCTCGCCTACAAACCAGAACGAAACCACGGCTTTCACCCCATGCAGCCCGTATGCAGCAGCAAAGCTTTACGGCTACTGGGTCACAAGGATTTACAGGGAGGGTTATAATATATTCGCATGCAACGGAATCCTTTTCAACCATGAATCCCCGCTCAGGGGGCTTGAATTCGTGACGCGCAAGATATCGAATGCTGTTGCGAAAATAAAGCTGGGTATAGAGAAGGAGATAAGGCTTGGCAACATTGAAGCGAAAAGGGACTGGGGATATGCTCCGGAATTCGTTGAAAGTATGTGGCTCATGATGCAGCACAACAAACCAGATGATTACGTGATTGCCACCAATGAAACACATTCTGTGAAGGAGTTCGTTGAAGCCGCTTTCGATATTGTCGGGCTTGACTGGAATAAATATGTGAAGGTTGACAATCGGTTCATAAGACCGTTGGATGTCAATGTTCTTTGCGGCGAATATTCAAAGGCCAAGAAAGTTCTCAACTGGGAACCCAAGACAAAATTCAAGGACATTGTCAAGATATTGGTGGAGGCTGATCTGGACAGGTGGCAGCGATGGCAGAAAGGGGAAAGGTTCCCGTGGGACGCCCCGAACTACCCGAATGAAAATAAAATAATGTCCAGAAAATATGTGATAGACAGATAACCTGATATAGATAGATTCGGATTTCCAATGGAAATATGATGCATGATACTTTAGCAATCAATCATCGCCAGACAGGCCAACAGCCTGTTTGCAAAGCAAACTTATAAACCCCATCTCATAATATTTATATGACGAATCCTACAAGGCAGGTTTCCGGTAACCATACAAAACCACATCTCTTAGGTTATCACAGCATGGAGTTTATTATGAAACTCATTCACAAAAAGATCGTATTTGAAGATGAAAGGGGCAGGATAATGGATATTCTGGAAAAGGAAAAGATCGGGCATGTCGCTCTGTTAACTTCAAAAAAAGGTTCGATCCGGGGAAATCACTATCACAAAAAGTCTGTGCAATATGACTTTCTGCTTAAAGGAAAAATAAAACATTTTTCTCAGATGCCCGGGGAGGAAGTCAAAACATCGATTATCAAACCCAATGACTTGGTAATTAATTACCCGATGGAAAAACACGCATTAGTTGCTCTTGAAGATTCCGAATTACTTGTTTTGGCAACAGGAATCAGAACAGGAGGAAACTACGAAAAAGATACATACAAACTTACAAAAAAATTAATATCCTGCTAGTTAGTGTTATAGCAAACTGTGATAGCTATGAAAGAAATTCCACTATCTCGACCGTTTTTGGACAAGGAAGAAACCGAGCATGTTTTATCAGCGCTTTCTAATGGAGCAATTTCCGGTTTATACGGAAAATATATAGGTGAGTTTGAAAAGGAGTTTTCAAAATATTCGCAGTGTTCTTACGGCATTGCTACAAGCAGCGGCACTGCTGCACTGCACCTTGCTCTGGCCTCACTGGGAATTGGTGACAAGGATGAAGTTCTGGTATCGTCCTTTACCAACATGGCAACCGCCTTTGCTATCCTATACCAAGGCGCCAGACCAGTTCCGGTTGACATAGAACCGGATACATTGAACATCAACCCCAAGCTGATTGAATCCAAAATCACGGACAAAACAAAGGCCATTATGGTTGTTCATATATATGGCCATCCTGTTGACATGGATCCGATTTTAGCCGTGGCCAAGAAACACGGGCTGTATGTCATCGAAGACGCCGCAGAGGCCCATGGCGCTTTATACAAAGACAGAAAGATGGGCTCATTGGGTGATATTGGCTGCTTCAGTTTTTATGCAAATAAGATTATCACAACAGGCGAGGGCGGCATGCTAACCACGAACAAAACCGAAATTGCAGATAAGGCGCGTTCCTTGAAAAGCCTGGCTTTCGGGACCGGCAACAAGTTCATGCATAAAGACATAGGATTCAATTACCGCATGACAAATCTTCAGGCAGCGATTGGCTGCGCCCAGCTCAAAAAAATCGATGAAATAATCGATAAAAAACGCAGGATTGCCCGTTATTATAATGAAAACCTTGGAGCCATTCCGGGTTTGCAGCTGCCGGTCGAGAAAAAATATGCCAGGAACGTCTACTGGATGTATCATGTTGTCCTTCATAAGGAATTTGGCTTACCAAGAGAAGTTGTTATGAAGAAGCTGAAAGTCTATGGCATAGAAACACGCGAGGCATTCGTTCCCTACAGTATGCAAAAAATCTTCATCAAGAGGGGGTGGGCCAGGGGCGACGAATGCCCCGTTGCCAATTACGTAGCCAAGAACGGATTTTACATACCTTCTGGCCCATTACTTGACAAGAAAGAACTTGAATACATAGTAAAAAAAATAAAACATATTCAGAGGCCATGAAGCGGAGTCCATGACGCCATGCAGCTTCTCCCTTCCCCCGTTCAGACCAATTCGTTCCCAGAAAAATGCCATACATCGGCAATAAATTTATTATTGCAGCTAATCAATTAAAACCATGAAAACAAAACCCATGGCAATTATAATGGCGCTTGCATCAACGATTTTTATATCAGCCGCCCAGATACTCTTCAAATACGCATCTGTCGGGTTTTCCCTCGATATAGCATCACTGGTAACGAACTATTATCTGATAGCAGGCCTGCTGGTATATGCGGTTGCTGCTGCATTCCTGCTGATGGCCCTCAAACACGGGGAGCTTTCTGTTGTTTACCCCACAATAGCAACGTCATATATCTGGGTTTTACTCATTTCTCCATGGTTCTTCCATACGGACTATATGAATGCAATGAAATGTGCGGGCGTATTGCTGATAATAACAGGCGTAACGTCGGTTGGCTGGGGTGGCAGGAATGGCTGAGGCATGGGTTTTTTTAGTAGTAATCTTTGCAAGCCTTCTGGGGGCATCAGGCGCGACCCTGCTAAAAACCGGCTCCAGCGAATTCTCGCTGAACATATCCAGGCTGATAAGAAACAGGAGCCTAGCAGCAGGCATTGGATTATACATCGTTGCATCAATAATATTCGTCTACGCGCTGAAACATGGCGAGCTCTCCATACTTTACCCGGTCATATCAACCTCTTACATATGGGCCGCATTGTTTTCCGTCAGGTTCCTCAACGAGCGGATGAACAGATACAAATGGCTGGGCATACTCTTGATAATAATAGGCGTCTTTACCATAGGCATTGCATAGCTTGGTGGTGAAACATGCCCCAGAAACATGACCACTTAAGCCAATAGAACAATGTGGTCCAGCCCCCTACTTCAGCATGTTGTTGAGTAGCTCCCTTTCCGTGTCCAGAAGTGCTTCGTGCGTTCCGACATCCCTGTACATCCCCCGGTGCACAATAGCAAAGCAGGGCAGCCCCGCTTTCAGCATAAGCTTTATGGAGTCAGTTATCTGATACTCGCCCCTTGCGCCGACGGGTGTCTTCTCTATGAACCCGAAAATATCAGGCTCGAAGACATACACGCCATTTGCACCAAGGAATTCACCATTGCTCTTAAGGCCTTCCAGATCCCCTTTACCCGGCTTTTCCATCACATCCAAAACCTTCCCATCTACGTCTATTCTGTATATGCCGTATCTCCCAGGATCCTTGACAGGCGACAGCCCTATCGTGCATCTTGAACCACTGCTCTTATGCTTTTCCAGCAAGTCCTTGACAAGCATGTCCTTGGGTTCTATTATCTCATCCCCGAACGTCACAACGAATGCCTCATTATCAACAAGCGGTTTTGCGATATGAATTGCCTTTGCTATACCCAGCAATTCTGTCTGAAACCTGTAGGAAACATCAACGCCTGTCCACTTGCCATCCTTCAGATAATCAAGAACAGAGCCCTTGTTTTTACCCACTACAACAACTATGTTTTTCACGCCGCCCGCCTTCAAAAGGTCAACAGCATGCTGCAGCAACGGCTTTCCGCATACCTGAACCATTTCCTTTGGTACAGAATAGGTCAATGGCTGCAGTCTTTCACCCCTTCCAGCGGCAAGTATTACGCCCTTCATGATATCACCTTATTGCTATCACCTAGTTTTTCTGCTTGTCTGCATTCCCTGGCCAGCACAGGCCCTCGAAACACTTTACGCTTTTTGGGTTTAAAACCTTCCTCCCCTCAATAATAACCCTGCTATTCATGACATCAAAATCCTTTTCTGAAAGATCCTTGAACTCATCCCAGTCAGTGAGTATCAGGCACAAATCCGCGCCCCTGAGGCAATCCCCGGGCGTTTTGCAGTATTCAATGTCAGGATGGATGGCTTTCATGTTTTCCATTGCCTGTGGGTCGTATGCCGATACTTCCGCCCCGCAACCCTTAAGCATGCTTATTATGTCTATGGAAGGAGACTCCCGGATGTCATCGGAATTGGGCTTGAACGCCAGGCCCAGCACGGCAACGTTCTTGCCGCTAAGACCGCCAACCTTCTGCTCAATAAGATCAACAACACACTTTCTTTGCGCCCTGTTTGTTTCCAGAACCGAATCCAGAATTTTTGTTTCCTTGCCAAGCTCCCTGCCCTTTGCAGCCACCGCTGCAACGTCTTTGGGAAAACAGCTCCCGCCGAATCCCGCACCGGCCTGCAGGAAATGCGGGGATATCCTGGAGTCCATACCCACACCACCCATCACTTCATATGCATCTATCCCAAGCCCCTTGCATATATTCCCGATTTCATTTGAAAATGATATCTTTGTTGCAAGCAGCGCGTTCGATGCATACTTTATCATCTCGGCTGTTTTAAGGTCGGTTCTGAGCACAGGAGAATCGAAGCCGCTGTAAAGACCTTCTACAGCATTGCCGGCCCTTGCGTCCAAAGAACCTATTACTATGCGGTCGGGTTTGAGGAAATCCCCCAATGCCCTACCCTCCCTGAGGAATTCAGGATTCATACACAAGCCAAAATCCTTGCCGGCCTTTTTCCCGGACGCCTTTTCCAGCGCGGGCAAAACAACACCTTCCGTGGTCCCAGGCACAACAGTTGACTTCACAACAACCACGTGGTAGGCTTTTTTTGCCTTAAGGGCATGGCCGATAGCATCTGACGCCTTTTCTATGTAACCCATGTCAGAGCTCCCGTCATTCCTCTGCGGGGTCGGGACGGAGATGAACGTGATTTCGGAGTTCATCACAGCATCATCCAGGTCAGTCGTTGCCCTGAGGCTGCCCTTGTCAATGGCGTTTTTGAGCAGGCTTTCCATACCAGGCTCGTATATGGGCGGCCTGCCTGCATTCACGGCATCCACCTTGCCTTTGTCTATGTCCATACAGACGACATTATTGCCCATTTTTGCAAAACCTACGCCTGTGGAAAGACCAACATATCCAGTACCAACAATAGATATCCTCATCGATTCACCGAGCACCGTTTTCGTGTTTTACATTATTAAATAACTTTAAAAGCATGTTTGTGAACGTAACGTCTGTATTACAAAGGAATTGTAAGGGAATCTGACCTAGGGACTATAATTTATACTAAACCGTGAAATAATTAATATGGGAAAGGGAATGTCCATAATGTCAGGAGTTATATTCATTGCTATAACAATAACAGCTGTTTTCCTCATATACACTACTGGCGTGCCCCTGATAAAGAAGATGCAAACCGCAGCTGCCATAGAAAAAATGAAAGGCGTTTTTGCAGAATTGGACGAGGCCATAAGGCAAACGGCCTCAGAGGGCAGGGGCTCGAAAAGAACAATGTACATGAAGATCGACCAGGGCAAGATAACAGCAAACAGCACACAGGATGTGATATACTGGGAGATTGACACTGATGTAGAGGTCATATCACCAAGAACATACCAGCACTTTGGTAATATGGTGATAGGTGCGAACCTGGAAACGAGAGGTTATGAAGGCAACTATACGTTTTCTTCACCAGAGACGCCCTGTTACATAGTGGAAAACGAATACCTCCGGGTTTATGTAAAGAAGATAGGTTCTTCACAATCCCATACCAGCTACAATACAACCGATTTGCTTGTAGCCATATACAACAAAGACATGGACAAATGGCTGAACAACACAGGCTTCCTTGATATAAGCGTTGACTTCAATTCAACAACAAAGACAGGACAGGGCTACACAGAACTGGTGACGCAGGGATACAACCTGCCCTACGGAACAGTATCGGCCTTCCTGAATTCCACCACCATTGACTATTATATAAACTTCACGCTCGAATCAGGCGCAGACTTCCTTGAAATAGAGGGATCCCTTTGATGGTACGTTTAAGGTGAAAACAATGCACATGCAAGAAAAAAACCCAGGAAAAAGACTGCTCGGCATCTCGCCGATTATCTCAGCGGTCTTGCTTATAGCGGTCATTTTCACAATATCCGCATTTGTTTCCCCCTGGATTTTCAATCTTGCAAGGGACGTGACAAACCAAACCCAGACAGACACCCAAACCGACATAAAGTGCAATAATGCTGCCTACGATTTTCAGACCAGTTACGGAGAAAACGGCGTGGAATGGCACTTTTCAACGGTAAACAACACGCTAGGCGCCAAAATAAGGAATACGGGGACCATAAACCTTTACAACTTCTCCTTTGAGCTTACATTCAATGAAACCATCATAGAGTATTTTGATGCGAAAGCAGAAAGCCAGCGAACATCCGCCAACCCCCTAAAACCAGGCCAAACGGCTTTTTTGAATGCAAGCTTCACAAAAGACGTGAACGATACGTTAACAGAAATCAAGATACTGAATGTGGTCTGCCTTAATGTGTATGCAAGCCAGGAATTGTGACCTGGCTTCATGCCTTCTTTCAATCCTTATTTATATCGAAATCAATACAAATAATATATGAGGATAGCCATGGAAGATACACTAAAATCAGGAATAGCCAAAGAGATAATCGCGCACATGAATACGATAGAAGAGAAGATAGAGTCGTTAAAGGACGGCATATCCGAGATAGAGGATTTGGAGACCGTCGATAAGCTTGACATAGTAAATCTGAAAAACGAGATAGACAAAATCAAATTATCCACACCCCAGGTTTCACCCGATATGCTCAACAAGTTAAAGGAAATGGAAAAGCTTTCAGGGAAAATAGGGAAAATAGAAAAATGGAAGAAAATCGAGGCAGATATCGATGCCATAAAGTCGCATATGAAAAATAAGGACACCGGAACCAGCGACGAAATATTTTCCAGCCTGGAATTATTGAATCAAAGGATAAAAAAGATAGAATCAGATGTAGGAGCGAAAACGGACAAAAGGCTGCAAAAGATCGAGAAAAAACTTTCAAAGATAAGCATATGCACACACTGTGGCATGCCCCTGAGGTCAAACACGAAGTTTTGTAGTCATTGCGGAAGAAAGTTCCGAAAAAAATGAGGTTATGATATGAAAACATGTCCAAAATGCGGCAGCATTTATCCTGATATGGATAACTTTTGCATGATGTGCGGCCTAAAACTTAAGTCAAAAAAAGCAGAGCACACACATAAAGAAACGGCACGCCTGCACAAAAGGATAAGTTCACTGGAGAAAAAAGCAGTGTCCGTACCAAAACCACCACCATACAAGCACGTGCGTGTTCTTGAGCACAGGCTGTCCAAGCTCGAAAATCAGGTGATACCAGCACTTCCACAACTTGTGACCCCCCTGGAAAAACCAAGCAAAAGGGCAATGATAATGAAAAGGCTCAAGCCAGTCAGAAGCCACCCCGTATCCAAACATAAGCTTGGCATGATAGAAAGCAAAATCCAGGACATGGATAATTCCATTTACCTTCTAAACACCCGGCTGGAGGGCATGGAGAAGGACTTTGAAGAAGATGTGGAAAGACTCAGAAAAGAAGCGAAAGAAAAAAGCACCGCCATGCTTTCGGGTAACATGGATGAAACCAACAGAACATCGGAGTTGTTGGAAAAACTGAGAACCGATTTTGAAGCCATAAAGAGGCGCGTACCCCTTGACGGACAGGATATAAAGGATGATATAGCAAGGGAATTCGAAAAGGCAAGCGACAAAATGAAAGATTTGATTGAAAAGCAAAGGAACGGGGTCCAGAGGGTGGAGCACGAAACCGCACAGCTACGGGAGAAGCTGGAGACAATGAAAACCCCGAGTGGCGACGCAAAGGAACTGGACACGGAAAGCATAAAAAGGGATTTGGAAATCCTTAAGACAAAAACCGGCTGGCTGGAAGAGCAGATAGAGAACCTGAACCTAAAGCCCATGATTGACAGGATAAACGAGCTAGAAACAGATCTGAAAAAGGCAATGAAGAGCTCGCCTCTCGTTCTGGAGTAAACATATCAAACAAGGAAAGCGACAGAATACTAACATTTTGAACATTTCTAACCGCTATTGGCATTAGCTTTTAATTTTTTGGAACCGATTATTAATGTAAAACAACCAAAGGTATTACCATGGGATTCCTAGACATTTTCAGCAGAAAAAAAGAGCCGGAAGAAGAGCAGCCAGAAAAGCTGCATATAATAGACCTGGAAAAAATGCCTGATTGGGTTCAAAGCCAGTTCGGTAATGAGATAGAAAATGCAGAGAAAAGGACAGGCGAGCTGCGCTCTGATGCACTGAAGTCCATCTCAAAAACAAGGGACAACCTGTTGGGTCTGGAAAAGTCTGATTTCCGGGGCAAGGACAAGACATACGCGGCAGCCAACATGGCAAAGGACTCTTTTGTGAAGCGCGCGCTGTCCATCATTGACGGGTTGCGCTTTTCTGGCATGGCAACACAGACATACTCCGGGCTTGTGGATTTCCATTCAAAAATCAGTGCCGCGCTTAAAGAAATAAACAAGATATCACCAAAGCAACTTTTCCTCCTCTCAAGATACTTCAAGAACGAAAGCAGGGAGGTCATGGGAAGCATCAAGGCATTGGAGCAAAAAACGAGCGAGCTGAACACATTCCTCGAATCGGATGGGAAAACCATAAAGATGACAGAAAGCCTGAATTCCTACACAGAACAGATGAAACGCCTTCTGAAACAATCCTCTGTTATGACAATCAATGAAAAGGGCACACAGGCCGAGATAAGCAAGCTTGAGGATTCAAGAAAGGATGCTGACACGAGGCTGAACTCCCTGCTAAAAAGCAGGGAACTGGAGGACATGAAGGACCTGGAAGATTCAATCCAAAAAACCAAGTCAGAGCTCGCTGGGCTGGAAACAAGGGCCAACAACATCCTGGCTTCTGCAAAGCGTCCGTTGAAAAAACTGAGGCATCTGCTCGAAAGCAGGGATGCCTTCCCTGATAACCCATTCAGGGACATAATACTTTGCGGCAGGGAAGCATGGTTTGCGGGCATGCTGGAATCTGCTGTTGAGCATGCGAAGGAAGGGAAGATCTCCCTGAAGCCAAAAGAGGCCGAAAAACTTGGCGATGTAATAACATCCATGGAGTCTGAAATACCAAAAATAAAGGAGCGCTATGAAAGGCTCACAGGGCAGGTCGAAGAAAACGAGAGTAGCATCGCAAAATTCAACATAAAAGATAAAAGGGCAGAAACGGAAAAGGAACTCCGGGAAATTGAGGAAATGCTGAAAAAGCAGTGGGCAGAACTGGACTCAAAAATAAGGGAAAGGAAAGGCATTGAAGCAAAAATTCTGGAAAAGAAAGCAAAGGCAGAAAAGCTGGCATTAAACTCAGGCAGAAAGAAACTGGATATAAAACTCCCAAAACCAACGAAAAAGAGCAAACAATAAGATTTAAATGAGCCTGACAATTTCTTTCTATGGCAAGCAAAAGAAGGCATGACAGCTTTGGTATTTCGAAACAAGCCGTCTTAGGTATGACAGCGTTTCTGACAGAAATGAAGAAGCCGGCGATGAAATCCATAGCCGTTAAAATCATGGAAAAGTACGCAATATGCGACAGCTGCCTGGGCAGGCAGTTCGGCCAGGTCTCAACGGGCATGACAAACAGTGAAAGAGGCAAGGCCATAAGATGCATGCTGGAGGCAAAGCCAGCCAAAGGAAGATGCTCAATCTGCAACAGCCTTTTCCAGACAGGGCTGGAAAAATGGGCGGTCAGGGCCGTAAAGGCATTGAAGAGGATGGAGTACAGCAGCTTTGTCGTGGGCTCCAGGCTTAGTGGTGACCTGATTTCCTGTGAGGAAGGGCTCTGGGAGCATGCCGGCATAGCCCATTGCGAGCCGCTTAAGACAGAACTGAACAGGGAGCTGGGCAAGCTGATATGGAAGAAAACCCGCAAAAAGGTGGACGAGCTCAATCCAGACATAGTCGTTCTGTTTGACATGGCTGCCGGCAAGCTAATCCTGCAAGTTAATCCCCTGTTCATTTACGGCGAATACCAAAAACTGGTAAGGGGCATACCCCAGACCAAATGGGAGATGTACAAGGTTTCGGTTGAGGGCATCATAGCGAGGCCCGCGATGAAGGCAACCAGGGGCAAGGCCCATACAATGCATGGCGCGGGCAGGGAGGACATAGATGCACGCTGCCTTGGATGGAGGCCGTTTGTGCTGGAGATTTCGGAGCCGGTGAAGAGGAGGATAGGCCTGAAAAAGGTGCAGGCAGCGGTGAACAAGTCCAGAAAGGTGAAGGTTAGACATTTAAAGTATTCCAACAAAAAAGAGGTAGCAAAAATAAAGGCTGCCAGGCACGACAAGACCTACCGCATGCTCGTGCAGTTCCAGAGCCCTATTGAGAGCGGCAAACTTAAAGAACTTAAATATATAACAGGCGTAATAAAACAGAAAACCCCGGAAAGGGTGTCACACCGGCGCGCAGACCTCCTGCGCAAAAGAAAGGTTAAAAACATAAAATGGAAAAGGATAAGCAATAAAAGGCTTGAACTGGAAATTAGGGGAGAGGCAGGCCTTTATGTAAAAGAGCTGGTGACAGGGGACAATGGAAGGACAATACCCAATGTTTCAGAGGTCATGGACAACCCCGCAAAGGTCATGGAGCTCGATGTCATCAGGATACATATGAAATGAACAGACACGAAAAAGGCAAGAGGTATAATATGGTAAGATCAAGCAAGGGGCTAAGGAAAAGAACCAGACATAAGCTGAAAAAGGGCTTAAGGGACAAGTTTAGGCCCGAGGCATTCATTCAAGAATTTAAAGCAGGGGACAAAGTAATAATAAATATAAACCCATCTTCAAACAAAGGCGCGCCCAATTCAAGGTTTAACGGCAAAATCGGCACTGTCAAAGCCAAAAGGAGAGGCGCCTTCATAGTGGAATCATATTTAGGCGGAAAGAAGAAGGAGATACATGTAAAGCCCGAACACATTAAAAAAATGACGGAATAGATGTTGCATGCTCGCAGAATAAAAAATAAGGTGATGGTAATGGAAATAAGCGAAGGAAAAATGATAACATGGGCCAAGGCGAAAAAATTGCTGGAGGCAAAGGAAAAAGAAAAGGAACTGGGATATGAACAGAAAAATGCCTTGGAGCATCTGAGGAAGTTCTCCAAGCTCAGCGAGAAGAAGGCGAAGGATATGTTTGAGGAGCTGGGCAAGATAGAGAGGCTCAAGGACAGGCAGAAGATAAATATAGTTAACATGCTTCCGCAGGACATGGAAGACCTGAAGGTTCTTTTTGCAAACGAGGTAGTGAACCTGTCCGACGAAGAAAAGAAAAAAATACTGTCAGTAGTCAAGAAATTCACTTAGTTTTTTAATCATAAAGCGAAATATAACATAATCCGTGATAGATAACATAATCCGTGATAGGTGGTGATAGTTATGAAACCTAAAGAGATAAGGAAGGATGACTGGGCACTTGTGCTGGACTTTCTTAGCCACGGGCATCATGGGATGAGCAGGTCATTGCCGGTCGCGCAGATAGTTGGAGAGAAGTACTTTTCCCTGCTTGAAGTCATAGTCAGGGAGGAAGTGAACCTCAAGGTAAGCGACAGGGTGTACATCGGGGACGGCAAAAGGCGGGAGGTGAAATATATACGGGGCAGGATAGAAAAAAGCGAACTGACCACTGCCGCGAAAGAAGAGCTTTCGATTATAGTCAGGGAAATAGTGGAGAAGGCACCAGACAAATTCATAGAATTCTTCAATAAATCCGGGCCTGTTTCAACACGGCTTCATCAGATAGAGCTGCTGCCTGGGATAGGAAGGAAGCATCTTTGGGCAATCCTTGAAGAAAGGAAGGAAAGCCCATTCAAATCATTTGACGACCTTAAAAAGAGGGTCCCACTGCTGCCTGACCCTGAAAAAACAATAATAAAAAGGATAATGGAAGAGCTTGAGGACAAGGACAAATACCGCCTCTTCGTCCCCAAGTTTGAAAAGACAAAAGCAGATGCCGTGGGGCACAGAAGGAGATAATCTTATGCAGATAAATGAGATAATGAACACGGATGTGAAAACGACCAGGCCTGAATCAACGGTTCAGGAGGCTGCTAAGAAGATGGGAAGGTTCAGGATAGGTTCGCTTATAGTTGTGAAAAACAAAAAGCTCGCAGGCATAATCACAGAGAGGGACATACTGACAAAGGTGGTCGCCAAGGCAGCCAATTGCTCAAAAACGATGGTGAAGAATGCGATGACAAAAGAGGTCATAATGATAGACCCGGAAAGGGATATTGAGGATGCATCCGAGGTTATGATGGAAAAGGGCATAAAGAAGCTGCCTGTCATCAAAAACGAAAATCTCGTGGGCATAGTGACTGCCACAGACATTGTTGCCGCCCAACCCAAGCTGATGGAGCAGATGGCCGAACTTTTTTTAATACCGGGCAAAAAAAAGTCAGTGGCTGGCTAATTCCAGTCCACAGTAACTTTTAAATCAATTCCGTAATAATTACAAGAAGAAATGACCACTCTGAACAATTAAACCAAGCGGTCTTTCCAGTAAAGGGCTCGTAGCTCAGTGGTACTCACCTTTGGCAACCTCACTTGCGTGATGGGAACCGGCCAGGGGGGAGCATTGGAGAGCACCATCGCTTAGCAGTTTCAGGCCTTGGCGGTGCAGGTCTTATAATGGCCGGCCGCTTCCAGCGGAGGACAGACGACTTGGTCCAATCAACCGATGTCGTCAAGCCTCAATCGTGGAAACGGTTCGTTTGGTCGTGGAAGCTGGTGGCCGAGGGTTCGATGACTGACCCTTCTCTTTCGCGAAAGAGAAGGCTAAGTTTCACCCAAGAGAAAGGCATATTGAAATGCATTGGGTGCAGTCGAAAACCCCTCCGAGCCCATATCATACCTACTCAGATATAGTAACATACCTAGACGCGTAGACCGTAACGTTTTTAAATACCCTATAGTATATAGTTACATCCATTAAGGCTTCTCGACTTATACCGTATGTGCAGGTCGAGTGTCCATTAGAGGGCTTCTCCAGCCGGAGGCTGGAGTGTCCATTTACGTGATGAATATGACGAACGGGAATGCTCAGCTTGGAGGACAACAGATTTTGATAGTCCCAGAAGGAACGCTCAGGAGCAAGGGCAAGGACGCGCAGGCAAGCAACATAGCCGCCGCAAAGGCGGTCGCAGACACCATAAGGACAACACTGGGGCCGAAAGGCATGGACAAGATGCTGGTTGATTCCATAGGCGATGTTGTAATAACAAACGACGGTGCGACGATCTTGGACGAGATGCAGATAGAGCATCCAGCAGCCAAGATGATGGTCGAGATAGCAAAGACGCAGGACGAGGAGGTCGGAGATGGGACCACCACAGCAGTTGTCCTGTCCGGCGAGCTGCTCAAGAAGGCAGGGGATATGCTGGAGCAGGAGATACACCCAACCATGATAACCAGGGGTTACAGGCTCGCTAAATTCAAGGCACTGGAAATCCTTGACGGTTTTTCCATGAATGTTGATATTAAGAACGAAAAGGCGCTTGAGCAGATAGCAAACACCGCCATAACAGGCAAGTCGGCCGAGAAGGCGTCAAAGGAGCTTTCGCAGCTTGCTGTTGAGGCAATCAAGAAGGTCGTGGAGGTTTCTGACGGAAAGGCAAGTGTGGATGCGGAAAACATAAAGATAGAGAAGAAATCTGGTGCATCCATGAACGACACCAAGCTAATTGAAGGCATAGTCATTGACAAGGAAGTTGTCCATTCAGGCATGCCAAAACAGATAATGAATGCAAAGATCATGCTGATAGATTCTGCCCTGGAGATAAAGGACCTTGAATCTGATGCAAAGATAAGCATCAATTCCCCCGAAAAGATGCAGGCATTCATAGCAGAAGAGGAAAGGATGCTGAAGGACATGGTTGACAAGGTCACAAAGAGCAAGGCAAATGTCGTGTTCTGCCAGAAGGGCATTGACGACACAGCCCAGCATTACATGTCAAAGGCGGGCATACTCGCGGCAAGGAGGGTCAAGAAGTCTGACATGGAGGCCCTTGCCAAGGCAACAGGAGCAAAGGTCGTGACCAACCTCAACGAACTCGCCATGGACGACCTCGGCTTTGCGGGTATTGTTGAAGAGCGCAAGATTTCCGGGGACCAGATGATATTTGTTGAGAAATGCAAGCAGCCCAAGGCAGTGACAATCCTGATACGAGGGGGCACAGAGCACGTTGTTGACGAGGTGGAAAGGGCAATGGAGGACGCTGTCAAGGGCATAGCATCGGCCCTGGAACTGGGCAAGACAGTCCCAGGGGGCGGTGCATCTGAAATCGAGGTTGCCAGGGAGCTGAGGCGCTATGCCGAGGGATTCAAGGGCAGGGAGCAGCTGGCTGTGAATGCGTTTGCCGATGCAATGGAAGTCATCCCGAGGAGCCTTGCCGAGAATGCCGGGCTTGACCCCATAGACAAGCTGGCCAACCTGAGGGCACAGCACGACAGCAAGCAGAAGAACAGCGGACTTAATGTTTTCACTGGCAAGATAGAGGACATGACAAAGATGGGGGTCATAGAGCCGCTGAAGATAAAGCTTCAGGCAATCCAGTCAGCCGCAGAGGCAGCTGAGATGATCCTCCGAATCGATGACATGATTTCTGCAGGCGGCAGGGAAGCCGCTGGCCCGCCAGGCATGCCTGCTGGGGGCATGGGCGGCATGCCGCCAGGAATGATGTAAAAACCAACTGCTGATTTTATGTTGAACCAGAAAATCTTGTGCATCAGCACAAGAGATGAACGCACATCCCTTGAACTGACGTTCAAGACACCTGATTTCAAGCAGATGATGTATGTATAGTTTCAGCATCTCAGTTATGCAAATTGATGCTGAGATGTCCCTTGTCTCCCACATATCATGCAAGAGACAAGATCTGGTCCAGCAGTTGTGCCAGCCTTCGGTTGACAGCTTTTCAGCGATGTGAAACCAACGGTTTCACAGATGTTGAGCGGAGCCCAACACAAAGCTGAACACTATTGCCTCACCAAGAAAACCCCGTCGCCTTTGGCGATGCCGGTTGCAATGAGGCAACATTATACAATTAAACCCCTAAGGGCTTCTCCACTTATATGGAGTGTAAGACGGCTTGGGTATATCGCATTATGCCGTCATGTCTGTCTTGGTCCAAGTGGAGTATCCCCCCAGAAACATATTCAGACACAAAACCAATTATTTATAAGGGAGTCACAACAATAATATTACATGGACGACGAGGAATATGAAGTCATACCTACATCGCCTATAAGAAGGCTTGAGAAGCGACTGGCACGGATGGAGACCACAACTTCTTCTTCAGAGGTGCAGAGGCTGGTTGAGCAGATAGTGGAGCTGATAAAATCCAACCAGCGGGTCATAGATGACCTAATCAAGTCAGACGCCGAGCTCAGAAACGAGGTTTCAAAGGTCCCTGCAAAGATTGACGGCCTTATCTCCAAGATGGACGAGTTTCTGGAGCTGCTTAAGGCATCCGCGACCGAAGAAACGGTCACAGAGGCCTCGAAGGACATGATGAAGCCGCTTGTCAAGAAGATGGAAGAGATGATCATGGCAACTAAGAAGAACTCAGAAATAAGCCAGGCCTCATTGACGAGCCTGGATACCATTGACAAGAGGCTGAAAAGAATATACATGCAGTCGGCTGTTGGAAGGACCAGCGCCTACAGGGCTGCCCGTCCGGCAGCGGCCAGATAAGACCGTTATTCATATATAAGTGCTGCTACAGTAACTAAATAGTGGGGGAATGAAATGGACAATTATCTAACCATACAGGTCTTCACGGTGGTTGTTGCTGCCGTGCTCCTGTTGACATTCTATATAATCGCAGCAGGCTCGCTTGCCAGCGGGGCAAACATGATAACACCGCTCCTGCTGATAATAGTCTCTATAATATGCCTTGCAATCCTTTCAATACTGAACACGATCGCAAAGAAGCTCAAGGCATGAACAGGCATAAAAGACATAATCATAAGATTTGATTAAAAATATGGAGGGTGAAACAATGAGAAAAGGTATTACGCCAATAATATCCATAATCGTGCTGCTGCTAATCACAGTGGCCTTGGCAGGAGTGGCATGGGTATACCTCAGCGGATTCCTCGAAACACAGACAAGGACACTGACAATACCGCCAAACGGCATATACTGCTCTGCAGGCAATGTGACGGTTGTGGTGACAAACACGGGCCAGTCAGACTTGACGAGTGATCGGCTGGTTGTAAAGGAAATGGTTGAAAACGGGACTACTTCTTCAGCAGGCACTTTGATCCCTGACCCGCTGCCTTCAAAGGAAAGCGGAACAGTCACGTTTGCTTGTGGTGGAAACCCGTGTGATGGATCTTTCAGCGCAACATTGGGCACATCCGGCGCTGTACAGACAGTATCCATAAACTGCTAAAAACCCCGGCCTTCCCTTATTTTATTTTGGGCCGGGTTTCCCTTAGTTTTTGCAGTCGTATCTAGTTTTTCAGTTTTGGGTTTTGCTAGCCGAACCTTTAGCCGATAGAGCATCAGGCCCCTAATACGCAGCATGGCTAAAGGCCCGTTGCAATGATAATCATCAACAATATTAATAGCGAAAACAAATATAATAACATGGACAGCCGTCTTCGTGGCCAGGTGCAGCCGATTTCCGCGGTCATCATAACAGGCATAGTGGTTTCCCTGGTGGGCGTGGCATACTTCTGGGGCGTTCCAATGATGCAAAAACAGTCCAGCATGTCCGAATACGCAACAACAGAGAGATTCATAACAGACCTGAAAAACAGCATAGAAGAGCTTGCACGCTCCGGCGCAGGCAAGACCAGCCTGGACCTGAACGGCAGGGCTGTCACCCTGCTGCCTTATGGCGATGATGGTGAGGGCAACAACACCCTTGTAATGACGTTTTTCATGGAGCAGCCCCTTATCTTCCCGAACGCCACGCTGTACATGGGCGCAACAAGCTTTGAGGACATCAACTATACGGGAACATACGGCGAGGCATCCCCGGCCATAGTAAAGATCACGTCCGCCCCCTTTGGCACACAGTACATACTAACAGCCGAGATAATTTACAGGGAGCTTTTGAGGAACGATATACCAAGAAAGGGCTTTGAGATAGCACTGTGCCCTGCAAGGAAATCGAGTTGCAATACCGTGATGAAAGGAAGCAACAAGATAAGCATGTCCTTTGACAAAAACATCGTAAAACCCGTGGAAGCGGCAAACGGTGGCGACCTTGTTCTGACATACATTGAAATAGAGCTTTTATGACGCATCCCCAATTCTGACTACTCACACCGCTTTCTACCATCATTCCCCGCATGCCTTATTAATGCCTGCGCCAGCATGCACGGGCCTTAAATACAGGCAAAAACAACAATATTATATGTTTCTTTCGGGCATGCTTTCGGCCGTATGTGGGAGAAAGATGAAGGCGCAGGCAATGGTTTTCGAGCGGATGATGCTCTTTTTGATCGGGGTGATTATTTTCGTGGTTTGTTTTGCGATATTCATGGGGTATCAGGATTATTTCACAACAACTAGCATGGACAGCCAGATGGATATTCTGGGGAGCCATATAAGCTACAGCATCCTGAAGGTGGCCGAGAAGGAATATGAGGCAGAGTCCAGGCTGAACATTGAAATACCCAAAAGGATAGGCAACGAGCCATATATCGTCATACTTTCCAGTCGCGGGCTTAACATCACAACCACGATCACGGGTGAAAACAGGTTCTTTAATGTCTACGGCCTGAACGAGTCATTTACGTTAGGCGGGGAGAAAATAGTGAGTACAGCGACAGAATCTGTTATGATTTATAAGAAAGGGAATAGAATTATATTAATATAGATTTTAGATTTGGGGGGCGTCTGAATGATGATTAAAGCCGCAACAGCAAAGTCCATTGTGAATAACCTAAGAAAGGGATATCTTACCCTGAAGCAAAGGGAAATGGAAAAGCAAACACAGGCAGGGGGACCGGCCGGTGCCGGCACTTACATGACCGGCCAGTTCTTTATGCCGGGGTTGGCTGGTGGAGGCATGCCTCCCGCCAAAAAGAAATCCGAAGGCGTGGAGATACCTTCAAAACTGGATTTTATAGGAAAATCAATAAAAACACCTGCTGATAAGGCAACCCTGAGAAACGTCAACATATCCTATCACCTGATCCCGCCCATGCCAAAGAAGGGAGAGGACATATTTGCATATGTCAATATAAGGTGGAACCCGAAAAAGTCCAATCTTATATACAGCGTGGCCGAACCCGAAATCACCCAGCTTGACAAGGAAACAATAGAAAAGGTAAAAACTGACCTGGAGGAAAGGCTGGACGTTGATTTCACAAAGCTAGGCGAAATCAATGCAAGGGAGCTGCTGAAGAAGGAGATTGAAAATTCGTTCGCCAGGATACCAGGGCTGGAAATCGATGAGAGGAAAAAGCGCATCCTGGTATATTACATAGAGAGGGATGTCGAGGGCTTCGGGAAGATAGAGGCCCTGATGAAGGACCCGAACATCGAAGACGTTTCCTGTGACGGTGTAAACATCCCGCTATACGTATACCACAGGAATCCGAGGCTGGGTTCCCTAAGGACCAACATCGTTTTCACGGACAAGGATGAGCTGGACTCCTTTGTGGTAAAGCTTGCCCAGAAATGCAACAAGTCAATATCAATCGCAGAGCCGCTGCTTGACGGATCCCTGCCGGACGGCAGCAGGATCCAGGCTACTCTAGGGACAGACATTGCCCGCAAGGGATCGAATTACACCATAAGGAAATTCACCGAACAACCGCTCACACCAACCCATATACTGAGATACAAGACCATGAACTCAACACAGCTCGCATACCTCTGGATGGCCATAGAGAACGGCCAGTCAATGCTGATTTCGGGCGGGACCGCGACAGGGAAGACCGCAATGCTGAACGTGCTCACGCTTTTCATAAGGCCCAACATGAAGGTGGTCTCCATCGAGGACACGGCAGAGCTCCGGCTCCCGCTGCCGCACTGGGTACCGCACGTGGCAAGAACCCCCATTTCCATTGAGGGGAAGGTGGGTGAGGTCAGCCTGTTCGATCTGCTGAAATCCTCACTGAGGCAGAGGCCGGATTACATAATAGTCGGCGAGGTCAGGGGCAAGGAGACCTATGTCCTGTTCCAGCAAATCGCCACAGGTCACACCGGCCTGGCCACGATCCACGCCGCAAACTTCCCGCAGCTCATTGACAGGCTCATAACACCGCCCATATCCCTGCCACCCACACTGCTAGAAAACATAGATGTCATAGTTTTCCTTGTGACGTCTAAGATAAAGGGCGCGCATGTCCGAAGAGCTGACGCAATCATAGAGATTACGGGCATGAAGGACGAAAGGCCGGTCACGAGAACCATCTTCCAGTGGAAGCCCTTTGACGACAGCTTTAAGCTGAAGGGGAAATCACTTGTTTTGAAGGCCATTGCAGCCAGGCTGGGAATAACAGAAGACAAGATAAGGGATGAGATGTCAATGAGGAAAATGGTATTGGAATGGATGCTGAAAAGGCAGGTATTCGATTACAGGGAGGTCGCGAGAGTAATAAGCACATACTACTCAAGCCCGGGGAAATTAATAGACATGATAAAAGAGGCCGGTAAAGAATAGATTGAAAACCCATCATGCCCGCCAATCTCAAATGCTACTAATCATCATTATAATTTTTAATGGGCGGCCAAAACTTGCATTCGCAAAGCCGGCGTCTTAAGTTGCGTGTACTTTGTTGGAGAGGTATGATATGGTAAAATTGGCAGTAAAACTGTTCGGTGAACTCACGACCCCATACATAGGATATTTTGAAACACTCAACCAGAACCTGAAAAAAGCAGGCACGCAGACGACACTGCACGAATATATATGCAACACAATATTCTATTCAATGCTGGTTTTCATAATCACTGTCGTGGTGAGCTCTGTTTTCATCACCTTCCTGCTGGCCGAAGTAAATGCACTGTACTCATACACGCTTGGCATAATAGTGTCCATGCTGGCTTCCGGCGTTACGTTTTTCATCGGATATTATTACCCCACCATCATTGCAAAGGGCCTTGAGAGCAGAATAGACAGGGCACTGCCGTTTACTGCATCCTATATGGCGACATGCGCGGCCTCTGGCATGCACAACGTGGACATATTCAAGGTTGTTTCCCTCAGGGGCGGTGTTGTTGGGAACGAAGCAAGGAAAATCTACACTAACGTGAAAAGCCTTGGCATGGGCCTCACAGAAGCCATGCAGAGGACCGCGAACCGGAGCCCATCAAGCAGGTGGTCTGACCTGCTATGGGGCATGGCCTCGGTCATCAATGCCGGCGGCAACATGGAGAAATACCTGAGAAACAGGACCAGGACGCTTATGTCCCAGTACAGGAGGATGCTCGAAGACTATGCAAGGCAGGTCACGTTTTATACCGAGATATACATCACACTGGTGATAGTGGGCTCGCTGTTCTTCATCGTGCTCACCGCAATACTTTCGCCCATAGTGGGGTCTAACGTGCTCCTGATCCAAACATTCATAGTGTTCTTCTTCATCCCAATGATATCCGCAGGATTCATAGTGCTGTTGAAGGGCATATCCCCAAGCGAGTAGGTGTGAGAATGTTCAGTACAAAACAAAAGATATTGACCGTGTCATTAGGCATAAGCATAGCGTTAATAGTCATAGGGTTGGCTCTCGGGGACGTGGCAATCCTTGGCAACCTTGTCATAATATCAGCATTCATCTCAGTCACCCCGTTCTTCCTTTACAAATATTCCCATTTCATGTGGATTAAGAGCCTGGAAAGCCAGTTCCCCAATTTTGTCAGGGACCTCGCCGATTCAAAGCGTTCTGGCATGTCTTTACCTGGGGCAATAAGGATAACGAAGAAAACCAATTACGGCAAGCTCACACCAGAGATAGAGAAGATGAGCAACCGGCTCTCCTGGGGAACGCCGGTATTAAGAACATTGGAGATCTTTGGGTACAGCGTCAAGGACTCGAAAATCATAACAGAGGCCATTAACATCATAAAGGAATCATACCAATCCGGCGGGAAGATTGAGTACACCCTGGAATCACTTGCCGCTGACATTGTCATGATAAAGGAGCAGGAAGCCGAAAAGACATCCATGGTCAGGCAGCACGTCATGCTCATGTATGGCATATTCTACATGTTCATGGCGGTTTCCATAATAATAATATTTGTCATGGTACCGATGATAAAAACTTCTCCGGCAGGAACCGAAGGCTCAGACCAGCTAATGAACATCAGATTCGACAACCCATGCGAAAACTCCGGCATGATATTCCCCTGCGGGATTTTTGATGCTGTATGCTCTTTGCTCGGCCATCCGGCTGGCATTTCCTGCTATTACCTGGCCATATTCTTCACTGTTACAGTTATACAGGGGCTGCTGAGCGGTCTCATAGCAGGACAGCTCGGGGAAAGCTCGGTCACGGCAGGAACCAAACATTCGCTGATCATGGTCTTTTCCGCCATAGGTATATTTTTCTTCCTGGCCAAGGCAGGCATACTTCCGAGCTAGTTCTGATGTTTTTATTCCAGTGAAACAGAATTAAACCATGGAGACATCCAGACAATTAATCCATTTATCGGGCCTGCTATTCGTTTTACTTGCCCAGTTCACTGGCGGCGGCATGGCAGCCTTCTATTTCTTCATCATAGCTGTAACATTCCTCATATACTCGGAGCATGTGAGAAGGGAACGGTTGAGGCTCCAAGGACTCCTGGAAAGGATGGAAAAAAGGCTTCGCGGCTTTGCCACAAGGTTTGAGCGCACGGATGCTGCAAGGCCGTTCCAGGGCGCGTTCTGGTTCTATATGGGCAGCTGCATAGCTTTCCTGTTATTCCCGCTGCCAATCGCTTCCTCTGCGTGCGCCACGCTGGCTGTTGGGGATTCCCTGTCCACTGTTTTTGGCAAGAAATTCGGCAGGCACATGCTTGTCGGCAGCAAAACCCTGGTGGGTTCAGTGGCGTTTTTCGCGGGTTCAGTCCTGATATCACTCCTGTTTGTGGACATAAGGCTTGGCTTGCTTGGTGCCTTTGCAGCAGCCCTCGCAGAGCTCATCCCTGATGCAGGCCCATTGATCCATGCCAAAAGAAGAGGGATTATAGACGACAACCTGCTCATACCCGTCATAGCGGGTTTTGTGATGGTGCTAGCCACATTGCTCATATAAGCCAGCATCGTGAGTAAGCATAATCTTTTTAAATACCAATACAAACCTCGTGTGTGGGGTTCTCGACTTATGCCGTATGCCCAAGTCGAGATTCGCTATTGGGGTCGTTCGCATGGCAAACAGCAATAACGCATTGTGCATCATAGGAATGGAGAAAAGCCAGACAAACATAAAGCTTCTGGAAGAGGCAAAGAAGGCCTTTGATTCGGTGTTTTTTGTGCCTATAGAAGCCATTGGGGTCGGCCTTTCCGAAAAGTTTTCAATAAACTACAGGGTCGCAGACCTGCTCAAATTCAAGGCCATCTTCCCAAGGATACCAAGAGGCATATCATCCTACGCATATCAGCTTCTTTCCCTTTTTCCTGAAGAGACGTACATGCCCGTAAGGCCCATATCATTCCTGCTTGCTGAAGAGCGTTTCTTCCTTCTTACGGTCCTCAGGAAGCGCCAGATACCCACACTAAATCTGCACCTGACAAAAAGCTCTAAGGCTGCTGTAAGGCTACTGGAAGATACAAAATTCCCCATCGTTATCAGGACCCCGGACAAGAAGACAGGGGTTGTTGTCAAGAACAGCGCAGAGGCAAAGGGCATTATAGAAGCCCTGGGTTCCCTGAACCAGTCCATCCTTGTAGAAGACTTTGTAAAGGATATGATATCTGTTTATGTTGCAGCGCCGGATGTCATAGCCTCGGTCAGGAAGAAGTCCAAGGAAAAGGACATCGTCTTCGCGAAGGGTAGCCTAAAAAAACACAAGATAGACCTCAAAACAGAGCACCTTGCACTTGATGCTGCAAAGGCTATTGATGCCCAGATCGCAAGGGTTGACATAAGCATTAACGGCGAGCCAAAGATAGTTAACATAGAACTCAACCCGAACCTTACCGAGGCTTCAAAGGCGGTCGGGTCAAACCTACCCGAAATGGTAATAAAACATATTAGCGAAAACTACAAGGACTACCAGCAAAAGCCCATGCTCATAAAATTCTTTGATGATGCCAAGTCTGTTGTAAAGGACGTCCTCAAGACAAAACAGATGATACTATAGACGCCACAGACGCCACAGACGCAACGGATACTACACTTTCTGCATATATGCACAGCTTCATGCCCATGAATGGTTTTTATAGTTTTGCACTCCCAATTACTATATGGCATGATCACTTTAGCCAACCCACCCAAGTGATCCAGCCCTTCAGAGGCATGACCGCTTTACCTAATTGGATTATGCGGTCCAGCCCTTCAGAGGTGCGAAATGGCAACATTGGAAAGCGTTATAAACTATATAGTCACATGGCTCACATCCTTCGTGCAACGATTGTTACCAGACTACATACTGCCGAACCTGCAGCTAATAATACAGGTATTAATACTGCTCATACTCGCGTATGTTATAGGCAAACTAGGAAAGGTTGTGACAAGAAAGATACTTTCTGCCGTGGGCTTTAAGAGGGTGACAACCAGGACATGGGCTGAAAGCGTCCTTAGGGTGACTGGTTACAAAGGGACTATCGTAGAGCTCATCGGAGACCTCGTCAAATGGCTGATATACATAGCATTCCTTGGCGTTATTATCCAGACCATAGGATTCCCAGGGGTTGCAGACATATTCGCGCAGACAGCGGCATTTTTGCCGAGGTTCATAGGCGCGATACTGATAATAGTCATCGGGTTCATAGTAGCGGACTTCTTCGGAAAGGTGTTTACAGAGGCAGGAAGGGCATTCCTGAAGGAAGATGTACTGGCCTCGCTTTCCGGCGGCATTGTCAGGTATTCCATAGCCATAGTGGTTGTCATAATGGCCCTTTCACTGATAGGGATAGACCCCACCTCACTGACCATAATGTTCACAGTCATACTGGCTACCTTTATGGCAGCCATACTCATAGGCATAAGGGACATCTTCCCCTCTTACACAGCCGGCCTGCCCATCAAGCAATCCATCAAGGTGGGCGACAAGGTAAAAATAGGCAGCAATGCCGGTGTCGTCGAAAAGATAGATCCGCTTTCAATAACACTCAAGAACGGCAAAAGGCATATCATAATACCCAACAGCATTCTTGTGAAGGAGCCTATCGAGAAATTCTGAATAGCGTTCTTAACAGCTTCTTAACAGCATTCTGAACACTTCAGCTATCTGGGCTGGAAACCCAGAAACACGGAAACTTAAATTGGTCCAAGACCAAATATAACCATGGACTTCTTGATAAAGAGGGGCTATATAACATTAGATTCGGGCAAGCCCGGCCCACTCTTCGTGGCGCCTCATGCAGCCCCTGCATACTACAAGCCAGGCGACCACCAGGACCATAACACCCATTACATATCCTACAAGCTGGCCACCTATGGCGGCAAGGCACTGATATCATCGCTTAGCAGGGAAAGGGACATAGGCATAGACTTCTACAGGCCATACCCGAGCATGAAGGTGGCACTCAAATCATACCGCATGCTAAAGGACGGGAAACGCGACAAAAGGCGGGGACCTTCAAGGAGCTTTGCGTGGGCAGCCAGGAACGTGACAGAACATGCCATAAAGATGGAGATATACACGAAATTCTGGAATAAGGTCAAGAAACATGACGGCCCGTTGGTCTTTGTACACAGACAGTTCTTCAATCCCATAAGGCACCCCAGTATAATGGACGTCATACCATACGACAGAAAGGATGCATTCATTGACATTGTCGCAAGCCTTAACGAAAAATACGCAGACGTGCTGGCAAAGATGTTCCCTGTGTACAAGGCAGGCTTTGAATTCAAGAACCTGTGCGTTGATTTCAAAGAGGACATGCTGGACAAACACAATCTAATACTTTATCACGGAAAGAGGCCAAAGCCAAAGAGGCGGCGGGAAAAATTCAGAAGGGTATTGAAACAAATACCAGAACTCAAAATCACATGCATGCAGAACTTCAGAGGCGTGCCCATGAGGCGCCTCATGAAACAGCATGGAATAGAAACCAGCCACCCGGTTTTCCAGGCAGAGATATCAGAGTTCCTCACTAGGCGGTTTCCCGACATAGCAGTCTACATGATAAGGGACATCCTCAAAAAACTTAAATCCAGTTAAATACAAATAACTTCTATGCGGAGACAGATTGAATGTACCAAAATAGCAAAAAAAATCATTGAAGCATTTACCACGAATGCCCCACAAATGGAATCTTATCCTACCCACCATTTTGCATTGAGGGTATATCGCACTACAGGCGAAGCAGACAAACAAAAAATACTCGCGAACCCCATTAAGGAAGCTGAAATTGTTCTGAAAGACATAACAAAAGCAGGTAGCAACAGATACGTGAAAATAAGGTCCTTGGAACTATATGATATAATGAAAGACAGAATGGGGAAAAAGGAAAGGATGAGGCAGAAGTTTTTTAAAACAAGGAAGGAAGACCTTTTCCATTACAATCTTATACAACAGCTCTATTTTTGGCGGTGTCTGGGCATAGGAAACGGCATGCTAAAGACATATTATAATGCAGGTCTTTCAATAATTAAAGACAACAAACAACACATAACAAAAAACATGCTTTGCGAAGATGCTATAAAGTATTATGGAACCCAGCTTGCGAATTATGCATATTTCCTGAAGTTTTTCGGCATTTGCGATATAACAAAAAAATTCAGGGATGCTTGGCAATCCATATTCATGAAAACCGATAACCTAAGCAACTATATGTTCCAGAACAAGATATATGGCATGACCCATTTTATCATAGCAGGCTCGGACTACTACCAGACATACGCAAGCATGCAGGAGTTCGGATGGATACTAGAATACTTCAGCAACAACATCAATAAAATCATCAAGAGAACCCATATAGACATAATAGCAGAGGTTGGTCTATGTTATAAACTATGCAACATAAACAACGGACATCCACTTGAAACAATAGAAGACTATGTAGTAAAATCATTCGACAGAAAAGCCGGCTTCATACCAAGGAAGGGGTACATACCAAAAAGCGAGGAAAGGAACCTTAATATAGCAGAGCATACAAACGCAGTCTCATTCATGCTACTGAATGGATTCAAAAAACTCCATGGGGGACCGGACCTGTCTGGACAATTCGACGACCAATTCAAAAAGTAAATAACAAAGGCAAAAAAGAATAAAAAATGAGCCCGAAGGGATATTCGGCCCCGCCGAATGTGCCTGCATCCGCGGTGCGTTCGAACCCTCGACCCCTGGCTTTCTTCATCCTCTGTCCAAGACAGAGTCAGCTCTTCTATAGAGCTATAGAAGACCAGTGCTCTACTTCTGGCCGGACGGCTTTCGCCATCAAACATCCAGCTGAGCTACGGGCCCATTATAGGATAGACCACTTTGATTTATTGGATTAAGTGGTCATGCCTCTGATGGGGCTACCCAGATTTTCAGGACAGACGGATGCAGGCTGCTGATGGCCTTCGACCATCAGATGTTCCCTTCCGTCAAGCCACTTTTGAACTGGGGTCTGAAGCTTCAGGGGCTAATGCCTCCGGCAAAAACCTACCCCATGCTCCAATGCTAGACCATTGTAGACTAGTTCCCTTAATCCAATCAGCCCAAGGGAACACGCTAGCTAACTACACCATAGCCCCTCGTTTGCTAGTCCTTGCTTTATAGAATTAAATGCTTTTTAATAGTTTTATTACTTTATCCTTGCCCACGGCCAGAATGAATGGGGCCAGCCTTGGCCCTCTTTCCTGGCCCAGAAGCGCGAGATATGCCGCTGAAAAGAATTGCTGCGGCTTTATGCCTGCCTGATTTGCTACATCAAAGCAAAGGTTCTTTATATCATCCTCTGAGCTGGCCTTTGCCAGGCCAGCTGCAAATGCCTTGAGGGCGGTCTTTTGTTTGCCTGATAGCTTTTGGCCTTTCTTTACAGCAGTTTCACTTCCAACACCAGAATCCTTCAGCCAGTTCTCTGCATATACAAGCCTTTTCCCGATTTCCTTGTCCTTGCCTTTGGCATGGCCTGTTCTTATCAGCATCTGTTCTGCGACTTTCCTATCCTTCGCTAGCTTCATTATGTTCACCAACGTGTTGTATGGTATTGATGCCTTGTCCTCAGCCTTGCCGAGAAGGTTCACGTATTCATATAACCTTTTCATGTGCTGCAGTTCCTTTTCATTACTGGTTTTTGACCTGCCGAAATAAAGGCTAGCCAAGCCATCCACCTCATCCATGTATGCTGGTATGCTGTCAAGGTCAACAACCCTTGTGGTGCCCAGCCTTTTCAGGAACAGCAGGCGAAGTGATTCGGGGCTGGCATACCTCATCCACATGTCAGGGGTGAAGACATTGCCACCACTCTTGGATATCTTCTTGCCGCCGCGCTCTGTGAACATCTCATAGAAAGAATGGATAGGCGGCTCCCAACCAAGCATTTCCCTGCACACAGCATCGTTGCACCTGACGCTTTCTAGTATATCCTTCCCGTAAGCCTCATAGTTTATTTTCAGGGCCCTCCAACGCGCCGCAAACTCGACCTTCCAAGCAAGCTTGCCATCCCTTATGCCGCATTCGCCTTCATGGCCGCAACCCTTGACAACAATATCCTTGCCCGTATTGACATTCTTGCCGATGAAGTCCTGGTCGCATTTGTATTGTATCTTTTTTGCCTTTGGGTCGAACCCATATGCGGTTGTTGTGTAAACACTGCCGCACTTCTTGCAGATGGGCAAGAACGGCAGCTGGCTCAGGTATTTCTCCTGGCCTGTAATCCTTTTTATGATTTCCCCGGCCTGGCCAGCCTTTGACAATATCTCCACGATTTCCTTGTCAAAGGTTCCCTTGGCGTATTCAATGCTCGCCCGCTTAAGCTCGAACTTAACATCCAGTTTCTCAAAAGCAGCCATGAGCAGGGATGATATGTGCTCGCCGAAGGATTTGTGGCAGCCGTATGGGTCCTTTATCATCGAAACCGGCTTTCCTATGTCCTTTTCCAGTTCCCTGGTAAAACCAATCGGGATCTTCCTAAGCCCGTCCCTGTCGTCGGAAAAGGCTATGAATTCGCTTTTCGCGCCAAGCCCTTTGAGGGCAAGGTTGACTACATAGGAACGTACCCCATCACCCGCAGAGCCAACATGGGGTATGCCGCTGGCCCCCATACCCATCTCTGTCCTTATGGTCTTTACCCTGCCCAAGCCCTTTTCCCTTTCCAGGACGTCCCTTGCAATCTGGTCTGCCCAGAACAGCGACTTATCCGCACTCTTACCTCTAGCATTTTTATCTGCCATAAGAAGTAATTGTGTTTATAATTATTAATGTGAAACCAGCCTAGTCCTTTATTCGTTTTATGGTTTCTTCTGCTCTCTGTGCATTCTCATCAACCTTGTTTTCTTCTGGGGCACCCGGCTTTTTTGGTTCGACAAATAGCTTTGAAGGGTCGCCGAACTCCTTCACCATGGCCTCTTTAATCCTGGTTCTTTCATCCCCGAAATAGCGCTCAAACTCCTGCGTAAGCCTCAGCAGCATGGTCCTGCCGCGCTTCTCCAGCCTTAAAAGGCCCCTGCCTTTGAGCTGCTTTATGTAGGTATACCCCTTGTTGCCCTGTATCCGGATAAGGTCGGCTTGCCTCATTGGTTCCTTGTACACCACCAAGGCCAGGGTGCGCTTGCAGCCCTCTGTTATGTCAGAATATGGTGTTAGATGGGCAACGTGCGGAAGAATGCCTTGCCTGACCTGCATCTGCCAACCCGACCTGGTGCTTACTATCTCCATGCCCCTTTTTTCATAATCCTTCTGTAGCTTGTCCAGCAGCTGCTTTAGATAGCCCAGTGAATTGATGCCGGATATCCTAGCAATCTCGTCCAACATAAGCGGCTGGCTGGACATGAACAGAGCTGCCTCAACCACGGAAAGCACCTTCTCTTTTGCAGGCGGCTTGGCATCCTTGATTATCTCCTGCACGTCCTTTTTCCTGATGTCCTCTGTTGCCGGCCCTTCCTTCTCAGTCTTCTTTTTGGCCGCTGCCTTCTTAACAGCAACATTCTTTCCAGCAGCCTTTGCTCCATCCGCCTTCCCGGACCTTGCCTTACCGCTACCCTTGCCTGCCTTTGCCTTCCGACCAGCCTTCTTGGGCTTGGCATGTGGCTTGACGCCGGCTTTACCTTTCTTTGGCTTAATTTTCGGCTTTGATTTCTTTATCTCTGCCTCGCCGTTCTCCATTGTTATTATCTCATCAATATCCAACTTTTCTCCCATTCCCAACAACTCCCTTAATTGCATGACGGCATTACCCGCTTGGTTCAAGCCGTCCAGCCACACTAATGCATGACGCAGGGAAGTAAAAGACACATGCAAAGCCTGTGTCAAGTCAGCTGCCTGCGTCCAGCCATCACACCGCCACCAAACGCCTTGCACGCGCCCCCTCGGATTTCACGTCCCCCGGCTTTGCCGCCTTTGGCTCAGGGGGCGGGTGTGACACGAATATCTCCTTGAAAAACTCCTCCTGCCTGCATTTTATCCTTTTCTCATTATCAAGATATATGAGCGGGACAAAGGTATCCACGACCTCCCCGCGCTCCCATTTGTTGGTGATCTCGGAGAACTTTACCTCGTCGTGCTTTATCTTGGATAGCAAATCATTTATTCTTTCATACACCTTCGCAATCCTTTCTGCGATGTTTTTTTCACCAATCTTAATCTGCTTCCGTGCCCTGACATGCCTGTTTTCCCTCCGTTCCTGCATGCTAAGCACCTTTTTAAGCGCGAAAACAAGCTCGTTTGCGGTTATCTTCCTCTTCGCATACCTTACAGGAGGCACTGTTATGGGGCTCACATCAATGCTGCTGGGATCCTGGCCTGCCTGCTCTATTTCATCTCCCACAGCATCAATACCGTCTTCCTCCTGCGGGGATGTAAGCCAGTCAATGAAGTGAAGATGATCGGATTTCATGCGCAGAAGGACCGCTGCTATTATGACATATTTTGCAGGTATCTTGAAGTCCATATCCTCCAGATTTTCAATATGCTCTATAAAGGCTCCGGAAAGCTCACCAATATCCAAATCCCATGGGTCAAGCCCTTCCCATGCTATTATCTTGTACAGTATCTGCTCCCAGGAATAGTCCCCGGTTATCAGCTTCATTACGTCCTTTTCCTTCATATGCCACCCATATCATCAAAAAGACTGACAGCATGCACCGATATAACCAAGCTGTCCAGCCAAAACTGTTTATTATATTTGTCGGCCAACGTTTTTATACTTGACAAAAAACATCAAAACAAAACCAATCACCAAATCATCAACAACCACCGACCATAAACACGCGTGACATCTGCATCAAGAAAACCCACATGACCCGCATGTATCACATTCCATGATTTCAGCGCATGGTTTTTCACCCTCTTCGGTATTCAACTTGTTGGCTACCCATGAGAATGGAAGGTCTCCAGCGGAATCACACGAAGACTGGCCAACAGTGCCGCACAAGCTTTGCGCCTCGGAAAAGGATTGAACCTGTGTTATGCCTTGCCTAGAAACACTAATCAACACAACAGCTACAATAAGCACTAAAATCAGCATCACTGCAATGATCCTATCGAAAGGGAGCATAATTAATTATTGCTAGCACAACATACGTTTCCGGCACCACAATCCAATTCTCCAAGCGAGTTTTCGTTGGATGCACAACCGCTGGAACTACACCTGCCGCGTCCTATACAATTCCCAGTTGTCCCGCCTCCGGATGGTGTTGTACCACTACAAGGGCAGCTCAGACCAAGGCCTTCGCATGATTTTAGATCCCCGCCAGAGTCCCTGACTGTCGGGACGCCCCATGTGATTGGCTTGCTGCCTGTTGCCTGGCATGATGTCTGGCACTGGGTCTGGCATAAGGAGCGTGCCTCGGCAATGCCAGAGACCTGTGTCACACCAGAGCCGAATATGGTTATGACTACGAGTGCTGTTATCAAAATAACAATAGCTGCAACAACAACAGTCAGAGCAATGTTCATTAGTTACACCTGATTAAGAGCATGCAGAACTTGGTGCCCAAACACCATTACTACCTTCCACACATTGGCAGCCCGAAAGCGCCTCTGCACATGACATGGGCGTCTCACCGACCCTGAGGTTTTTTGATGTCCATGTCGGTGGTTCGTCATGCGCCCAAGAGCAAGTGGACTGTATCTGCGTTGCACATATGGCCTTTGCCTGGGTTATGCTTGTTACCTGCGTTATTCCGGTGCCAAAAATCGTTATAACAACCAATGCGGTGATTAGAATCACTATGGCCGCAACCACAACAGTCAGCGTAATGTTCATACTACCTCTTAATTTATATGTCCAAGCCCCCTTTTAAATATTATTAGAAGGCAATTAAGTCTGAAATCAGAAGTTAATTCAGGTGTGCCAGTATGGTTAAGATAGATGAGTTAAAATTCGGGGAAATAATGATTGACGGAAAGACATACTATTCGGACATGATTATATGGTGGGATGGCCAGGTTGCCTTTGCCGTAAAGTCGCATGTGTTCGGCATGAACGGGCTCGCAAAGATACTGAAAAAAAAGCCAGAAGTCATAGTGATAGGCACGGGCCAGCAGGGCGTGGCCAAGATATTGCCAGAGGTGAGGCAGGCATGCGAGCAAAAGGGCATAAAGCTATACACAGACCCAACGCCCAAGGCAGTGGACTTCTTCAACGGACTTATCGCGCAGGGCAAGAAGGCCGCCGGGTTTTTCCATGTGACGTGCTGAATATGGCTTGACCACCCGAACCAATAAGATTAAACGGTCGTTCTATGGTTGGATTGGCACATGCTTGCCAGTTTCGGTGTTTTTAAGCCTTGTGGATAATCTGTTCTATGATAATATGATAACCATACTAAGGCTTGGGCACCGCATATTCAGGGACAAGCGGACATCAACACACGTGTTCTTGGCGGCAAGGGCGCTCGGCGCGGACAGCGGTATATATACAGGCGAGCATGACAAGAACCTTGAAGACTCGATCAGCAAGACCGTGAAGCAGTGGGGCGGTTCTTTCCGAATAAGCCATTCGGATAGCTGGAAGCGGGAAACGGACAAGTTCAAGGGCATTAAGATCCACCTGACTGTCTATGGCCTGCCATTCCAGAACAAGATGGCGGAAATACGGAAGGCATGCAAAGCGGGCAAAACCGGCAATAAGGACTTAATGGTCATAGTCGGCGGTGAAAAGGTTCCGCCAGAGGTCTACCACAACGCCGATTACAACCTCCAGGTCACTGGCCAGCCGCATAGCGAGATTGCCAGCCTGGCGCTGTTTCTTCATGGATATTTCCAGGGGAATGAATTGGACAAGAAGTTCCCAAAGGCTAGCCTGAAAGTCATCCCGCAGGAGAAAGGGAAAAAGACAGTCAAGAGATAGACGGTCACTAGCCATCACTATTTTTTCGAAAGCAGGACCACCCTGCTTGGGGAGAAGTCATCCTTTATTCGGTAACCGGATTCCTTAGCCAGCAAACCAGCAAACCCCTTGATATCGGAATGGGATGGCATGGCATCAATTGGCAGCCGCTTCTGCGACTCGCCGACATGCATGTAGGCCTTGGCCTCAATGAAGTCCGGGTTGGCCTTCTCTATCAGCTTCGCATAGTCGCCTGGCCGCTTCATGTTCCAGCCCTTCACCATGGTAAGCCTTACAACCTTCCTGCATTTTGCAGAATTCAGAGAATTCATCACTTCCAGGCTCTTGTTCAGCCGCTCCCAGTAGTCTGGGTAGTATGGCCGGTCCAGCTGTTTCAGGGTCGGCTTGTCAGGCGCGTCAACCGATATGTATAACTGGCTGGGCTCTGCCAGACCCTCAAGCACCTCCGGATGCTGGCCGTTCGTGACAAGGAATGTGACTATATGCCTTTTGCGGAATTCCTCGATAAGGCCGGACAGCTTCGGATAAAGCGTGGGCTCCCCTATAAGCGATATTGCGGCATTGGTGGGATTCTGCGCCTCTTTCCATTTCTTCATGTCCGTACCCTCAAACCCCGGGAATCCGTTGAGCAGCTTTCTCTGGGCCTCAATGCAGCCGTCAATGATGGCTTCGGGCTCATCGTAGCTTAGGCCCCTTGGCAAAGCAGTGCGTTCGATTATGCGCCAGCAGAATATGCATTTCTGGTCGCATGTAATGTTGGGTGTCATCTGCAGGCATCGGTGGCTTTCAATGCCATACCACTTCTGCTTGTAGCATACCCCCTTATTCAATATAGATCGCTTAGTCCACAGGCAGACCTTGCAGGCGCTGTGGCTACCGACCATCTTGTAATGCTGCCTTGTTAGCTCTTGTTCAAGCTCTTTCGAAACCATAGTCAGCCTCCATACTTCCCCACACCTTTCTTGTATTTGGCCATATTGGTCGTATATCCTGTTTCAACCGTATACTGGCCAAGATTACCGCCTTCGGCTGTGCAGTGTTCGGTTTTATAAGATTCGCCTTCAGCATTAACTACCTGGGGCTTTAATATGAATTTCTTCTGTTTTCTGCCTTGGTATTCGTCCAGGTCTATCTTGGATACGTCACTCCGGCTTGTCTGGAATCTCCATAACAGCTTTCCATCAAGATCAAGGCAATACACATTGCAGTCATAAGAGCCAAAGTAAACCTTACCATCCCATACAATAGGCTGGGCGACTGAAAGCGCTTTGGCCGGGAACTTCCATTTCATGTTCCCGTCCATATCCAGGGCATAGATGTTCTTGTCAGTTGATGTGAAGTATATGACATCATCGGATACGATTGGAGGTGATACGCTGTAGCCCTTGGTCTTGAACGCCCATATGACCTTGCCGTCAGTATCCAAGGCGTGGATTTTATCGGCATAAACCGTGACAAGCAAAGTTTCTTTTGCTAGGGTAACGCCGCGCACCGCTCCGTCCAGGCTCGTCCTCCATATCTCCCCACCTGTCTTGAGATCAAGAGCATACATGTTTTTATCAGCTGATCCAAGATATACAACGCCATTATCTATCACTGGCTCCACATTCAGTTCGGCCTTTGCCCTGAACTTCCAGACAATGTTGCCGTCAAAATCCAGTGCATACACATTCTTGTCCCATGAAGTGAAGACCAGTATGTTGTCCCCTATTGCTGCATTTTCCACTATCGAATCCATTGTTGCAAAGTGCCATATCAGCTTTCCGTCTAGTGAGATGCAGTAGAACTTACCGTCCTCTGCGCCGAGGAATAACCTGCCGCCGGCATGCTTGATTGTGCAGGATATCTTGCTTCTTACAGGATACTTCCATTTCAGACTGCCTTTCAGATCAATTGCATAAAGGTTTCCGTCAAATGACCCAAAGTATATGGTGTCCTTCGCGATACACGGCTTCGAAAGTATGACATCATCCGTCTTAAAGTCCCATATCTTTTGGCCAGTTGCAGCATCAACAGCATAGAACAGGTGGTCGCACGCGCCGAAGTAGATAATACCTTTATGCATAACACCGAAGCTATTGTTCACTGTTCCTCCCGTCTTGATGGCCCATACAGGGGCGAATCCGGATCTGGCTACTGCCACAAGATAGCCAACAATCTCAAGTTCTCCAAACTCATTCCCAAAACCTATTTCTGGCTGTTCTGATGTAAGGCACTCTTCCTGGAAGTAATATTTCGACATGGTTATCTTTTAAAAAAGCATTTTAAATGGTTAGCATGGATTTCAGGAAGTTCTATGATAAAACCGCAACCAGCTATGACAAGCGGCATGACAGCCCAGCCTCGCTCATGCTCAGGAAGAAAGAGAATGGCCTTATCAAGAAGTATGCAACTGGCAGGGTGCTGGATATTGGCTGCGGTACGGGTTATCATATGGGTCATGGTGAGAATATTAAAAACATCATCGGCGTTGACATCAGCGATTACATGCTAAAGATTGCCAGAAAAAGGGGCTTTAATGTCAAAAAGGCGCGCGCCGAGGATTTGCCATTCCAGGACAACAGCTTTGACACTATTTTCTGCTTCTTTGCCGTGCTCAACATGTGCAATTCCAGCCAAGCCGTAAAGGAGATGGCGCGCGTTCTCAAACCAGGTGGTTGCGCGCTCCTCTCGTTGAGCAGCATCCATGACAAGCAACAGTTCAAGATATCCAAGCAGATAGTCCAGCTTAAGAAGCTGTTCACAAAAGCCGGGCTAGCCAGCCTCTTCGAAAAGAACGGCCTTTCCCTGGAACATTTTGATTCCATGTTCCGTTCAGGCAGGAGGCCAAGATGGGGTGATTTCGCCCCAATCCCGCTTAAAGAAAGGATAAGCCTGTGGCTTGATAGGTTCAGAAGCCAGGAGAATGGTGTGATATATATGGTCGTCTTCAGGAAGCGGTGAAATGCGCATCAATCACAACATGCTCCATTCCGGGGGAGAAATGCTTGACCACTGCTTTGTGTGTTATTTTATCCAGCTTATAACCAGCATCCTTAGCTGCCTTTTCCAGCTCTTTGACTGGCTGGTCCCATAGCTCCTTTTTCCTGTAGGTATTGTGGTAATGGATGGTGCCGCCTTCTGGTTTCAGGAACCCGAACGCAGCTGGTAAAAAGGACTCAGTTCCAGGCAGGTAACCCATTAGCATCTCCCCGTTATTTCTATATGAGTGACCCCACTTTGTTATTTTCCGAGCGATTTCTTAGCATGAGCAAGGAATTCCTCCGTTACTATTCCAGTCTTTTCCCTGTAAGGGCAGTTATGGTATATGCCAGAAACACTCTTTCTGTGCGGATTATTCTCGAAGATATCCTTTAGATTTGTTTTCCTTACGTCCCCGATTTCTTCATCCCCGCCACAACAGGTATATACCTTCCCTGATAGAGTCAAATAAACACCGTTAGGCAACTGCGAACACGGGTCTCCGCCAAAGTATGGGGATATCCCATTAATCGGTATGCCATGCTTTTGATTGATTTGATATGTCCTTATGCAAAGCTCCTTTAGCTTTTTCTGAGACATCAATCCAGCCTTTTCAGCCTGTTCAAGTGTTGCTGTCCTTCCCACTGGTATTGGCGGGTCAAGGTCAACAAAGACGTTCCTGTACATCTTGAAGTATTCATATATCGCAAACAGTTCTTCAATGTCCTGAGAAGATATGACATTCTCTATTCCAAGCCTCGTAGGTGTCCTATCAGTGAACCTGCCGTCATCAAGCAATGCCCTGAAAATACTATCCCTCTTTTCAGAAAAACCCCTCCATCTCACAATCTCATCTTCTGTTTCCCTGTGCAGAGTATGCAGTTTAATCATCAGCGATACGTTCCTTTGTGCAAGAAAATTTATAGCTTTCTTGATTTCCCCTCCGAATTGTTTTTCGCCAAGGGTATAGCATGCCTTGAAGATGACTAGATGAATTTCATTGTTGCTGGCAAATTCAATGAAATCGAAAATCTCTGGGTTCTCGAATGGTTCCCTGTATCCTATAATCTTAATGCTTTTCAGACCGAGTTTTTTCGCTTCTATTATATGTTTTTTCACTTCTTTCAAAGTCAAGGGTTTATCGCCTTTGTCTGGTCTGTAATAAGTTCCCGTATGCTCCCCAACTTTAGCAAAGCAATACACACAATTCAATCTGCAGACATTACCAGGGACATCCAAATCCATTGTAATTGGTCTTCCGTTTTTATTGGCGTCCATTAATTCTTCCTCTATAAACTGCCACCCCTTTATACCATTGAAGAAATTTTTACCAAATCTCTCTATGACAGTCTTATCCGATTTTCCATATCTCTTTTCCAATTCAGCCCAGTTTTTGTTGTTCATGATTTAACTATATTCTCAAGATTTAAGACTTTTCGTAAAATTCGCATCCACAACCACATGAACCATGCCAGGCGAGTATTCCTTCACAACTTTTCTGAATGAACCCCTGTTGAAAACATAACCATACTTGGAACCAGCCCTTTCCAGGATTCCAAAGGGCTTGTTCCATAATTCATCTCTCTTGAAGATATTATGGTAGTGGATTACGCCACCCTTGGGTTTTAAGAAATTAAATGCAACAGGCAGGAAGTTGTCAACGGGGTTGTTCTTATAGAAATAACCCATTATAACCCTGTCTGCAATGCCTGGCAGCTTCACCTTTCTGTTGTCATTCTCCCTTATTTCGATTTCGGTGTTAGAGGCCCTGTTCATCTTTACGTTTTCCTTCAGAAACTCAGCAGCATCTGGGTTTTTCTCGATTGCGTGGATTTCCGCTGGCTTGGCATGCCTTGCTATGGGTATGGTGAAATAACCTATGCCAGCGAACATGTCAACAACAACCTCACCCGGGTTGACAAGGCCGGGCAGCCTGCCCCTTTCCCTGGCATTCCCCTTGGCAAACATGACCTTGGCCACATCCAGCCTGTATCTGCACCTGTTTTCCGTGTGCACTGTTTCTGTCCCATTACCTGCGATGCGCCTTATCTGCGGGACCCTAAGTTCCCCGCCAATGGCACCGGATTTCGCGCAAACGGTCTTTGCATCAGGATAAGTTTTCAGTACAGCCTTGCCTATCTTCCCATCAAACCGCTCAAGCCCGGGCTTCAGGTTAAGGATTATTATGTCGCCGATTCTCTGAAAACCAGACGGTAGCAGGGCTAGCTTATCATCCGGCATTTTCCCAAGAAGTTGTTTTTCCAGTTTCCATCTGAATTGTTTCATGCTCTAGTGTTGGTTTCCTCTTTTTTAGGTTTTTCTTTTTCTGCCACTGTTTCTTTCCCATCCTTTGGTGTCTCTTTGGGCTGCTCTTCTGGCTTCTTTTCGGGCTCTTCCTTTGGTTTTTCATCTACCATCTCTTCGGGTTTGACAGCTTCGCTGTCTTTCCCTTCAGCAGGCTTTTCTACTGGCGTGTCCTCGGCTGTCCCTAAACCCTCTTTTATGCCCTTGGCCTTTTCCTTAAGCCCCCCTAGCATGCCCTTTCCTCCCTTCTTGTCAGCTTTCTTGTCAAGAACCAGCTCATCCGGAAGCCTTGCAGTGACCGTTCCCTTATCCCTGCTGACCTTCACCTTTACAGATCCCGGTGGATTGCTGATGCCCTTTTTCCAGAAAAATTCGTTCAGTTTTGGCGAGATGTTTACCTCGGACGCTTTCATGTGCTTGGAAAGGAATTCCTTTACAACATTGACTGTCCTGTTGGCCCGCTTTTTTCTTGGTACCTTAAGCCATTCCCTACGCAAAGGGATTGTATAAATCATTTCTTCAAAACCAGATTCCTTTTCCTTGGCCATATACACACCTCGACGGCTTTATCAGCTTTGCTTCAAGCCTTCATATCTTATCACACCTCAAAACATACAACTCAGCTAAATCTAAACCTTGAGCTTGTCCCTTCTCCACCTCTTTATCCTTACCCTTATCCTTCTGGTCCTGGCCCGCTTGAGTCCATACTTCTTTATGTCCGCCCATCTGGGCGCGGAGCGTTTTTTGCCTCTTGATACCAGCTTTATCTTCTTTCCCAGCGGTTTGTTCCTTGCCATTCAATACACCTGTGACTTATCATTATGTCTTTATTTCCTTTTTATGTTGAAACCCTTTTTATCCGAAAGCACATTAAGCACTTCCCTCATCTTTCCATCGGTTATGCGTTGTTTGAGTCGGCCGGTCTGGTAAAGCTGCAGCAAATAGAGTTCTGCCTGCCCCGCAAGCCCGGGGTTCACAGATCTCACCCTGCCAAGCCGTTCAAAGGCCTCTTTCGTGAGCATGCTGTTTAGCAGCTGCCTTTTCATCTGCTCCAGCTTCTGTAATTGCTGGAGATTCGGATTGCTGTCCATCTCACCCCAATCCCTTAGCAGTCTTGTCAAGGAATGACATTCCCTTTGGAGTTATTGCCCTTCCTTTGCCCTTCTCTGCCTTAACAAAGCCAGCAGCTTCCAGCTGCTGCAGAATCTTCCTTATAACCGCACCAGAAGCCTTGCGTTTGTGTTCTGGCCGGTGGCCCAGGTTTTTCCTTCCGCCATATTCCTTTCGGAGGCCCGAAACACCGATAGGCTTGCCCAGGTACAGCTTCCTGAGTATGGAGGCAGACCTAATCCACCACCAATCACGCCGGCTGGGCGGCCTTTCCTTATGAACACCGGTCTTGACAAACCCGGCCCATTCTGGCGGCTTCATCTGCTCCATCGTCTGCATATCTGCAGCCACCTTCCCTATCAGCTTTTCAGCGCTTACCTCTCTAACCGAAGCCATAATATGCCTCTGTCCCTATAAATTCAACATAAAATCACATGAATTTACATCTTTTTATATGTTTGCCCTTTTGAATTCTACTCGTTGTTTTATAAAACTTATCCTAAATGCCTAATGACCGTTTCGGTTTTATAGCGGAAATGAGGTAATACACAACAAACGTGTCAATCAAAACAAAAAGCCCTATGAACACCAGTTTTATGACAAAGGGAAGACCGAACTCCCTCAAACTACAAACTGTTCTGTTTTCGTCTACCTTAAAGCAGTCCATGTATTTGTCTGATATGTCTGCGGCTATTAAAAATATGAAGATGACTGATATGAATACAATAAGCACGCTTGTCAATATCAACATCTTCATCTCAACTACCCCTCACCCTAAACATTTATTCACATGCCCGCATGCCGGGCATTTTATGGTCGTTGAACCCCGTTTCATACCCCCATCGCAATTCATATTTAGTGGCAGATACTTATAACATTTCTTGCAGAATCTCCTCTTCAGTCTTTGGGGCAGTCTTATGTTATACCTCATCGCTATTTTCCTTGCAAGCAGGACATTTCTATGGCTCCTTTCCGGGTGTCTTCTGAATTCCCTTTCTGCGAGCTCGAAAAGCCTTTCTATCCTCTCCAGGCCAATCTTTTGCTGCTGCCCACCTCTCCTGCTGCGACCTTTTTCTGCCATGTTATATTGTTGTCTCAGGCCACTAAAAAACAGCATCAATGCACTATTCCTTTTTGCCTGTATCGAGTATGATTCTATTCTCCCTTCCAGAAACCGGTTCAACAATAACAACCCCTCTTTCCTTGAGGTTTCTTACCAGCCTGGAAACCTTTGCCTTGGAGAATCCGGATTCCCTGGCTATAGCCTTCTGCACGACCTTGCCTTCATGCCGGTTCAAAACGTCCACCACGGCCTTCTCATCCTTGTTCAAAACAGATTGTATGACCTCTTCCGGCTTCGCGCCCCTGGAGCCCCTCTTCATATAAACAACCACAGCTATCATGACAACTATAACCACAGCCGTAAGGAAGACAATGATATAGTTGAAAAGCGGGCCCCTCGAACCCGGCATGGTGTAAAGGACAGAGAACTGCAGGTCACTGCTGTCTGTTACGTTCGTCTTTTCCCAGTACAGCATTATGCGCCTGCCATCGGTCATTATGCTCCCGTCTTGGGGGTAGTAGGACTGGTTGGCAACCATTTCTGCCAGGATGCCGTTTTCAGGCATCTTTATCAGCGCAAAAACCCTGTCTATGGGCAGGGAAACGCCATAATTCACGGCAAACTTATAGTTGCTGTCTATCTTGTCTATCACATCGTTCGTGTCAAAGTCCAGCGTCAGCTGGTTTGTTTTGGTGGTCATGCCAATGAAATCGCATGATATGAGGCTGCCACTTGCCGTGTCCGCGGAGTCACAATCCGCAAGCGGGAAATCACTTTTTGCCGTAAAGTTGTATATCTTGAATCCCAGGCTGTAGTCCAGGCGGGCCACGGGCTCCTTGAATTTCAGGACTATTGTATTGTGTACCGACTGGTCGTTGTTTATCGCATCCTCTATGCCGTAATACTCCAGACCAGCGGCGTTCGAGTTGCCGGAAAGGAGAACCAAACATGCCAGGAATGCAAATCCCGGTAAAACGAACTGTTTCACCAACTGTTTCATAGACTTCACCTAAACCTTCCTTTAATCGGGACTGTTTCACAATAAATTTGACAGTAATCTTTTTAAAAGCCATGAATAGCGAAACAATCCTTGAAAAACTGAAACAGTTGGTTGGCATGTTTAAAGATTGTTTCGCGTCCGCACACCACAAGAAAAGCCCCAATCCCCCCAAACAAGGATAGAGCTTACGCTATGGAATGAAAAAAAAGAAAGGGAAGGGAAAATCGGGCTAATGCCCAAAATCCCTTTAATTGCTGTATGCCAGCGTACCTGCCATAGCGTCAGCTGCTAGTGACCTTGTGTTGTCAGCGGTTGTCCCTGCAATGACAAGTGCCTTTGAACCGTCGGTGAATGCACCAGTCACTTCCTTTATGATACCAGTTGTGTATGGCCAATTGCTGCACTGCTCATCTGCCCCAAGGACAGCTGCAGTGAGAGAGTTGGCGCACGGGCCACCGATAAGGATCAAGTCCGCACCAGGTGCAGTGCTTGAAACCTCGGATGCCAGCTTAGCTACAGGCGATGTTATTTTAACTGCAGATAGTATCTCTTCCCCTCCGGCTGCTGCGCTGAAGCTCGGGTCAGCACCGATAGCAAGCTTTGCTATCACCTGCTCATCCGGGTATGCTATGGTCACTGTTCCCTGTCCGTCTGTGTTTGTTGTGACCAGAGTGCCGTACAGGTCAAGGTACTTCTTCACCTTTGTGTCAGTTGTCTTCTGTGCTGTGGTTGCTGTGCCTGTGAAAACCGGGGCAGTCCCGTCGATCTGCACCTTGTTGGATGTACCAGACTCTACCTCAATCACCTGTGTTATCGCGTTCCTTGTTGATGCCGCGTCCTTTTCTTCTACAACAACGACTGCTGCCTTGCCTGTTGCCAATGGTGTGCCGCTGATGTTGAGTGTAAGCGACGTATCTGCACCATCGTAGGAGTAAGTCAACTGGCCTGCACTATAGTCCTGAGTTGTGCTCAGTGCAACGTTGTACGTGTCTGTGGTGTCCAGTGAGCCCGGAAGCTGCACAGACATGTTGGCACCAAGGGTGACGTTCTCGATTATTGCTACCTCTTCGCCGCCGCTCAGTGTCAGGGTCGGAAAGACCCTTGTCCCTGTCACGCTGTCGGTGATGTTGAACACTTCAGAGCCTGTAGTGCCGTCGACTATATTCACCGTGTATGTGTATCCGTCTATGATGAAGTTGGTGCTAGCGTTGCCTGCACCGCCGCCTGCCATGGTCGCAGCATATGCTGTGCCTGACAACATGTCGGTGAAGGTCACGGTCTTTGTGGTCGTTGCAGCGCTTATGTCGTGGGACGAAAGCTGCAACAGGTGTGAGAAGCCGTTTGTGTTTATTATTGTGTAGTCGTTCAGTGTCAGGTTTGCACCCTCCACAAGGACGTAGTCGTAGTCGTTCGCGTCCTGCACCCTGAGGGTTGCCTCGCCCGATGTGCTGCTGCCCCAGTAGTTGCTTGCTATGTCAAGTGAACCTGCTTTTTCGTTCTGGTCCGTGAAGCTCATTGTGACAAGGTTGTCGCTCGTTGTCAGCTCGACTGTGTCCCTGGATGTGGAATCCAGTGCCGGTTCCAGGCCGCCGAAGGCAACCTTGAACGAGCCGAAGACTGGGTCTGTGAAAGCAGAGCCTGCTTCTATGTAGTCCTCTGTGCCTGACGGTGCGTATACCTTTACGGTTATCTGCGATATCTTGTCAGCGCCACCCTTCGTGACAGTTACAGACGTGCCTTTCACTGCATTGTCCGAAGCAGTGCCCTTCCTGACATAGTCAGCATTCTTCAGTACGATCTTGTCAGTGCCTGCCTGCAGAGTTACGCTTCCTGTCTCACCTGTTCCGAACAGGGAAACAGTCTTGATGTATGCCTGTACTCCAGGTGCCAGTGTTATGTAGTCACCTGCTGATGCTGTTAGGAATTCTCCACCATCCACGCTAAGTGTGGCAACTGTACCGCCGGTAGAAATGCCTACAACTTCTACGTTGTAGGAGCCGCTACCAACAGCTACATCTGCTGAATCGCCCATGGCTATTCCCACAGATGTTCCGCCGCCGAACATTGTCAGTGTGGTGTTGGATAACTCAGTGCCGCTTCCCAGCGTGTAGTCACTCCCGAACAGGGTGATGGCCTTGCCGTCAACCTTGTCGCTGGTGGTGTCCAATGCCGGGGAGAACGTTATCTTCATGGTGTAAAGCAGGTCTGAGCTTGTAGTTCCTATTGGGATTATTGGTACTGCACTTGCCAGGTCGTTGCCCGAAGTCCCGAAATCAACCTTTGCTGAGGTGACAGACGTTTTAACGTCAATGTACTGGTTGTAGTCGTAGTCGTTACCCTGCTTGTCTGTTACCGTGCCGGTTGCCAAGACAGTTGAAAGGTCGGATGATGTCAGCATGTCCTTTGCGTTGTGTATGTTGTCACCATACCTTATCTTTGTGTTTGCTGTGTCAAGGCTGATGCCATTGCTGACAGTTACCACGGCCCCTCCGCTGACTGTCACCGGTGTAGTTGCGTATCCTGCTACTGCTGCTGCTATGTCAGCAGCTCCAAGAACATCCTTTGCGAATGCCGAGCTTGGAGATGCCGGGGCGCCAATCACGATTATAGGCGATGTCAAGCTACCATCAGATGTTGTGACATAGTCGCCCAGTGAATCTATTGCGATAGCACCCATTGCTATTGTTGCTCCTGCAGTTATGGCAGCCAAACCGCCTGCCAATAACTTTTTAATTTGCATTTTATTCCTCCTATTTTTAAAGTAAAACAACGAAGTTGTTTTACGGCTGATGAATCATGGATTCACCATATACCGGATAACAACAGCATGAGATGACCGGTTCCCGGTCTATGCTGAAAGCTATCGGTGTTGACAATACATTGTCAGACCCCCTATATATAAATTCAATGAAACAGTTTCATGCCAGGTTTAGTATTTTGTTTATACATGTAATTAAGCCATATAAAACAATTTAAACTCTTAGAACTGTTCCAAAAGGAATATAACGTCTTTTTATGTAAAATGAAGTAAAATTAAGGAAAACACATAAAAAAGGGAATATTATGGGTTTTCACGCAAATGGACCATAAAACCACAATAAATAAAAGCACAGCCATTAGTTTATATTCATGAAAGCGCTTATACTGGCAGCCGGCAGGGGCACGCGGATGAATCACCTCACGGATGACATGCCAAAACCGCTCATTAAAATAAACAAAAGGGCATTCCTGGACCTGATACTTGAAAACCTATCCGTGGCAGGGATAGATGATGTAGGCATTGTGGTCGGCTACAAGAAGGAAAAGATAATCCAGCACCTAAAGGACAGCGAACCAAAAATAAAAACGAGATTCATAGAACAGGAAGAACAGCTTGGGACAGGGCATGCCATAAAGATGGCAAAGGAGTGGTCCGGAGGCGAGGATTTTATAGTGCTTATGGGTGACAACCTTTACTCACCGAAGGACATAAAAAACATATGCAGGGAAGAGGGATTCTGCTGTGTTGCGGGTTATGAGCACAAACACCCGGAGAACTTCGGGGTGCTGGTGATAAACAAGGGGCGTCTGGAGCGCATAGTGGAAAAGCCGTCCAGCCCGCCGAGCAACATGATAAACACAGGGCTTTACAGATTCACACCTGATATATTCGATGCCCTGGACAGGACAAAGAAATCCGAGAGGGACGAATACGAGATAACCGACGCAATAACCATGCTCTGCCAAAAGCAAATGGTTAAGGTAGTAAAGATACAGGACTACTGGCTCAACCTCGGCTGTCCCGAGGACATACCCAAGCTTGAGAAGTTCCTGACGCCATGACGCAGTTTCCACTGCGCCCAATCATTCGATGCGTATTTAAGATTCTGGGACTAAAAATATAACATGGCGGACTTCGCTCTACCTGGGATTCTCGATTCATTCGCTAATATTGCAGTCGCAAGCACTGCAGGGCAATGGATTTCGCTTGGGGTCTACTTCATAGTGTCTGTGCTGGTCAGCGGCATAATACTTGTTGTTTTGCTCAAGGTACTGGGTTCCATATGGGGAGAAGGGTTCGACCTTGGGCGCGCATTCCTGGTGGCGCTCGTCATAAGCCTGATTAATTTCTTTGGCCTTGGCCTGATAGGGCCATACATATCGTTCATACCGCCACAGATTTTCTCGGCACTGATCTGGATAGTACTGATAAAGCTGTTCATAAGGGAAATGGCATGGCTGAAGTCAGTAATAACAGGAGTAATAGGCTTTGTTTTAAGCATTATCGTGGCACCGATTCTGTCAGGCTTCATTGTCGGCTTTATAGCTTCTGTTTTACCGCTCTAGACCGCAATAAAAATCAGATAACAATCCTGCATTTAACCGGCAGCTTGGAAGAAGCAATCCTCAGCGCATTCTTTACTATGCCTTCCTTGCCCTTGTTGAAACGGACCTCCAATATATTCTGTCCGCTCCTTACCCTCGCGGCCAGGCCTATGGGCTTGCCGAAAGACCTTCTCATGCCGGTCTGATACCGGTCCGCCCCTGCACCGGTGGCCAGCGGGTTCTCGCGCATGACATGGTGCGGATAAATCAGCACCTTAAAGAAGTAGCCGTCATCACCGAGCCCGTCCAAAAGTATCCTGTTCGTGGATACCCTAGAAGCCTCCAGCGAGTTGTGCCTTATCTGGACATCACCCTCTGAAACAAGGAAGGCCTTGGCTGAAAATTCCTTTCTACCATTACCGATCTCAAACTTGGTTATCTTCGGGTAGGGGACACCCTTCACATACCCCTTCTTTGGCTTCTTTTTGCTCTGCCGGGTATAGGGCCTTTCCAGCTTTTTGTAACACTTGGCTGGTCTTATTGCCATATCATCCACACTCCATATACTCTTACATTAAACGATTATTATACCATCCTAAGACATGACGGCTTTGACCAATCACTTTAAGTCGTCCAGCCATCCTAAGACATGACGGCTTTGACCAATCACTTTAAGTCGTCCAGCCATCCTAAGACATGACGGCTTTGACCAATCACTTTAAGTCGTCCAGCCATCATATAATCCTTACTGCATGTCTTTATATATTTTACTTTGAGAAACAGCATCCTGATTATGGTATTTCGCATCCTCCCTCATGTTGTACGGCACCTCTGACGCCGAGCTCATCTTGAACAAAAGGAGCTTGCATATGCCCATGCCCGAGTAAAGCATGACAGGCATCTTCCCCAAATTAGTCATCTCGAGCACAAGCCTGCCGGAGAACCCGGGGTCAACAAAGCCGGATGTGATGTGCGCTGTCACGCCGAGCCTGCCAAGGCTTGAGCGTCCGTCCACATAACCCATTATGTCGGCAGGGAGGGTCACACTTTCCTTTGTTATCCCGAGCACGAACTCCCCTGGGTGCAGCACAAACGGCCTGTCATCCACCTTGACATCTTCTGTATAGTCTGCAGGGTTTTTTGAATCAATGACAGCCTCTCGTGTATGCTTGAATACCTTGAACTCCGGGGCAAGGCTGAGGTCAACACAACCGGACTTTATCTTTTTGTCCGGATCCTGCAACGGCTCTATCTTCACCTTGCCTTCCCCAAGAAGCTTCTTGATCTCATGGTCCGGTAATATCATATACATCGCCTTGCTGTCGCCTATTTAATGATGTCAGTAGTTTATAAAAAACTTCGGCTATGGCCAATTACCATTCCGTCACCATTCGTCAAAACCCTCAGGACCTTTCATGCCCGTCGAGAACAAAAAGCCTTACTTCGCCGTTGAGACCATACTTCTCCCTGAAGTCAGCATCTATGGCAACGTTTTCGTCAACAGATAACCCCATATATTTCCCGTCAACCCACCTGCGCTCTTGGGTATCAAAATAGACCCTTCTACTTTTCCCATGAGATTCAATCTCATGCGGCAGGAAATCGATCTCCAATTCATCATCATGCCATACACGCCTTGCATAGTCATATGTATAGAAATTCCCGTCAACCAGTGGGCCTATTTTGATGCTCCCATGTCAATCATAAACCACCACCTCTAAGGAGCTGTTGCAGTGTTTAGGCCAGTGTTCATCCTCGTCACACATGCTGTTACCCAAATCTCCCTTGTAACCTAAATACTCGATATCTTGGATGCCCAGCGATTCCAGGCATGCAATATCCTCCAGAATGTCCAGTTCAAGTTCCTTCCAGCCACCTCTGTATCTAAGGTGATATGGCTGGATTGTCACTGAAGAATGATCAGTCTCTATGGTTACCATAAAATTACGCATACTCCCCAAACATGCCTTTTCTATGCCAGCGAATGGGCTCACATACCTGTGAAAATACACCCCGAATTTACTTCTTTTCAGACACTCAATTCCTATCAGTTCCTTGAGTGGGGATTGGTATATGCAATCGCAGAAGGGTACTAAAACCCGTACACGCTTAGCACATTCAATTTCCGGGTCATCAAAAGGCCCTTCACCCATCCTTACATAATCTACCATCCATACCTCCATCTCATACCGCACGCGCTTGTATGCTTGAAGGCCTAAACATGCTTAGGTCTAATCGCCGTCACTGGACCAATCTTCATCAACACCTCCCCACTTGAAATCCTTCCAGTCCCATTCACTTTTCTTGTTCATATTGCACCCCCATGCAGTTTTCATACACCATGCGGCTTGGTTTTAGTTCAATCACCATCGTCGGGCCAGTCCCGTTCGTAATCCCACTTGAAATCCTTCCAGTCCCATTCTTTCTTTCCCTTCTTCATTCCGTCTACCTGCAGTTTTCGCATGCCAGATGGTTTGAGGCGTCATGCCCCAGATTGTATGAAAAATTCTCGCAGATCTCACATAGACCTATATCAATGCCTTTTTCATTTTCACGGAACGGCCCGTAGTTCTTGTAGAAAAACCATCCCTTGGCCCTCCAGTCTATCCTCCTGAAGCCCAGGCTGAATATACGCAGGAATTCCTTGAGTTTTTCCCCATTCAGGTAGCGCTCCAGCCAGGCATAGACTTCTTTCAGGTAATCATAAGAGCAAACCATATGATAGAAATCCTTTTTGCATACAACACAGCGGGCAGTTTTCTCAGAAACAACTGTTTCAATGAATCTTTTGTGGAAATCCCTCAACCTTCCTACAAGGCCTGGGCAGGACTTCCACACCCATTCCTGTATTGCCCTGTAAAGGCAGTCGGGGCATATGAAATTCGATATGGGTTCCAGACATATTTTGCATATAGGAACGCTGCTGTTCATGTCTTCACCCCCTCTGAAACATAATCAACTACTAACCCATCAACCACAATTCCCACTTGAACCAAGAACTATAAGTGTATATGCCCGCAAAAACAAAACATCGTTCCAATTCCGAACAAAGAACGGCAGGAAAATGGAATAAAAATCCGAAAATTTTTCATCGAAAATCATGAATTTGGCGGTATTTTTCCATTATCTTTTAAATACTTGGAATAATTTTTCAATTAGGGTTTGCTTATGCTGGACAAAAAAGACGTAGAAATACTTGATGTACTGAAGAACCATGCGAAATGGACGACCCACCACATCTCAAAGAAAACGCTCATACCAGTGACCACCATATACAACCGGATAAAGAAGATGGAACAACTGGGCATCATAAAGGGATACACGGCAATCCTTGACCACAAGAAGCTAGGCGAGGCAATCTCTGCTTTTGTTTTCCTGGACATCTCTGCAGAAAATGCAGCCAAGAGGTCCGAGGAAATACTCAAGGAGCTCGATAAGTTTAGGGAAGTGCATGAATCATATTCCATCACAGGCGACCATGACATTGTAATGCGGATAAGCGTTCAGGACACAGACAAGCTCAATGATTTCATAGAAGGCCTGGATGAAATCGCGGGTGTTGACAGGGCCAGGGCATTCATCATACTAAAGGGCGACGAGAACCACCTTGACCATTCGATAATGCGGTCCGGGTAGAAACACCCAACAAATTTATTCTACCGAAACAATTACTTATGTTGAACCAGAAAATCTTGTGCATCAGCACAAGAGATGAACGCACATCTCTTGAACTGACGTTCAAGACACCTGATTTCAAGCAGATGATGTATGCATAGTTTCAGCATCTCATTTATGCAAATTGATGCTGGGATGTCCCTTGTCCCCCACATATCATGCAAGAGACAATATCTGGTCCAACAGCTGTGTCAACCTTCGGTTGACAGCTGTTCAGCGATGTGAAACCAACGGTTTCACAGATGTTGAGCGAAGCTCAACACAAAGCTGAACACTGTTGCCGAACCAAGAAAACCCCGTCGCCTT
>Ga0180433_10000064_pt1 | contig 165755 bp, 170 predicted proteins | sample SS_ome_8_FD_132980 | JGI IMG/M metagenome (GOLD analysis project Ga0180433, IMG submission 132980) | Hypersaline lake sediment archaeal communities from the Salton Sea, California, USA - SS_1_D_1 metaG | ecosystem: Environmental > Aquatic > Non-marine Saline and Alkaline > Hypersaline >... | reverse complement strand
TCGGTTTTTAATCCGGACTCTAAAAGGTCCCAGGGGCTGTTCGACCTTCCTTCACTTCTACTATAAAAAAATAGTAGCACAAACCATGGCCTTGGTCTGTACTACTAATGTTAGTATGTTTTTACACGCCAATCAGCTTACTAAAGAGGGATGTGTGCGATTGGAGTCGAAGAACAGACGGAACTTGATCGGTAAAGCTTGCTTTAGAAGGTCATACCTAGCTAGTCCCACCATCAGTCCGACTGATTTCACTCCTCGTGAAGCTCCGTGCTACCAACCCTTTTGTAAATATTTTCAAAAACACGTTCAGTTTCAATCTTACTCTCCTCTTCCAAAGATGCATCGTTTAGTGTGACGAGAAAAACTTAATGGTTAATTATTACAGAGATTTATTATAACTACCTATTTAATGTAGGTTGCTTGGGATAGGGTGTTAAAAAATGTTTTAAAAATTGAATAATACTATTGACAATTGGTAGAATTTTCTGTAAGATATTCTTGGTGTTATATTAAACGAAAAAAAGGAGGTCACGTATCATGAAAACAATTCAAATCGCTCGTCATCAACAACAAAACTTTATATATCAATACGTGACCGATAATGTGTGCTTTTTTTAAAGGAATGAATGAAGAATAGTTGCTAGTCTACACAGGTCACGTATAGAATCGTGAGCTGTGTTTTATTTAACATGGGATAAACGTTTCTTTATTCTATATATAAACACATCGCAAGCTCGCGGTGTGTTTTTTTGTTTCTTATATTCAAAAGCTTGAAATACAAATTCATAGTGGGAAACCTCGAAATTGAAGTTCCAACTAGCAAAAGTAATTTATTTATGACAATGTTCATACCGAAGCATTCGCTTCGTGTATATAAAAAATTATTTTAATGGAGGTAGATGTAAATGAAAATTCTGTTAACGATTTATGCAAAGTTTGAAGGAGATTTCGATGGTGGATAACGGATTTAAATGAAAAAACGAAATGTGGTGAAAAAATGAGGTTAAAAGATTGGGATCGAAATTTGAAAATTCGCCTATTTGGTGAAGGGACATTTAATATATTGTTTTGGATGTTTTTTCCGTTTATGTCGATTTATTTTGCAGATGCGTTTGGAAAAGGGAAAGCAGGCTTTCTTTTAATCCTTTCTCAATGCTTTGCTGTTATAGCAAATTTAATGGGTGGGTATTTTGCTGACCAAATAGGACGTAAGAAGATGATGGTATGGTCCTTTTTTGGGGCAGGTTGTTCCTTTATTTTATTTGCATTAGGAAATTCACCTTGGGTCAATTCACCTGTTCTATCATTTATTGCTTTTTCTCTTTTGGGGATATTTAACATGTTATATTGGCCAGCAAGTCATGCAATGGTTGCAGATGTTGTACCTGAAAAGGATCGAAATACTGTGTTTGCGGTATTTTATACAACCGTCAATATTGCTGTTGTGTTAGGACCTATTTTAGGTAGTGTATTCTTTTTCCAATATCGTTTTCAGCTACTTCTAGCTGCAACGATTACAAGCTTTATTTTTACATTTGTCTTGCATTATTTTTTACGTGAGACTTTACCGAAAAAGAAAAAACTAGAATCAAATGTCGAAAAGAAAAAATGGTACAACTACTTACAAGAACAGCTTAAATCGTACCGAGTGATTATAACCGATAAAGTATTTGCTTTATTTATTCTAGCTGGTATTCTTGTTGCTCAAACCTTTATGCAGCTTGACTTATTAATTGCCGTTTATGTCTCAGAGGTTGTGCCGGAGCAAACATTTTTAAACTTTACGTTATCCGGTAAAGAAATTTTTGGATGGTTAGTATCTGAAAATGGATTACTTGTCGTGTTGTTTACGGTTGCGATGACAAAATTTATGAGCCGTTATAAAGATAAAACGGCATTTATCTTATCGTCCTTCACTTACGGTGTAGGTATGATGATGTTTGCTCATACAAAAAGTGTTTTAGGGTTATTATTTGCAATGCTTATTTTTACAGCAGCGGAATTAATGGTCGTCGGTGTACAGCAAGGCTTTGTTTCAAAGCTAGCACCAGAAAATTTACGTGGGCAATATTTTGCAGCTGCTGACCTGCGCTTTACTGTTGGAAGAACCATTGCGCCAATGGCTATCTTACTTTCAAGCTTGTATGGATTTCAAGTAGCCTTTTATAGTATTGCAGCTCTAGCTTTTATTAGTGGTTTTCTATATTCCATTATGTTTAAGATGATGGAAAGAAAATTGAAGCAACCAATGAGAGTGCAAAACTCTCAAGCGTAACCTATAAAAAGGGGCTTTCCAAAAAGAACAGCCCCTTTCATAGTAAACTAAATTCGGTTGATTTTATTTCGGTGGCGGACGCTTTCCGCGGGCATGGCCTGTCTAGCTCCGGCTCCTAGCGTCTAGCGAACGACCCTCTCCCTCCCCTACGATAAGTCGATATCTGCTCGTTTTTCTCGCAGTATCTCCTTTATCTCAGTACGGGAGAGTCTCCCGTTCGTACGTCGCTGGGCAGTCGCCTTCGCTTTTCTATCAGCCTCCTCGACTCGCCAGCTCGTCTGTGGGGTCTTCGGCTCGTGCTGTTCCCTAAAGGATAGTCGCCACCTTCATTTCAATCAACCAATCTCCATTACAGATCCTATAATTATTTCAAAAAAACGTGTGTTTTTTCTCCTCAACCTTTATTTTAGCGACTTATCGGAAAGTCCCTTTTTTAACATACAGCTAAATTCTTCCTCAGAAATGACTTGTATACCATTTCTTTTTAATAGGGCTGCCGTTACTCCATCTCCATTTATTTTCTTACCGTTAAACTCCCCATTATAAATCATTGTACTTCCACAAGAAGGACTATTTTCTTTAAGGACGACTAAAGTTGCATGGACCTCTTTTGCTGTTTTTAAAGTAGCATACGCGCCTTTTATAAACATTTCTGTAACGTCTTTTCCCAATTTGTCGACAACCTTTGCTTTTCCATTTAAAACATCTTCTCCGCTTCCTCCAATGATTTCAGCGGGCTCTCTCGGAGTAGAAAGGCCACCGAGTATTTCGGGACATACAGTTATAGCCTTCTTTTCTTCTACTAATTGTTTTATTTTTTTATTTAAACAATGTGTACCATTGTATCTTACTTCTAATCCAGCTAAACAGGAGCTCACTAATATCATGGTATCACCTCAATTAAAAGTATATCACCTTCATTTATGATTTACGATTCTAAGCTGTTTTTTTAAACGACCTCCATACATGAGAAGTACAAGCTATGCATATATTAAAAGAAACAAAATTGTTTCCAAAAATGTAAATGTCGTCATTTTTATCCAGAAGAAAGGAAGGCTACAGATATGAACCGAAAATTGCTGACAGTCGTATTCACATTGCTGATATTAGTGGGTGGAATTAGTTTTTATGCTATATTTCATGACGTAAAACAAATGGAGCAAGAAGCTGTACCTGCCATGTCATTTGCAAAAGATCAGGAAGAATTAGTGGATAATCCCGAATTCGAAAAAATAATCCGTGCATATGAGTTGATTTCTGAAAAGTATGTCGAAGAAATTGATGAAAAAGAATTATTAGAAGGGGCCATTCAAGGAATGTTATCCGCTCTTGAAGACCCTTATTCTGTTTATATGGATAAGCAAACAACGGAGCAATTCACCCAATCTTTAGGTTCTACTTTTGAAGGAATTGGTGCTGAAGTTGGGATGAATAATGGCAAAATTATTATTATATCCCCTTTTAAAAACTCTCCAGCAGAAAAAGCTGGTTTAAAGCCTAATGATGAAATTATTGCAATTGATGGAAAATCTATTGAGGGACTAAACTTACATGAGGCTGTTTTAAAAATTCGTGGAAAAAAAGGAACGACTGTTATGATTACTGTTCAACGGCCTGGACATACAGATCCACTTCAATTTAAAGTAAAGCGTGAACAAATTCCAATTAAAACCGTGTATAGCTCACTTGAAAAGAAAAAAGGGAAAAAGATTGGCATCATGGAGATCACTTCTTTTTCTGAAAATACGGCAAAAGATTTTCATGAAAAGCTTTCGGAATTAGAAAAGAAAAAGATTGATGGTCTTGTCATTGATGTGAGAGGAAATCCTGGGGGCTATTTACAATCGGTTGAAGAGATTTTAAAACAATTTATTCCGAAAGATAAGCCGTATATTCACATTGAAGACCGAAATGGAAACCGCCAATCGTATTTTTCCGACAATAAAGACAAAAAGCCTTATCCCATAACTGTTTTAATTGATAAAGGAAGTGCTTCAGCATCCGAAATTTTAGCAGGTGCGATGAAGGAAGCTGGAGGATATGACATTGTCGGTGAAACATCATTTGGAAAAGGAACCGTTCAACAAGCGATTCCAATGGAAGACGGAAGTCATATTAAATTAACTCTTTATAAATGGCTGACACCAGTTGGAAATTGGATACACAATAAAGGAGTTGAACCGACCGTACCTGTAGAGCAGCCTGAGTATTTTAAAGCACCACCCCTACAAATTAAACAAGTGTTAAAAAAGGATATGAACAACGAACAAGTCGAAATTGCCCAACAATTATTGTCTGGATTAGGCTTTGAAACAGGAAGAAATGATGGATACTTTGATGAAAATACGGAGGTTGCTGTGACAGCATTTCAACAAATTCATCATCTACCGATTACCGGAGAGATTGATAAACAAACGGCATTTCTACTAAATGAACAAGTTCAAAAAGAAAGAAAATCTAAAGATAAAGATTTACAAATGCAAACAGCTATTCAATTGTTACTAAATAATTAACAGGAAACGACTCTCTTGAATGTTAGAGGGTCGTTTCATTTATTATGAGAGTTTTCGAAAATGACTGTTGTTTTTTGATTTTTTCGCTTCAGGCGGACGCTTTCCGCGGGCGATCCGCGAGCCTCCTCGTGCTAGCGCACTGCGGGGTCTCGCCTGGCTCGCTGTTCCCGCAGGAGTCGCCGCCTTTCGCTATTAAAATCATACTGAACAATGTAAAATGCATTTTGGAAATTTGAAAACATGATTTAGGGGATTTCGCTGTTAAATTTAGAAGTATTCACTATTTTTTATGTTTTGTAGTTATCATATCATTTTAAATTAACATCATTAGTAAATTCACTATAAATAGTTACTTTATGTTAAAATAATATAGTAATTACTTTCATATCATTTATTACCATTTCTTCTCCCCATTTATTAATGAAAAATATAAAAGAAGGATGGTTATTCCATTGGGAAAAAGATCTAGTACGATTCGAAAAGAAAACTATCAAAACTTATTACATGAATTTAAAGAGAAAGATCATATGTATTATTTATCAAATGCTAAAACCTTTAAAGGAATTCAATATTTTTGTATGTATTTAGCAAATTATACTGACATTAAAAACTTGAATGAAATTGATCAAACATCAGTAGAAAATTTTTTGAAATATTTGTTAAATAATCAAAAAAGGTATGATTTGTCTTTGGCTGATATTAAAAAGACTTTAACCGTTATCCATGATGTTACAAATGTGTCTTCGTCAGACCATCTTTTTGATTTTTCATTATCCAATCTATCACTTTGGGCTAATCTTAAATAAATGGATGATTCTAGGGGAATGAATTTGGTAGAATAAAAGAAAAAAGATTTTTGCTCAAGGTGGTGGGTCGATTGGTAGAGCAATGGTTCATTGAGGGGCTCTATAGTATTGGTCGATTTTTCCTTCATCCTTTCACATATTTCTTACTCCTATTCTCATTCATACTAGGATATTATCGAGTAAAAAAGGAGCGGAAATCGTTCCATATACGCGTCTACGACACATTTGAAGATATTCGCTATACATATTCTAAGGGAATCGGGATCGGTCTTATTATATCTTTTGTCACGCTCCTATTAGGACTTTCCCTTCCATTTGGAACCATTGTTTTATGGACAATCTTAACATTTATTTTATGCTTAACGTTTCAGCCAAGATGGCTCTCACCTGTTTTTACAGTTGGTGGAACCATTTTTCTTACGGCAGCTTTATTAAAATGGGGAGAAGAGAGCGAACCAATTTACCAGTTCTTCGTTGATATAGATCAAACGAACTTTCAACTATTATCTCTTTTGCTCGTTCTGATGCTACTTGTGGAAGGAATTTTAATATATAAAACGGCCTCTATTCGTACATCTCCTTCTATCATTAAAAGTAGTCGTGGTTTACCAATTGGGAATCATACAGCTAATCGTACGTGGTTAGTTCCATTAATGCTGTTAGTACCAGGGGGCAACCTTTCGTCACCGGTTTCTTGGTGGCCTGTTTTATCGATAGGCGATCAAACCTTTCTGTTGATGTTTATACCATTTGTCATTGGCTTTCATCAAAGGGTACAAGGTTCATTACCGAAAGAAAGTATTCAAACAACCGGGAAACGGGTTATTTGGCTAAGTGTTATTTGTTTAATTCCGGCCATTATTGCTATTTGGGTACCTATTTTCTCTTTTATCGTTGCGTTTATAGCTCTTGTTGGTCGGGAATTCATGACAGTTAAACAACGGATGAATGATGATTCGGCTTCTTTTTATTTTTCAAAACGAGATCAAGGATTAGTTGTTTTAGGAACTCTCCCGTCTTCTCCTGGTGAAAAAATGTCACTACAAGTAGGGGAAATTATATTAAAAACGAATGGTCAACCTGTCAAATCAGAGGATGAATTTTACAAAGCACTTCAAAAAAACCGTGCTTATTGTAAGCTGGAAGTTTTAGGTTTAAACGGAGAAATCCGTTATGCACAAGGTGCGTTATATGAAGGAAGTCATCATGAACTCGGAATTTTGTTTGTTCAAGATTATAATAGGTGGGAACAGGAAAGAGCTTCGATTTCGTAATATTAAAAGGTCTACAGCAACTATGGGCTGTAGACCTTTTAATTGAAAATTCGTTACTGTATTTCATGCTTTTCAATATGATAACCATGGTCATCTTTAATGGAACGGACAAACATGGTACCAAATAAAATAGCTAGGCCAATGATTGTACCAGGTATCCCAAATGCAAAGTCGTTTTTATAGATGATACTTAAACCAGCTATAAATAAGCCAAAAGACATGATAAACGGTAATATCGATGGATTTGGCATATGAATATCTTGTAAAGGCTCTGCTGGTGTTAGCTCTTTATTTCCTTGTTGCTTTTCAATCCACCATGGGTCCATGCCTTTCACAAGAGGTGTTTGTTTGAAATTATATTCTGGTGGTGGTGAAGGTAGTGCCCATTCCAACGTTCTTGCGTCCCATGGGTCATTGACAGCTTTATCTTTTTGCATAAATGTTACGATAATGTTGTAAAGAAATACGGCCGTACCTAATGCCATTAAAATTGCGCCAATGGTACTTATAAAATTTCCCCATTCTAAGCCTTGTCCAGCTAAATACGTAAAAATTCTTCGAGGCATCCCCCATAAGCCTAAAAAGTGTTGGATGAAAAAAGTTAGATGAAAACCAATAAAAAACAGCCAAAAAGAAATTTTCCCCAATCGTTCGTCTAAAATTTTTCCAAACATTTTTGGCCACCAATAATGCAATGCAGCAAATATGGCAAAAGCAACCCCGCCGACAAGTACGTAATGGAAGTGAGCCACAACAAAATAAGTGTCGTGAAATTGATAGTCAGCAGGAGCAACAGCAACCATGACTCCTGTTACACCACCGATTGTAAAGGAAACAATAAAAGCAATCGACCAGAGCATTGCAGCCGTTGTCCGAATATTTCCTCCCCACATAGTTAGTAACCAGTTAAAAATTTTAATTCCAGTCGGAACTCCAATAGCCATTGTTGCTAGAGCAAAAATAGAATTTGCTATTGGTCCCATACCCGTTGTAAACATATGGTGGGCCCATACCATAAATCCTAAAAACCCGATTAATACTGTCGCAAAAACCATGGAAGTGTAACCAAATAATCGCTTTTGAGAAAAGGCTGGTATCGTTTCTGAAAAAATTCCAAAGGCCGGAAGCATTAATAAATACACTTCAGGGTGGCCAAAAATCCAAAATAAATGCTCCCATATAATCGAATTTCCACCTAATGAAATATTAAAAAAGGCGGTTCCAAATAAACGATCGAACATGAGAAAGGCTAAAGCAACTGTTAAAACAGGAAAGGCAAACAATATTAAAGCAGAGGACACAAATGTTGCCCAAGTAAAAAGTGGCAACCGCATAAACGACATTCCTGGGGCACGCATATTAATAATCGTTGTTAAAAAGTTAATCGCTGAAATGAGGGTTCCTAATCCAGATATTTGCAAGCCTACTGTATAAAATTCGGTTCCATGAACAGGGTTTTCCATCGCAAGTGTTGTATAAGATGTCCATCCTGCATCTGGTGCCCCCCCTAAAAACCAGCTTAAATTTAATAAAAGGCCACCAAATAAAAAGAGCCAAAAGCCTAGTGAATTCAAAAATGGAAATGCAACATCTCGAGCTCCAATTTGCAGAGGAACAATCGCATTCATAAACGCAAATAAAATCGGTGTTGCGGCTAAAAAAAGCATCGTTGTCCCGTGCATCGTTAATAGCTGATTATAAAATCCCGCACTGACAAATTCATTTTGTGGATACATAAGTTGAATCCGAATATATAATGCTTCCATACCTGCTAACAAAAAAAAGAAAAGTCCAGCAAATAAATACATATGGGCAATTTTTTTATGGTCAACCGTTGTTAAATAGTCTAAAACAATATTTTTTTTGTAAACGGAAGTCGTTGCCATCCAAAACCCTCCATCTAATTGATATATTTTCCATCTTCATTTTGTGCAAACTTTTTCCTTTTATTCATTTATTAAAAGATTTATCTTCTTTTGAAGATTTCCCTAACCATCCTGCTACATTGATTGGATCAATGACATGTTCCCGTTTACTCCATTTTCCAAACCAATAAGCAATTAAGACTAAGCTAACGACATAATACCCCCCTAAAAAAATAAGAGTACCCCATAATATATCTAATTGAGAGTGAGCATGAAGATGTTTAACAGTAGGTTCTTTTGATAAATAAATTGGATACATGATAAAGGTGATAATGATCATATTTAAAAAAAGATGTGTTATTTTTTCTTTTTCCCTCTCTTTTTGTTGGATAAAAAAAGTAGAGAACATCAAGCCCCACCATAGAACGTAAACACTAATCGTGATGATAAGCTTTAAGGAAATGGAAAAGAAAAGCGGTAAATGAGTGCTTGCATATAGAATGAGTAGAAAAAAGAAAATCCATTTTGATATTTGAGGCTTCACAATAAATAAAAGTGGTTTACGAAGTCGATAATGCCAAAAAAGTCGCTGTAAAAAGGAATCCAATCCTAAAAGAATAAAAGGGGGAATGACAAACCAAATCATCATATCATAAAACATGTCAAACATCACACTATTGTTATTCAATACTAACGAAAAAGCATTGACGAAAAAAAATAAAACAACGCCCAGATAAAAGGATAGTTGTTTTCCGATTGGAATGAACTTCGTCTTGGTAGACTTGTAATACAGAATTGATACAACACATTCCATTAAAATGAAGGCAACCAACAAAAAGATAGAAATGTCAAAAGATAAGTGTTCCATATTCATAATCCTTTCCTCTTGCATTTATCAACCTTAATTTGTTTATTATGGTAACAAAATATACGTTTTTTTTTTGATGAATGAAGATATCTATGAAAGGTTGAAATATGTTTTGTTTCTTTCATAAAATTGAAATGTTATGATGAAACAAAAAGCTTGATTGGAACGGGGTTTAACATGACTAGAAAAAAGAAGTTTAATGAAGAGTCGATTATGAAAGCAACTGAAGATTTATTGCTAGAGCGGGGTTATGACCATTTCCATTTTAAAGCGCTTGCAGAAAGGCTAGAAATTTCAAGAAGTACAATTTATGAATACTATGCGAATAAAGAAGAGCTTATTAAAGCTTATATGCAAAGAGTGATGAACTCCATCTTTGTTGAATTAATGTTAATCGAATCCATTGAATCTCCTCTTGATCAATTAAAACAATTACTAAACCTTTTCTTACGATATTACAAGATTCGTCATGTTTTTCACAGTCCTGAAGTCGTTTTTTCAGAAAATATGCAGGATATGATGAAGGATTTACAAAAGATTAGAGAGAAAATTGTTGAGATTATTCAAAAAGGAAAGAAGATGGGTTATTTCCGTTCAGATATTCCAGAAGACTTAATCGTTACTCTCATTTTTTACACGATTGAAATTCCACATTTAAGCCCGAACGGTGATATGGAAGCAACAAGTGAATATCTCTACAAAATTTATGTCGAAGGAATTAAAAATTAAGCAAATTATTTTTAATTGACACAGGTGTCGGTTATCTGTTTTAATGAAACTGACACTTGTGTCAATTTTTATTTTCCAAAAAAGTGTAGAGATGGTAATGTTAAAAACGAAGAAAAAGGGGAATTATGAAATGAATTTTTTAACAAAGTTTAGCTTAAAAAATGCTGTAGCTGTGTTTATCATTTCATTTTTATTCATTTTAGGAGGGCTCTATTCATTTAACAAATTAAAGGTTGACTTGTTACCAAATATTGAATTTCCTCAGTTGTCTGTTGAAATTGTTTACCCTGGTGCCTCACCACAAGACATTCATGAGCAAGTAACGGAAAAACTTGAAAACCGATTGAAGTCTCTTGATGGATTAAAATCGATGCAAAGTTCCTCATTTGAGAGCATTGCTATTATCAATTTAGAATTTCCTTTTAATACAGATATGGATGATGTTGAACAAAAAGTAAATGAATTTATTAGTGATGCCGATCTTCCTGAAAATGTCCAAACAAAGGTGAATCGTTTTTCCTTTGGTTCTTTTCCGATTTATAATATTTCGTTATTTGCCAAAGGAGATGCTGATTTAGAAAGTGTTTTAGAAACTGAAATTATTCCAGAGCTAAATAAAATTGAAGGGATTAATAGTGTTTCAGTAGGTGGTTTAAAGGAAGAAGTTTTACAAATAACAGTCGATAAAGAAAAAGCGCAAAGAGCTGGACTAAGCTTAAGTCAAATTAAAGAGCAAATTAATCAGAAGTATCTATCCTTCCCAGCAGGTAACATTCAAGAGGACGATTTAAATATTCCTATTCGTGTCGAAGAAAGCCTAGATACAATTGAAGATATTGAAAATTTACAGTTATCTTCACCGTTTGCACAAGGAAATGCGAACCCAATTTTATTAAAGGATATTGCAACGGTTGAAAAAATAACAGACCAACCAGAGTTAACACGCTATAACTTAAAAGAATCATTATCAATGGCGATTACGAAAAAACAGGATGCCAACACGGTTGAAGTAGCTAATGAAGTGTTAGATGTTTTAAACCAATATAACGACAAGGTCGATTATGCGATTGGCTTTGATTCAGCTGAAGGAATTGAAAAATCAGTTGAAACGTTAATTAAAGAAGGTCTTTTAGGAGCCTTATTTGCATCAGTATCGGTTCTTCTCTTTTTACGAAATGTTCGAGCAACCATTATTGCCATTATATCCATTCCACTTTCACTACTTGTTACATCGATTTTCTTATATCGTCTAGACATTTCATTAAATGTGATGACACTTGGTGGTATGGCCGTTGCAGTTGGTCGAGTGGTGGACGATAGTATTGTCGTTATTGAAAATATTTTTAGACGGGTTCGAAAGACAAAGGAAAAAATGAATGATGAAATCATTATCAGTTCAACAAAAGAAATTTTAAAAGCTATTACATCATCGACTATTACAACGGTTGTTGTCTTTTTACCGCTCGGCTTTGTTGGAGGAATTACAGGTGAATTCTTCCTTCCATTTGCACTAACAGTCGTGTTTGCACTTTTAACGTCTCTTGTTGTGTCCATTACAATTGTGCCGATTTTGGCTAAATTTTCATTCAAAAAAGTTCCAAAAGAAGAAAAAGAAACTGCTCTTCAACGTTTTTATGAGAAGGCGATTAAATGGTCACTGTCACATAAAATACTTGTTGTAATCTTATCATTTATTTTACTAGTTGGTTCCTTTGCCATTGTTCCTTCACTAGGGTTTGTTTTTATTCCAAATGAAGAGCAAAAAACACTCGTGGCAGCGGTTGAACTACCATCGTCAACATCCATTGAAAAAACAAATGAAGTATCTTTAAAGCTTGAAGAGATGTTTGTTGACGAAGAGGAGATTAAAGAAGTAACAGCTGGCGTCGGAAGCCGTGATTTCCGCACAGGATTAAAGCGACAAAATCAAGCAAACTATTTCCTTACATTAGAAGATGATGTCAATGTAAGCTCTTATATTGATGAGCTAGAAAAGAAAATGGAAGACATTGTGTTAGCAGATGTACCAAACTCTAAACTTGGGGTTCAGGAGCTTTCCTCTGGTGGACCACCATCAAATAATAATGTCAACATTAATCTTTATTCAACTGATTTAGAGGCTCTTCAGGAAGCAGCAAAGCTTGTTGAAGAATATATGTTAACAAACGAGAATTTAAAATATGTATCAAACAACTTTACGGATAAGCAAAAACAAATTGTTGTCGATATTAATTCGGAAAAAGCGGCTCAATACGGAATTTCTGGATTCCAAATTCTCGGAACGGTTTCCGATCAAACAAAGCCTGTATCCGTTGGTACGTTAACATTAGATGATGAAGAGCGTTCCGTACAGCTTTCCTATAATGAAGAAATTGTTACTTTAAAAGGGTTACAAGATACATTACTGTTTACGGCAAATGGTCCTGTACCATTAAAAGAAGTAGCAGAAGTATCCGAAGCTGAAGTATTTACAGCGATTCAAAAGCTTGATGGAAAAGTATATGCACAAGTATCCGCGCAGATTGATTCTGATAATATCCAAAAAGTGACACAAGAAGTCGTTTCAGGGGTGGAAAATGACGTAGAGCTACCTGAAGGTGTATCGCTTGAAGGTGGAGGCGGAAGTGATGAAACCGTTGAAACGTTCCAGCAGCTAGGTCTTGCTATGGTTATTGCAATTGGTCTTGTTTATATTACAATGCTCATAACGTTTGGAAAGGCGAGAATTCCGTTTATTATTTTAACATCACTCATTTTTGTTCCAGTTGGATCATTATTTGCCCTCTTTATCGCAAATGAACCAATGTCTGTAAGTGTGATGATTGGTTTCCTAATGTTAATTGGAATTGTCACAACAAATGCGATTGTACTAGTAGATCGAATCGGTCAAAATCGAGAAGAAAAAGGAATGAACATTCGGGATGCATTAATAGAAGCAGGAAAAACAAGATTACGTCCAATCTTAATGACCGCTTTTGCGACAATTACTGCTTTAATCCCATTAGCGTTAACAACATCTTCTGGGACACTTATTTCAAAAGGGCTAGCTATTACGGTGATAGGAGGACTTACTTCGTCCACATTACTAACATTAATTATTGTTCCAGTCGTTTATGAAATGTTCTTCTTTAAACAAGTGAAAAAAGAACGGAAGGTAAAAGCAGTCTAAAACATAGAGGCTACCTATAGAATCTTTCCTCACTTAATAGAGTCTTTGTGAGAGTAAGATTCTTAGGAGCCTCTTTTTTATAAATGTATAAAAAATACAAATACTTTACCGATATAAGAAATGAAGGAAGAATTTTAAAGGAGAGTTTTGTATGAATGAAATTATTAATATGAGGGAGAAGGATATTAGTCGGAAAAACATATTGCTGCTCGGAATCTTCTTCGGCTCTTTTTTAGTAGCTATTTTTCATTCTCTTTTTTCTAATTCTATTGAAAAAGTTATTTTTTATGCTTCTTTAATTATCATTCTTTTACTCATTTATATCGTCACTCATAAATATTTTTCTAAAAAAACAATTTTTCCTCCCTTATTTATTGTAACTATTTATTTAAGTATGATATCATCCATTTTCCTATTTGAAGGTCGAATATCCCTAAGCTACATTTTCTTTCTACTAGCATTAAGCTCCTCTATTCATTTTTATCGCTATCTTTTTTTAATAGGATATATATTAGGTTTCATAGGCTTAATCCTCAACCAGATGTTTTCTAAGTTAGAGCTAGAAGTGCTTCAAGGGAATGCTTCGAATCTTTTCCTATCTTATTTACTATTAGGTGTTATTCTTTTTGTTATTATTGAATTAAACCGAAATCAGTTCAAAAAGGTTGAAAAATTACTGAAAGATTCTGAGAAAGAAGCGAATCGAAAAGAAGAACAACGTCAATTTTTAGAAAAAAATGTTCGCTTTATTATTGACCGGATTGGCTCGATGAATGAACAGCTTTCAAACGGTTTACAATCTCAGCAGGAAATGCGTCAATCGATTCAAGAGATGGCTTCAGGCAGTCAAAGCCAAAGTGATGATATTCAGAACATTGCTCATCATGCCAATATAACGATGAAATCAATGGAGCAATTAATGAACATAACAGTAGAACTAAAAAATGAGGTTCAGCAATCAGAAGAGTCAGCGAACCGTGGAAAAGAGAATATGCAAAATCTTGAGAATGCGATGAATCTCTTAAAAAACATTATTATGACACTAAACGAATCCTTTCAACAGCTAACAGAAAAAATAAAAGAAACCAACACCTTTACTCGTAGCATACAAGATATTACTGAACAAACGAATTTACTTGCTTTAAATGCTTCGATTGAGGCAGCTCGAGCAGGAGAAGCGGGGAAAGGGTTTGCTGTTGTTGCACAAGAAATTCGAAAATTAGCGGATGTAACGAGACAAACAGCCGAACGAATTACAAACAATTTAAGTGAATTAAATGATCGAAATGAAGAAGCAGTCAAGCAAATGTCTTTAAGTAGTGAGCAGCTTGATGAAAATATGAGAGTGACAAATGAGGTTTCCGAAACCTTTAGTCACTTTTCTTATATGCTTCAAAATATTTCAAATAAGTTTATGGATTTTTCACATATATCTGATGATGTACTGCAAAAATCGATACAGGTAGAAAATGCAACAGAATCTTTAGCAGCTGTAATTGAAGAGTCTGCTGCATCTTTAGAAGAAATGAGTGCTGTAGTCGATAATCTAACAGCTGAAAATGAGCAAATCGTCCGCCATATGAATGAAACAGCAAGTAAGACAGAGGAGATACGAAAAAGTTTATCGTAATTAGGCGAGAAGACTTTCACCTAAAGCAAAGGGAAGGCATAGCCCAATGAGAAGGTGGGATAGATTCAAACTCTCTTTTCATTGAATGGAGGGTAATAATCGTCTTATAATGAACATACATATTAATCTTTTCTATAAATGAAAGAAGGTTAAAGAATGTATAAGCTTGTTTTGGCCACCTTTGTCCCTTTTTTACTTGTGCTATTTTTTACACGAGTCACCTATAGCTATTACGTTGGGACAATTTTAACAGCGGCTCTTCTAATTGCTTCGTATTATGCGGGACATATGGATACTATTTATATAGCCATTTTAGATGTTGTCAGTCTCGTTGCTGGTTTTATCGTTGCGAAAAAAATGAAGGAAAATATGAAGAAATCGTCCTAAAAGATTAATTATATATCTTGAAATGTCCAAGATTGAGGCACAAACCCGTTTTCGTTCGGTTTTGTGTCTTTTTTACTTTCATACCTATGCTAGAAAGCGAAAAGCATTTGATAGCGAATGACTATATATTATAATATATCTATAAGTGATAATGATAATCATTATAAAAATGGAAGGGTTTCGTTTTCATGATTAGTCATTTTTCATTCTTTCAGCTCATCAAATGTGACCAAATTCATGGGGAATGGGAATGGAAGCCTCAGCTCATCTCTGAGTATCAATTGATATATGTTAAGAAGGGAGAAGGAGAACTATCAATTGATGACATTCCATACTTCTTAAAACCAGGAAAATGCTTTTTATTACAACCAGGGAAGTTAGTGAAATGGGAAAAATTCCATAAAGGTTCATTATGTTTTTATCAAATTACCTTTCAATGTTTAAAGCTTCGAAGTCATAGGAAAATTAATGAAGAAAAAATCTATCAAAAGCATGATCAGCCTCTATCATTTAGTGACGAATTTGTTATTAAGTCCAATTCTACAGTTATTCGATTAATTGAAAAGCTATATAAACTTTATATACAAAAACAAGAGGATGTTTTATATGATTTTAGACTGCAAAAATCATTTTATGACCTTCTTGACTTTGTTTTTGAAGAAGCGTTGACTATAGACGAAGATAAGCATGATACGAGTAAAGCTATTCAAATGACAATAAAATATATGAAAAAAAATTTTAAGGAGCCCATTACACGTGAAAAGCTTGCCAAACTAGCAGGGTTAAGTCCTAGCTACTACTCTTATGCATTTAAAAAAGAGATTGGAATGAGCCCCATTGAATTTTTACACAATGTTCGTATAGAGAAAGCAAAAAAACTACTTGTTTCTACTAATGATAAATTAAAAGTCATTTCACAAAATGTTGGCTTTAATGACGAATTTTACTTTAGTCGAATATTTAAAAAGAGGTTAGGTGTTTCCCCTAAAATATACATTAAAACCTATAAAAGAAAAATTGCTAATATTGAATTCTCTTTTAATGGTCATTTTCAGGCATTGAATATTACACCTAATCTATCGGTTGAATTTTGTGAGAATAAATGGCACTTAATTCATAATGGAAACGCGACTCGTCTTAAACAACAAAATTACACACAAACTATCATCAATTCTTTACTTGAAATAAAGCCTGATCTTATTATTTGCTCAGATATTAGTGAAGTTGATCAAGAAACTTTATCAAAAATCGCACCAGTCTATTCCATTCCTTGGATGGAAATGGAGTGGCGACAGCATTTATTAAAAATTGCAGAAATTATAGGAAAAGAAAAAGATGCTGAAAAATGGCTAAATCATTATGCTGAAAAAGCAGAGATTGCTTCACAAAAGGTTAATAACTATATTCAAGCTAATGAAAAAATAATGATTCTTCGTGTATATGCAAAGTATTATTCACTTTATGGAATGAGAAACGTTGGGGGAGTCATTTACCAAGATTTAAAGTTAAACGGTGTAAATGGGGTTGACAGGATACAAAACCAAACACCAATAAGCTTAGAAGAATTAACTAACTATCATCCTGATTATTTATTAATTATGGTACAAAAAGATGAGCAAAGTAAAAGAATGCTTGAACTTATGAAAAAAAGTAGTGCTTGGAGCCAGTTACCTGCTGTTCAAAATCAGAATGTCTATTTTATTGATAAGAACCCATGGCTTGAATATTCGCCAATTGCTCATGAAATGATACTTGATAAGGCTGTTAAACTTTTTTGTACAAATGAAAGAACCTAATATCGAACAATTTTTCATATGAATTCAAACAATTATCTATGGATTCTGAAATCAATGTTTTCTAAAATCTCTAATTGAGATATATTATCAATATCAATTAGGGAGGAACAATTCATGAAAAAATATAAACTCTTAATGACCGTCATGATGATTATTTCCATTATTTTAGTTGGATGTGGTAATCAGCAGGAGGCAAAACCAAATTCAAATGAACAACAAGAAGCGAATGAGAAATCAGGACCTCGAGTATTTAAGCACTATAAGGGAGAAACGGAAATTCCAGTTGAACCAAAACGAGTGGTAGCACTCGCATATACAGGTCACGTGTTAGCAGCAGGAGTAAAGCCAGTTGGTGTAACTGAATGGGATTTACAAAATCATTATTTGAAAGAACATTTAGAAGGGGTAGAAAGCATCGGTGAGGAGCCTAATTTAGAAAAAATATTAGAGCTACAGCCTGATTTAATTATTGGGGCAGAGTGGGATGAAAAAATTTATGATGATTTATCCAAAATTGCGCCAACCATTTTAATTCCATGGATGGAAAATGATGTATATGGTCATCTAGAAATAGTTGCTGATGCTTTAGGTAAAAAAGATGAAGCAAACAAATGGTTAAAAAACTTTGAAGCAACAGCTGATAAAGTGAAGAAGGATTTAAAAAATAACATCGGTGAGGATGAAACATTATTAATTTTCCGCATTTATCCAGATAGCTTTAGTGTATATGGAGACCGTAATATGGGACATGTGTTTTACCGAGCTTTAGGATTAACACCGCACCCTCTTATTCAAGATGAAATTGAAAAAAATCCAGGTAAATTTAATCAACAAAAAATTTCTTTAGAAGTATTACCGGAATATGCAGCCGATCACATGATTGTCATGGTAAATGATTTAAAAGAACAAGAACAACAATTGTATGAAATACAAAACAGTAGCATTTGGAAAGGTCTCCCTGCTGTTCAAAACAATCAAGTATATTTTATCGAAAGAAATCAGTGGCTCTCATATGACCCAATTTCACTCCAAGGCCAGCTTCAAGATGTTGTAAGTATTTTTGAACAAAGATAATTTCTAATGAGAAACCCTTCTCCCGTCTATTTAATGAGGGAAGGGTTTCGATTATATGTAGAAAGGGGTTGACTAGGGTGAATAATTCTGTGTTTAAAAATGAGTTCATGACTTTTTTTAAAGATCACCCAAAAACGATATTTTCGATGAATCTATCTGATTTACTAGATAAAGAATCTTTAAAATCCTTTATTGACTTTTATGGAACAAAGCTTAAAGCAACAGTTCCTGATGTAGTAGCAACGTACTTTTCAAATTATTACGGGTATGTAATAAGTGGTTTTCTTTATACGATGGCTTATAACCAGCAAGTATTTAATTTGTCATTGTCCAATATGGAAGTTCAAATTTATTATGATGAACAGTATAAGGTATACCAGCTTGGTTTTAAAATTAAAGATCCAACCCCTTTCTTATTTGAAGAAAACAATCGTGAATCTTGGCGTAACAAACAGTTGGAAGTTTTATTTAAAGAAAATGTAACACCAGTGATCAACACCTTTACAGAAGTGACAAACGTAAGATTAAGAGACTTATGGGGACAAATGACTGTTAGTTTATATTATGGCCATGAAACAAATTTAAAATTAGCCAACAATAATGAAGAGAAAGAAAAGATAAAAGCCGACTTTAAATTTGTAACGAAAACATTAGATGGCTCTATTTTCAATATGAAAAAGAATCCTTTTAATATTCAATTTCGTATGGTTGAATCGGCAATGGACCCTAATGTATATCTAAGAATGAAGCCATCCTGCTGTTTGTACTATTTAACTGAAGGAGCAGAAAATAAATGCTTTACCTGCCCTAGAATGAGCGAAAAAGAGAGAGAAGAAAGAAGAAAACAATTAAGAATGAAAAATAATCAATAAAAGTGGAGAGGGGCCCCCTCTCTTTATTTATATATAAAAATTATTTTTTTGAAGGTATGAATCTATACATATTGTCATTTGATGTCTAGCTCCAAGCGCCATCGTCTTGGGTCGCTTCGGCCCTGCTGTGGCGGCGGAAGCCTCCTCGCAGTTCCTCCAGCGACCTTCGCCGCTAGGCGGGCGCTTTGCGCTTTTCTTTTTGCTCTAAAAGTTTAATACATTAAAGTTATCATTGATTTATCGTAGTAAATAGTTTAAATGATTTTATAAATGGAAATTTTTTTTAATTCATTTACACGAACTTTAGTTCGTATTTTTGGTGATTTTTCGTTCCATTATGGTACAATATGTTTACGAATATGTGGAAATGGAGGCTTTCGTGTGAAGGATCGGTTTGAATTAGTATCCAAATATAAGCCGCAAGGAGATCAGCCAAAAGCAATTGAACAGCTTGTTCAAGGAATTAAAGATGGAAAAAAACATCAAATCTTGCTAGGTGCAACAGGAACTGGTAAAACATTTTCCATTTCGAATGTGATTAAGGTAGTCAATAAACCGACTCTCGTTATTGCTCATAATAAAACTCTTGCCGGACAGCTGTATAGTGAGTTTAAAGAATTTTTTCCTAATAATGCAGTGGAATATTTCGTCAGCTATTATGATTACTACCAGCCAGAGGCTTATGTACCACAAACAGATACGTATATTGAAAAAGATGCCAGCATCAATGATGAAATTGATAAATTAAGACACTCTGCAACGTCTGCATTATTTGAGAGAAAAGATGTCATTATTATTGCGAGTGTGTCTTGTATTTATGGATTAGGTTCACCTGAAGAATATCGAGATCTTGTTGTATCACTTCGTGTCGGGATGGAAATAGAGCGAAATGAATTGCTTCGAAAGCTTGTCGATGTTCAGTATGAACGTAACGATATTGATTTTCAACGCGGAACTTTCCGCGTTCGTGGTGATGTCGTAGAAATTTTCCCAGCTTCAAGGGATGAACATTGTATCCGTGTTGAGTTTTTTGGCGATGAAATTGATCGAATTCGTGAGGTTGATGCTTTAACAGGTGAAATTATTGGCGATCGTGAGCATGTAGCCATTTTCCCAGCTTCTCACTTCGTCACTCGTGAAGAGAAAATGAGAATAGCGATTCAAAATATTGAAAAGGAGCTAAAAGAGCGTTTAGCAGAGCTCCGTGAGCAAGGAAAGCTACTTGAAGCCCAACGTTTAGAGCAACGAACACGTTATGATCTTGAAATGATGAGGGAAATGGGATTTTGTTCGGGAATTGAAAACTACTCTCGTCATTTAACGTTGCGTCCACCTGGTTCCACACCATATACACTACTAGACTATTTTGGAGATGATTTTTTAATAGTCATTGATGAATCACATGTAACGGTTCCGCAAATCCGCGGTATGTATAACGGTGACCAAGCGCGTAAGCAAGTGCTTGTCGATCACGGCTTCCGCTTACCATCAGCTATGGACAACCGGCCACTAAAGTTTGATGAATTTGAAAAGCATATGAAAAATGTCATCTACGTTTCGGCAACACCAGGTCCATATGAGCTTGAACAAACTAAAGAAGTAGTTGAACAAATTATTCGTCCAACCGGTCTTTTAGATCCAACAATTGATGTTCGTCCAATTGAAGGTCAAATTGATGATTTAATTGGTGAAATCAGAAAACGAGTAGAACGAAATGAACGCGTTCTTGTTACGACATTGACGAAAAAAATGGCCGAGGATTTAACCGATTATTTAAAAGAAATTGGCATTAAAGTAACGTATCTTCATTCCGAAATTAAAACATTAGAACGAATTGAAATTATTCGTGACTTGCGTTTAGGGAAGCACGAAGTCTTAGTCGGCATTAACTTATTAAGAGAAGGGCTTGATATACCTGAAGTATCACTCGTTGCCATTTTAGATGCAGATAAAGAAGGTTTTTTACGATCAGAACGTTCCTTAATTCAGACAATTGGTCGTGCGGCAAGAAATGCAAATGGTCATGTCATCATGTATGCAGATAAAGTTACAAAATCGATGGAAATCGCAATTAATGAAACGAAACGTCGTCGCAGTATTCAAGAACAATACAATAAAGAACACGGAATAGTTCCAAAAACGATTCAAAAAGAAATTCGTGATGTTATTCGTGCAACATATGCAGCAGAGGACCAACCAGTATACGAAGCAGAGAAAGCACCAAAACTAGACAAATTATCAAAGAAAGAAAAAGAAAAAGTAATCGAACAAATGGAAAAGGAAATGAAGGAAGCTGCAAAGGCATTGGATTTCGAGCGTGCTGCTGAACTTCGTGATCTTATCTTCGAGCTTAAGGCGGAAGGATGATTTAATAATGGCAATGGATAAAATTATTGTAAAAGGAGCACGAGCACACAATTTAAAAAATATTGATGTAACCATTCCGAGAGATAAACTCGTTGTATTAACAGGTTTATCTGGTTCAGGTAAATCATCTTTAGCATTTGACACTATTTATGCGGAAGGGCAACGACGCTATGTAGAGTCGTTGTCCGCTTATGCACGTCAATTTTTAGGGCAAATGGATAAACCGGACGTTGATGCGATTGAAGGGCTTTCTCCAGCTATATCGATTGACCAGAAAACGACAAGCCGCAATCCTCGTTCCACAGTCGGTACGGTAACGGAAATATATGACTATTTACGTTTATTGTATGCACGTGTTGGTCGACCGGTATGTCCAACGCATGGGATTGAGATTACATCCCAAACGATTGAGCAGATGGTGGACCGGATTTTAGAATACCCAGAGCGTACGAAGCTACAAATTTTAGCTCCTGTTGTATCAGGAAGAAAAGGAACACATGTGAAAGTATTTGAAGATATTAAAAAGCAAGGATATGTTCGTGTTCGTGTTGATGGAGAAATGATGGAGCTTTCGGAAGATATTTCTCTAGAAAAAAATAAGAAGCACTCTATTGAGGTGGTCGTTGACCGAATTATCGTGAAAGAAGGAATTCAATCAAGGCTTGCCGATTCACTTGAAACAGCATTAAAACTAGGTGAAGGACGAGTCATTATTGATGTTATTGGGGAAGAGGAGCTTCTCTTTAGTGAGCATCATGCTTGTCCAATTTGTGGCTTTTCGATTGGTGAATTAGAACCACGTATGTTTTCATTTAACAGCCCATACGGTGCATGTCCAGATTGTGATGGTTTAGGGACGAAGCTTGAGGTTGACTTAGATCTTGTTATACCAAATAAAGAGCTTTCATTACGAGAACATGCACTTGCTCCGTGGGAACCATCAAGCTCACAATACTACCCGCAGCTTTTAGAATCGGTATGTAATCATTATGGTATTGATATGGATATACCTGTTAAGGACATTCCTAAACATCTATTAGAAAAAGTGTTGTTTGGAAGTGATGGGGAAAAAATTTATTTCCGATATGAAAATGACTTCGGTCAAGTACGAGAAAATTATATTGAGTTTGAAGGGGTAGTTCACAATGTAGAACGTCGATATAAAGAAACTACCTCCGATTATATACGTGAGCAAATGGAACGTTATATGGCACAACAAGATTGCCCAACCTGTAAAGGACATCGTTTGAAAAAGGAAAGTTTAGCGGTACTTATTAATGGAAGGCATATTGGGGAGGTAACATCCCTTTCCATTCATGAGGCTTATGACTTTTTTGATAGTCTAGCATTAACGGAAAAAGAAATGAAAATTGCTCATTTAATTTTACGTGAAATTAAAGAAAGATTAAGCTTTTTAGTAAATGTTGGACTTGACTATTTACATTTACGACGTTCAGCTGGTACATTATCCGGTGGTGAAGCACAGCGAATTCGTTTAGCCACCCAAATTGGTTCCCGCCTAACAGGTGTTTTATATATTTTAGACGAACCGTCCATTGGGCTTCATCAGCGTGACAATGACCGTTTAATACGTACGATGCAAAACATGCGAGATATTGGCAATACCTTAATTGTTGTCGAGCACGATGAAGATACGATGCTTGCTGCTGATTATTTAATTGATATTGGCCCTGGTGCGGGAATTCATGGTGGACAGGTCGTATCAGCAGGAACACCTGAAGAGGTGATGAATGACCCGAACTCCTTGACCGGACAATATTTATCAGGAGAAAAATTTATTCCGTTACCAATTGAAAGACGTAAGCCGGATGGTCGTTATATTGAAATTAAAGGTGCTCGCGAAAATAACTTGAAAAATATCCAAGTAAAGTTTCCACTAGGAACATTTATTGCTGTAACAGGTGTTTCGGGTTCTGGCAAAAGTACACTTGTTAATGAAATTTTGCATAAATCACTCGCTCAAAAGCTCCATAATGCGAAAAGTAAACCAGGTGAGCATAAAGAAATAAAGGGAATAGAGCAGTTAGATAAAGTCATTGATATTGACCAGTCACCAATTGGTAGAACACCGAGATCCAATCCAGCGACGTATACCGGTGTATTTGACGATATTCGTGATGTATTTGCCCAAACAAATGAAGCAAAGGTTCGCGGGTATAAAAAAGGTCGCTTTAGCTTCAATGTAAAAGGTGGTCGCTGTGAAGCATGTCGGGGAGACGGAATTATTAAAATTGAAATGCACTTTTTACCGGATGTGTACGTACCTTGTGAGGTTTGTCATGGAAAGAGATATAATCGAGAAACATTGGAAGTGACGTATAAAGGAAAGAACATTGCAGATGTTTTAGAAATGACCGTAGAGGATGCACTTGAATTCTTTGAAAACATTCCAAAAATTAAGCGAAAGCTTCAAACAATCTATGATGTTGGGCTCGGATATATTAAGCTTGGACAGCCTGCCACTACGTTATCTGGTGGTGAAGCACAGCGTGTAAAGCTTGCATCTGAATTGCATCGTCGTTCAACAGGCCGTTCCTTATATATTTTAGATGAGCCAACAACAGGATTACATGTTGATGATATTTCTCGATTATTAAAGGTGCTTCAGCGTTTAGTTGAAAATGGTGACACCGTATTAGTAATTGAGCACAATCTAGATGTTATTAAAGCGGCCGACTACATTGTGGACCTCGGGCCAGAAGGCGGGGCTGGTGGTGGTACAATTGTCGCTACCGGTACACCGGAGGAAGTAGCGGAGGTCGAGCATTCTTATACAGGACAATATTTAAAACCAATCCTAGAACGAGATCGAAAACGGATGAAGCAACTGATTCAAGAAACGGAAGCGGTAGCAAAACATTGAATAGAAGCTGGCAACTGAAGCCAGCTTATTTTTTTGGCTTTTTTAGAAAGTGTTTAAGGTCATTAAAGTGTATTTTTGTAGATGTAGGTGTCTAGCTCCATGCACCCGGCTTCGGTCGCTTCGAACCTGCCTGTGGAGGCGGCGGAAGCCTCCTCGCAGGTCCTCCATCGCCCTTCGATGATAGGAGGGCGCTTTGCGCTTTTTTTATAAAGGCTTTCAAGTTTGAAACTTTTATAACGTATTTATCGTATAAAAAAGTATAAGGAGATGGTGAAACATGGATATGAACAAAATATTATCTTCCCTCTGTTACTTTAGTGTATTTTTTGCTCCATTTTTATTTCCAATTATCGTTTATTTTGTTTCAGATATGAGTGATGTAAAACTTCATGCGAAAAAGTCTTTTCTTTCACATCTTGTTCCTGTCATTTCCATGATCATTGTTGTGGTGTTAACTATTCTACTAGATGTGATTGGAATTAGAATTACACTCATTATTTTATCTGTTATTGTGAATTTCATTGTCGTCATATGGAATGTTGTTCAAGGAGTTAAGATATTAGTTCGAGAATAGTATTAACTATAAGGTACTGTTAAGCCCTGCTGTTAAAAATTATTGATTACGCTGGGAGGCGGACGCTTTCCGCGGGCGATCCGCGAGCCTCCTCGTGCTAGCGCACTGCGGGGTCTCGCCTGGCTCGCTATTCCCGCAGGAGTCGCCGCCTTACGCTTCTTATGAACAACTATGTGAAAACCACCAATGAAATATAACATCACTTAAGGAAGAAAGAAAAAGGGGAATGTAAATGAATGAGGAACGTAAACGAATTTTAAAGATGGTTGAGGAAGGAAAACTGTCAGCTGAGGAAGCTTTATTATTAATCAATAAGCTAGAAGAAGAGTATGAAAAGAAAAAAGCTAATAAGCTAAATGAATTATCGGTTGAAGTTTTATCTAATGAAGAACAGAACAATAAAAAAGAAAGAAAAGTGACAAGGGTATCAGGTATCGCGCATAAATTAAAGGATTTAGTCGAAACAGCCGTACAAAAAGTAAAGGACTTAGATTTTGATTTTCATTTTGGTCAATCGGTTTCTTTTTCCCATATTTTTCAGCTTCAACATGCAGATGTCAACGAAATTTATGTTCATATTGTAAATGGAAGCGTCAATATAGAACCATGGGAAGATTCGGATATTCGTGTGGAATGTGATATTAAAGCATTTAACAGTGAGGATATAGAAAGTGCTCGAACATTATTTTTAGAAAATACCCAGTGCCAAATCGAAGGGAATCGCTTTGTATTTTTTACAGATAAAAAAACATTAAAGGTGAGTATTACCTTATATATACCAAATAAAATTTACAGCCAATACAAAATAAAACTGTTTAATGGTCCGATAAGAGGGGAACAGCTAAAAGTAGAAAACTTAAAAGCAAAAACAGCAAATGGTGTCATTTCCTTTAAAAATATTGAAGGAAAGCAGGCCGAAATTGAAACAGCGAATGGTCAAATTAAATTCAATCAGTTTACGTATGAAAATGTTGAATTAGAAACTATTAATGGAATGATTGACGTTCATGGAAAAGCTGAAAAGCTAGATGTACAAAGCTTTAATGGTAATTTAATCGTTCATATAAACGAACCATCGATTCATACCGTTTACGCAAAAACAACAACAGGGAATATTGACTTAACTCTACCTGAACAAATGATGATAAATGGAGATTTAAAAACACATTTAGGATCGTTTAGCTACAATGAAGAGAAAGTCAACATTTTAAATGAAAGAAATGATGTATTACAAAAAGAACTTTCATTTCAAACAAATGACAAGGGTGATGAAAAGCTAATGTTATTTGCTGAATCGAAAACGGGTTCCATTGCTCTTAAAATATAAGGTGGTGAAAACTTGAAAAGACTATATCGATCTAGAAACGATCGGAAAATTGCTGGAGTACTTGGTGGAGTTTCTGAATATTTTCAAATGGATCCAACTGTTGTTCGAATCGTTTATGCTATTCTATTCATTCTTACATCCTTTTTTCCATTTGGCCTCATTTATTTAGCAGCCATATTTATTATTCCAAATGAAGAGGATGTAAATAAAGATGCTTACTAGATGGTTCGTTTCTGTTCTAGTCAATGCCCTTATCCTTATTGTGGTAGCGGGGTATTTTGATTCCTTTTATTTAAGTGGAATCGGTGCTGCAGTCGTTGCGAGCTTTATTCTTTCCATATTAAATGTGTTCATTAAACCATTTTTAATTTTACTTACATTACCCGTTACGGTTATAACATTTGGGCTTTTTCTTTTTGTCATTAATGCGATTACGTTAATGATTACTCAAGGATTGATGGGTGATGATTTTTATATAGAAGGGTTTGGAACAGCGATTCTTGCCTCTATCTTTATTTCGATTCTAAATATCATGATATATAAAGCAATTATTGAACCGTTAAAAAGTAGAAAGTAACGAGACTGCCCACAAACGTGCGCTTGAATCACACTTCATGACTTAATTAAGGTGACTTCCACCATCCCATTGGGAACGTGGCCTTTAGATATGAGTTTCCATTTATCATTTAGACTTTGTCTACTGTACGCCCTTTCTGTAAATGTTTGTTTAGTCATTTACATTCATTGATTTTCATTTCGGTGGCGGACGCTTTCCGCGGGCACGGTCTGTCTAGCTTCGGCTCCTAGCGTCTATCGAACGATTCTCTCCCTCTCCCCTACGATAAGTCGACATCCGCTCGTTCCTCGCAGTATCTCCTTTATCTCAGTGCGGGAGAGTCTCCCGTTCGTACGACGCTGGGCAGTCGCCTTCGCTTTTCTATCAGCCTCCTCGACTCACAAGCTCGTCTGTGGGGTCTTCGGCTCGTGCTGTTCCCTAAAGGATAGCCGCCACCTTCACTTCAATCTACCGACCTTACCTCGCTTCATTTCTTACTTATTACAGGTCCTGTGGTTATTTCAAAAAATAGAACACAAAAAAATCCCCTTTTATAGTAAAATTAACCTAATTCATAACTGAAAAATTATGAAAGGTGCTGTACTTTTTGGACAGTACCTTTTTTTCATATTGTAAATAAGAAGGGGGAAAGATAAAATTAGGTGATTTTAAATGAAAACAGAAGCGTACAAATTTATTATCGTTACGATTATTTTTATATTATTAACTGGTGCACAGCATGTCATATCTAACAAGCAAATAGGTATGGCTGTAACTGCTTTTCATCATTCAGAAAAATCACATCCTGTTACGATTGCTTGGTTATCGGATACCCAATATTATTCTGAAAAGTATCCCCATATTTTTCAGGAGCAAATAAGATGGATTTTACATTACCGAAAAATGTGGAACATTCAATATGTTGTTCATACAGGGGATATCGTCAATAAAGCAGAAGATGATATGCAATGGATTCAAGCGAGCCGTATATTACGGTCGTTTGATGAGTCACATATGCCGTATGGAGTTTTGGCAGGTAATCATGACTTGCGAAAGAAAAATCGCTATCAAAGCTATTCATTATTTTTTGGAGAAAATCGTTTTAAAGACAAACACTATTATGGTAGTTCTTATAAAAATAATCGTGGACACTTTGATTTATTAAAGCTAGGAGATAAGCCGTTTCTTTTTCTCTATATGAGCTGGGATATTGGGAAGGAAGAAATAAAATGGATGAATCAGGTTTTAAAAAAATTTCCGAATCACATTGCTATATTAGCTTTTCATAAATATTTACATAAAAATGGGAAAAGAACATTTGTTGGCCAACGGCTTTTTCATGATGTGGTAAAAATGAATCCAAATGTCAAAATTGTTTTAAGTGGTCATTATGACGACAGTGAGTATCGAATATCAAGAGTTGACGATAATCAAGACGGTAAACCTGATCGAAAGGTTTATGAAATTTTAGCGGATTATCAGGGCGCACCTGAAGGAGGACAAGGATTTTTTCGACTATTCCACTACTACCCGGAAAGGGACAAAATGTATGTCCGAACCTATTCACCGTACACTGAACAATTTTACTACTACTCACCTTCCAAGTACCCAGGAAAAGATGAATTTTGGATTGATTTGGCGGGGCCTGGCCCCACCTTTAATTCTTCAATAACAAATATAAAAAATAAGGCGCTCCAATAAATGCTACAACAATTCCAGCTGGGATTCCTTCTGGGTCAGCGATGTTTCGTCCGATAGTATCTGCCACGAGTAACAACCATCCACCGATTAGGATGGCAATAGGGATAAAAAGTTGACTTCTTGGACCAATTAATGCTTTAGCAATATGTGGCGCCATTAGTCCAATAAAGGCAATACCTCCAGTAACAGATACGGCAGAAGCAGCAAGTGCAACCGCTGTAATGAGCATTATCACACGTTCTTTTTCAATATTTAAGCCAACTCCGATGGCGACTTCTTCACTTAAATGTAGAATATTTAATCGAATGGCTTTGTATAAAGTAAATGGAATTAGAATTAAAAGCCAAGGAAGAATGGCTAAGATAAAAGGCCAATCCGTTCCCCAAATGTTACCGGATAACCATTTGGCAATAAAATCTACCTTCTCTCTTTCAGCAGATGAAATAAGGACAATCATTATTCCTGATAAAGCCATTGAACAACCGACACCTACAAGTACTAACTTAATAGGCGTAATCCCCTCGACTCTGTTATAAGAGAGGATATAGATAAGCAAAGCTGTCAATAATGCTCCGATAAAAGCAACAATTGGAAGTAAATAAATAAATGTTCCCGAATCGATCGGAAAAAATAAAAAGAAGATAGATATCGCTACACCTGCACCAGCGTTAATACCTAAAATACCTGGTTCAGCTAAGTCATTACGAGTAATTCCTTGAAAAATAGCCCCAGACAATGCTAATGCCATTCCTGCTAAAAGGGTAATGATAATTCTTGGAATTCGAACGGAAAATAGTACAAACTCTTCTTTAAAAGTACCTTGACCAAATAGTGTTGGAAATATTCGATTATAGGAAAGTGATGAGTAACCTAAGCCCATTCCAATAAATACAGTTATCAAAATAAGAAAAACTAACATCGTTAATATTAAACGATGTTTTTTTAGGAGTACAGTTGAGGTCATGAGAGCGTTTTCCCTCCTTTATGTACAATAAACAGAAAGAACGGCAAGCCTAACATCGCCACAATAGCAGCAACTGGAGTTTCGTATGGAGCATTAATGATTCGCCCAAGTGTATCAGCAAGCAACATAAAAGCAGCTCCCATTATTGTTGCCATTGGTAAAATGAAACGGTAATCTGTTCCTACAATAGCACGAACAAAATGAGGAATCATTAACCCGATAAAGGCCATATTTCCAACAAGGGCAACTGCAGCACCGGCTAACAGTATATTTACGATAAATAAAACCATTTTGATTTGGTTTGTTTTTTGTCCTAATCCAACAGCCACTTCTTCGCTTAAACTTAAAATGGTCAATTGTTTGGAAAAAATAAAAGAGATAATGATACCCATTAAAATAAAAGGAACGATAACTTGTAGCTGCCCCCAAGTTGTGCCAATTAATCCTCCAGCCGTCCACATCGATACATCTTTGGAAATTTTAAAGAAAATCGCAATACCTTCTGCAATTGCAAATAAAAATGCAGAAATCGCAGATCCTGCAAGTACAATTCGAAAAGGAGAGAAACCACCCTTTTTTAATGTGCTAATACCAAATACAAGGATTGATCCAATTGCCGCTCCAATAAAGCAAGCAATCATCATCCCAAAGTAATTGGTAGATGGGCTAAAAGCGATGGTAATTGCTAAAGCTGCATTTGCTCCAGCAGTTATTCCTAATAAACCGGGGTCAGCTAATGGATTTCTCGTTATTCCTTGCATAATGGCTCCTGAAGTAGCAAGAGCGGCTCCAACAAAAATGGCTCCAATTTCACGTGGAAGGCGAAGCTCACGAATGATTAATATATTTTCGTTTGTTGCACTAGAGGTAAGGGCAAGCCAAACATCATGGATAGCGGTGTCTTTCGCACCAAGTACCATGGCTGCAAAAAACATTCCAATAAAAATAAATATAGCAACGATAAACTTATATATATATTTGATGTTCGGTTGCTTTAAATAGGTCATGTCGTTCCCTCATTTCTAAACAATATACAAAATACGAGACTGTCTATAAAGCTTCTGAAATATTGAATAAAGGCAGAAGCTTTAAATTCGACAGTCTCGTTCTTTTATTATTCTTTACCTAAAAAGTGTTCAATGAAGAAATCAAGCTGATAATCAAGAGTAATTGGGTCATTGAAATAGAACTCTTTTGCATTAGCTTCAAATACTCGATTATTTTTTACTGCCGGAATGTTTTTGTATGTTTCTGTTTCTTGGAATGAGTTATCTGCATCCGGATTTTTACTGAAAATAATATAATCACCAGCAAACTCAGGTAGAACTTCTAAGGATAAAGCATAGTATCCTGGTTCTAAAGCCATTTCTTTTACTTTCTCAGGCATTTTTAGCTTCATTTCTTGATATAAAATTTCAGTTCCACGTGCCCAGTTATCACCAAAGACATAGAGTTGTTTGTCGAAGCTCTCAATAACTGAAACGGTTGCATCTTCTCCGATTTTCGCTTTAATCTTTTCTCCCGCTTCTTTAGCTCTTTGTTTAAAATTATCAATCCAAGCTTGAGCTTCCTCTTCTTTATTTAATAGTTTTCCAATTTCTAAGAATTGAGTTAAATAATCAACTTTTCCGTAAGTGTATGTAACAGTTGGGGCAATTTCACTTAATTTGTCAACATTTTTAATGTTTGATAAACCGATAATTAAATCAGGATTTAATTCAATAATTTTTTCAATGTTTTCATCTGAAACTTCTTCAACATCCTTTAGCATGTCTTGATAGCGTGGATTCATTTTAGACCAAGAATCGACACCAACAATATTTACATCAAGAGCCATAACATGACCAGCAAAGCCTGATAATACAACAACGCGCTGAGGATCAGCAGGCACTTCAATAGGTCCATTTTCTGACTCATAAATAATAGTTTCCGGCTTTTCCTCTTTTTCCGCTGAATTATTTTCTTTTGCTGCTTCTTCATTACTACAAGCACTTATAATAAGTGTTAATAAGAGCAAAAACGATATAAAAAGCTTTTTCATTTTTTTCTCTCCCTTTTACCTAAGATAATTGATAACGATTATCATTATCGTAAATATTTGTTGTTTTGTCAATAGGGAAAGTGGGGCCAGGCCCCGACTCGGGGCCTGGCCCCACCCTTCCTTCACCCTTCTACTTTTCTACAATCCAAGTTTTGTACCCTTGTTTTTGTAGCTTTTCTGCGAGTTTTTCTGCGCTTTCTTTTATGTAAAAGGCACCAACTTGTACTTTATAAAGAGGTTTTTTTACTGGAGGGTAACTAATGGTAGTTAATTGATAATATTCGATAATGGCTTGTGCTATTGCTTGGGCACATTTCATTTGATATTCTTCTGTTTTTAGTAGCTTCGCCTCTTCTTGATTGGTCATAAAGCCGCATTCACATAATACAGCTGTCATCTTCGTCTCACGCAATACGTGAAAGTCTGCTGTTTTTACACCTCGATCCTTACGACCTGTAAATGTGACTAGCTTTCGTTGAATAAGCTTCGCAAGTTCCTCTGCTTCTTTTGGCCGAGAAGGGTGTATGTATGTTTCGATCCCATTTGCATCATTCCAGCTCTTTCCGTCACCGTATGCATTCGCATGGATGGACACATAAAGGTCCACATTTAGCTTGTTTGCAATATATGTTCTTCGTTTTAAAGGAACATCTCGGTCATCTGTATGAGGGAAAAAGACTTTCACCTCTTGAAACTTCATTAATATCTGCTTGGCAAAATAAGCGACCGCACGATTAAATTCATACTCCTTCATTCCATCAACTGTTTGCTTACCCTTTGTTTGATATCCATGTCCTGCATCTAACATAATCTTCATTACTACTACACTCCTTTCCTTTTTCACTTATTTTTTAAAAAGAAAGGAGCATTTTAGTAGCATGAAACATTCAAAATGTTTTAAAATTCCATTTTGAAAAACATCACTCGTCTTCAAAAGGAAATCTTTGACTAGCTTGAAATTCTACGTATAGCAATTGACCTTCTCCTTTACCAGTATTTAAATCAAACAGATTTTGTTTTGGCTAAGATGGAAAAGTGCTACAATAGATAAGGGAAAAAAGGTTCAACGGTTATTTAAGAAGCTCTCACGAAGGAGGAAAGTTCTTTGCTAAAGGTTCGTACAAAAGATATTATCGAAAAATTTCAACTAGAATTAATTAGTGGTGAAGAAGGGATTAGTCGTCCGATTACAACGAGCGATTTATCAAGACCTGGACTTGAAATGGCTGGATACTTCACCCACTATCCAAAAGAGCGAGTGCAAATTTTAGGGGTGACAGAGCTTTCTTTTTTTGAGCGTCTGTCAAAAGAAGAAAAAATACATCGTATGGAAGCACTTTGTACAGAAATTACTCCTGCCATCATTATTTCACGTGATATGGAAGTACCTGAAGAATTAATTGAAGCATCGAAAAAAAGTGATGTACCTGTTTTAAGATCACCTTTAAAAACAACTCGTTTAGCTAGCCGATTAACAAACTTTTTGGAAAGTAAACTAGCACCTACAACAGCTGTACACGGTGTATTAATCGATATATATGGGGTTGGTGTTTTAATTACAGGGAAAAGCGGTGTTGGTAAGAGTGAAACAGCTTTAGAGCTAGTAAAACGTGGGCATCGACTTGTAGCTGATGATTGTGTTGAAATTCGCCAAGAGGATCGTGATACCCTCATTGGAAATGCACCAGAATTGATTCGTCATCTATTAGAAATTCGTGGCTTAGGAATTATTGATGTAATGACATTATTTGGTGCAGGAGCGGTTCGAAATTATAAACGAATATCTCTTGTTATCCACTTAGAATTATGGGATCCAAAGAAACAATATGATCGCTTAGGTCTTGAAGAAGAAAAAATGAAAATTTTAGACTCTGAATTAACGAAATTAACAATCCCTGTTCGCCCTGGACGAAATTTAGCTGTTATTATTGAAGTGGCAGCAATGAATTATCGTCTAAAACAAATGGGCTTTAATGCAGCTGAACAATTTACAAGCAAGTTAGCGAATGTTATTGAAGATCACCATGATGACTAATCAAAAGTATTTTTTGATGAAAAAGAATAGGAGTTGAAAAAATGGAAGCACAAATTCAACCAATTGACCGTGTAGCCATTGATCTAGGGCCTATCCAAATTTATTGGTATGGAATTATTATTGGACTTGGGGCACTTTTAGGGCTTTGGCTTGCAGTAAGAGAAAGTGAAAGACGAGGACTTCATAAAGATGTTTTCGTCGATTTAGTGCTCTATGCGCTTCCGATTGCCATTGTATGTGCACGAGCTTACTATGTTATTTTCCAATGGGAATATTATTCACAAAACCTATCAGAAATCCCAAAAATATGGCAAGGTGGATTGGCGATTCATGGTGGATTAATTGGAGCTGTTCTTACGGCTATCGTCTATTCTAAAGTAAAAAATATATCATTCTGGAAGCTAGCTGATATTGCAGCACCAAGTATTATTCTTGGTCAAGCGATTGGACGATGGGGAAATTTCATCAACCAGGAAGCACACGGTGGCCCTGTGACACGTGAATTTCTAGAAACTCTTCCACTACCAGAATTTATTATTAATCAAATGTATATTAATGGACAATATTATCATCCAACATTTTTATATGAATCCATTTGGAATTTGATCGGTTTTATATTGCTTCTTTTACTACGTAGAGCCAACTTAAGACGCGGAGAACTCTTTTTATCCTATCTCATTTGGTATTCAATCGGCCGCTTTTTTATTGAAGGGATGCGAACAGATAGTTTAATGTTGACAGAAACGTTAAGAATGGCACAAGTTATTTCGATTGCTATCATTGTCGGTGCTATTTTGATGATCATTGCTAGACGTATGACGAACAAAGAACGTGAACGTTATTTAAATGAGTAAGGGGGGAGAGTGTCATGAAAGCTTCAAATAGCTTTCGAAATGGATTAAAAGTTGGATTGGAAACGACATGGACATTAGGAAAAGTCATCTTCCCCATTACCTTAATCGTTTCCATTTTGCAGCATACACCAGTATTAGATTGGATTATCCATTTCATTACGCCATTAATGGGTATTTTCGGGCTAAGAGGAGATGCTGCAATCCCTCTTGTTTTAGGAAATTTTCTTAATTTGTATGCGGGGATTGGAGCTATTTTAACACTAGAATTAACGGTTAAAGAGGTATTTATCCTAGCCGTGATGCTATCTTTTTCTCATAATCTTTTAGTTGAATCTACAGTAACAAGTAAAGTTGGCATTAAAATGTGGATTATTTTACTTGTCCGCCTTGGTCTTGCCTTCTTTTCTGCGATTGTAATCAATCTAGTCTGGCAAGGTGGGGGAGAAATAGCTCAATATGGCTTCATTTCTCAATCCAATGAAGAATTAACAGGTTGGATTCCAATTTTAGTAGATGGTTTACAAAAAGCTAGTATTGGTGTGTTTCAATTAGCGGTGATTGTCATTCCTTTAATGGTAGTGATTCAATTTATGAAAGATTTAGGATGGTTAAATACCTTTTCAAAATGGATGGCACCCATTACTCGTTTGCTTGGTATGAAAGAAAATACTTCGATGACACTAGCAGCTGGATTGACATTTGGGCTTGCCTATGGTGCTGGAGTTATGATTCAAGCGGTTAAAGAAGATCAAGTAAGCGAGCGTGATTTAACGTTAGCCTTTATTTTTCTCGTAGCATGTCACGCAGTTGTGGAGGATACATTAATTTTTGTTCCATTAGGGATCCCTGTATTACCTCTATTGCTGATTCGACTTGTGACAGCAGTTGTTTTAACAATAATTGTAGCTTTTATTTGGAAAGAGAATACGCATTCAGCTAGGAAGGGAGCAGCTTATGAACATTAATACGATTTTGTTTGATTTAGATGGAACACTTATTAATACAAATGATTTAATTATTGAGTCATTTCTGCATACATTAAATCATTATTATCCAGACCGTTATAAACGAGAGGATGTTTTACCATTTATCGGTCCACCCCTTATTGATACGTTCAAATCCATTGATGAGGGTCGTGTTGAAGAAATGATTGCTAGGTATCGAAAATTTAACCATGAACAGCACGATCTCCTTGTAACGGAATATGAAACGGTTCATGATACAGTAAAAGCATTGCATGAAAAAGGATTTAAACTCGGTATAGTTACAACTAAAATTCGTCAAACGGTTCATATGGGCTTAAAGCTTACGAATCTAGATTCCTTTTTTGATGTCATCGTTACATTAGATGATGTAGAACATGCAAAGCCACATCCAGAGCCAATCTTCAAAGCGTTATCTCAGCTTAACTCTAAGCCAGAAGAAGCGATTATGGTGGGGGATAATCACCATGATATTGAAGCTGGGAAAAATGCAGGAACAAAGACAGCTGGTGTTAGCTGGAGCTTAAAAGGGGTAGAATATATTCAATCCTATCAACCAGACTATGTATTAAATAAAATGAATGACTTACTTTCAATTGTTGGAGTGGAATAAGGTTGAGAAGAACGGAAAGGTTCAAAGTAAAGGGTCCGAATTCTTTATGGCAAGTTTATAAAACTGTTTCCTTTTGGAAGGTGTTTTGGAATGTCATTATCATTTTTATTGGCCGATTTATGCCATTTATGTCATTAAAAAATTGGTTTTACCGTACTTTTCTTCGAATGGAAATAGGTCCTTATTCATCATTAGCCTTTATGGTCATGATTGATATTATGTTTCCGGAAAAAATTAAAATTGGCCGAAACTGTATTATAGGATATAACACGACAATTTTAGCTCATGAATATTTAATTGATGAATATCGATTAGGAAATGTTGAAATAGGTAATGAAGTGATGATTGGTGCCAATTCTCTCGTATTACCTGGTGTAAAAATCGGAGATCGAGCTGTTGTAGCTGCTGGAACAGTTGTCCATAAAGATGTCCCAGAAGGCTCTTTTGTCGGAGGAAATCCAATGAAAATTATTTATACAAAAGAAGAAATGGAAAAAAGGCGCTTGAATTTGTAATTATATTTCAAGCGCCTTTTAACTTTTCCGCTAATAATTAAAAGTTAGTGTTAAGGCTGTGATAAAGCTCGTTATTAAAGAATTATTAATTGAAGCTAGTGAGCGAGACTCCTGCGACAAAAGAACCGCGTGCGGAAAATGATCTCTTTTAGCGAAAATCCATCATTTGATTTTAACAAAGCCAAATGTAAAAAATAATACAATTCTATTAAGTTTAAGTAAATCATGTTCAAATTCTTAAAAAGAATACGATTCAATAAATAAGAAATATATTAATGGATACTGAAAGGAAGGATTAAATGGAAAGAGTAAATATAGAAGAAAAATCTAAAGGAACTATATCCAATGTTTCTCAAATGCTTTCCATTCCAAAGGTGAAGCGGGGATTAGGATTAAAGTTAGTCATTACTATTGTGGCAAGCTTACTGATTAGTTCTTCTATATCTGCTTATTTATATTCTTTAATACAGCAATATGTTGATAGAGGAATTGGTGTTTATATTAATACGCTCGTAACACTAATCGTCACAACAACAATTATTTCTCTTATTGTTCGATACATGATTATTTTGCCACTTCATAAAGTTGAAGAAGCGATCAAAAAAGCTTCTGAAGGTGACCTCACTGTTTCAATTCATTATAATGCAAAGGATGAAATAGGCCGGTTATCAAATAGCTTTAACATAATGATTTATAATTTGAAAGATTTGATGGAAAAAACAAATCAAACAGCTTTAAAAGTTACAGATTACTCGAAACAGTTAAATACAATTGCAGAAGAGAATAGTAAAGCGATAGAGCATATTTCTTCATCTATACAAGATGTCAACACTGCAGCAGAAAATCAAGCACAAAGCTCCTCCAATTTAGTCCATTCGGCAAAAGAGATTTCCTCACAGATGGAACAATCTTCTGCATCCATTCAATTTGTTTCAAATAAAGCTATATCGGCGAATGAAAAAGCTGGATCTGGAAATAAAATGGTGACAAATACTATTAATCAAATGAACGAAATTCAAAAATCAACTGAAGAAACATCGAAAGTGATTCAATCTCTTGAAATAAAATCTCAAAAAATTGGTGAGATTGTAGAAATTATTACACAAATTGCTGAACAGACAAATTTATTATCATTGAATGCATCAATTGAGGCAGCAAGAGCAGGAGAGCACGGGAAAGGCTTTGCTGTGGTCGCCAATGAAGTACGAAAATTAGCAGAACAGTCAGCGATTGCCGGGGATGATATCCGAGAAATCATTAAGGATATTCAAATTGAAACAAAAAGAGCAGTAGATTCTATGGAACAAGGAAAGGATAATGTAGAGAACGGAATAAAAATGGTTGGGGAAACTGGAGGTATTTTCAAGGATATTTTACGAGATTTTGAAGAAGTTTCTTATCAAGTTCAGGAAGTATCTACGATTGTCGAACAAGTAAATCAAAGCTCAATCGAAATGGTGAAAATGATTGAAAACGTAGCAGTAACTGCCGAACAGGCATCGGGAAGTATTCAAAACGTTAGTGCATCGGTTGAAGAGCAAAATGCTTCGATGGAAGAAATCTATTCTTCTGTTATCGAATTAAATAAAATGGCTAACGATTTACAAAGTGATATAAATAAATTTAAATTCGAATAGCCATCCTTTCTCAAAACAAGGTTGATTAGGGAATAATTCCTTAGTCAACCTTTTTACTTTTTGAAGTAGCGTTTTTTAACATATCTACTTCTATAACTTTTTTGAGAAGGATTTATAAAACAAACGCATAATAAGAAATAGGTAATGATTTTTATAAATTTGTAACCGATAATTTTTGAATTTTTGGATAATACATAAACTTAACAAATTTTATCTTGAACCAAAACCTTTATTTTGGTAGTATGGTAGCATATTAGCGAACTAAAGTATAGTGTTGGGGGTGCCAACCGGTGTTTATGTTTGAAAAACCACTAGGGATGCGTGATACGCTACCTAGTTTATATTCTTTGAAATCTTCTATTCGAAACAAAATGTTAGATGTTATGAATAAATGGGGATATCAAATGATTGAAACCCCGACATTGGAATTTTATGAAACAGTTGGGGTTCAGTCCGCAATATTAGAGCAGCAGTTATTTAAGTTATTAGATCAACAAGGACATACGCTTGTTTTACGTCCTGATATGACGGCTCCGATTGCTCGTGTAGCAGCTTCTAAATTATTTCAAGGAGACCCCCTTCGTTTAGGTTATGCTGCTAACGTATTTCGAGCACAGCAAAATGAAGGGGGAAGACCTGCTGAGTTTGAGCAAATAGGAGTTGAACTCATTGGGGATGATACAACAAGTGCTGATGTTGAAATCATTGCGCTAATGGTTTCAGCCTTAAGAAAGATTGGTTTAGACGAATTTAAAATTTCCATCGGTCATGTTAGCTTTATCAATGCCCTTTTTGAAGAAATTTTAGGGAATGCTGAACGTGCGGACCAACTCAGACGCTATTTATATGAGAAAAATTTTGTAGGCTACAGAGAGCATGTAAAAAGTCTATCGCTTTCACAAATTGATAAGGAGCGATTACTCAAGGTTCTTCACTTAAGAGGTGGGATTGAAAAAGCAGAAGAAGCGCTTGAAATGGTGCAATGTTCAAAAGGAAAAAAAGCGATTGTTGATTTGCAAAATTTATGGAGTCAACTGAAATCCTATGAAGTTGACCAATATATCAAATTAGAGTTAAGCATTGTCAGCCATATGAGTTACTATACTGGAATTTTATTCGAATTATATGCTAATAACGTTGGCTCGCCAATCGGCAGTGGTGGTCGTTATGATCAGCTTTTATCCCATTTTAATTGCCCAGCACCTGCAACTGGATTTGCCATTCGCTTGGATCACTTAATTGAAGCGCTTAGTGAAGTGGAAGCGTTAAAAGAATTATATGGCATTATCTTTAGTGAAGAGAGAAGACATGAGGCCTTTTTAGAAGCAAACAAGCTTCGAGAAGAAGGAAAAAACGTTGTACTACAAAATATTACGGGAATACAAAATATCGATTCGTTTACGAAGCAATTTATAGAAGTTTTTTATTTTCTCGGTAAACCCGGGAAGGGGAGAGAGTCATGAGTCTATTAACGATAGCGATGCCAAAAGGAAGAATTTTTAATGAAGCAGCAGAAATTTTAAAAAAAGCAGGCTATAAGCTCCCTGAAGAATTAACAGAGACAAGAAAGCTAATATTGGACGTGCCTGAAGAAAACATTCGCTTTATATTAGCAAAACCAATGGATGTGACGACGTATGTGGAGCATGGAGTTGCGGATGTTGGAATTGCTGGAAAAGATGTGATGATGGAAGAAGAACGGGATGTATATGAAGTTCTTGATTTAAAAATTAGTAAGTGTCATTTAGCTGTAGCAGGACTACCTGAGACGAAGATGAATGACATCGCACCTAAAGTTGCGACGAAATATCCAAATGTTGCGTCCAAATATTTCCGTGAGCAAGGAGAACAAGTGGAGGTTATTAAGCTAAATGGCTCTATTGAATTAGCTCCTTTAATCGGTTTAGCTGATCGTATTGTTGATATTGTCTCTACAGGGCGAACATTAAAAGAAAATGGCCTTGTGGAGTATGAAAGGATTGCGGATATTACATCTCGTTTAATTGTAAATCCTGTCAGCTACCGGATGAAGGATGAAATTATTGATTCACTTGTTGAAAGATTGGCCTTAGTTGTGGAAGATGAACAGGAGTGAAAAGGATGGAAATCATTCAAATAAAGGAAGCAAAAGTTTCATTAAAACGAACGGTTGAAAATGGAACAGAAAAGCAGCAAGAGGTGGTCGCAAAAATCCTTAGTCGTGTAAAAGAGTACGGTGATCAAGCTGTTTTAGATTATACAAAAGAATTTGATGGTGCTCTTTTGAAAACATTTCAAGTGACTGAAGAAGAGATTGAAGAAGCTTATCAGCTACTAGATTCTGAGATTGTTTCAGTTATTCAAGAAGCAGCCAACAACATTTATTCATTTCATGAAAAACAAAAACGTACGTCATGGTTTGATTTTCAAGAAAATGGGACGATGCTCGGCCAAAAAATGACACCACTTGATGCAGTTGGTGTTTATGTTCCAGGGGGGACTGCTGCTTATCCATCCTCTGTTTTAATGAATGTTATGCCTGCAAAAGTAGCTGGGGTGGAAAGAATTGTACTGACTTCACCACCAGACAAAAACGGAAAACTATCACCAGGTGTTTTAGTAGCTGCACATGAGGCTGGAGTAAAAGAAATTTATAAAGTCGGTGGTGCACAGGCGATTGCCGCTCTTGCTTATGGGACAGAAACGGTAACACCTGTTGATAAAATTGTCGGGCCAGGAAATATCTATGTTGCACTAGCCAAACGTGCGGTATTCGGCATTGTGGATATCGATATGATTGCAGGGCCAAGTGAAATTGTCATTTTAGCAGATGAGACGGCTTATGCAGATGAAGTAGCTGCTGATTTATTATCTCAAGCAGAACACGATGTATTAGCAACAAGTATTTTGGTGACGACATCGATGGAGCTTGCCAAAAAGGTTCAAGAAGAAGTGATAAAACAGTTAGAGGAGTTACCAAGAAAAGAAATTGCCTCTCAATCCATTCAAGATCACGGGAAAATATATGTTGCCAATTCAATGGAGCAAGCTATTCAAGTGGTAAACGAACTAGCACCTGAACATTTAGAAATATTAACGAAACAGCCGGAGAGATGCTTACCACATATTAAACATGCTGGTGCCATCTTTTTAGGAAGATATAGCTCCGAACCGGTAGGGGATTATTTTGCAGGACCTAATCATGTTCTACCGACAAATGGAACGGCTCGTTTTTCAAGTCCATTAAATGTCGATGATTTTATGAAAAAATCAAGCATTATTTTTTACAGTAAAGAAGCATTTGCTGAAAATGCAGAGAAAATCACAAAATTTGCTCGTTATGAAGGATTAGAAGCACACGCTCGTGCTATAGAGTCACGTTTTTCAAAAAAGGAGGAACAATGATGGAGCGAACGGCATCGATTAGTCGAACAACAAATGAGACCGATATTCAACTAACGTTTTCTATTGATGGAGAAGGGAAATCTCAATTAGAAACAGGCGTTCCATTTTTATCCCATATGCTTGACTTATTTACCAAGCATGGACAATTTAATTTGGACGTTTTCGCTAAAGGAGATATCGAAATTGATGATCATCACACAACAGAAGATATAGGGATTTGTTTAGGCCAAGCTCTTAAAGAAGCATTGGGAGATAAAAAGGGAATTAAACGATATGGAAATGCCTTTGTTCCAATGGATGAAGCTTTAGCTCAAGTAGTCGTCGATTTAAGTAATCGTCCACACTTTGAATTAAAAGGAGACTTTCCTTCTGAAAAGGTTGGGACGTTTGATACGGAGCTTGTATATGAATTTTTATGGAAGCTTGCCCTTGAAGCCCGTATGAACTTACATGTGATTGTTCATTACGGTCGAAATACCCATCATATGATTGAAGCGGTGTTTAAGGCGTTAGGTAGAGCACTTGATGAAGCAACAATGATTGATCCTCGCATTAAGGGGATTCCATCAACGAAAGGAATGTTATAACAAATGATTGCCATTGTCGATTACGGAATGGGGAATTTATATAGTGTGAGCAAAGCGTTGGAACGATTAGGAGTTAACTATTTTTTATCGAGTGATACAAGTGAACTAAAGAAAGCTGATGGTTTTATTTTACCTGGGGTTGGCTCTTTTAAAGATGCCATGCACATATTAACGGAATTGGAGCTTGTTGAATTTTTAAAGGAAGAGGCTGAAAACGGAAAGCCGATTCTTGGAATCTGTTTAGGTATGCAATTATTATTTGAAAAAAGTGAAGAAAATGGATTAACAAATGGATTGGGATTATTAAAAGGGGAAATTAAGAAAATTCCATCTCAATCTCTCAAAATTCCGCATATGGGCTGGAATAAACTTGTGTTTCACCATGAACACGAATTATTAAAAGAATTAAACGAGGATTATGTTTATTTTGTCCATTCTTATTATGCGGCTACTGATAAAGATGTCATTTTAGCAAGTGCTGAATATGGAGTTCAAGTACCAGCCGTTGTTGGAAAAGGCCATATACTTGGGACACAATTTCATCCTGAAAAAAGCAGTAAGCTCGGAATGGCCATATTGAAAAATTTCTTATCGATTGTTGAGGGAAGGAGTAAAGAAAATGGGATTTACAATCTATCCAGCCATTGATTTGTTAGGCGGAAAATGTGTTCGTCTTCTTCAAGGAGATTATAATAAAGAAACCGTTTATAGTGACTCACCCTTTGAAATGGCAAAGTTTTTTGTTGAAGAAGGAACTGAATGGATTCATCTAGTCGATTTAGATGGTGCGAAAATAGGAAAGCGTGTCAATGTTGAGCACATATTAAAAATTGCGAAAGAATTACCGGTAAAGGTGCAAGTTGGTGGTGGAATTCGATCGGAAGAGGATGTTAAAGATTATTTAGAAAACGGGGTATCAAGAGTCATTTTAGGTAGTGCTGCAATCTCAAACCGGCCATTTGTAGAAAAAATGCTGTCATTATATGGAGAAAAAATCGCTATTGGGATTGATGCAAAAGATGGCTATGTATCAACAGAAGGATGGCTACAAACATCTGAAGTAAAAGCAGTTGAATTAGGAAAGCAGTTAGCAAAAAGTGGAGCGGAGACCTTTATTTTTACGGATATTGCAACAGATGGAATGCTTTCAGGCCCAAATGTCAAAGCGGTAAAAGAAATGGCTTTAGAGACTGGAAAATCGGTCATTGCTTCAGGTGGAGTGAGTACAATTGATGATTTAAAACAATTAAAGGAATTGGAAGCAATCGGTGTAGCTGGAGCCATTGTCGGGAAGGCATTATATACGAAGAAGATCCGTCTGAAGGAAGCGCTCGTTGAGGTGAGTCAAAAGTGATTACAAAACGTATTATTCCTTGCTTAGATGTAAAGGATGGACGAGTTGTAAAGGGAATTCAATTTGTCCAACTAAAGGATGCAGGTGATCCAGTTGAGCTTGCAAAAGTTTATGATGAAGAAGGGGCAGATGAGCTTGTCTTTTTAGATATTTCGGCTTCTCATGAAGGTCGGAGAACGATGATTGAGGTTGTCGAACAAGTGGCGGCTAATTTGGCAATCCCATTTACGGTTGGGGGAGGAATTAACACACTTGGAGATATGAAAAAAATTCTTCGTGCCGGAGCTGATAAAGTATCAATCAATACATCTGCTGTTTTAAATCCCCACTTAATTACGGAAGGGGCCAACTTCTTTGGTTCACAATGTATCGTTGTCGCGATTGATGCAAAGTATGATGAAGAACTAGGTGAATATGTTGTTTATACACATGGTGGCAGAAAGCGTACCGATTGGGAAGTTGTAAAATGGGCCAAAGAAGCAGTTAAACGAGGTGCAGGTGAAATTTTATTAACGAGTATGGATCAAGACGGTGAAAAAAATGGCTTTGATATTCGATTAACGAAGATGGTAAGTAAAGCCGTTTCTGTTCCAGTTATTGCGTCTGGTGGAGCGGGGAATGCAGAGCATTTTCTTAAAGCTTTTCAGGAAGGGTATGCTGATGCAGCATTAGCGGCTTCTATTTTTCACTATAAAGAGACATCTGTTAAGGAAGTAAAAAAGTATTTAGGGCGACAGGGAGTGAATGTCCGTTGAATATGAAGGATTTGAAGTTTGATGAAAAAGGTCTTATTCCAGCCGTTGTGCAGGATGCAGTCAGTAAAGAAGTTTTAACCGTTGCTTATATGAATGAGGAGTCATTAAACAAAACATTAGAAACGAGAGAAACGTGGTTTTATAGTCGCTCCCGAAAACAGCTTTGGCATAAAGGAGAAACGTCAGGGAACATTCAAATAGTAAAAGAAATTCGTTATGACTGCGATGGAGATGCACTCGTTGTTCTCGTTGAGCCTAAAGGTCCAGCTTGTCATAAAGGTGAATATTCATGCTTTCATCAAGAGCTTTTGGGAAAAAGTAAAAATGTAGCGCATAATCGGTTTGCAATTATGAATATATTAGAAGAAGTCATTGCCAAAAGAGAAATGGAACGTCCAGAAGGCTCATATACGACTTATTTGTTTGATAAAGGTATTGATAAAATCTTGAAAAAGGTAGGAGAAGAGGCAGCGGAGATTATTATTGCGGCGAAAAACGAAAATCATGAAGAATTAAAATGGGAAGTAGCAGATTTTCTATTTCACTTAATGGTATTATTAAGAGAACAGAAGCTTTCATTAGATGATGTTTTACAGGTATTAGAAGAAAGACATAATAAGTAATCAAGAAGAAGGGTTTCCTTTATAATTAAAGTTAAAAAAGGTTCGCCCTTCTTCTTTATTTTGGCTGTATTCATAAACATTGTTGCTTTAAAATGGATTTTGAGCAAAAGGCGACGACTCCTGTGGGAATAGCGATACAAGTGAGACCCCGCAGTGTGTAAACACGAGGAGGAGACAGAATGAACCTCTGCTAAAAGCGGCCACGTCCTGTGGTCAACACGTCTTGTGCAAGTTCTGAAAGCGTCCGCCTGAAGCGAAACTCGGATATTTATTGAAAAGAAAAAACAATCATTTGGAAACAGCCTTTAATTTCAGATATTCTCAATGCTTAATATATGATATACTATCCTACGGCAAACCATGTGAAATGGAGGATTTTAGTGGCAAATCGAATGCATAATCGAGAAGAAAAAGCAAAGGTTATTCCTTTTATTCTAGATAGCCGTTTTTTTTATGAAAGAGGCATGAAAGCCTACCGTGAACGTAATTTAACTTTAGCCATCAAGATGTTTCAGAGGGCTCTTCATTTAGAACCCAAAAATGAAGAAGTGATATGCCAGCTAGCATTCGTTTATACAGAAATAGGAGAATTCCAAAAATCCAATGAATTATTATCATATATTCTTGATGAAATAAACCCAGACATGACAGAATGTTATTATTTTATTGCCAATAACTATGCTCATTTAGGATTGTTCCAAGAAGCTTATAAGTGGGCAATATTATATGCGGAAAAGGAACCATATGGTGAATTTACGGAAGAAAATGAAGACCTTCTTGAGATGTTAGAAGTAGAAGGAGAAGCGAATGTAAATTCCGCTCAAGACGATTTAATTATGAAGCAAGAAAAAGCAAGGTCCTTTTTAGAAAATGGTCAGTTAAATGAAGCAATACACCAACTAAAGAGCATCATAAACGATTATCCTGATTTTTGGTCGGCCTATAATAATTTAGCATTAGCTTATTTTTATTTAGGAGAAGTAGATAAAGCCAAAGAATATTTAGCTTTAGTATTAGAGAAAAACCCAGGTAATTTGCACGCATTATGCAACTTACTTGTTTTTTATTTTTATGAAAGAAAAGATGATGAGGTTGAACATCTAGTTCAAAAGCTTTCATCCATTCACCCACTGTTTTTGGAGCATCGATATAAGCTAGGTGCAACATTAGCGCTCGTTGGGTATTACGATCATGCATTTAAATTATTATATACATTGTATTCACAAGGATTCGATGGAGATGATACGTTTTATTACTGGTTATCGTACTCAGCATACTTTACAGGAAATAAGGAATTAGCTAAAAAGTGCTGGAAGCGTGTCATCCAAATTAGTCCAGATAAAAAGGGAATGGAGCCTTGGGTTGAGGATGCAACTTTACAAGTGGAAATAATGGAAAAGAAGTTGTATGAATTGTACAGAGAAAAGAAATCGAAACAAAAGGAAGGACATCCAAAAGAAATCGATTCCGCTTTTTCTAAGCTTCTCCCAAAATATAACGACAAGGAACAACAAAAAATTATGTCCTTTGCTTTTCAAGTAGCGGATTACCTTCAACTAAATAGTGAAAATGACCGTTTGTTAGCTGAATGGTTTCATTTATTTGTGTTTGCTTTAAAGGCTAATATCAAATTGAAGAATGAAAAGGCTTGGGCAGCAGCCGTGCACTTTTGGTGGATAAAAAGAGAGAATGAAAAAGAAACACAAGCTAATATTGCGAAAAAATATCATATTTCTCGAACGACATTAGCAAAGTATATAAAAATGCTAAAGGAAATTAATGCATTTGTGACGAAAGAGCATGGGTAATAATGAGAATGTAATATAAATGACAATTTTGAGCAAATAAATGGCATGAACATTTTATTTTTTATAGGATAGGGTATAGGGAATACTACCTTATATGTGGAATTAATAAAGGAGTGAATACAATTGTCTGAAGAGAAAGTATATGATGTCATCATTGCCGGTGCTGGACCAGCTGGATTAACTGCCGCAGTATATACATCCCGTGCGAATCTTTCAACATTAATGATTGAACGTGGAGTTCCTGGTGGGCAAATGGCGAATACAGAAGATGTTGAAAACTATCCTGGTTTCGATCATATTTTAGGACCAGATTTATCGAATAAAATGTTTGAACATGCGAAAAAATTTGGAGCAGAATATGCCTATGGTGATGTAAAAGAAATCGTAGATGGGGAAGAATATAAGATTGTAAAAGCAGGAAATAAAGAATATAAAGCTCGTGCTGTGATTATTGCAACGGGAGCAGAATATAAAAAATTAGGTGTACCTGGAGAAAGTGAATTAGGTGGACGTGGAGTATCCTACTGTGCGGTATGTGATGGTGCTTTCTTTAAAGGGAAAGATTTAATTGTTGTCGGTGGAGGAGACTCTGCAGTAGAAGAAGGAGTTTATTTAACTCGCTTTGCTAATAGTGTTACGATTGTTCACCGTCGCGATGAGCTTCGAGCTCAAAAGATTTTACAAAAGCGTGCATTTGAAAATGAAAAAGTATCGTTCATTTGGAATCATACAGTAAAAGAGATCCATGAAGTGGATGGTAAAGTAGGAAAAGTAACACTTGTTCATACTCAAACAGGAGAGGAAACAGAAAAAGAAATTGATGGTGTGTTTATTTACATTGGTATGGTACCACTATCAAAACCTTTTGAAAACTTAGGTATTACGAATGAAGCTGGTTATATTGAAACAAATGATCGCATGGAAACTAAAGTACCAGGAATTTTTGCTGCAGGTGATATTCGTGAAAAATCATTACGCCAAATCGTTACGGCGACAGGTGATGGAAGCATTGCTGCACAAAGTGCTCAACATTATGTCGAAGAGTTAAAAGAAAAGATGAAAAATACTGTTTAAAGATAGAGGTTTTTGTCTAAAGGGGTTTTACAAAAACGTAACGGTCATTTAATTCTCTTGTAACATCCATGAAATATTCATGCGTTACTATAAAATCAGTAATTGACCCCCTTTTAAAATAGACATCTTGTATGCACGGGTGCCCTTTCCCGTGCTTCTTTTTTTTTCTTTGTTAATAGCTATATTGATTTTCGCTAAAAGGAGCTCGCTTTCCGGGGGCGATCCGCGAGCCTCCTCGTGTTTACACACTGCGGGGTCTCGCCTGGATCGCTTTTCCCGCAGGAGTCTCGCTCCTTTCGCTTAATCAAAAGTTCATCAACAGCGAACATTTAACACAACCTTTAGTTAAAAATCCGATAATCATTTTTTGATTCATTGTGATTCGTTATGAATTAATAGTATAATAAAATGAATAAATATTTCCTTCATGTAACGTGTTATCGATTCCCTATACAATGTAGAAATGACCAAGAATGGACGATATAAGTTATTTTGGGTTTTCTAGTTGAGGTGATAACTGGTGCAAAGAGTTACAAATTGTGTCCTCGTAAAAGATGACCAAGTATTATTATTACAAAAGCCACGTCGAAACTGGTGGTCAGCACCAGGTGGTAAAATGGAACTAGGGGAATCTATTAAAGATTCGGTTGTTCGGGAATATCGGGAAGAAACAGGCATATATTTAAAAAATCCAAACGTAAAAGGGATTTTTACCTTTATTATTAAAGAAGGGGAAACGGTTGTTCAAGAATGGATGATGTTTACCTTTGTTGCCACTGAATTTAGTGGTGAAAATGTAAAAGAAACAGAAGAAGGAAAGCTTTCATGGCATTCCATTGATCGTATACATGAATTGCCTATGGCTCCTGGTGATTATCATATTATTGACTATATGATAAAAGGTAAAGGAATGCTTTATGGAACATTTACGTATACACCTGACTTTGAGTTAATTTCCTACCGTTTAGACCCTCAGTAAATGGCTTTTTATTTGGGTGGAATGGGTTTCCAATCCGGATTTTAATGGGGGAGGCATAAAAATGAGCAAAGAAAGAATACCTAATATTAAAATGGTCATCATTACTGGGATGTCGGGTGCTGGAAAAACGGTTGCGATTCAAAGCTTTGAGGATCTTGGCTACTTTTGTGTGGATAACCTACCACCGACTTTGTTACCAAAGTTCATAGAGCTTATGAAAGAGTCAGGGTCTAAAATGAATAAAGTCGCACTTGTTATGGATTTAAGAGGAAGAGAGTTTTTTGACTCTTTGTTTCAAGCACTTGATGAAATGGTTGATATTTCTTGGATCACTCCTCAAATTTTATTTTTAGATGCAAATGATCAAGTATTGGTTAGTCGCTATAAGGAAACAAGAAGATCACACCCACTTGCACCAACTGGACTTCCTCTTGAAGGAATTCGTTTAGAACGACAGCTTTTAGAGGAACTAAAGGGTCGTGCACAGCTTGTTTACGACACATCCAATTTAAAACCTCGTGAATTACGTGAGAAAATTTTAAAGCAATTTGCAGAAAGTGAAGAACAAACATTTACAGTTAATGTGATGTCTTTTGGTTTTAAATATGGGATTCCACTTGATGCTGATTTAGTATTTGATGTTCGCTTTTTACCGAATCCCCACTACATTGAACATATGAGACCAAAGACAGGTTTGGATGAAGAAGTGTCTTCCTATGTTTTAAAATGGAATGAAACGAATAAATTTATTGAAAAAACAACGGATTTACTTTCTTTTATGCTCCCGCATTATAAACGGGAAGGAAAAAGTCAGCTTGTAATCGCGATTGGATGTACTGGTGGTCAGCATCGATCTGTCACATTAGCCGAATATTTTGCACAATATTTTCAGAAAAACTATAAAACACATGTTTCCCACCGAGATATTGAAAGGAGAAAGCACCATTAATGATTGAAGTTTCAAAACGTCCAAAGCTTGTCATTATTGGTGGTGGAACGGGACTGTCCGTCCTTCTTCGCGGTTTAAAGGAACATCCTTTTGATATAACGGCAATTGTAACAGTAGCTGATGATGGGGGGAGCTCAGGGCGTCTTCGCGATGAACTCGACATCCCTCCACCGGGTGACATCCGAAATGTTTTAGCAGCTTTATCAGATGTCGAACCATTAGTGGAAGAGCTTTTTCAGCATCGATTTAATAAAGGGAATAATTTGTCAGGTCATTCTTTAGGTAATTTAATTTTAGCAGCGATGACGAATATAACAGGCGACTTCATGCGGGCTATTCGTGAAATGAGTAAAGTGCTAAATGTTCGCGGCAGAGTTCTACCAGCGGCCAATCAAAGTGTCATTTTAAATGCCAAAATGGAAGATGGAACAATTGTTTCGGGTGAATCAAAAATTCCTTACTCAGGGAAAAAAATCGAGCAAGTTTTTTTAAGCCCTGAAAAGGTGGACCCACTACCAGAAACTATTTTAGCCATACGTGAAGCAGATATGATTATTTTAGGACCTGGCAGCTTGTACACGAGCATACTTCCTAATTTATTAGTTTCTAAAATTGGTGAAGAAGTATGTCAGGCAAAGGCTAAAAAGGTCTATATTTGCAATGTGATGACCCAAGCTGGTGAAACGTTAAATTATACAGCTAGCGATCATGTTAAAGCGCTTTATCGCCATATGAAATGTTCATTTATCCATACAATTTTAGTCAATAATGAAAAGATTCCAGAAGAAATTAAATTACGATATTTAGAGGAAAAAGCACAACCAGTTATGGTGGATATGGAAGAATTAGAAAAGATGGGTCTAGAGGTGATTCAAGACCAAATTGTTTCCTTTCAAAATCAAGTAATACGTCATGATACGAAAAAAGTGGCCAAAATATTGTATAAGCTCGCAATGAAGGATTGATGGTTGGGCGTAGGATTGGAGGTGTTTTCATTGTCATTTGCGTCGGAAACGAAAAAGGAATTAACAAACTTAGAGCTTAAGCCTTGTTGTTTAAAGGCTGAATTATCCGCGCTCATCCGTATGAACGGTTCTTTATCTTTTTCTAACCGAAAGCTAATATTAGATGTTCAAACCGAAAATGCCGCGATTGCACGGCGAATTTATACATTAACAAAAAAGCAATATGATGTACCGGTCGAACTATTAGTCCGGAAAAAAATGCGTTTAAAAAAGAACAATGTCTATATTGTTCGCCTAGTGGAACGAGTGAAAGAAATATTAGAGGATTTAAAGATATTAGGAGAGAATTTTACATTTAACCATGATATTTCAAAAGAATTGGTCGCCAAGAAATGCTGTAAAAGATCCTATATAAGAGGAGCCTTTTTAGCAGGTGGGTCCGTTAATAATCCAGAAACGTCCTCTTATCATCTTGAAATTTTTTCACTTTATAAAGAGCATAATGATTCGTTATCTGAACTCATGCACACGTTTCAATTAAACAGTAAAACATTGGAACGAAAAAAAGGATATATTACGTATTTAAAAGAAGCTGAAAAAATTGCGGAATTTTTAACATTAGTAGGTGCTCATAAAGCTTTACTTCGATTTGAAGATGTTCGAATTGTTCGAGACATGAGAAACTCCGTTAACCGACTAGTGAACTGTGAAACAGCTAACATGAATAAAACAATTGGTGCAGCATTAAGACAAGTTGAGAATATAAAATATATTGATGAAAAAATTGGACTTAATGCCTTGCCAGAAAAATTAAGAGAAATTGCCGAACTTCGCATTATGTATCAAGATGTAACCTTAAAAGAATTAGGGGAAATGGTATCAAGCGGGAAGATAAGCAAATCAGGAATTAATCACCGGTTACGTAAGCTTGACCAAATTGCTGAACAACTAAGGTCTGGGCAACCGGTTTCATTTAAATAGTCTAAATAGTTGGCTTCCTCATAAGAATAGATATAGTATTAGAGAAAAGGAGTAATACCTTTCAAATAATAATAATGTCATGATTTATATATTTTTACTATCAATAAGTTGAAAAGAGGGGATTGAAATGGTAGAGAAAATCGTTGAAGTTCGTTTAAAAACAGGTCTTCAAGCAAGACCAGCTGCTTTATTCGTTCAAGAAGCTAATAAATACTCTGCAGACATTTTTCTTGAGAAAGATGGCAAAAAAGTAAATGCTAAAAGTATTATGGGGTTAATGAGTTTAGCTATTAGTTCTGGTTCAGAAATTACGTTAATTGCAGATGGAAATGATGAACAAGAAGCGATCGAAGCTTTAGCGAATTACGTTCAACAAGAAATGTAAGAAAAAGAGGCTGTCTCATAAGGGTCTAACCCTTTCGTTTTGAGACAGCCTCTTAATTTTTTTATTCCGGAATTAAGACTTTGTCGATAATACCGTACTCTTTCGCACGCTCAGCAGTCATGAAGTTATCACGGTCAGTATCACGTTCGATTACTTCTAATGGTTGACCAGTACGTTCAGAAAGAATGTTATTTAATTTATCACGTAAGGATAGAATACGACGAGCTGCAATATCAATATCTGTTGCTTGACCTTGTGCTCCGCCTAATGGTTGGTGAATCATCACTTCACTGTTCGGTAAAGCAAAACGTTTTCCTTTTGCCCCAGCCGCTAGTAAGAATGCACCCATTGATGCTGCCATACCAATGCACATTGTGGAAACATCCGGTTTAATAAATTGCATCGTATCATATATCGCCATACCTGCTGTAATGGAACCACCCGGGCTGTTTATGTATAGAGAAATATCTTTTTCAGGATCTTCAGCAGCTAAAAAGAGTAACTGAGCAACAATGGAGTTTGCTACATGATCATCAATTGGTGTTCCTAGAATAATAATACGGTCCTTTAAAAGACGGGAGTAAATATCGTAAGCACGTTCACCGCGAGTTGTTTGTTCAATAACAGTTGGAATTAAATTCATCTTTTTTCCTCCTTTGTCCAAAAATCAATAATAATTTGATACCTTCATCATACCTTGAAGGTCAATAAAGGTCAAACGAAATGATTTGTCCTTTAATTACTATTTCGTTTAAAAGCCGTGAAAACCTTTTAATATTTTTCCTTAAATTTATTATCCTTCGTGACCTATCAATATTTTATTAAAAGAACAACTATAACAGAACATAAAGTTATATGTTAGAATATTTTTTCCAATAGCGAATACATGAACATCTTACCCCAAATTCATTCATTTCAAACGGAATTAGAAGATATTTATTTAACGATGATTTTTATTACGTTACTTGAAACGAAGGATAAAATCAATTATAATTTCTACGTGACACTTGAATATGCGCTCGTAGCTCAGCTGGATAGAGCGGTGGTTTCCGGTACCACGTCTGCCGGGGGTTCGAGTCCCTCCGAGCGCGCTACTAGGCCTCTTCTTAGGAAGAGGTTTTTTAAATATATCAGAATCTATATCATTTTTACACAGGAATTAATCTATACATATCGTAATTTGATGCCTAGTTCCAGGTCGCTTCGGTCCTACTGTGATGGCTCACGTCCTCCTCGCAGGTCCTCCAGTGGCCTTCGCCGATAAGCGGGCGCTTGCGTTTTCTTATATTTTGCAAAGCTATGAAATTGAAAGTAAAAAACGCAAAATTAATCCCTAGAAATCAGCATGAATCCATAAAGTTGCGGTATAATTTTATTGAAATTTCATAATATTCAATTAAATAAACAATTACCCCTAACACGGAGTGCAGGGGTTACATAGGCTATTTTTCTGCTTTTACATTGTTGTATGCTTCATCAAGATTTTGGATACGCTTTAGTACTTCTGCATTTTTCGTTAGTTGGTCGTGAACTAATGTTGATACAACAGATCGATAATAACTATTCATGGCATCCACTTTAGAAGCTTTCCCTTCATACATTTTTATATGTTGACGTAAATTTTCTTCAAAATATTGAACAGAAAAAAGTTGTGTCATAAGAAATCCTCCTTCCATTTTCTTCTGTACAAACTTCTGCTTTCTTGATGTAAAATGAATAAGTATAGGGGGAAGATACGATGAATATGAAAGTTGGTTTAATTCAAGAGCAGTCATTAAGACTTACGATGACAAAAGAGTTGCAACAAGCCATCACTCTATTACAGTATTCAACTGTCGACTTAGTTTCTTATTTACAAGAAGTAACACTTGAAAATCCCCTAATTGAATTTATCGATAAATCTAGTACGAGTGTATTTTACCATAATAAAGGAAAACAACATACGGATGAAAAAGACAACTGGATTGAAAATGTGTCGAGAAAAGATTCAAGTTTAAATGATCATTTACGTGCTCAGCTCTTTGATTTTGAGCTTTCAACACTTGAAAGAAGAGCAATGGAGATTCTAATAGATGCTGTTGATTCAAATGGATACATGACAGAGGATTTGGAAAATCTATCAACTAAATTTAACATCCCATTTTATGTTTTAGAAAAGCAGCTATCTCTTTTACAATCTTTAGAGCCAATAGGTGTTGGAGCCCGATCTTTACAAGAATGCTTACTTTTACAGGTAAAGCATGCACAAGATAAGCCGGAGCATATTGAAATCATTTTAAAAGAATATTTTAAGCCATTTGCTGAAAAAGCATGGAAGGATATTTCAAAAAAGACCGGAGTTTCTTTAAAGGAAATTCAACGTATTCACGACTATATTCAAACATTAAATCCAAGACCTGGCTTGCAGTTTGAGGATACAAGTCCAAATTATATCGTTCCAGATTTAGTGGTTGAAGAAGTAAACGGTGAATTTGTTGTATATTATAATGATGATTTATTACCACAAATCCGCATGAATACAAGCTACGAACCTCTTATTCAAATGGGAAATGATCAAGAGATCAAAAGTTATGTTTCAAATAAGCTGCAACAATGCCGTTGGTTAATGAAATCACTAGAACAAAGGAAAGATACGTTAGTAAAGGTTATGTATGAGATCATTCGAAAGCAACAGGACTTCTTTTACTTTAAAAATCAGCTTTTGAAACCGCTAACATTAAAGGATATTGCTGACTCATTAAACATTCATGAATCTACCGTTAGCCGTGCTGTCAAAGATAAATATGTACAAACGCCATTTGGCTTATATGAACTTAAGTATTTCTTTACAAATCGTGTCGCTTCAAATAGCTTAGAAGATACATCATCGGCTCATGTGAAAAAAGTAATTCAAGAACTCATAGAAAAAGAAGATAAAAAACGACCATTATCAGATCAAAAGATTGCTGATATTTTGAAAAAAGACTATAATATGAACGTTTCAAGAAGAACGGTAGCAAAGTATCGTGACCAGCTACAAATTCCATCATCCAGTTTACGAAAACGATATGTGTGAAAGAGGAGTTCATGATGCAAGAAATCATTGTTTATACGAAAAAAGGCTGTCCTCTTTGTGATGAAGCGATAGAGGCGCTAGAAGAATTAAAAAAAGAATTCAAATTTAAAATAAAAGAAGTTGATATTTATAAGGATGATGAGCTTTTAGAAAAGTATCAATTAATGATTCCTGTCATCGAAATGGATAACGAAATGATTGCTTATGGGAAAATTGAAAAAAATTTTTTAAGAAAGCGTTTCCTAAAAGAGACAATTATTGATTAACCAAATCCCCCCTGTTAAAATATAAATGTAAACAGGGGGTTATTTTTTTTCGTAATGTGGGACATAATTAGTCATACAGGGACATTTTAAGTCCCTATATAAAATTCGAAAGGATTTTTTAAATGAAATCGTTAATTGATGTTCAAAAAAAATTATTGCCTGATCTTCTCCAAGTCATGCAAAAAAGATATCAAATTTTACAAAATATACGAATTATGCAGCCTATTGGAAGAAGAAGCTTATCCAATAATTTAGGCATCAGTGAACGAGTGTTAAGAGGAGAAGTTCAGTTTTTAAAGGAACAAAATTTAATTCACATTCACCCCTCTGGTATGACCTTAACGGAGGAAGGCTCTGAATTGTTAAATGTTTTAGAAGAAATGATTAAAGAAGTTTCAGGCCTTACCGTTTTGGAGAACACATTAAAAGAAAAGCTGAAATTAAAAAATGTCATTATTGTCTCTGGTAATAGTGATGTTTCCCCTTGGGTGAAAAAAGAATTAGGAAGAGCATGTGTTTCAACGATAAAAAGTCTTTTAAAGGGAAATGAAACCATTGCTGTTGCTGGAGGAACGACATTAGCCGCAGTTGCTGAAATGATGACACCAGATAAAAAGCATGAAAACATTTTATTTGTTCCAGCAAGAGGCGGGCTTGGAGAAAATGTAGAAAATCAAGCGAACTCAATTTGTGCGAAGATGGCAAAACGTGCGAACGGAAATTACCGTCTATTGCACGTTCCCGACCAGCTAAGTAAGGAAGCTTACCAATCGATTATGGAGGAGCCAGCTATTAAAGAGCTGATTGAAATCATTCGATCTTCACATATTGTCCTTCATGGAATTGGTGATGCGAAAACGATGGCTGAGCGCCGAAAAACCACTGCTTCTGACTTTGAAAAAATTGAAAAAAATAAAGCAGTCGGTGAAGCGTTCGGGTACTACTTTAACCAAGACGGTGAAGTTGTTCATAAAGTCCAAACAGCTGGAATTCAGCTTGATGATTTAAAGCATATTCCATGCGTTATTGCAGTAGCTGGTGGAGCTTCAAAAGCAAAAGCGATTAAAGCTTATATGAAGCAAAACATCGACCACATATTGATAACAGATGAAGCGGCAGCAAAAGAGTTATTAAGGGAATTATGATTTATCCCTTTCAATAAAAAATTTATTTCTTTTAAGGAGGATTTTAACGATGGCAGTTAAAATTGGTATCAATGGCTTTGGCCGTATTGGACGTAATGTATTCCGTGCAGCTTTAAAAAATCCTGAAGTAGAAGTAGTGGCAGTAAATGACTTAACTGATGCAAACATGCTTGCACATCTTTTACAATATGACTCTGTTCATGGCAAACTTGATGCTGAAGTTTCTGTTAATGGTAATAATTTAGTCGTTGATGGAAAAGAGATTCAAGTACTTTCTGAGCGTGACCCAGCACAACTTGGTTGGGGAGACCTTGGAGTAGAAATCGTTGTTGAATCTACTGGTCGCTTTACAAACCGTGCAGATGCTGCTAAACACCTTGAAGCAGGTGCGAAAAAAGTAATTATCTCTGCACCAGCAAAAGAAGAAGATATTACAATCGTTATGGGTGTAAACCATGATAAATATGATGCAGCTAGCCATCATGTAATCTCTAATGCATCTTGTACGACAAACTGCTTAGCGCCATTTGCGAAAGTACTTAATGATAAATTCGGTATTAAGCGTGGTATGATGACTACTGTTCACGCATACACAAATGACCAACAAATTTTAGACTTACCACATAAAGATTATCGTCGTGCTCGTGCTGCTGCTGAATCTATTATTCCTACAACTACTGGTGCAGCAAAAGCAGTTGCTTTAGTATTACCTGAATTAAAAGGTAAATTAAATGGAATGGCTATGCGTGTACCAACTCCTAACGTTTCAATCGTTGACTTAGTTGCAGAGCTTGAAAAAGATGTAACAGTTGAAGAAGTAAATGCAGCTCTTAAAGAAGCAGCAGAAGGTGAATTAAAAGGCATCTTAGCATACAGCGAAGAGCCACTTGTATCTCGTGACTACAATGGAAGCAAATACTCTTCTACAATTGATGCGCTTTCTACTATGGTTATGGAAGGTCGCATGGTGAAAGTTGTATCTTGGTATGATAATGAAACTGGTTACTCTAACCGCGTAGTTGATTTAGCTGCATACATTGCTAAACAAGGTCTTTAATCAACATATTATACAAGTCTATTGAATTTTGATTATTCAAAATACTGAACGTACCGGTCTGACTTTATCGAATAGACTTGTAGCTACTCTGCTTTAAAAGCTATAATGTAAAGCGGAAAGGGGAATGGGGATTTTCATCACGCCCCTTCCCCTTTTTCACTAAGTTGAAATAGAGTTTGCTCTTTTTCAACGGAAAGTCAAATCAAAGGAGGACCTTTGAACATGAATAAAAAAACAGTAAAAGATGTTGATGTAAAAGGAAAGGTCGTCTTTTGCCGTGTGGACTTTAATGTTCCAATGAAAGATGGCAAAGTAACAGACGACACTCGTATTCGTGCAGCTCTTCCTACTATTCAATATTTAACAGAGCAAGGGGCAAAACTATTACTTGCGAGCCACCTTGGGCGACCAAAAGGTCAAGTTGTAGAGGAGCTTCGTTTAACTCCAGTTGCGAAACGTCTTGAAGAGTTATTAAATAAAACTGTTAAAAAAGTAGATGAAGCTTACGGTGAAACAGTAAAAGCTGAAATTGCGAATATGCAAGAAGGTGACGTACTTGTTTTAGAAAACGTACGTTTCTACCCTGGTGAGGAGAAAAACGATCCAGAATTATCAAAAGCTTTCGCGGAGTTAGCAGATTTATATGTTAACGATGCGTTTGGTGCTGCACATCGTGCTCATGCTTCAACTGCAGGTATTGCGGAGCATTTACCAGCAGTAGCAGGATTCTTAATGGAAAAAGAAATTAATGTATTAGGGAAAGCACTTGAAAATCCTGATCGCCCATTTACAGCGATCATTGGTGGTGCAAAAGTTAAAGATAAAATCGGTGTTATTGAAAACTTACTAGACCGTGTTGATAACTTAATTATCGGTGGCGGTTTAGCTTATACATTTGTGAAAGCATTAGGCCATGAAATTGGAAAATCTTTATTAGAAGAAGACAAAATTGAATTAGCAAAATCCTTCATGGACCGTGCAAAAGAAAAAGGCGTCAACTTCTACATGCCTGTAGATGTTGTTGTTGCAGATGACTTCTCAAATGATGCGAACACAAAGGTTGTCCCAATTGATCAAATTCCAAGTGATTGGGAAGCATTAGACATTGGTCCAAAAACGAGAGAAACATACCGTGATGTTATTCAAAACTCTAAACTCGTTGTTTGGAATGGACCAATGGGTGTATTTGAATTAGACGCTTTTGCAAATGGAACAAAAGCTGTGGCAGAAAGCCTAGCAGATGCAGAAAATACATATACAGTTATTGGTGGTGGCGACTCTGCAGCAGCTGTTGAAAAGTTTGGATTAGCAGAAAAAATGAATCACATTTCCACTGGTGGTGGAGCATCTTTAGAATTTATGGAAGGTAAAGTTCTTCCAGGTGTACAAGCATTAGAAAATAAATAAACCCTACTTTTAAAGCGTCGAATGAACAATATGATCCTTAAAGAAAAATGGTCAAAGAATGAAACAATGAAAAGGATTTAGAGGATCGTTCTAGACGCTAGGTGCTGAAGCTAGACATAACCCTACCCTTACCACGTTTGAACGAATAAATGGATGACACAAGCCTTGAAAAAAAGGAAGGTGTAAACATGAGAAAACCAATTATCGCTGGAAACTGGAAAATGCACAAAACACTTGATGAAGCCAAAAGCTTCGTAAGTGACGTCAAAGCACTAGTACCTTCTCCTGAGAAGGTAGATTCTGTCGTATGTGCGCCAGCTCTATTTTTAGGCCAGCTTGTTGAAGAGGTAAAAGGCACAGACTTAAAAATTGGTGCACAAAACATGCACTTTGAGGAAAGCGGTGCATTTACAGGAGAAATTAGCCCTGTAGCATTAAAGGATATCGGCGTACAATATGTCATTATTGGACACTCTGAGCGCCGTGAAATGTTTAATGAAACAGATGAAACGGTTAATAAAAAAGTATTAGCTGCTTTTAAACATGGCTTAACACCAATTGTTTGTGTTGGTGAAACACTTGAAGAGCGTGAAGCTGGTAAAACGAATGAACTTGTTGGAGAACAAGTGAAAAAAGCTCTTCAAGGATTAACGGAAGATCAAGTTAAACAAGTTGTTATTGCATATGAGCCAATTTGGGCAATTGGTACTGGAAAGTCTTCTTCTGCAGAAGATGCAAATGAAGTTTGTGCCCATATTCGTGGCGTGATTGCAGATGTTTATTCGAATGAAGTAGCGAACGAAATTCGTATTCAATACGGTGGTAGTGTAAAACCAGCAAACATTAAAGATTTTATGGCTCAACCAGATATTGATGGTGCATTAGTTGGAGGAGCTAGTCTAGAAACACAGTCTTTCTTACAGCTTTTGGAGGCAGGACAACATGAGTAAAAAACCAGTTGCGTTGATTGTACTTGACGGATTTGCACTTCGTGAAGAAACAAAAGGAAACGCAGTGGCCCAAGCGAAAAAGCCAAATTTTGATCGCTATTGGAATGAGTTTCCGCATACAACTTTAAAAGCATGTGGGGAAGCGGTTGGACTTCCTGAAGGACAAATGGGGAACTCGGAAGTTGGGCACTTAAATATTGGAGCCGGTCGCATTGTTTATCAAAGCTTAACGCGTGTAAATGTTGCGATTCGTGAAGGAGAGTTTTTTGAGAACGAAACGTTTGTAGCGGCCATGAACCATGCGAAGGAAAAAGGAACAAACCTTCATTTATTCGGTTTATTGTCAGATGGTGGTGTTCATAGCCATATCCATCATTTATATGCACTATTAAAAATGGCAAAAGACCAAGGTGTTCAAAACGTTTATATTCATGGCTTTTTAGATGGTCGTGACGTTGGACCGCAAACAGCCAAAAAATACATCGAAGAACTAAATGAAAAAATGGCGGAATATGGTGTAGGTGAAATTGCTACTATTTCAGGACGCTACTACTCCATGGACCGTGATAAACGCTGGGATCGTGTAGAAAAAGCGTATCGTGCGATGGTTTATGGTGAAGGACCAAGCTACAAAAATGCTTTTGAATGTATTGAAGACTCTTATAAAAATGGTATCTATGATGAGTTCGTCATTCCATCTGTTATCACTAAAGAAGATGGTTCACCAGTTGCAACGATTCAAGATAACGATGCGATTATTTTCTATAACTTCCGTCCTGACCGTGCTATTCAAATTTCAAACACATTTACTAACAAGGACTTCCGTTCCTTTGATCGTGGACCGAAGCATCCAGAAAACTTATTCTTTGTCTGCTTAACACACTTTAGTGAAACAGTTGACGGATATGTAGCCTTCAAACCTATTAACCTTGACAATACACTTGGTGAAGTGATTTCTCAAGGTGGATTAAAGCAGCTTCGTATTGCAGAAACGGAAAAATATCCGCACGTCACTTTCTTTATGAGTGGTGGTCGTGAGGAAACATTCCCGGGAGAAGAACGTATTTTAATTGATTCTCCTAAAGTTGCAACTTACGACTTAAAACCAGAAATGAGTGCATATGAAGTAACGGAAGCTCTATTAAATGAGATTGATGCTGATAAACATGATGCGATTATTTTAAACTTTGCAAACCCAGATATGGTTGGGCATTCAGGAATGTTAGAGCCAACGATCAAAGCGGTTGAAGCTGTAGATGAATGCTTAGGAAAAGTGGTTGACCGTATTTTAGAAAAAGACGGTATTGCCATTATTACAGCTGACCATGGAAATGCAGATGAAGTCGAGACATTAGAAGGTAAACCGCAAACGGCTCATACAACAAACCCAGTTCCAGTTATTATTACGAAAAAAGGACTTACATTACGCAATGATGGTATCTTAGGTGATTTAGCACCAACAATGCTAGAATTATTAGGTCTAGATCAACCAGAAGAAATGACTGGAAAAACGTTAATTGAAAAGTAATCAAACAAAACGAAAAATAAATGAGAAAGAAAAGGAGTCGAAAGCTATGCCACAAATTATTGATGTTTATGCTCGTGAAGTATTAGATTCTCGCGGTAATCCAACTGTAGAAGTAGAAGTTTACACAGAATCAGGTGCATTTGGTCGTGCATTAGTTCCAAGTGGTGCTTCAACTGGTGAATATGAAGCAGTTGAACTTCGTGATGGTGATAAAGAACGTTACCTTGGTAAAGGAGTTTTAACAGCTGTTAAAAACGTAAATGAAGTAATTGCTCCAGAGCTTTTAGGCATGGACGTTACAGAGCAAAATGCAATCGATAAGCTTTTAATTGAGCTTGATGGAACTGAAAACAAAGGGAAACTTGGTGCCAATGCGATTTTAGGTGTATCAATGGCAGTTGCTCATGCAGCAGCAGACTACTTAGGTGTACCTTTATATCAATACCTTGGTGGATTCAATGCAAACACTTTACCAGTTCCAATGATGAACATCTTAAACGGTGGAGCTCATGCGGATAACAACGTTGATATCCAAGAGTTCATGGTTATGCCTGTAGGTGCTGAAAACTTCCGTGAAGCACTTCGTATGGGTGCTGAAATCTTCCATAGCTTAAAGTCAGTATTAAAGTCTAAAGGCTACAACACAGCTGTTGGTGACGAAGGTGGTTTCGCTCCAAACTTAGGTTCTAACGAAGAAGCTCTTCAAACAATCATTGAGGCAATTGAAAAAGCAGGCTACAAGCCAGGCGAAGAAATTATGCTTGCAATGGACGTAGCATCTTCTGAGCTATACAACAAAGAAGATGGCAAATATCACTTAGAAGGAGAAGGCGTTGTTAAAACGTCTGAAGAAATGGTTAATTGGTATGAAGAGCTTGTATCTAAATATCCAATCATCTCTATTGAAGACGGCTTAGATGAAAATGATTGGGAAGGACATAAGCTATTAACAGAGCGCATTGGTCATAAAGTTCAGCTTGTTGGTGACGATTTATTCGTTACAAACACAAAGAAACTTGCTCAAGGTATCGAACAAGGTGTTGGTAACGCAATCTTAATTAAAGTAAACCAAATCGGTACTTTAACTGAAACATTTGAAGCCATTGAAATGGCAAAACGCGCTGGTTATACGGCTGTTATTTCACACCGTTCTGGTGAAACAGAAGACAGTACAATTGCAGACATTGCTGTAGCAACTAACGCAGGACAAATTAAAACAGGTGCACCTTCACGTACAGACCGTGTAGCAAAATATAACCAATTACTACGCATTGAAGATATGCTCGGTGTAACTGCTAAGTATGAAGGCTTAAAATCTTTCTACAACCTTAAAAAATAATGAATGAAAAAGGGCTTCCCGAGTGAAAAGGGGAGCCCTTTTATAATATAAAAGAATGTGAAACACAAAGAGAGAAAAAAGAATAAAACCGCGAAAGAAATAAATGAAAATATGCTGACAACTATTAATAGCCCTATCAACTTAAAGGAGTCTCATTTATAAATAGTTGTATCATCGCCATCTTAAGGCCATCGTTAGTTTACAGCAATTCATGTTTTGAACCTGTGAGATAAATGTAAGTCTTAAGCCGTCGGGGTCATATTGGATATCAAGATCTGCTGTAACTCCGATTGATTCAATTAAACGCTTTACTTCTTTTAAATTAGATTCTTGAGCAGCATACATGAGCTTTTCATCAAATTCTTTAGAATCGGCTAATTTATCTAGTACTTTGCTTCCTTCTTTCATCAATTTTTTAAATTCTTGTGCGGATTGGGAAAGTAATGTAGGGTCAACAGGCGGATATTCACGAATGTTTTCCTCACCCGAAATAAATAAATAATGCAATTTTTCTTCATTCTCCTTCCATCTTCGTGACATTTTATTCAATTTGTGATAAATTGAAAATAGTGTCATTGTGCGTTTTAGGAGGTGTCGCAAATGAATATCTTACTAACGGTCTTACTTATCATCGTATCAATTGCTCTTATTGCTGTTGTTTTATTACAATCTGGAAAAAGTGCAGGACTTTCAGGTGCGATTTCCGGTGGAGCTGAACAATTATTTGGAAAGCAAAAAGCTCGTGGTATTGATTTAATTTTACATCGTATTACAGTAGTTCTTTCAGTTTTATTTTTCGTTTTAGCAATTTTAGCAGCATATCTGTAAGGGTCTGAACTATCTTATTCAGGCCTTTTTTTATTTATGAATAAAGAATGGGCCTGTCACAAAACTAAAGGATCCAGACCCCACCAGCTATTAATAAAGTGATAAATAGCTATATATTAGTTTAGATATGTGGGGTCAGACCCTTATGAGACAGCCTTATTATAATAAGCATTACTTAGAAAAAGTATAGTTCAAATCCCATATAATACCGAAGCGATCTTTTACTTTGGCGAATTTAGCTCCCCAAAAAGTATCTTGAAGCTCCATAATCACGGTGCCTTTTTCTTTTAGTGAAGCATATATTTTTTCAATTTCCTCTTCACTTTCCATTTCAATGGCTAAAGAAATATTTTGACCTCCTTCCACTTCTTGTCCTAAAAAAGAATCTGAAACCATAAATAATAATCCATCTTTTTTAAATTGGGCATGCATAATACGGTCATCTGCTTCAGGTGGAGTTGGGAAATTGGCTTCTCCAAATGTTTGTAAATGAAGTATTTCTCCTTCAAAGATCTCCTTATAATATTCTAGTGCTTCTTTTGCAATGCCATTAAACGTTAAATAAGGTGTAACATGTTTCATACGATCACTCCTAAAAATTTTTAACATCAAATTAGAAATTCGCTTATAAATAACATTTATCCTTTTGAAAAGCTGAAACGAAAAAAGATTTCATTCGTATGAAAGGAAAAAAGAAAAGGAGTGTTAATCTTTGATTTTTTTACTTTTTACACTCTCTCTAACCTTTATCACAACGGGAATATGGGGGCTTACTTTAGCAAGCGAACCGACTGAAATGATCCTATTTGTTTTGATTTTGCTCATTGGCTTTATTCTTTTAACTTACACCATTTATCGCTACCGAAAGAAAAAGGAAGAATCAGATCATGTATTTGATTTCCTAAATTGTGTAGATTGTGGAGTATCTGATTTTTCAAGTAAAAAAGGATTCGATTGTGATTGTACACCAGACTGTATGAATTAAGGGTGAGTGACTTATGAAGGATTCATTAAAGGATATTATCACACTAAAATTTATGCCTTGTCACCAAATTCGTGAGCGTTCTCTCGTAATAAAAGGAAAGCAATTTCCTGTATGCTACCGATGTATGTTTATTTTAGTAGGATTAAGCCAAGTCAGTTTATTTTATTTGTTAAATTTCTTTCCACCATTTTGGCTAGGTGTTATGATTTGTATGGGGATGAATGTACCATTATTAATGGATGGTCTTACACAACGAAAAGGGCTTCGAAAAAGTAATAATTTTTTACGAAGCATTACAGGTTATTTGAGTGGTACAGGCTTAGCATTATTTATTGTCTCTACATCCCATACACTTGTTCATTTGATCATACATTTTGTTCGATAAATGAAAATAATAAAATAAAACTTCACGTATAGAAAGGATGTTACACCATGAGAGTTGTTGCACCAAAACCATTTACATTTGAAGCAGGTGAAAGGGCAGTATTATTATTGCACGGTTTTACAGGAAATACTGCTGATGTACGAATGTTAGGACGCTTTTTACAGGATAAAGGATACACATGTCATGCCCCGCAGTATAAAGGACATGGTGTTCCACCAGAGGAGTTAGTACATACAGGTCCAGAGGATTGGTGGAAGGATGTGATGGATGGATATAACTTTTTAAAAGAACAAGGATATGACCAAATAGCGGTTTGTGGCTTGTCACTTGGAGGTGTTTTTTCCCTTAAATTAGGATACACTGTACCAATAAAGGGGATTATTCCAATGTGTGCCCCAATGTATATTAAGAGTGAAGAAACGATGTATCAAGGTGTACTTGACTATGCGCGTAAATATAAGCAGTTTGAGGGGAAAGATGAAGCTCAAATCGAAAAAGAGATGGACGAGTTTAAAAAGACACCGATGAAAACATTGAAAGCTCTACAAAATTTAATTGCAGAGGTTCGTGAAAATGTTGATATGATTTATACCCCAACTTTTGTCGTGCAAGCTCGCCATGATGAAATGATTAATACAGATAGTGCCAACATCATTTATAACGAAGTAGAGTCTGACCATAAAAAAATAAAATGGTATGAAGAATCTACTCATGTGATTACACTAGATAAAGAGCGTGACCAATTACATGAAGACATTCTACAGTTTTTAGAAAGTCTTAATTGGTAGGCACTGAAAGGAGGATTACTGTTTGCCAGAAATCAATTTAAAGAAAATGGAAGAGCTTCTAAACTTTATGAGAGAAGAAGCTTATAAGCCATTAACCGTTCAAGAATTAGAAGAAGTATTAAATTTAAAAGATGCCGATGAATTTAAAGAGCTAGTGATCTTATTAAATGAGATGGAAGAAAAGGGGCTCATTGTTCGAACAAGAAGCAATCGTTACGGTTTGCCTGAAAAAATGAATTTATTACGTGGAACCGTTGTTGGACATGCGCGAGGTTTTGCTTTTGTTGAGCCGAGTGAGCCTGGTTATGACGATGTATTCATTCCACCAGGTGAGTTAAACAATGCGATGCATGGAGATACCGTTCTTGTTCGCTTAAGCTCAAAATCAAGTGGAGCAAGACAAGAGGGGACCGTAATTCGTATTTTAGAGCGTGGAATCCAAGAGATTGTCGGGACCTTTACGGAAAGCAAAAATTTTGGTTTTGTCATTCCGGATGATAAAAAAGTAGCCAATGATATATTTATCCCCAAGCATGCTACAAATGGAGCTGTCGAAGGGCATAAAGTAGTTGTTCGTTTGACAACTTATCCAGATGGTCGTTTAAGTGCAGAAGGGGAAATTATTAAAATTTTGGGCCATAAAAATGACCCAGGTGTTGATATTTTATCCATTATTCATAACCATGGACTTCCGCAAAGCTTCCCAGAAGATGTTTTGACCCAAGCCAATGAAACACCAGATACCATTTCTGAGGAAGAAATTAAAAATCGCCGTGATTTGCGTAATGAAGTCATTGTAACGATTGACGGTGCAGATGCAAAAGATTTAGATGATGCTGTTACAGTGAAAAAGCTTGATAATGGAAACTATAAACTCGGCGTCCATATTGCAGATGTTAGCTATTATGTAAAAGAAGGCAGCCCAATTGACCGAGAAGCATTTGAACGTGGAACAAGTGTATATTTAGTTGACCGAGTAATCCCGATGATCCCGCATCGGTTATCTAACGGGATTTGTTCCTTAAATCCAAAAGTTAATCGTTTGACGCTATCATGTGAAATGGAAGTAGACCGAAATGGTCAAGTGGTACATCATGAAATCTTTCAAAGTGTGATTCGGACGACTGAACGGATGACCTATTCTGATGTTAATAAAATTCTAGTTGATCATGATGAAGAGTTGAGAGAAAAATATGAGCCACTTGTTCCAATGTTTGAAACAATGGCGGAACTAGCGGATATCCTTCGAAATAAACGAATGAAACGTGGTGCGATTGATTTTGACTTCAAAGAAGCAAAGGTACTAGTTGATGATGAAGGGAAACCTTATGATGTTGTGATTCGTGAGCGTTCAGTAGCTGAAAGACTCATTGAAGAATTTATGCTTTTAGCCAACGAAACAGTTGCAGAGCATTTCCATTGGATGAATGTACCATTTATTTATCGAATCCATGAAGATCCGAATGAAGAAAAATTGCATCGCTTTTTAGAGTTTATTACAAACTTTGGATATGTCGTCAAAGGTACAGGAAATCAAATTCACCCTCGTGCACTGCAAAATATTTTAGAGGAAGTACAAGGAAAACCTGAGGAAATGGTTATTTCAACCGTCATGCTACGCTCGATGAAGCAAGCAAAGTATGACCCGGAAAGCTTAGGTCATTTTGGCTTATCAACGGACTTTTATACACACTTTACTTCACCTATTCGTCGTTATCCAGACTTAATTGTTCACAGGCTTATCCGTACGTATTTAATCGAAGGAAAAATAGATGATGAAACTCAAAGTATATGGTCACAAAAATTACCCGAAATTGCTGAGCATTCATCGAAAATGGAAAGACGAGCAGTTGATGCCGAGCGTGAAACAGATGATCTGAAAAAGGCTGAATATATGGAGAATAAGATAGGGGAAGAATTTGATGGAATCATAAGCTCTGTCACGAACTTCGGGATGTTTGTCGAGCTTCCGAATACAATTGAAGGACTCGTACACGTAAGCTATATGACGGATGACTACTATCGTTATGATGAAAGACATTATGCGATGATTGGGGAACGTACAGGAAATGTTTATCGCATTGGGGACGAGATTACAGTTCGTGTTCTTCAAGTAAATAAAGATGAACGTTCCATAGATTTTGAAATTGTTGGAATGAAAGGAACGCGAAGAAAGCCGCTAAAGAAGGAATCACCAAAAGTAATTAAAGGTGGCGGAAAAAAACGTCGAGAAGAAGAAGTGTGGTCAACGAAGCCGCCAAAACCGAAAAAGAAAAAGAAGAAATTTTATGAAAACATCCCAAAAAGTAAAAAAGGTAAAAAGAAAAAGAAGAAAAAGCGTTAAGAGAGGAAGCCGGAAAGGAGGCTTCCTTTCCTATCATATTCTTAATTGAGAATCTTACCTACATTTGTTATAATTGACCTTACTGTAAAACATACGTTCTTAATGAATTTAGAAAGGGGGAGGAATATGCCAAAAGGAGAAGGAAAGGTTATTTCTCAAAATAAAAAAGCGCATCATGATTATTTCATTGAAGATACGTATGAGGCTGGTATTGTCTTGCAAGGTACAGAAATTAAATCGATTCGCTTAGGACGAGTAAACTTAAAGGATTCCTTTGCAAAAGTAGAAAAAGGGGAAGTATTTTTACACAACATGCACATTAGTCCTTATGAACAGGGAAATCGATTTAACCATGATCCTTTAAGAACACGTAAGCTCTTATTGCATAAGCGTGAAATTAATAAGTTAATTGGACTGACAAAAGAGCAAGGTTATTCTCTTGTCCCACTTAAGCTTTACTTAAAAAATGGTTTTGCTAAAGTGTTAATTGGTTTAGGAAAAGGGAAAAAGCAATACGATAAACGTGAAGACTTAAAACGAAAAGAAGCAAAACGTGAAATTGAGCGTGCCTTTAGCCAGCGTCAAAAAGGAATGTATTGATCAATACAGAAATTTACAATTGAAAAATGTTTAAAGTTTGATATAATAATTAATGTCGTAGCCAGTTGATTCATATTAAAGATGCTTTAAGCTCGAAGTATTTCTGTACGACTCATTTTTTACAAAATGGGGACGTTTTGGATTCGACAGGGATAGATCGAGCTTAAGCTGCGAGCCGGAGGGATCGTCTCCGTCAAAAACGTCGCCTAAATATAACTGGCAAAGAAAACAATTACGCTTTAGCTGCTTAATTAAGCTAAAGACTCCTTGCTTCCATCGCCCATGTGGAGGTTTAGGGGTTCAACTATAGTGGGCTACGCCTAAGTCCGCCGTCTGAGGACGAGGGAAGAGATGAATCAGACTAGCTGCCTGGACGCCTGTCGGTAGGCATAAGGGACAGCGAATGTTAAATATACCGACTACGCTCGTAGATGCTTAAGTGGCGATATTTCTGGACGTGGGTTCGATTAGTAAATAGTCGCCTTGTGTGGTAACACACAAGTGAAAATCCAGCTTAATCGGTGAAACCTAAGTCACTGGTAACAAGTGATATGGCAACACCGAGCGGTATGTGGAGCAATCCAACAGCCGTGTATCGACTCATAGGCTTCCATGAGACATGGAAGTACTAGGATGCGAAATACTACCATGATTATGGTAAATCTACATTTCGCATAATACGCTGGAGGACCTGTTAATAAGCAGGTTCAAGATATAGTCAGTGCCATACGAAAGTATGGAATAACACGTCCCACCGTCTCCACCATACATATGGTGAAATACGACCAGTAAAAGACTGGTCTTTTTTAAATTTTAAAAAAAGTTTCTTCAAATAATAACTTTTTTCTAAGCATATCTTGATTATATTTTCCGTTTCGAGGAGTAACTAGGTTGTAGTAATTCAGTATCCATTCTGCACGCTTAAAAAAGGTGTAATGTTTTCTAAGGTAAAAAACACATCCTTTTTCTGTTTTATTGATAAAGTATATGAGTTTTTGTGGCGATCAGGACTATAATTTTTCTTATTTGTAATAAGTCCTCCTGTTAAAGTTTGTACATATAAAAGAAGTTCTCGATCTGTTGAAGAATGCAGTTTTGTTAAAGTAATACTCCCTTCTCCATCGATAATTCCTGCAACATATGCTGATTGCCACTTATCCATTGTTATTCTCCTTTCTAATTTTTTTTGAATGTATGTTCCTTTTTCTATATATTATAATAATTTTTCTGTTAACCCTTTTATTTCTTTATTACAAATTTACTAATACTTTTCCAAAAAACTTCACAATTAACCCCAATAAGACTAAATATTATTAGCTTCCTGTGGAGGCCTATATAAGAAAGATTCTCGATTTGCAAGTTAGTGTAGCTTTTTTCCTTAAACCTTCTCTAATGGTGGCAAGTAATAGATTCCAAATATAACGAAACAAAGCAAGGCAGTAATTAAAATAACAAAACTGTTAAAACTCCTAGAATCATAAATGCTCTATCCATTTCACAAAGCATAAAAAATAGATAGAGTAATGTACAAAAAAAGACCTTCTTAAGATTACAGAAGGTCCTTTTCGTGTTGCTTATTTATTAAACGTTCGTATGATCCGCTACAACCAAATTTCTACCTGACTGTTTTGCTGTATATAAATGGTTGTCCGCCTTTTCAATGACTTGCTCGATCCGACAGTTTTCACTAAAGGCCGCAACACCTGCTGAAATGGTAATATTTTTAAGAGGTATGTTGTCGACTGTGTAGAAAATGTGTTTTTCAATATATTGTCGTATGCTTTCTATTATTTGAACGGCTTCTAACTCTGATTGAGTTTTAATGGCAATGATAAACTCCTCACCGCCGTATCTTCCAACGACTAATTGTTTAGAACGAAACTCAGAAAGAATGGTAGCTAGCTCCTTTAAGACCTTATCGCCACTTTGGTGACCGTAAGAATCATTTACCTTCTTAAAATAGTCGATATCTAGCATGGCGATGTAACAAGGCTTTATATCATGGACAATTTCGACAAATCTTCTCATATTGAATAAACTAGTTAACGGATCATGATTTGCATAAAAATGTAAACGATCGACTAGTTGAAGCTGTTTATAATTTAACTCAACGAAAACTTGTAAAATATAAGCGCTTATTTGAAAGGATAAAAACCTCATAAGGGCAATGTCGAGAAAAACATTCCAACCATCAGGTAGAAAAAAGACGATTGGTATATCACTAATAAGCCAAAATACTGAAAAAAGAAAGAAACTTTTTATAAAAGAAACTCTTCTTTTTGAATTTAAATAGTAAATCGCTAAAGAAATTAATGTTGGAATCATTAATCCGAAAACAACGCCTGGTACTGCGCCTGGTCCTCCTAAAAATAAACGCCATACCGAAGTAATAATAAGTGTTGGAATAGCAAATTGAGGCCCATGTAGTAAAGTTATGAAAGCCATAGGAATCGTTCTTAAATCGAAACGGTAATTACCTATAAAAATGGGCATATAAAACATAGAAATGATAGCAAGGGAAACGAAAGTAATGTGAAATACTGGAATAAACTTTTTTGGGATAATTTTCCAATTCCTTTTATAATAGAGACTTTGTATGAGCAAATGCATTAAAAGAATGATCGCGATATTAGAAAGTATTGCTTGTATCAATGTTTTCACCCTTTAAAAAATAAAGTGCTTATTAATACATTATATTGAATTTTTTATTGTATAAATAGTATTAATTCTATTACTAAACTCACTTTTGACTAAATGTCACCTTACTAACGAGTTAAATCGAATTGTAATCCAAATTACAGTTTTTTACTAATGAAGGTTTTAAAATAGAAATCGTTAGGAGGGATTTAGTGATGAAAAAATTTGCGATTTTTGTTCATGCTTCAGAAAATGAAGGGGCAAAAGCGCTTCATTCGTTATTATATGCACAAGAGTTAAAGGAAGCGGGACATGAAGTAAAAGTTATTTTTGATGGAGCAGGTACTGTCTGGGCAAAGCTTTTTGAAGATCCAAACAATAAATTTCATCCAATCTATCAATCAGTTAAGAAATTAGGTGTTATTGAAGGTGTATGTGAATTTTGTGCAGGTGCTTTTGGGGTTTCTGAGGATACGAAAAAAGCAGGATTTAATCAGCTTGGTGAAGTTGGGGGACATCCAAGTATTACAAAGCTAGTAGCTGATGATTATCAAATTATCACTCTGTAAAATAAAAGAGGCTGTTTAGACGAACAGCCTCTACTTTAAAGCTCATCAATAGGAAAGGTTAAAATGACGGATGTACCTTTACCTTCCTCACTTTCAATCTTCATCGTTCCACCATGTAAAGAGACAATTTGTTTGACAATTGAAAGACCAAGACCAGTACCACCGGTTTTCCGAGAGCGAGATTTATCCGTTCGATAAAATCGTTCACCAATCCTGTTTAAGTCTTTTTTTGGTATCCCTATTCCGCTATCTTTAATTATTAATTTTGCTTTGTTCTCTTCTCGGAATAATTCAATATGAATAGAACTATTTTTAAATGAATATTTAATGGCATTGTCTATGACATTATATAATACTTGCTGCAATCGGTTCATATCCCCAAGAATAATGATCTCGTCATCTAAATACGTATCTACCGATATATTTTTTTCCTCTAGTGCCGGAGAAAATAAATCTAATGAGTCGAGAATAAATTGTGAAAAAGCGATTGGTTCCTTTTCAAGCATTATTTTTTGATCTTCTAACCTTGTTAATTGAAGTAAATCTTGAATGAGCTGTTGCATTCGATTTGACTCTTTATCAATGAGATGAAGGTGACTTTTTGCGTCTTCTTTTGAGGCATATGCCTCATCTAGTAAGATTTTTGTATACCCGCTAATATACGTGAGCGGTGTTCTTAGCTCATGGGCCACGTTTGATAGAAATTCTTTTTTCCTCTCATCTTGCTTTTCAAGTGATTCAGCCATATTATTAAAAGCATTTGCTAGCTCACCAATTTCATCATTTGTTTTTTCAATTGGTACACGCTTTGAAAAATTTCCTTGACCGACTTCTTTTGAAAAATGCTGTATGGTTCGTAATGGATGGAAAATGGATTGGACAAAATGATTGACCACAAAATATAAAATTAAGAAAAAGAAGGAGCCAGTCAAAATTAATACCGGTATCCCCTTACTAAAAACCTCTGGTATTTCGGCTAATGGAACGTAAATATATATAAAGCCTATTAATTTTTGTTTATGTGTTAATGGAAAAATAGCTCCTACTATATTCCGGCGAAATTCATTAACATATCCTTCTTTCACTACATATTGTCCAGATAAAAGTATTTTTTCGTCCTCTTGACTAATAAAGTCCTCATAATTAATTTGATAAGGAAAGTATTGGTCTAACTTGTCTAATTGATCAACAGCAATAACCTCATAAGGAGAGATCGCATTATACCAGTCAATTTTTTCTCTTATTTCTCCAGTTAATGAACCGTAATGAAAATGAGCAGCGGTTTTTTGTCCCTCGTAAATTAACTGTTCTTTCATACTTCGAATGTACAGATCTTTATATAGGAAGTGAATAAATAGAAATGAAAATAGGATTGAAAAGATAATGCTAATAAGAAACAGAATTAATACTTTTTGACTAATCGTATATGAATTTTTTTTCAATTTGTCACCTCAAACTTATAACCAAGTCCCCATACCGTTTCAATTAAGGAGCCATACTCTTTTAATTTGATCCGAATCGTTTTTATATGAGTATCAACGGTACGTTCACTTCCTTCATAGGTTTGTCCCCAAATTTGATCAAGTAATTGACTTCTAGTAAACACCTTTCCTTTATTTTTAGCTAAAAAATATAGAAGCTCAAACTCCTTTTGGGTTAATGTTAACTTTCTTCCATCTACATGGACGGATCGTCCATGAAAATCGAATTGTAAAGGTCCAAAAGATTCTATCTGTGAATCATGTACATCTTTTCGGGTTCTTCGAAAAATAACTTCTATTCTCGCTAGTAGCTCTTCGGGATTAAAAGGCTTAACCATATAGTCATCTCCACCAAGCTTTAATCCTTTTACCTTATCTTCATCATCTCCTTTTGCCGTTAAAAAGATTGCCGGAGTCTCAATCTGATGATATTGACGTAATTCTTTCATGAGAGTAAGTCCATCCATATAATGCATCATGATATCTACTATGAGCATGTCTGGTTGTTCTTTCTTAACCAGCTCGAGTGCTTCCACACCATCTTTTGCTTCAATACATTGATATCCTTCTCTTATTAAATACGTTTTAATTAGCTGTCTCATATTATCTTCATCATCAATTATTAAAATTTTTAATGTGTTCAATATGAAAAACCCCTTTTTTATTTAAAACTTTAATTTAAATTATAAAGACTAAATATGAAATTTGTTTGAACGATGTTTTATTGAAATGATTAATTCAAATTTTTATCACAATCTCCTTATATAATCAAAGGCAGTTGGATAGAAATTTTCTTGAAGAAAGGAGAACTATATTATGAAAATCTTTCAATTATTAATTTTTATTCTTGTACTTATTTTAGCTACTGCATGTTCATCAAATACAGAAGAAAAATCTGAAGGTAATAATGGTAGTGAAACGGTTTCTGCAGAAGAAGAGCCACAGGTTGTTGAAGCAAATATTATATTACCAGATACGATATTTCCGAAAGAAGAGGTCACATTAAAAGTTGAAGTCACACAAGGAAAAGAAGTTGTAGAGGATGCAAATGAAGTCATGTTTGAAATTTGGCAGGACGATAAAGAAAAAAGTGAAATGGTTGAAGCGAAGCATGAAGGAAATGGTATTTACAGTATTACAAAGTTATTTGAACAAGATGGGATGTACTATGTCCAAACACACGTAACAGCAAGAGATATGCATGTAATGCCTAAAAAGCAATTAATTGTAGGACAAGTATCCGATGAAGAAATGAAGCAGATGGAAGAAGAGATGCAAGAAGAAGATAGCTATGAAAATCATGAGCACGAAGAGAGTGAAGGTCAATAATAAAAAAGGCTGATTCCTAGAATCGGCCTTTTACTACATTCTTGTATTAGAATTTATACCATCTTTACTAAAGAGTGAATCTATACATATTGTAATTGATGTCTAGCTCCATGCGCCATCGTCTTGGGTCGCTTCGGCCCTACTGTGGCGTCTCTCGTCCTCCTCGCAGTTCCTCCTGCGCCCGCTTTCAGCTTTTCTTATTTATCCTGGTGTGTGTATGGGGAATTTTGGGTTCATTATTTTTTGGTATTCTTCTTCTAATTCAGTAAGCGTTAGTTCATATAAATGCTTGTGGCAAATTTTATATATATCAAATTGAATTAACTTATTAATCAAGTATTGTTTCCGTTTTTCAATGGCAGTTCGGAGATAGCCTTTCATAAACAACCCTCCCTTTAATGATAATGATTATCATTATCTATAAGTATATCTTCATTCACTTGAATGTAAAGTGAGAATGAGAAGCTGTAAAGAAATTGTTAAATTTATTGAATGACTAATAATTTATTCAATTAATTTATACTTGCAAAAGGGTGAAAAGGTTTCATATAATATAAATCGTAATTATTACGATTTGTCAACCGTTTTTTAAGAAAGTTCAAAAAACCTTTTATATTTCATAAATCGTAATCATTTTGATTAGTTGAGGTGTTTTCATGGAAGATCGAAGAATTCCTGTAACTGTAATAAGTGGTTATTTAGGATCAGGAAAAACGACTTTATTAAATCATATTTTGAAAAACAGTGAAAATAAAAAAATTGCAGTCATTGTTAATGATATGAGTGAAGTAAATATTGATGCTTCTTTAATTAAGAAGAGGGCTTTTTCAAGAACCGAAGAAAAAATGGTTGAGCTTTCAAATGGATGTATTTGCTGTACATTAAGGGAAGATTTAATCATTGAAATCGAAAAATTGGTAAAGGCTGGAGAAATTGATTATATTGTCATAGAGTCAACAGGTATTTCAGAGCCGATTCCAGTAGCTCAAACGTTCACTTATATTGATGAATCACTAGGAATACAGCTACCATCTATGTGTAGATTAGACACGATGGTAACCGTGGTCGATGCTAATCGTTTCTGGAAAGATTTCTCTTCTGGTGAAACACTACTTGATCGAAATGAAGCAACAGATGAAAACGATACGAGGGAAGTCGTTGATTTATTAATTGACCAAATTGAATTTGCTAATGTAATTCTCATTAATAAGGTTGATCTTGTAGACAAAGAAAATGTGGAGGAACTTAAGGCTGTTATCCAAAAGCTTAATCCGGAAGCGAAAATTATTGAATCGACATATGGAAACATCCTATTAAATGAAGTTTTAAATACTCATTTGTTTGATTTTGAAAAAGCAAGTCTAAGTGCAGGGTGGATTAAAGAGTTAAACGAGGAGCATACTCCAGAAACAGAAGAGTATGGAATTTCATCATTTGTTTATCGTAGAAAACGTCCTTTTCATCCTGAGCGTTGGATGAAATGGTTAGAAGATTGGCCTGTTGATGTTGTAAGAGCGAAAGGATTCTTCTGGCTTGCAACACGAAATGATGTGGCTGGTTTATTATCACAAGCAGGACCTTCGATTAGTATTGAAGCAGCAGGAGAATGGATTGCAGCTTATCCAGAAGAAGAAAGAAGGGAAATGTTTAAAGAAGAGCCAGATTTATTGGAAAGGTGGGATGAAAAATATGGTGATAGAATGACAGAGATTGTCATGATCGGAATTGACATGAATCAACATGAAATTGAACATTCACTAGATAAATGCCTATTGTCTGATGAAGAAATGCAAATGGAATGGTCCGCTTTAAAAGACCCATTACCACCATTTACGGTTCAAGTTTAAGATTATGAAGGAGGAATTTATTATGAGAGTAAAGGTAATTTTAGCGTGTACAGAAACAGGAGATAAAAACTATATTACAACAAAAAATAAACGTACACATCCAGAAAGACTTGAGCTTAAAAAATATAGTCCACGATTAAAGAGACATACATTACATCGAGAAACGAAATAAATAGAAAATGACTTGTGATTTTTTGTTATATTGGATGACCTTAAATATTAGACTCGGTCATCCTTTTTTTTACTTTAGGTTCTCTATTTGTAGTCATTGTTATTTTTGAGTAAATTTTGAGCGAAAGATGGTGACTTCTGAGGAAACAACTGCTCATGCATGGCCTTTTAAGACTGCTAGCATGAGGAGGCCAACTCGACAACATCCTTATTGTTAAAAACTTGAAATAATGGATGATAGAAGGGTTGTATATAAATAATAGGTATAACATATATTGGAAGTACAAACCTGTTGTGTGGAGGTGCTTCCAATTAGTCTCGGTCTAATATGGGTCATCCTAGTTGAGGTATGTATTTTAAGTATTTCGTTTATTATACTTTTACATCACCGAAAAATATCCAAAATGATTGGCATGATGATTGCAATGGCGTATGCAATGTGTGCAGGTCTAATAGGAGGATTAATTGCAAGTACAGTTTTGAATATAAATTTAATGGCTTCATCTGTCATTGGAATAATAATAGGGATATCCATTGGGGCATTATTTGGGAAATTATATCATTGGGTAGCCTTACTAGATGGTTTTTTATCTGGTATTATGGGCGGAATGATGGGGGCTATGACTGGTGAAATGTTGCACCCATTTTATTATGATTCCATGATTAAATTAATGCTTATTTTTCATATTGTTACATTCTTAATCATCATGTGCATATTAAAAGAAGAAATGAATATTTCTTTTTCCCCTTTAATTCGTTTTATGATTTTTCATCCAATCGGTGTTTTAGTTATATTTCTGCTCTTTTTTGTAAGTACAGAGATGGCAGGACCTATTGTTAAGGAGCATGATTCAAACATCAATCATCATTTCCCTACAAGTACAAATTATCCGTAATATTTTTATTTTTGTAGGAAAAAATGTTTAAAAGGAAGAATGACGTAATTATGGGAATTCATTATAGGAGGCTAATGATGAAATATCGGATTGAACGGGATACGATGGGAGAAGTGAAGGTTCCAGCTGATAAGCTTTGGGGAGCTCAAACAGAAAGAAGTCTACAAAATTTTAAAATTGGTATAGAAAAAATGCCGGTTGAATTGGTTTATGCATTTGTCATCATAAAGAGAAGTGCGGCTAAAGTCAATCAAACTCTTGGTAAATTAGATAAAGATAAGGCAGTATCTATTGTTGAAGTGTGTGATGAAATTTTAAGTGGTCAATATGATGACCATTTTCCACTATCGGTTTGGCAAACAGGAAGTGGAACACAAACAAATATGAATGTAAATGAAGTAATTTCTAATCGATCGAATCAAAAATTAAGGGAAAGAAGCATTGAAAAAACTGTTCACCCTAATGATGATGTCAATATGGGCCAAAGTTCCAATGATACATTTCCAACAGCGATGCATATTGCAGGAGTTCAAATGGTTTCTCAATATTTAATTCCAGCTATTGATGAGCTTGCTAATTCCCTAAAACAAAAGGAAAAAGAGTATGCAGATATTGTGAAAATTGGAAGAACTCATTTACAGGATGCGACTCCATTAACTTTCGGTCAAGAAATTAGCGGTTGGACTCATATGCTAACAAAGTCAAAGGAAATGATCATCCAATCTGTTGATCAAATGCGTGACTTAGCTATCGGCGGAACAGCTGTAGGTACAGGAATTAACACACATCCAGACTTTGATACACTTATAGTAAAAGAAATTAATGAGAAGACACATGAAAGGTTTCGGCCATCTGTCAATAAATTTCATTCATTAACGAGTCATGATGAGATAGTCCATGTTCATGGAGCACTAAAGGCACTTGCAGCTGATTTAATGAAAATCGCTAATGATGTTCGGTGGTTAGCGAGTGGTCCTAGATGTGGAATTGGAGAATTGGCAATACCAGCAAATGAACCAGGAAGCTCTATTATGCCTGGAAAAGTCAATCCAACACAAAGTGAAGCATTAACGATGGTTGCTACTCAAGTCATGGGTAATGATGCAACAATCGGCTTTGCAGCAAGTCAAGGAAATTTTCAACTAAACGTTTTTAAACCAGTCATTATTTATAATTTTCTTCAATCTGTTCGTTTATTAACAGATGCTATCCAATCCTTTAACGACAAATGTATTGTAGGCATGAAGCCAAACCAACCAGTGATGGAAAATTATTTAAATGAATCTTTAATGCTTGTTACAGCTCTTAATCCGCATATTGGATATGAAAACGCGGCAAAGGTTGCCAAAACGGCCTATGATGAAGGAATTACATTAAAAGAAGCAGCGATAAAGCTACACCTATTGACTGAAGAAGAATTTGATCAAATTGTACGTCCTGAAAAAATGACCCACCCAAAATAAATACATATGGTAGTGGGTATGACTAAAACTAAAAAGGATGATGACATAGATGGAAAAAGAAAAGAAGAAAGTTGAACCAACCTTTGCACCTGGTCTTGATGATGATGAAGAGCTTAATGAAGATGCAACAAAAGATGAAATCGCTCGAGGCGATTATACAGAGGTTACAACATTATCGTATGATGAAGTAGACCCATCTTAGCTATCTATTGAAATAATAGGTAGCTTTTTTTAATGTGTTTAGTTTATATGATATTTTTGTTTTTTCTTTGAAAATATTCAAAATATTTGTATAATCAATTTTATATTATTCAGGAGGTGATTAAATGAACATAGTTGCAAAAGTAAGTCAATTTGCTGGAAACACATTTGCATTTTGGGTATTATTTTTTGCTTTATTTGGTTTTTTTTACCCTAATGGGTTTACTTGGATTGGACCTTATATTTCGATTTTATTAGGTGTCGTCATGTATGGAATGGGGATGACGTTAACGTTAGATGATTTTAAACAAATAATTAAACAGCCGAAAAAAGTACTCCTTGGGGTTTCTGCTCAATACATCATAATGCCTTTATTAGCATTTAGTTTGGCGGTTTTATTACAACTCCCTCCAGAGGTTGCAGCAGGTGTTATCTTAGTTGGATGCTGTCCAGGTGGGACGGCCTCAAATGTCATAACATACTTAGCAAAAGGAAACACAGCTTTATCTGTAGCAATTACAGCTGTATCAACATTACTTGCTCCGATTTTAACACCTTTGTTAACACTTTTATTAGCTAGTAAGTGGCTTCCAATTTCAGCAGGTAGTCTATTCATTTCCATTGTAAAAATTGTTATTATCCCAATTGTTCTCGGGATTTTAGTCAGAATATTTTTTAAAGAACAAGTGGAGAGAGGTATTCAAGTACTTCCTCTCATATCCGTAATAGCCATCGTTGCTATAGTTGCGGCGGTTGTCGGCTTAAGTAAAGAAAAATTAATGGAAACCGGGCTTCTCATATTTGCAGTTGTGATGTTACATAATATTCTAGGCTTATTGATTGGTTATTGGGTTGCTAAATTCTTTAAATTAGATGTAGCTGACCAAAAAGCTATTTCGATTGAAGTTGGTATGCAAAACTCAGGATTGGGTGCAGCGTTGGCAGCCGCTCATTTTTCACCAATTGCAGCAGTTCCAAGCGCTATTTTTAGTGTGTGGCATAACTTATCCGGTCCATTTATTGCAACCATATGGGGAAAAGAAAAGAACAGACCTTCTCATGAAACAATTGATAAAGGTATATCTAAGTAAATTAGTAGCCTCCTAAATGGGAGGCCTCATTTATTTATAAAAAAATGGGTAAATAACACTTGACATTATACCTGTGGGGGTATATTATAATAAATGTGTTTAAAATTTTAGCTGAAAGGGGGCATTCAAGTGGAATATACTGACCAAATGAAAAACCGTTTAAAACGGGTTCAAGGGCAAATTCGTGGGATTTTGAAAATGATGGAGGAAGAAAAAGATTGTAAAGACGTTATTACACAATTAACAGCTGCCAAAAATGCCCTCGAGAGTACAATTGGTCTTGTTGTTAGCACGAACTTAGAGCAATGTTTACGTAGAGATAGCGAGTCGCCTGAAAAATATGTGAATGAGGCTATTCGCTTACTTATAAAAAGTCGCACATAAAAATGGGCTTGAAAATATTTTTTTAACTCTTTATAATACCTACACGGGTATAAGTATATAAAAATTAAGGAGGTATTTTAGATGAAAGCTGATAAAACATTAGACGCAAAAGGGTTATCTTGTCCAATGCCAATTGTGAAAACAAAAAAGGCAATTAATGAATTAGAAAGTGGTCAAATTTTGGAAGTTGTAACAACGGATAAAGGTTCAAAAAGTGATATTTCGGCATGGGTAAAATCAACTGGTCACGATCTTTTAGATGTAAAAGAAGAAAACGGTGAATTTACATTTTTCATTCAAAAAGGTTAATAGAAAGTTGGGAGGAACGAACTTTGTCAGAACAACGAAAGAAAACAACGATTGTCCTGTTTAGCGGTGATTACGATAAAGCAATGGCAGCCTACATTATCGCAAATGGTGCGGCAGCTTATGATCATGATGTCACCATTTTTCATACCTTCTGGGGTTTAAATGCTCTTCGTAAAGATGAAGCTGTTCCTACGAAAAAAGGATTTTTAGAAAAAATGTTTGCATTTATGATGCCGCGTGGTGCCGATAAAATGGGACTATCCAAAATGAACTTTGCTGGTATGGGGCCTAAAATGATTAAGCAAGTAATTAAAAAGCACAATGCTATGCCACTTCCAGATTTAATTGAAATGGCAAAAGAGCAGGGAGTAAAGCTTGTTGCTTGTCAAATGACAATTGATTTATTAGGACTTAAACAAGAGGAAATTATGGATGGTGTTGACTTTGCAGGTGTAGCTGCTTATTTAGCTGAAGCAGAGGAAGGAAATGTAAACTTATTTATTTAGGAGTAGAACAATGGAAATAGTAAATTGGTTACTATTATTTATTCTCATCCTATTTCTTGTTAATCGAATGATGCCTGTTCAAGGGGTAAGACAAATAACGACCATTGAACTAAAAAAGAAACTAAAGGATCAGAAAATACAATTTGTAGATGTTCGAACCCCACATGAATTTAAAAGCAATCATATAAAAGGCTTTCAAAACATCCCGCTTTATGAACTAACTGAACGTATTGGAGAACTATCAAAAGAGAAAGAGATTATTTTGATTTGCCAAAGCGGGATGAGAAGTAATAAAGCTAGTAAAATATTAAAAAAGCATGGTTTTCCACATGTAACGAATGTTAAAGGTGGAATGAATGCTTGGTAAAGAGGTAGATGAATGATGAAACAACTGACAGCTAAGGAAGTAGAACAAAAATTAATACAAGGAGAAAAACTTCATATTATTGATGTTCGAGAAGTAGAGGAGATTCAAAATGGAAAAATTCCTTCAGCCATCAATATTCCACTAGGTCTTTTACCATTTCGTATTCAAGAGTTGGATAAACAGAAAGAATATATCATTGTTTGTCGATCCGGAAATCGAAGTCTAATGGCAACAAAGTATCTATTAGAGCAAGGATATCAGGCAGTAAATATGTCTGGTGGAATGCTTGAATGGCAAGGTAGCGTAGAGTAAATTTTTTTAAAAGAAATTATACCCCACAGGGTTATTGGGAGGTTTTATGATGAAAGACATTAAGACAGATTTAACAGTTGATGCAAAAGGATTGGCATGCCCAATGCCTATTGTTAGAACAAAAAAGGCAATGAATGATCTAGAGCCTGGGCAAGTACTAGAAGTACAAGCGACGGATAAAGGATCAAAATCTGATATACAAGCTTGGGCCAAAAGCTCAGGACATCAATATTTAGGAACGATTGAAGAAGGAGAAATTTTAAAGCATTACATTCGAAAAGCAAGTAATGATGAAGTAACAGAAAGAAAACATGAAGACGTGATTAGTAATGAAGATCTGCTAAAAAAGCTTGAAAGCAATGGAAACATTACCATTGTCGATGTCAGAGAAGAAGCAGAATATGCCTTTTCTCATATTCCAGGTGCGAAGTCTATTCCACTAGGACAAATAGAACAACGTTTATCTGAACTTAACATCGATGATGAAATTTATGTTGTTTGTCGAACAGGTAACCGAAGTGACTTTGCTGCCCAGCTTTTAGTAGAAAAAGGTTTTAATAAAGTTATTAATGTTGTACCAGGGATGAGTGAATGGTCAGGCCCAATAGAAGCAACACTTGAAGCAACAAAATAATCAATAAGGAGGAGTTAAAATGGCGGATAAAGTAGCGATTATTGCAAGTAATGGTGGGTTATTTGATGCTTACAAAGTATTTAATATTGCCAACGCAGCAGCAGCTAGTGATAAGGAAGTGGCGATTTTCTTTACGTTTGAAGGTTTAAATCTCATTCATAAACAAGGATATCAAAACCTTCCAGTGCCAGAAGGAAAAGAACACTTTTTAAATGGCTTTAAAGAAGCAAATGTACCTTCCATTCCAGAATTGGTGGAAATGGCTCGTGAAATGGGGGTCAAAATGATTGGGTGTCAGATGACTATGGATGTTATGGGAATTACTAAGGAAGATTTAATTGAAGGTATTGAAGTTGGGGGAGCTGTAACCTATTTAGAATTTGCTAAAGATGCTGATGTCACAGTGAATTTTTAATTTTTTGATTCATTTGTAGAGATGAAATTTGTTAGTCTCCTGCGGGAAAAGCTATTTTTACGAGGTCCCGCAGTGAGATCATTTGAAAGAACTATGTGAGAGTTTCGTAAAAATATAATTATTTTTTTTAAAAACAAATATACTATAGGGGGTATATGTAATGACTGTTAAAATGATGTCGACAGCTGAATTAACAGACAAGGTTTTAAACAAAGAAAAGCTATTTATTTTAGATGTTCGTAATGAAAGTGATTTTGAGGATTGGAAAGTCGAAGGAGAAAACTTTAGCTATTTAAATGTTCCTTATTTCGAACTTATTGATAGCATTGATCCTATTGTCGATAAGGTTCCAAAAGATCAAGATGTTGTCGTCATTTGTGCGAAAGGTGGATCTTCTGTTTTTGTCGCCGAACAACTTGTTGAAGCTGGATTCTCTAACATCTACTCATTAGATGGTGGAATGAAGGCTTGGAGTGAACATTTATATAAAGCAAAAGTTTATGAGGATGAAGACATTAAGGTATATCAATTTATTCGCGTAGGGAAAGGCTGTTTATCTTACATGGTGGTTTCTGGTTCAGAAGCCTTAATCGTTGATCCATTACGTTTTACAGATGTATATGAAGTAGTAGCAAAAGAAGAAGGAGCCAATATTACACACATTGTTGATTCTCACTTACATGCTGATCATATTTCTGGTGGGAAAGTCCTCGCAGAAAAAACAGGCGCTACCTATTATTTAATGAAAAGTGAAGGGGCTGTGTTCGATTTTGAACCACTAGAAAAGCATGAAAAAATTGATTTTAGTAAAGTTCATTTAGAAGTTTTAGCTGTAAAAACTCCTGGTCATACACCTGGTAGTGTTTCATTCTTTGTTAATCAAAAACTATTATTCTCTGGAGATACCATTTTTGTTAGCGGATTAGGACGTCCTGACTTAGGAAATAAAGTAAGAGAATGGGCAAATGATTTATACGATACTGTTTACAACAAAGTATCAGAAATTGCCGATGATGTCATTGTTCTTCCAGCCCATTATGCCGATCTAGATGAAGAAATCAATGAAAATGGATATATCGGTGATACTTTAGGTCATATTCGTAAGCGCAATGAAAAAATGTTTAATGCAACAAAAGAACAATTCCTTCAAAATGTAGAGAAGTCAGCAAGTTCAGTAAAGCCACCAAACTTTGAAGAAATTGTTGCTATTAATCGCGGAGTTGTAAGTGCTGGTTCAGAGAAAATGCAAGAATTAGAGATTGGACCAAATCGTTGTGCTGTACATCATACTGAATAAACTATTGAAACCTAAGGGGAACCTAGAATGGTTCCCTTTCCTTAAAAGGAGGAACTGAAAATGGATTTTTTATTTATCATTACTATTTTTTTAATTGGATTTATTGGTTCCTTTATTTCTGGAATGGTCGGAATCGGGGGTTCAATTATTAAGTATCCACTATTATTATATATTCCTCCGCTTGTTGGACTATCTGCCTTCACAGCCCATGAAGTGTCAGGGATAAGTGCTGTGCAAGTATTTTTTGCAACAATTGGCGGTGTATGGGCATATCGTAAAGGTGGATATTTAAATAAAGCATTAATCGGTTTTATGGGGATAAGCATTTTACTTGGAAGCTTTATAGGTGGGTATGGATCTAAGCTAATGTCAGAAGAGGCCATAAACATAGTTTATGGAGTGCTAGCTTCCATTGCAGCCATCATGATGTTTGTCCCAAAAAAAGAAAATGAAGATATTCCATTTGACCAAATATCCTTTAATAAATGGTTAGCAGCGACTTTAGCTTTTATCGTCGGGATAGGAGCTGGAATCGTTGGAGCAGCAGGTGCATTTTTACTTGTCCCAATTATGCTCGTCGTATTAAAAATTCCAACACGTGTAACGATTGCCTCATCATTGGCGATTACATTTATCTCTTCAATTGGTTCTACCGCAGGGAAGGTCTTTACAGGTCAAGTAGAGTTTTGGCCTGCCTTTATCATGATTATTGCAAGTATAATAGCTTCACCTTTAGGAGCGAATGTCGGTAAAAAAGTAAAAACAAATATTTTACGCTTCATTTTAGCTATCTTAATATTCGGTACAGCAGTAAAAATTTGGCTTGAAATTTTATAATGTTATCCGCTTCATTCTATTAAAATATTTCAACGTTTTTCCGATATTTAAAAGTAGGCGAAAAATCCATAAAAAAGATTACGATTGTATAACAAATAAATTCAGATTAAAGCTTATTTTTATGAATTTTACTATCATTAGTAAAAACAAGGTAAAAAGGTGTTAAAGAATGAAGCGAATATTACTCATTATTTTAGGACTCATACTTTATTTTGTTCCGATTATTTCTTCCGTTTATGCAGAAGATGAAGAAAGCTTAAACCCACCTACGATTAATAGTGAAGCTGCAGTTGTGATAGATGCTAAAAGTGGCGATATTCTCTTTTCTAAAAATTCGAATCAATCTATGTACCCGGCAAGCATTACCAAAATTGCTACAGCGATATATGCTATTGAGCATGGAGATTTAGAGGAGATTGTAACCGTTAGTAAACGAGCAAGAAATGCAGATGGAACTAGAGTTTATTTAGAAGAAGGTGAAATCGTTCCTTTAAAAAAGTTAATACAAGGTATGGTCATTAATTCGGGAAATGATGCAGCCATTGCCATTGCTGAGCACATTAGTGGAAGTGTTGAACAGTTTTCAAAGGATATTAATTTATATTTAAAAGAAAAAGTGGGTGTTCAAAATACTCACTTTGTTAACCCAAGTGGCTTATTTGATGAAAATCACCAAACAACGGCAGAAGATATGGCCATTATAACGAAATATGCATTAAATAATGAAATCTTTAAAGAAATATTTAAAACGGAAGAACTCCCTTGGAACGGACAATCTTGGAATACAACTATATATAATCATCATAAGCTATTAATTAGTGATCAATTTCCAGAAGTAACAGGAGGAAAAACTGGCTATGTTGATGAGTCTGGTCATACTTTAGTGACGACAGCTGAAAAAGATGGGTTAAGTATTATTGTCGTTACACTAAAAGCAAATGGTAGTCAACTAGCCTATCAAGATACAATTAATTTAATGAATTATTGCTTTTCCAATTTTGAAACAGATCAAATCAAACAAGAAACGGAATTTGAAAATGCAGAAAATGAAAAGTTTAAAGTTAAAGAGACCATTTATTTTACAAAAAGAATAGGGGAAGAAACGAATCCAATAATAGATAAAAATGGGATGCTAACGATAATCGGAGAAAGAGATCGAGTCATTAAAACGATTCCATTAAAAAAGGTTGAAGAAAAGCTTCAGACCGAAAAATCGGAGAAGAAAATCAATCAAAATGGTTTATCCAACCATTATTCCTTACTATTATTATTCTCTTTTCTGATTTCTTTTGTCTTAACAGGATTTTTCATTATGGATGCAAGAAAGTTGTAAATAATAGGAATTTTTTGTATAAAATACTTGAAATTTTTTTAGTAACATATTAAATTTAAAATAAAATTAGTTCATATTTTCTTTTGCTGAATCCTTTTGAAAAAGGAACGGGGGAACCGTTTGTGCTCATGTAAGCATAGGGGTGAATCCTTTTAAAGGTAGGATACTCTTCAATCCGAACCCGACAGCTAACCTCGTAAGCAATGAAGAGAGAAACTATGTCAAAAAAAGCCACGAACATTCTCTCGTGGCTTTTTATTATGTAAAAATAATTAATTAAGGGAGGTTTTATATGAGTCTAACGAAAAAAATTTTAATTGGTTTAGGACTAGGATTAGTAGTAGGTTTAATTTTAAATGTCACATCCAAGGAATGGTTTGAGCTTTTAGACACAGTTATGTTCACCCCACTCGGAAAAATCTTCTTAAATCTAATTAAAATGCTAGTTGTACCTATTGTCTTCTTTTCCATTGCGTTAGGTGTTACAGGATTAGGAGATCCAAAAAAGCTAGGTCGAATTGGAATCAAAACGATTTCCTACTTCCTAGTAACAACGGCGATAGCCATTACAATTGGAATTTCCCTAGCTTTAGTGATAAAACCAGGGAATGTTGGAACGTTTGATACAACATCCGCTGAATTTGAAGCAAAGGAAGCTCCTTCAATAAGTGATACTCTGCTAAATATTATCCCGACAAACCCAATTCAAGCGATGGCAGAAGGAAATATGTTGCAAATTATTACCTTTTCGATATTTGTTGGTTTTGCTATTTCAATGCTAGGTGAAAAAGCAGCTAGTTTAAAACAGTTTATTAAACAAGGTAATGATTTGATGATGTACCTTGTTACTCTTGTCATGAAGCTAGCACCTTATGGGGCATTTGGGTTAATTGCAACAGCAGTCGGTAGCCAAGGATTTGAAGCTGTAAAAGCAATGGGGCTTTACATGATGGTAGTCTTATTGGCACTGATCATACATGCAATGTTTACATACGGTTCAGCGGTGTATGTTATTGGTAAAATGAACCCAGTTTCATTTTTTAAAAAGTTTTTCCCTGCTATGAGTGTTGCTTTTAGTACTTCAACGAGTAGTGGAACATTACCGATATCGATGGAAATGGCTCAGAAACGATTGAAAGTACCAGAATCTATTAGTAGTTTCGTTCAACCTTTAGGTGCAACGATTAACATGGATGGAACTGCTATAATGCAAGGAGTTGCGACTGTGTTTATTGCTCAAGTATTTCAAGAGCAACTAACCGTCGCTCAATTAATTACAGTTGTTATTACGGCTGTGTTAGCTAGTATTGGAACAGCAGGCGTACCTGGTGTCGGCTTAATTATGCTTTCAATGGTATTAACATCCGTTGGTTTACCAGTTGAAGGTATTGCGTTAATTCTTGGGGTTGACCGTTTACTTGATATGACTCGTACAGCCGTTAATGTTGCGGGTGATGCAGCATGTGCTGTTTGTATTGCTGAAACAGAGAAAAAACATGGAATTATCTATGAATCTTCATTTAATCAAAATGCCTCTTAATAAGCAGTTCTTCGGAGCTGCTTTTTTGTTTGCTTTTTGTAGTGAGTAGTCCATAAATTTGGAACAGTGACCCGCAAAAGGAAAAGAGTAGCTCATAGTAAATTTGAAAAAGGAAATAATAGCCTAAAATGCATGATTAATCATTCTATAGGAGTGACTTTCATTTGATTGACACAAACTTGTTTGTTTTTATCTTGAAAAAGAACAAAGTCAGGAATTATGCTAGATGTGACCTGTAGTTTAAATCGTTTTATATATGGTTAGAGTGGATATAGATTCTAAACTGAAAGGTGATAAGTATGAAAAAATTTTTTTTACTTTTAACCCTCGTTTTTCTAGCAGCTTGTGGAGATAATGAAATAAATCAATCACAAAATAAAGAGGAAGAAATCTATCCTTTAGAAGTGGTACTTCAAATGCCAGAGAAAGCCGAGGCTAACGAATCAATTTCTCTAAAAGCAATTGTAACGTATGGAAATGAAAAAGTAGAGGATGCAAATGAAGTCCAATTTGAAATATGGAAAGAAGGAAATAAAGAAAGTAATAATATGATTGAAGCCTCTCACGTTGGGGATGGAATTTATGAAATATCCTACTCCTTTTCAGAGGAAGGGATTTACTATGTTCAATCACATGTGACCGCAAAAGATCAGCATAATATGCCAAAAAAACAAATTACGATTGGTGACACACATAATATAGATGAGGAACAAAACGAGCACACTCAAACGAATCATCATCATGGAGCTGTAGAAATGAAGCTTTTAACAGAACAGCAATGGAAAGCAAATCAAGAAACAACGTTAAAGGTAAGCATTAAAAAGAATGAGAATCCGATTTCGAATGCTCGCATTCGCTTTGAAATATGGAAGGATGGATCTCATGATCATCAATGGATTGAAACAAATGAAATTGAAGAAGGGATTTATGAAGCTGCTTATACATTTGAAGAGACAGGAACATACTATATTCAAATCCATGTTGAAAATGATGAAGGATTGCACGAGCACTCGACACAAACAGTTGAAGTATCCTAATTTTTAATAAGGGGCTGTCCGATAAGTCTCTAAAATAAAGCCCGAGGAGAAAAAAACACTCGATTTGTTGAAATACTTACAGGATCTGTAATGGAGATCGTTCGCTAGACACTAGGATCCCGGAGCTAGACAATACGCCCGCGGATAGCGCCCACCACCGAAATAAAATCAACCGAATTTTATTTACTAAACAAGGGGTTGTACTTTTTTGACACCCCTTATTGCATAAGGAAAATAGGTAGCAAAAAATAAAATAGATGCTAAAATATATTTCTTTACATAGGATAGGGGGGTATTGTATAATACTCCCAAGGAGGACAATAATATGAAAGAAAATATAAGTAATGGGGATACTACTTCACATCGAAAAAGTCACCACTCAGAGAAGTTTAAGAAGGACTTGATTACACGTCTTAACAGAATTGAAGGTCAAGTTCGAGGAGTTAAAGGACTGATTGAGAAAGACACTTATTGTGACGATGTGCTAGCTCAAATTTCAGCTATTCAATCTGCATTAAATTCGGTCAGCCGTTTGCTGTTAGAAGGTCACATGAAAAGCTGCGTTGTTGAACGAATTCAAGAAGGAGATGTCGAAGTGATCGACGAAGTGTTAACTACTATTAAGAAAATGATGAAGAAATAATAGGAGGTCTATCAAAATGAAAGAAATCACTTTAACAGTTAAAGGAATGTCCTGCAATCATTGTGTAAAGGCAATTGAATCAAGTGTTTCAAATCTTCAAGGTGTGCATAGTGTAAAAGTACATTTAGATTTAGGTAAAGTTGATGTTCAATTAGATGAAAAACAAGTAACAGTTAATCAAGTAAAAGAGACAATTGAAGAAGAAGGTTATGATGTAGTGTAACGTGCTCATAGTAGCACGTTAACTTATACATTGATATATACCCCTGTATAGTATAAGGGAGGAACTGATTGATGGGACAGAAGGAAGTTCGGTTTCATGTAACGGGTATGACATGTGCTGCTTGTGCACGTCGGATTGAAAGAGGATTAGAAAAAATAGAAGGTGTCGAAAAAGCTACGGTCAATTTGACAACGGAAAAGGCCTCCGTGAAATATGAAGAAGAAAAAGTAGACGAAAAACAGCTGAAAAATAAAGTAAAACAATTAGGATATGACATTTTAACAGAAAAAACGGAATTCAATATAACGGGTATGACGTGTGCTGCTTGTTCCAATCGGATTGAAAAAGTTTTAAACCGATTGGAAGGAGTACAAAATGCTGTTGTTAATTTAGCTATCGAAAAAGCAACAGTAGAATACGAGCCCGAACAGGTGACTATTTCAGACATTATTTCAAGAATTGAAAAATTAGGTTATGGTGCTGAAGTAAAAGAAGAAAAGGATCTATCTAGTGCTCGGGCAAAGGAAATTCAAAAACAGCAAACAAAATTCCTTTTTTCATTACTTTTATCTCTTCCCCTTGTTTGGGCAATGGTCGGTCATTTTGAATTTACAAAGCATCTTTATGTACCACAACTGTTTTACAGTCCTTGGTTTCAATTTATTTTAGCGACACCTGTTCAATTTATTATTGGTTGGCAGTTTTATGTAGGTGCTTATAAAAATTTAAAAAATAAAAGTGCAAACATGGATGTTTTAGTTGCACTTGGAACATCGGCTGCTTATTTTTACAGTGTATATTTAACATTTGAATCAATAGGGACAAATGAAACAATGACTGAATTATATTTTGAAACAAGTGCTGTATTAATTACACTTATTTTGCTAGGGAAATTATTTGAAGCGAAGGCAAAAGGACGTTCTTCTGAAGCAATTAAAAAATTAATGGGACTCCAAGCCAAGTCAGCGACGGTTATTCGTGATGGAAAAGAGGTTGAAATTCCAATTGAACAAGTAGTAAGAGGAGATAACATACTCATTCGCCCAGGAGAAAAAGTCCCTGTTGATGGTGAAATAATAGATGGCCAATCAGCAGTTGATGAATCAATGCTTACAGGAGAGAGTGTTCCAGTAGATAAAAAGACGGGAGATTCCGTATATGGTGCGACAATAAATAAAAATGGTACATTAAAGGTAAAGGCAACGAATGTTGGAAAGGATTCTGCTCTCCAACAAATTATTAAAGTAGTCGAGGAAGCGCAAGGATCCAAAGCACCAATTCAGAGACTCGCTGACCAAGTTTCAGGAGTTTTTGTCCCAATTGTCGTCGGTATTGCTATTATTACATTTACCATTTGGTATCTTGTCGTTGACCCAGGTAATTTTGCGTTAGCCCTTGAAAATTTAATTGCCGTTCTTGTTATTGCGTGTCCTTGTGCATTAGGGCTAGCAACCCCAACATCTATTATGGCTGGTTCAGGTCGTGCGGCAGAGGCTGGAATTTTGTTTAAGAGTGGAGAGTTTTTAGAAACAACTCATAAAGTAGATACCATTATTTTAGATAAAACAGGAACGATTACAAAAGGGGAGCCTGAACTAACAGATGTCATTATATTTGATGAAAATAAAGAAAGGTTTCTTCAACTAGTTGGATCAGCTGAAAAACGTTCAGAGCACCCTTTAGCAAAAGCGATGGTTCAGGGAATTAAAGAGCGTCATGTATCCTTCCTTGAACCAACTAAATTTGAAGCCATTCCAGGTCATGGAATTATAGCGGTTGTCGATGATCAACATGTATTAATCGGTACTCGAAAATTAATGAAAGATGAACACATCCCATTAAATCCTGAAGTGTTAAATCAAATGGAGCAACTCGAATTAGATGGGAAAACAGTTGTATTAGCTGCAATCAATCAGCAAGTTACTGGTTTATTGGCCATTAGTGATACGGTAAAAGATTCCTCATTAAAAGCAATTGAACAGTTAAAGAGTATGGGGTTAAAAGTTATCATGGTAACAGGGGATAATGAAAGAACAGCACAAGCAATTGCAAAGCAGGTAGGAGTAGATGAAGTAGTCGCAGAGGTTCTTCCTGAAGGAAAAGCAGAGGTAGTCAATCAACTACAAAAACAAGGTAGAAAAGTTGCCATGGTTGGTGATGGAATAAATGACGCACCAGCATTAGCTACGGCATATGTGGGAATGGCAATCGGTACTGGAACAGATGTTGCAATGGAATCAGCTGATATTACATTGATGAGAGGAGATTTACAGGGTATAGCCGATGCTTTACGGATGAGTCAAAAAACAATGAAAAATATTAAACAGAATTTATTCTGGGCTTTTGCTTATAATACGTTAGGAATTCCGATTGCGGCTATCGGTCTTTTAGCACCTTGGGTTGCGGGAGCGGCAATGGCCTTTAGCTCTGTGTCTGTTGTTTTAAATGCATTACGTTTGCAGCGTACAAGATTATAAATGAAGAAATAGACCTTTATATTTAGAGTGCCGTTTTTAAGCGGTGCTCTTTTTATTTACAACATGTATAATAAAAAAAGAAATAACAAAAAGAGGAAAAATGACATAGTTAAAGAGGGAATAAGATGAAAATGAAGGGAAAAATCATTCATTTAAACCCGTCCCAGCTTTTAGTGTTTACATTTATGTTCTCAATTTTAGGGGGAATGTTTTTATTAAAATTACCTTTTGCTACAAATGAATCTATAAGCTGGCTTGACGCCTTATTTACAGCTACATCAGCCATGACGGTAACAGGTCTAGCTGTTGTTGATACAGGAGATACGTTTACCATATTTGGACAACTCATTATTGTATTGTTAATTCAATTAGGTGGACTTGGAATTATGTCTTTTGCTATTTTAATTTTTATTGTATTAGGTAAAAAAATTGGAATGAAAAAGCGGATAATTATTCAACATGCTTTAAATCAAACATCTTTAGGTGGTGTTATTCAGCTTGTAAAATATCTGTTTATCTTTTCATTTTTGATAGAGCTAGTAGGGATGGTTTTATTATCCTTTAGGTGGATTCCTCAATTTGGAGTTGCTAAGGGCTTGTACTACAGCTTTTTTCATTCGATTTCAGCTTTTAACAATGCCGGTTTTTCTATTTGGTCAGATAGTATGACACAATTTGTCGGAGACCCTGTTGTGAATATCGTGATTTCATTCTTATTTATAATCGGAGGTTTAGGCTTTACTGTTTTAGCAGATATTTGGCAAAAACGTTCATTCAAAAGGTTATCTTTACATACAAGATTAATGATTATAGGAACATTCATTTTAAATATTGGCGCGATGTTCTTTTTCTTTATTGTCGAATACGCAAATCCTAAAACTCTTGGTTTATTATCTTTTGAGGATAAATTATGGGCTTCTTATTTCCAAGCAGTTACGACAAGAACAGCAGGATTTAATTCATTAGATATAGCGAGCATGGATGAATCAACTATTTTTTTAATGATTATATTAATGTTTATTGGAGCAGGAAGTGCTTCAACTGGTGGAGGAATTAAGCTAACAACTGCAATTGTCATTACATTTTCAATTGTTGCCTTTTTAAAGAGTAGAACAGATATTTCCATTGGGAAACGATCCATTTCCGTTGAAATTATCGTTAGAGCATTAGCTATTACGATGATGAGTATTATTTTAATAATTTTTGCTGTTTTTATATTGAATGTAACTGAACAACAGACATTTTTAGAAACTTTATTTGAAGCTGTCTCTGCTTTTGGAACAGTAGGGCTTTCAATGGGGGTTACAGGATCATTAACTTCCCTTGGAAAAGTGATTATTATCCTTTTAATGTTTGTTGGAAAAGTGGGACCATTAACATTATTATTTACATTATCTAAACCACAGCAACCGAAAGTACGTTACCCTAATGAAGATGTGCTTACTGGATAAAGGATATCTTTTGAGTCTACTACTAAACACCCTAGACAAGGTGAAATATATTGAGAGAGCTAGAAAAACGTATATGTAGATAAAATAAATGGGGCTGTCCGATAAGTAATTAAAATAAAGTCTGGGGAGAAAGAACCTGTAGATCGATTGATTGAAGTGAAGGTGGCGGCTATCCTTTAGGGAACAGCGCGAGCCGAAGACCCCACAGACGAGCTTGCGAGTCGAGGAGGCTGATTGAAAAGCGGAGGCGACTGCTCAGCGTCGTACGAACGGGAGACTCTCCCGCACTGAGATAAAGGAGATACCGCGAGAAACGAGCGGATGTCGACTTATCGTAGGGGAGGGAGAGGGTCGTTCGCTAGACGCTAGGAGCCGGAGCTAGACAATACAGAAAAGCGGAGGCGACTGCCCAGCGTCGTACGAACGGGAGACTCTCCCGCACTGAGATAAAGGAGATATCGCGAGAAACGAGCGGATGTCGACTTATCGTAGGGGAGGGAGAGGGTCGTTCGCTAGACGCTAGGAGCCGGAGCTAGACAATACGCCCGCGGAAAGCGTCCGCCACCGAAATGAAAACAACCATATTTAATCCAATATGAAAGGGGCTGTACTTTTGAACAGCCCCTTTTAATGATTATTCTCCTAATAATTCAATAAGGTCATCAAGCATTAAGTTTGCTGCGATAACACCACCAGCTGTATTCCAAATAGCATCGTCTACTTTGTATACTTTTCCATTCTTTACAGCCTCAAGGTTTTTCCATAGTGGATCATTTGTCCATTCTTCCTCTGTTTTAAGAGCTTCTGGATCTCCTTTAGGAGCATATGTGAAGTAGAAAATGACGTCTCCATCCATCTCTGGGATTTGTTCTTTACCTACTTCAATTGCAAATAATCCCATTTTGTTATCCTCTGTGAAAAGATCTGCTTGATGCTCTGCACGTTTAAATCCTACTTGATCTAAAATAATACCAGAGAATGAATCTGTGTAATAGATACGAGTTTTTCCTGCCATAAAACGTACTACAGACACTTCTTGATTAATCTTATCTCCAAGCTTCTCTTTTACTTCTTCAATATGAGCATTATATTCAGCTAATACCTCTTCGCCTTTTTCTTCCATATTTAAGGCTTTCGCGTATAATTTAAAGTTTTCTTGCCATTCGCCTCTTAACGTTTCAGAAAATACAGTTGGAGCAATTTGGCTTAATTGTTCATAAATCGCTTCTTGACGCATTTTATTACCGATAATTAAGTCTGGTTGTAATTCGGCAATTTTTTCTACGTTTACTTCATGCTCTAATCCAACAACTTCTACGCCTTCCATTTGATCTTTAATATGATCATACCATGGGTCACCTAGCCACGATTGAACAGCACCTACCGGTTTAACGCCAAGTGCTAATAAAGCTTCTGTTCCTTCGTTTGTTAAAATAACAACACGCTCTGGTTTACCTGGAATTGGTGTTTCACCCATTGCATGTTGAACGGTATAGGATTCACTTTCGCTTGAAGTAGACTCTTCTTGTTTTGCTGTTTCATTATTATTACCACAAGCAGCCATAATCAATACAAAAAGAGCTGTTACAAGAAATAACAATGATTTCTTATATGTACGTAACATATTGACACCCCCGATAATGATAATTAGTTTCAATTACAACCAAATAATAAAATCTTTTAAAAAAGTTGTCAAGATAATTGATAACGATTTTCACATTCATGTATAATGAAAATGATTTTCAATATAGAAATGAACAGGTAGGATGAGGAGAGAGAGAAAGTGACACTGTCTAATCAAAAGAAAACGATCATTCTTATTTTTTCTTTTATATTTTTATTGTTTTGCATGTGTTTAAGTATCGTTTATGGATATACAGATACGAATTGGAAAATTGCATGGGATGCTTTTACTAATTTTAATGGTTCCAATGAACATATTGTTATTCAAAATGTACGGCTTCCTCGTAGTTTAATTGCAGCTTTTGTTGGAGCAGCACTAGGTATTGCAGGGGCGTTAATGCAAGCTATAACAAAAAATCCTCTTGCCTCTCCTAGTATATTTGGTATTAATGCAGGTGCTAGCTTTTTCATTGTCATCGCTTTTTCACTCTTTTCTATTAATAATTTACAAGCTTTCACTTGGATTGCTTTTATTGGCGCTGCACTTTCAGCTTTTACCGTTTATTTTATTGGATCGCTCAGCCGTGAAGGGCTTACACCACTAAAGTTAACGTTAGCCGGTGCTGCGGTTGCTGCTCTTTTCTCATCATTAACACAAGGGTTGTTAGTCTTAAATGAAGCTGCATTAGATCAAGTGTTATTCTGGTTATCTGGGTCAATTCAAGGAAGAAAATTAGAAGCTCTTATACATGTCTTACCTTATTTTTTCATTGCATTCATAGGATGTATTTTTCTAGCTTCAAAAATTAACTTACTAATGCTTGGTGAAGATGTAGCGAAGGGACTTGGGCTTCAAACAGGTCTTGTCAAGCTAAGCGCAGCGATTGTCATTATTTTTTTATCTGGCGGAGCGGTAGCTGTTGCTGGACCGATTGTATTTATTGGTATCGTTGTACCTCATATCGCAAAATATGTTGCTGGCAATGATTATCGTTGGATCTTACCTTATTGTGGTGTTTTTGGAGGGATTTTGTTAGTGTTAGCAGATATCGGAGCCCGATTTGTTATCATGCCTGAAGAAGTGCCTGTTGGGGTGATGACGGCCATCATTGGAACACCATTCTTTGTATATATTGCTAGAAGGGGGTTCCAAGCATCATGAAAAAGTATATTCCATTTCGAATGGGGAAAGAATCGATTTCGTTTTTAATTGATAAAAAAGCAGTATGGATTTCGCTTCTTCTTTTTGTACTTACCATTTTCGTTTTCATGACTAGTTCTAGTATTGGAGAAGCTTTCATACCACCATATGATTTAATTCAAACATTTCTCGGTAACGGAAGCAAATTTCATGAATTAGTTGTTTTTTCATTTCGATTACCTCGAATCATTATTGCATTACTTGTCGGTATTTGTTTAGCCATTAGTGGAGGGATTTTACAAAATTTAGTTCGAAATCCACTAGCATCACCAGATATTATTGGTATAACTGGCGGTGCTTCTGTAGCGGTTGTCATCTTTTTTATGATATTTTCGGATACAAGTAATTCCTTAACAGTCAGTATTCATTGGTTACCTGTTGCGGCATTTATCGGTGCAATGACGACGGGGTTAATTGTTTATCTATTTGCTTGGAAAAATGGTGTTTCCTCCTATCGACTCGTTTTAATTGGAATTGGGTTAGCTTTATTAACGAAATCACTTACTACTTTATTTATGATTAAAGGACCCATTTATCAAGCAACACAAGCAAATATTTGGATCACAGGATCCGTTTATGCTGCTAATTGGAGTCAAGTTCAAATTTTATTTCCTTTAACGGTTATATTAATTCTTATTACTGTGATCATGACACGAAATATTAATATTCAAGAGTTTGGTGATGATATTGCAACTGGAGTTGGTAGCCAGGTCCAATTAAATCGCCTATTTTTACTAATCTTAAGTACTGCTTTAACAGCCTGTGCGGTAGCATTTGCTGGGGGAATTGGTTTTGTAGGCTTAATTGCACCACATATTGCAAAGCGTTTAGTAGGTTCAAGCTTTGGAGCTGTGCTTCCAGTATCAGCGTTAATTGGAGCATTAATTGTCATGCTATCTGATTTTCTCGGGAAAACGTTATTTTTACCACTTGAAGTGCCAGCTGGTGTGTTTACTGCTGCGATTGGAGCGCCGTACTTTATTTACTTGCTTTATAAGCATCGAAATTCATAGGAGGTGCCTTTATGAGTGCAATCCAAACTGATAGTTTAACTCTTTCATATGGGAAACAGATTATTATTAATGAGCTTAATTTATCTATACCTAATGGTCAAATAACTGTTTTTATAGGTAGTAATGGTTGTGGAAAATCTACTTTATTAAAATCATTAGCAAGACTTTTAAAACCAGAACACGGTTCCATTTTGTTAGAAGGAAAAGCGATTGCTAAGCTCCCAACAAAAGAAGTAGCGAAAAAATTAGCGATCCTTCCACAATCGCCAGAGGCTCCTGAAGGCTTAACAGTATTACAGCTCGTCAAACAAGGAAGGTACCCATATCAAAGCTGGCTCAAACAATGGTCTGAGAAGGATGAAGAAGCGGTTATACGTGCACTTGAAAAAACAAGAATGCTAGATTTAAAGGATCGAACGGTTGATTCTTTATCAGGGGGGCAAAGGCAACGAGCTTGGATTGCGATGACACTTGCGCAAGATACCAATATTATTTTACTTGATGAACCGACAACGTATTTAGATATGACACATCAAATTGAAATATTAGATCTTTTATTTGAGTTAAACGAATTAGAAAAGCGTACGATTGTAATGGTTTTACATGATTTAAATCTAGCATGTCGATATGCACACCATATCGTTGCATTAAAAAATCAAAAGATTTATGCACAAGGTAAACCAGAAGAAGTCATTAATTGTCATCTCGTAAAAGATGTTTTTGATATGGATTGTAAAGTAACAAAGGACCCTTTATTTGGGACACCTTTATGTATTCCTTATGGAAAAGGAAGATGCTTATTAGAATCTAATGGAGCAGGAGTTTTACATGGTTAAGTTAACAATAGATGAACTCGAACAATTGAAAAAATATCGTCTTAATGTAAATAAAGCTGCCCCAAAACTTTCGATTGAATGTCTTGATCTTTTAAATGAAGAAAAGATTAAGTACTTTTTTAACCAAATGCAAGTATATATACAAACGGATCATAAAGCTGCTTTGGGCTCGATGTTCATAAAAAGATATGCTTTTATTTCTGTCATCGCGTTATATAGTTTATCCAATTTGAATAAACTTTTAAATGTACAATTAAATAATGTAACAATTTATAGCTATGAGGATGAGACGAATAACAATTGGTTACCTTTTTTTCATTTAAAAGACATAACCGTAAAGGATATTAGACAGAATCGAAACAAATATCGCGATGAATTACTAAAAACTTTATTTAAAAATAATATCGACCGAGTTATTCAAACAGTTGCAAAATGTGCAAAGGTTTCCAAATGGGTTCTTTGGGAAAATGTTGCAATTTATATCTTTTGGTTGTATGAAACACTCCTTGAGGATCCAAGTGTTGTTGAACAAAAAGAGAGAATTAATAAAGATTTTTTGTATATCGTTCAAAGGGCAGATGGTAAATTGTTTGGCCAAATGAATCAAAATCCTCTTTCCCGTTTTTATCGTCCAAAAGCTTATAACGAAAAATATCAAATGGAAATTCGTGAGAGAATGACATGCTGTTTATACTATCTAACGAATAAAGAAGGAAACAGATGCAAAAGCTGTCCATGTGTTTGTTGAATTGTTAGGAGGAATGGTATTGGAACCAAAACTAAAGGAGCAGCTCGACGGGTTACTTGAGAAATATACGGAATTATTATTGGGAGAAACTTCACCAGAATTGAAAGAAAAAGTAAAAGCATGGGTGCTTTATACGTATATATCGAAATCAATGCCTCCGTTAGTTAAGCATTGGAATGAAAAGTACCCAGATGGTAAAGATGGAATTAAAAAGGTTATTCATGAAATTAAAGAGTTAAATGAAAAACATCGGGTGGACGCTAAAAAATAAAACAAAAAATTTAGGAGGCTGTCTTATATTATTCTTAATTGGGTTGGTCGATTTTGACGCTTTAGACAGCCTCTTTTTCGTTTTAACAGAAGTATATTAATTATTAAATTTCATCTGACCCCATATTATTTCTCTTGTATTGTTGATTTTGGCTAGTACGTTTTCCACCGCCATCTCGTTCGTTTGTTGGTCCGGCATTTCCTTTTATGCTTTGTGCACTTACACCAGCTTTAGAAGGCTGTTTTTTGAAACGAGCCATATATATCACCTCCTACAACGATTAACATTTCCTGAATTTGACCTTTTTAACCAAAAATGCAAGAAACTATTGAACAAATTTTCGGAATATTTTATATTATAATTAGAAGGTAATTAACAACTTATATTTTTTTCTTAAAAAATGAATGAGTATTCATTCAAAAATGAGAAAGGGGTAAAGCAATGGTCCAGCAAATTAAAAAAGCTGCAGTTCTCGGTTCGGGAGTAATGGGTTCAGGTATTGCTGCACATTTAGCGAATATCGGTATTCCTGTATTACTTCTTGACATTGTACCAACTGAATTAACGGATGAAGAAAAGAAAAAAGGTCTAACACTAGAAGATAAACACGTTCGTAATCGTTTCGCTAACAATGCGATTCAAAAATTATTAAAACAAAAGCCTGCTCCACTAACATCAAAAAAGAACGTCAATCTTATTTTTGCTGGAAATATGGAAGATGATTTGGAGAAGTTAAAGGAAGTTGATTGGATTATCGAGGTAGTTGTTGAACGACTTGACATTAAAAAAGAAGTTCTAAAAAAGGTTGAAAAAAATCGCAAGCCAGGAAGCATCGTTAGCTCCAATACATCAGGAATCTCCATAGAAGCGATGGTAGAAGGTCGTTCAGAAGAGTTTAAAAAGCATTTTTTAGGTACACATTTCTTTAATCCTCCACGATATTTAAAGCTTCTTGAAGTAATTCCAACAAAAGAAACCGATCCTTCAGTATTAGCATATATGAAAAAATTTGGTGAAGATGTTCTCGGAAAAGGAGTAGTAGAAGCAAAAGATACCCCAAACTTTATTGCCAATCGTATTGGAACATATGGACTTTTAGTAACTGTAAATGAAATGGTTAAAGGTGGTTACTCCGTCGGTGAAGTGGATTCTATTACTGGACCATTAATTGGTCGGCCAAAAAGTGCAACCTTTCGTACGCTAGATGTTGTTGGATTAGATACATTCGTTCATGTTGCGAACAATGTTTATGAGAAAGTGGAAGGGAACGAAAAGGAAGCCTTTGAAATTTCACCTTTCATGTTGAAAATGCTAAATGAAAACCGACTAGGTAGTAAAACTGGAATTGGCTTTTATAAAAAAGAAGGAAAAAATATTCTTGAACTCAATTACAACACGATGGAATATGAAGAACGAAAAAAATTAAAAGCTCCTTCTATTGAGATGGCTAAGCAAACAAAAGGTTTAGCAAACAAATTGAAAGCGCTTTTGTATGCGAATGATAAAGCAGGTCAACTACTTTTTAATATTATTAGCCCAACTCTTTTATACTCAGCAGAACTGTTAGGAGAAATTGCAGATGATCTTGTTGCAATTGACCAAGCGATGAAATGGGGCTTTGGATGGGAATTAGGCCCATTTGAATTATGGGATGCAATTGGAGTTAAAAAGTCTATTCATAAAATGAAAGAAAAAGGTCTTGAAATACCAAATTGGGTTTTAAATATGATTGAACAAGGACATGAAACCTTCTATAAACAAGAAAACAACCAAGTCTATTTTTACCATAACGGTGAGTATTACCCAATTAAACAAAATAAAAAGGTTATCCATCTAAAAGCTATAAAAGAAGCAAATGGAGTTGTGAAGAAAAATAGTGGTGCAAGTTTGATCGATTTAGGGGATGATGTGGCCCTATTAGAATTCCATTCACCTAACAATGCAATTGGTTTTGATATTATTCAAATGATCGACTATGCGGTGGAAGAGGTAGAGAGAAATTATAAAGGCCTTGTCATTGGGAATCAAGGAAAAAACTTCTGTGTAGGAGCGAATTTAGCCCTTATTTTAATGGAAGCTCAAGATGATAACTATTTTGAAATAGACCTTGTGGTCCGTCGTTTTCAACAAGCGATGATGAAATTAAAGTATAGCAGAAAACCAGTTGTTTCTGCTCCATTTAATATGACACTTGGTGGGGGGACAGAAGTATGTTTACCAACAAGCTATATTCAAGCATCAAGTGAAACATATATGGGTCTTGTAGAAGTAGGGGTTGGTTTAATTCCTGGTGGTGGAGGAAATAAAGAGCTATACATTCGTCATTTAAATAGACTTCCAGACGGAGTGAAAGTAGATTTACAGCAAGTAGCTAATAAAGTGTTCGAAACGATTGCAACAGCTAAAGTATCTACATCTGCAGAGGAAGCAAAGCAATATGGCTTTCTCAATCAAAATGATGGAATAAGTGTGAATGGTGACCACCTATTATATGATGCAAAACAAAAAGTGTTAACTCTTTACGAAGCAGGCTACCGTCCACCAGTTAAAAAGAAAATCCCAGTAGTTGGTGAAACGGGCTATGCAACGATGCTACTTGGAGCGCAGTCTATGTATTTATCAGGATATGCTTCAGAGCATGATTTAAAAATTGCTAAAAAACTAGCCTATGTCCTTGCAGGTGGAAAGGTTCCATTTGGTACAGAAGTAGATGAAGAGTACTTACTAGATTTAGAGAGAGAGGCTTTTCTCAGTTTAATAGGAGAACCAAAATCTCAACAGCGTATGCAACACATGCTGCTAAAAGGAAAACCGCTTCGTAACTAACGGGAGGGAGAAATGATGAAGGAAGCCGTCATTGTAGCAGGTGCTAGAACACCTGTAGGAAAAGCAAAAAAAGGAACGTTAGCAAATGTTCGACCAGATGATTTAGGGGCACTTGTTGTAAAAGAGGTGTTAAAAAGAGCTGGAAATTATGAGGAGAACATTGATGATTTAATTTTTGGATGTGCCATGCCAGAAGCTGAACAGGGACTAAATATGGCAAGAAATATTGGTGCTCTTGCCGGTTTACCGCATACGGTTCCAGCAATCACTATTAATCGATATTGCTCTTCAGGATTACAAGCAATAGCTTATGCTGCTGAACGAATTATGTTAGGTCATTCAGACACTGTTATTGCTGGTGGAGCAGAATCAATGAGTCTTGTTCCAATGATGGGCCATGTAGTAAGACCAAATGCCAAGTTGGCAGAGGAAGCTCCTCAATATTATATGAGCATGGGGCATACGGCCGAGCAAGTGGCGAAAAAATACGGGATTACAAGAGAGGAACAGGATGAATTTGCGGTAAGAAGTCATCAGAAGGCAGCAAAAGCAATTAAAGAAGGAAGATTCAAAGAAGAAATTGTACCTGTTGACGTTTCAGTCCGAAAAGTTGGAGACGATCAAAAGTTAAAGGAAACAACAATTGAATTTAAACAAGATGAAGGTGTACGTCCAGATACAAATAAAGAAATTCTTTCAACATTAAAGCCCGTTTTTGCAGTTGATGGTTCTGTAACTGCTGGAAACTCTTCGCAAACAAGTGATGGTGCTGCAGCTGTTATGGTGATGGAACGTGAAAAAGCAGAATCACTTGGTTTAAAGCCATTAGCAAAGTTTCGTTCATTTGCTGTTGGTGGAGTACCACCAGAAATAATGGGTATTGGTCCAATTGTAGCTGTTCCAAAAGCATTGAAGCTTGCCGGTCTAGAACTTTCAGATATCGGTTTATTTGAATTAAATGAAGCATTCGCATCCCAATCGATTCAAGTCATTCGTGAACTCGGTTTAGATGAAGAGAAGGTGAATGTTAACGGTGGAGCGATTGCATTAGGGCATCCACTAGGTTGTACAGGTGCAAAATTAACCTTAACTTTACTTCATGAAATGAAACGCCGAAATGAGCAATTCGGAGTTGTGACAATGTGTATTGGTGGAGGAATGGGAGCAGCTGGAGTATTTGAGTTAATTTCTTAATATTTTGCTAATTAAAAGATAGGAGGATTTAAAATGGCGAACAAAACGGATTCTTTTATTAAGGGTGGTAGCTTTATTTTAGAAGATTTCACATATGACCAAGTGTTTACCCCTGAAGATTTTACAGATGAACATAAAATGATTGCTAAAACAACAGAGGATTTTGTTGTAAACGATGTAGTTCCACATATTGATGAATTAGAAAACCATCAGTTTGATATTTCTGTTAAGCTTTTACGACAAGCTGGTGAATTAGGACTACTTGGAGCTGATGTTCCTGAAGAATATGGAGGAATTGGTTTAGATAAAGTAAGCTCTGCACTTATTACAGAAAAGTTTTCACGTGCTGGAGGCTTTTCCGTTACTTTTGGGGCACATGTAGGTATAGGCTCTTTACCAATTGTTTTATTTGGTACGGAGAAACAAAAGAAAAAGTATTTACCGAAGCTTGCTACTGGTGAAAAAATCGCTGCATATGCATTAACAGAACCAGGATCAGGATCTGATGCACTTGGAGCAAAAACGACGGCTAAGTTAAATGAAGAAGGAACACACTATATTTTAAATGGAGAAAAACAATGGATTACAAACTCTGCATTTGCTGATGTATTTGTCGTTTACGCAAAGGTTGATGGTGATAAATTTACAGCGTTTATTGTTGAAAGAGACTTTCCAGGATTATCTACAGGTCCTGAAGAGAAGAAAATGGGAATTAAAAGCTCATCTACGAGAACATTGATTTTAGAAGATGTACCAGTGCCGAAAGAAAATGTACTTGGTGAAATTGGAAAAGGGCATGTGATTGCTTTTAATATTTTAAATATTGGTCGTTATAAACTAGCACTTGGAGCGATTGGTGCAAGTAAACGCGTTTTAGAGCTTTCAATTAAATATGCCAATCAACGTCAACAGTTTAAACAGCCACTATCGAAGTTTTCACTAATTCAAGAAAAGCTAGCCAATATGGCTACTAAATTGTATGCGATGGAAAGCTCGGTTTACCGTACAGTTGGCCTTTTCGAAGAACGGATGAGCAATCTATCAGAAGAAGAGATTAATGATGGGAAAAAAGTTGCTGAGTCAATTGCTGAATATGCCATTGAATGTTCGTTAAATAAAGTATTTGGCTCTGAAACATTAGACTATATTGTCGATGAAGGAGTTCAAATTCATGGTGGCTACGGTTACATGGCAGAGTATGAGGTAGAAAGAGCATATCGTGACTCTCGTATTAACCGAATTTTTGAAGGAACAAACGAGATTAACCGTTTGTTAATTCCTGGAACTTACCTTAGAAAAGCCATGAAGGGAGAACTTCCTTTATTCCAAAAAGCCCAAACCCTTCAAGAGGAATTAATGATGATGATGCCAGAAGAAGTTGGGGAAGGGGCACTTGAGCAAGAAAAATATTTACTAAAGAATGCGAAAAAAATTGCATTAATGATAGCCGGCTTGGCGGCACAAAAATATGGAGAAGCTCTACAAAAAGAGCAAGAAATCTTAGTAAATATAGCTGATATCGTTAATAATATTTATGCAATGGAATCCGCCATTTTAAGAACAGAAAAAGCAATAGCTAATTCTGGGTTAGAAAAAAATAAACAAAAACTGTTCTATACAGAAGTTTATTGTCAAGAAGCATTTAATGAAATTGAAGCACATGCAAAAGAATCACTAGTAACAATTGAAAAAGGAGATACTTTACGCATGATGCTGTCTGCATTAAGAAAATTAACAAGACATACACCAATAAATGTAATTGAGAAAAAGCGTGAAATATCCAAAGAACTAATTGCAGAAGAAAGTTATACAGTTTAATCTTTTGGAAAGTCTTTTCACAAGCATTGTTGCTTATGAATGGATTTTGGTAGAAAAAGATGGCCACGTCATGTGGTCAACTGTCCTGTACAATTTTGGGAAAGCGTTCGCCTGAAACGAAAACATTGATTTTTATTTGAAAGAAAAAAACTTTTAGAAAGCGTTTGGGAAAAAAGCTGTCTTGAGATATCTCTTTATAGGGGTAGAGACAGCTTTTTTTCTTTTTTCATGTATTGGTCTATTTTAATGGGTAAAGCTAATTTTGATTAGGAATTTTATAAAAATTAAAAACTAGAGATTATGCTTGTCTATAGGAATATGCTAAAATACGAATGAGGATAAACAAAAGGTGGTGGTATTGTGGCTCTAACATTTTACTGGTATCCAAAATGTGGGACATGCCGTAAAGCTAAAAAATGGTTAGAAGAGAAAGGAATAGCTTTTGAACCTATACATATTGTTGAAAATCCTCCAAGTAAAGAGCAAATAAAGAATTTCTACCATAAAAGTGGCTTAGAGTTAAAAAAATTCTTTAATACTAGCGGACAAAAATATCGTCAATTAGGCTTAAAGGATAAGGTCAAAACAGCATCAGAAGAGGAATTGTTAGATTTATTAGCTTCTGATGGAATGCTGTTAAAGAGACCAATTATTACAGACGGAGAAAAGGTTACAGTTGGATTTAAAGAAGATCAATTTGAACAGACATGGCTTTAATAAGAAGAAGATTTTTTTATAAAAAATCTTTTTCATTATAAAAAATGAACTAGTGGAGGGAAAATAATGAACACACCAAAAGAATTACGTTATTCTGAAGAACATGAATGGGTAAAAGTTGAAGGAGATAAAGTTCGTGTTGGTATTACGGATTTTGCTCAATCAGAATTAGGAGATATTGTATTTGTAGAGCTTCCAGAGGTTGGGGATGAGGTGCAAGCTAATGAACCATTTGGAAGTGTAGAATCTGTTAAAACTGTTTCTGAATTATATGCACCTATTAGTGGAAAAGTTGTTGAAATTAATGAAGAATTAGCTGATAGCCCAGAGTTTGTTAACGAGTCTCCTTATGAAAAAGCATGGATGATTGTTGTTGAGCCAAATGATATGAGTGAAGTTGAAAGCTTAATGACAGCTGAACAATATGAAGAAATGATTAAAGAAGACTAATCAGTCTAGGGTTTCCTAAAAGCGCTTACCTATAGTTTTATGTAAAAGGTTTTTGCGCTAATTGGGAGACCCTGTTTTTTTATGGCTTTGATGTAAAGATAACATAAAGGGAAATCACCCTTCCAACTCGAATAAACTATAGTTAAAAGGTATAATGTAAAAATAGGTGATTGTTATGACAGTCTTTTATTTAGAAAAAGTGATCATTGTGGAAGGGAAGTCGGATAAGCGTAAGGTAGAAACCGTTTTAAACGAACCAGTTGAAATTATTTGTACGAATGGTACATTAAGTTTGGCGAAATTAGATGAATTATTAGATTATTTATTTGATAAAGATGTTTATATTTTAGTTGATGCAGATGAAGCTGGGGAAAAGATACGAAAGCAGTTTCGAAGGGAATTTCCAGAAGCATACCATTTATATATTGATAAAACGTATCGTGAAGTTGCTTCTGCTCCTGAACAACACATTGCGTCTATCTTGTTAAGTGCTAATATAGATGTGCAAGCAAAATATTTGTAAAAGAGGTGCTTCAAAAAAGAAAAAATGATTGATTTAACGAAAGAGCAATTGCAATTAATTGAAAAGGAAGATCAATTTATTCTTTACTTATATACACCACTTTGTGGAACGTGTCAGTTAGCCAAAAAGATGCTAACTATTGTAGAAGAAGCGATTCCTTCCATATCCATTTATATGAAGGACTTAAACTACATTCCCACATATGCAGAGAAATGGCAGATCGAAAGTGTTCCTTGTCTATTAATCTTTCAAAATGGTGAAATAAAATTAAAAAAGTATGCATTTCATTCTCTAGAACACATTTATGAAGTGATTCAACAACATACCAATTAAATATATATTAAAAGGTGTCCTATTTAAATGGGGCACCTTTCGACTTTTCCTGTCATTATTTCCTAAGAAATATGTCATTTATGAATATAACATGTCGACAGTTTATAGAAGGAAAGTACAATAAAGCAAAAGAATTTAATGAATAGGAAAAATTATTTAGGAGGAATTTTGTGTTACATCAGTTAGCAGATCAAGTTAATTCTTGTGAATTAATTAAACCGTTACTTCCGAAGAAGACGATATATATATCTTGTGAATATAACAATAAAAGTGAGTATTACATGTTAAATTTATCAGGATTGCAACCAATGAAAAAAGTTCCTGAGAAATGGCATGTTAAAATTTTAAGCAATGAAAAAGAAATGAACGAATTCATAGACGGGAAATTACGTTTACAGCAGCTTATGAAACTAAATGTGTTACAAGTGGAGGGAAGATTTCGAGATATATTAAGGCTGGAGGCTATGATCGCTTTATCAACTAAATATTCAGAAGATTCGTTGACTTCAGATAAATATTGATATATGATTCTTTTATACTTTGTAATAAGACGAAGGTCTTATTACACTTAACGAGGGAGGAGAACAAAATGTCAGATAAATCCTATCGATTAGAAACGTTAGGAATACATGGTGGATTACAGAAAGATCCAGCGACAGGAGCTAGAGCTGTTCCAATTTATCAATCCAACGCGTTTTTATTTGAAAATACGGATCATGCCGCTGATTTATTTGCATTAAAGGAGCAAGGGTATATTTATTCGAGAATTCATAATCCAACGGTTACGGTGTTAGAAGAAAGAATTGCAGCCCTAGAAGGTGGAGTTGGGGCATTAGCTGTTTCTAGTGGTATGGCTGCTATTACCCTATCCATATTAAATCTTGCAAATGCTGGAGATGAAATTGTTTCAGCCTCGACTTTATATGGAGGGACTTATAATTTATTTGCAAATACATTGCCGAAATATGGAATTAACGTCACTTTTGTTGACCCAAAAAATCCAGATAACTTTAAAAAGGCGATTACACCAAAAACGAAAGCTATTTTTGCAGAAACTATTGGAAATCCAAGCTTAGATGTTATAGATATTGAGACAGTAGCCAATATAGCTCATGAAGCGGGTATTCCTTTAATTGTGGATAACACTTTTGCTACACCATATTTATGCAGACCGATTGAATACGGAGCGGATATTGTTGTTCATTCGGCGACGAAATGGTTACTAGGAAATGGAACGACTCTTGGAGGAATTATTGTAGACGGTGGTAAGTTTAATTGGAATTCACCGAAATTTCCAGGATTTACAACACCGGACCCAAGCTATCATGACTTAGTATATGCTGAAGCATTAGGTGAGATTGCTTACATTGTGAAAGCACGTGTACAGCTTCTCCGTGATATGGGACCTGCCTTAAGTCCATACAATGCTTTTCAGTTTAATTTAGGCCTTGAAACACTTCATGTAAGAATGAAAGAGCATATTGAAAATACAAGAAAGGTAGTTGAATACTTAGAAAATCATCCCGCTGTTAAATGGGTTCTATATCCAGAATGTGAAAGTCATCCTGACCACGCTTTAGCAAAAAAATATTTACCAAAAGGTGCTGGAGCTGTCGTTGTGTTTGGTATTAAAGGTGGACGTGATGCTGGACGGAATATAATTGATTCTGTCAAGCTTTGGTCTCATGTAGCCAATGTAGGAGACGCTAAAAGTCTCATCATACATCCAGCTAGTACAACTCATCAGCAACTAAGTAGTGAAGATTTGGAAAAAGCAGGAGTAACAGAAGACTTAATTCGTCTTTCGATTGGTATTGAACATATTGATGATTTATTAGATGATTTAGAGCAAGCGATTGGAAAAGCAACAGATTTGTATACAGGACGTTCGCAAACGATAACTACTTAAAATTTAATTTTTTTGTTGACACCTTCCTCTTATGGTGATAGAATCAGAATCAGTTGAATTTTCGTGAAAAAATAAAAAGTGAATAATTATACTATTTCTCTTATCCAGAGAGGTGGAGGGACGTGCCCTATGAAGCCCGGCAACCGTCAACATTCTGTTGAAATGGTGCCAATTCACGCAAAGCGAGTAGCGCTTTGAAAGATGAGAGAAAGGTATTAATATTAAATATTATGCCTTTCTGCTCATGCAGAAAGGCTTTTTTGTTCACGGAAATAAACTGACTAAACCTATCGATTAACTTGTTAATAGGGAGAGAAGGTGAAATAGTGATTGACCTAAAGAATGTAACAAAAACATATTTTTCATCAAATGGGGATGTCACAGCGGTCGATCAAGTGAATCTTCAAATTAATAAAGGTGAAATTTTTGGAATTATTGGATATAGCGGAGCTGGAAAAAGTACGCTTATTCGGCTATTAAATGGGCTTGAAAAGCCAACGTCTGGTACTGTTGAGGTTAATGGCATTCGTATTGATGAAATAAAAGGAGAAGGCTTAAGAAAAGCAAGGCAAGAAATTAGTATGATTTTTCAGCACTTTAATCTACTTTGGTCAAGAACGGTTCGAGAAAATATTGCATTTCCACTTGAAATTGCAGGTGTAGAAAAAAAGGAACGAATGAAAAGAGTCGATGAATTAATTAAGCTTGTTGGTCTTGAGGGGAGAGAAAATGCGTATCCATCACAGCTAAGTGGCGGACAAAAGCAACGAGTTGGAATTGCTCGTGCATTAGCGAATAATCCAAAAGTGCTTCTCTGTGATGAGGCGACATCTGCATTAGACCCTCAAACGACCGATTCCATTTTAGATTTATTAGTTGATATTAATGAAAAGCTTGGCTTAACCATTGTGCTAATTACTCATGAAATGCATGTGATTCGGAAAATTTGTCATCGTGTTGCCGTCATGGAAAATGGAAAAATCGTTGAAGCAGGAGAAGTGTTAAACGTATTCCGAAATCCTAAACAGCCAATTACAAAGAGGTTTGTTCAACAAGTGACTGAACCTGAAGAAACGAAAGAAACGATTGAGCATCTATTATATCAATATGAAAGTGGTGAAATTGTTAAACTTACGTTTATCGGAGATTCAGCTGAACAACCGATTATAACAAAGCTTATGAAAGAATTCGAAATTACGATTAATATTTTACAAGGAAAAATTTCACAAACAAAGAATGGAGCTTACGGAACATTGTTTATTCATTTAGATGGTGAAAAAGAAAGAATTAATCAAGCGATAACCTTTCTCCGTGAACATCAGGTTCAGGTGGAGGTGATTGCCAATGCTTGAACAAGTTTTTCCAAATGTGAAATGGGAAAAAGTATGGAATGCAACAATTGAAACCATCTATATGACAAGTGTTTCCGTACTAGCTACATTTATTTTCGGAATCATTTTAGGATTATTACTATTCTTAACATCAAAAGGGAACATATGGGAGAATACATTGATTAATAATATCGTAGCTTCTGTTGTGAATATTTTCCGATCAATCCCATTTATCATACTTATTATTTTATTGATTCCTTTTACAAAAGCAGTTGTTGGAACTATTCTCGGTGCTAATGCTGCATTACCAGCCTTAATCATAGGGGCAGCACCGTTTTATGGTCGTATGGTTGAAATTGCTTTAAGGGAAGTCGATAAAGGAGTTATCGAAGCAGCGAAAGCAATGGGAGCAAAAACAAGTACTATCATTTTTAAAGTATTAATTCCTGAATCTATGCCAGCACTTGTTTCTGGTATTACCGTAACAGCGATTGCATTAGTCGGATACACTGCCATGGCAGGTGTAGTTGGTGCAGGTGGACTTGGAAATCTAGCTTATTTAGAAGGCTTCCAACGAAATAATAACGATGTAACGGTTGTTGCGACTATTTTAATTTTATTATTGGTTTTTATCATCCAATTTATTGGAGATCAAATAACAACAAAACTAGACAAACGATAGGAGGAAAACATCATGAAAAAGCTTTTATTAGCAACTGTATTTAGCGCTACAGCTATTTTTACCGCCGCTTGTGGTGCAAGTGAGGGAGGAAAAGAGGATAACATTATTAAAGTAGGAGCATCTCCTGTTCCACATGCTGAAATTTTAGAGGAAGCAAAGCCTCTTTTAGAAGAAAAAGGTTATGAACTACAAATTGAAGAATTTACTGACTATGTATTACCAAATAAGGCACTTGAAGAAAAAGACATTGACGCCAACTATTTCCAACATGTTCCTTATTTAGAATCACAAAAAGCTGAACATGGCTATGACTTCGTGAATGTTGGTGGAGTTCATATTGAACCTATTGGTGTTTACTCTAAAAGGCATCAGTCGTTAGAGGAGCTTCCTGATGGAGCAACAATTATTATGAGTAGCTCAGTTGCAGACCATGGACGTATGCTTTCAATGCTTGAAGAAAAAGGTTTAATTACATTAAAAGATGGGGTCGAAAAAACAGAAGCAACAATTGATGATATTGAAGAAAACCCGAAAAATTTACAATTTGTAGCAGATATTGAAGCACCATTCTTAACAAAGGCATATGAAAATGATGAAGGAGATGCGATCTTAATTAACGGTAACTTTGCTTTAGATGCAGGTCTTGATCCATCTAAAGATGCTATTGCTTTAGAATCACCAAATGATAATCCTTATGTGAACATTATTGCTGTTAGAAGTGAAGATAAAGACTCTGAAAAAGTTCAAGCTCTTGTAGAAGTACTTCAATCAGAAGAAATTCAAAAGTTCATTGAATCAAAATATCAAGGATCTGTCATTCCTGCTACAGAATAAAAAAAGAATTAGCACCCTTTAAAATACATTTAAGAAGGGGCTGTCTCTTAAGGGTCTGACTCCACATATTTAAACATTATATAGCTATTCAATACATAATTAGTAGCTATAAATTGGGTTGTGGGGTCTAATCCTTTAGTATTGAGACAGTCCCTTCTTATTTTGATGGCTAAGTTAATTTTCGTTGTTCATATTAAAAGAACTTTTGATTGAAGCTAGACAAGGTCCACCTCAGAAATTGAACTACTGTAGAAAGTCATCATTAGATTTTATCAGATCCATTTGGCAATAAATGCTCATATATTTGAATAATATTTTCTTTTCAAAACATACTAACCTTGAAAAAAATCCACTTGAGGTGATTGTATGCAAGAGCAAAACATGAGCTATACAGAACATGCATTACAGGAATATAAGGAAGGTTTAGGAACTTTTACAAGAAAAATGCCTGATCTCGCTCGTCACTATAATGCTTTTACAGAAGCTTGTTTTAGGGAAGGGGCTATTTCACAAAAGCAAAAGCATTTAATGGCACTAGGGATTAGCATGGTTTTACAGGATGAATATTGCATGATTTATCATACAAAAGGATGTTTAGATCATCAATGTACAGAAGAAGAAATTTTTGAAGCAGCAGGAGTAGCTGCAGCATTTGGTGGCGGGGCTGCTATGAGTCAAGCTGTTACTCTTGTCCAAGATTGCATAGAAGATTTGCGTGAATCAAATCCTTTACAATAAGTAGGAAATGGGAGAATTCGGTTGAATTTGAAATCTTGTTTATGTTCATCATATTCCATTCCTCAATATCCGTTCAAATCCATTTTTTTACGGTTTGTGTAGGACGAGCAATCCTTGATACGATTGAATTGTTCGCGCGCGAAAACAAAACGAATTTGAAGGGATGATTTTTATTTTTACAAGTCAAGATATGCTTGACCTCAAAGTAACACCTGAAATGGAAAAGTCAATGTATCAGTTTCATGGAATGGGGTACGAAGAATATAGTATAAAGCATAAAAATCGAATGAAAGTTGAAAAAAAACGTGAGAAAGACTATGCAAAAAGTCAAATGATTATCGCCAATATTGATCGAAAATTACAATAGTAGAAAATGAGAGCCAGTCCTTGACTGGTTCTTTTTGTATTATAAAAAGATGATTTTAAAATTAGCTAACTTTTGAATAGTGGTTATTTTTTTATAGAAATCCTTTATACAAAGAATCGATTTTTAAGTGAAATGCCATTTATTTTTAAAAAACAGTACATACTAAACGGTGTTCTATTTATTATGACTCATTAGATAATTCATTTCTTTTTTGTTAAGATATAACAAGGTTGTTGAATGTAATTATACCTAAATTAAATTACTCCCCTTATATGAGTTGTATTCACTTTTAATTTGCTATAAAATTAGAATGAGAATAAATTGAGAATAATGATTGAAATACATTTAAAATAATTGGAGGTATATACATGGCAGGTTCTACGTTAACGATTAAGGATTTACATGTTTCAGTAGAAGGTAAAGAAATTTTAAAGGGAGTTAACCTTGAAGTTAAAGGCGGAGAAATTCATGCGATCATGGGTCCAAATGGAACAGGTAAATCGACTTTATCTTCTGCAATTATGGGTCATCCAAAGTATGAAGTAACGAAAGGAAGCGTTACATTAGACGGAGAAGACCTTTTAGAAATGGAAGTAGATGAAAGAGCACGTGCAGGCCTTTTCTTAGCAATGCAATATCCAAGTGAGATTAGTGGTGTAACCAATGCTGACTTTTTACGTTCTTCTATTAACGCACGTCGTGGAGAAGGTAATGAAATTTCTTTAATGAAGTTCATCCGTAAAATGGATGAAAAAATGGACTTCCTTGAAATGGATCAAGACATGGCTCAGCGTTATTTAAATGAAGGATTCTCAGGCGGGGAGAAAAAGCGCAATGAAATTCTTCAATTAATGATGCTTGAACCAAAAATTGCAATTTTAGACGAAATTGACTCTGGATTAGATATCGATGCATTAAAAGTTGTATCTAAAGGAATTAATGAAATGCGCAGCCCAGAGTTCGGTTGCTTAATTATTACTCACTATCAGCGTCTTCTTAATTACATTACACCAGATTATGTACACGTTATGATGCAAGGTCGCATTGTAAAATCTGGAGGAGCAGAGCTAGCTCAACGTCTTGAAGCAGAAGGTTATGACTGGATTAAGCAAGAGTTAGGCATTGAAGACGAAACAGTAGGGCAAGAAGCGTAAGCGTTAGGGGGATGAAAATGACTGTTGATACGAAATTACCATTCGATCAAGAATACATTTCAAGCTACTCCAAGGAGCTCGGTGAACCGGATTGGCTAAAACAGCTTCGTATAGACGCTCTTGCAAAGGCAAATAACCTTCCAATGCCAAAGCCGGACAAAACAAAAATTGATAAATGGAACTTCACGCAAATGAATAAACATGTTGTGGAGTCAAACAAGCTTAATTCTCTTAATGAGCTAAAAGACGAAGTAAAAACTTTAATTGATTTAGATGATGAAAATAAAAACCTATATATTCAATTAGATAATACTCCTGCATATGTATCACTTTCTGATGAGTTAAAAGAAAAAGGTGTTATATTTACAGACATTCATACAGCTGCACGTGATCATAGTGAATTACTGCAAAAATATTTTATGAAAGATGGCGTAAGAGTTGATGAGCATCGTTTAACTGCCTTACATGCTGCTTACATGAATGGTGGAATTTTCGTTTATGTACCAAAAAATGTAGAAATTAAAACACCATTACAAGCAGTGTTTGTTCATGAAAACGCTGAAACCAATCTTTTCAATCATGTTATCGTTGTAGCAGATGATAACAGCTCAGTTACGTATGTAGAAAACTATATTTCAACGACAAAAGTTGAAGAGGCAGTATTTAACTTAGTAACAGAAGTTATTGCGAATACAAATGCAAAAGTAAGCTATGGTGCTGTTGACAACTTAGCTGAGAATATTACAACATATGTGAACCGCCGAGGTGTAGCTGGTCGTGATGCACGCATTGAGTGGGCACTAGGTTTAATGAATGATGGGAATACCATCTCTGAAAATGTAACGAACTTAATGGGTGACGGTTCATACGGTGATACAAAAACGGTTGTTGTTGGTCGTGGAAGCCAAACTCAAAACTTTACAACAAAAGTTGTTCATTTCGGTAAACATTCAGAAGGATATATTTTAAAGCACGGTGTAATGAAAGATAATGCTACATCAATCTTTAATGGAATCGGAAAAATTGAGCACGGAGCATCTAAATCGAATGCAGAGCAGGAATCACGTGTTCTTATGTTAAGTGATAAAGCACGAGGAGATGCAAACCCAATCCTTCTTATTGATGAAGATGATGTAACAGCAGGACACGCAGCATCTGTAGGACGTGTAGATCCAATTCAGCTATATTACTTAATGAGCCGCGGAATTCCAAAAATTGAAGCTGAAAGACTAATAATTCATGGCTTCTTAGCGCCAGTTGTGAATAACATGCCAATTGAAGGTGTGAAAAAACAATTAATTGAGGTTATTGAAAGGAAAGTACGATAATGAATATCAAAGATATTCGTAAGCAGTTTCCCATTTTAGATCAAGAAGTCAATGGCCATCCATTAATTTATTTAGACAGCGCAGCGACTTCTCAAAAGCCGCTGCCTGTTATTGAAGCATTAACGAAATATTATCGTGAATACAATTCCAATGTTCATCGTGGTGTCCATACTCTTGGAACAAAAGCTACAGACGGTTATGAAAATGCTCGTGAAAAAGTACGTCAATTTATTCATGCGAAATCAACACAAGAAATTATTTTTACTCGTGGTACAACAACTGCATTAAATATGGTAGCTCAAAGCTATGGTCGAGCATACCTTCAAGAAGGAGACGAAATTGTCATTAGCTATATGGAGCACCACGCAAATATTATTCCTTGGCAGCAAGTTGCAAAAGAAACGGGTGCAAAATTAAAGTACATTCCATTACAAGAAGATGGGACTATATCCATAAAAGATGTAAATGAAACAGTAACGAATCAAACAAAAATTATTTCATTAGCGATGGTTTCAAATGTATTAGGAACAATTAATCCAATTAAGGAAATTGCTGAAATTGCTCATAAAAATGGAGCTGTTATGGTCGTTGATGCTGCACAAGGTGCTCCACATATGAAAATTGATGTTCAAGATTTAAATGTTGATTTCCTAGCTTTTTCAGGGCATAAAATGTGTGCACCTACAGGTATTGGGGTATTATACGGAAAGAAAGAGCTTCTTGAAAAAATGGAGCCAGTTGAAACTGGTGGAGAAATGATTGATTTTGTTGGTTTATATGAATCAACTTGGAAGGAGCTCCCTTGGAAGTTTGAAGCTGGTACACCAATTATTGCAGGTGCCATTGGATTAGCTGCAGCTATTGAATTTTTAGAGGATATTGGATTAGATCATATTGAAGAATATGAGCATAAACTTGCACAGTATGCTCTTGAGAAGATTTCGAATATAGAAGGAATTACTATTTATGGTCCAAAAGAACGTGCAGGACTCGTCACATTTAATATTGAAGATGTTCATCCTCATGATGTAGCAACTGTTTTAGATGCTGAAGGTATTGCGATTCGAGCAGGCCATCACTGTGCTCAACCACTTATGAAATGGTTAAATGTTTCTGCAACAGCGCGAGCAAGCTTCTACTTGTATAATACGGAAGAAGATATTGATAAATTAGCAAATGCAATACAAAAAACAAAGGAGTATTTCGGAAATGTCATTTAACAACCTTGACACATTATATCGTCAAGTGATTATGGATCATTATAAAAACCCGCGAAATAAAGGAATATTAGAAGATAGCGTAACAGTGGATATGAATAACCCGACTTGCGGGGATCGAATTCATCTCACAATGAAAATTGAAGATGGAAAAGTAATAGACGCTAAATTTGAAGGGGAAGGCTGTTCTATTTCCATGGCTTCTGCTTCTATGATGACCCAAGCCATTAAAGGCCAAGACATTGAAACAGCCCTAAATCTTTCAAAAATTTTCTCAGACATGATGCAAGGAAAAGACTACGATGATGACATTGACTTAGGGGATATTGAAGCGCTACAGGGTGTATCTAAATTTCCAGCGCGAATAAAATGTGCAACATTAGCATGGAAAGCGATGGAAAAAGGAGTTCAATCGAAATAATGCCATAACTTTAAAAGGAATGGAGTGAAAAAAATGGCAAAAAAATTGCCTGAAATCGGCGATTATAAATATGGTTTTGCTGATAAAGACGTTTCTATCTTCCGCTCCAAGCGTGGTTTAACGAAAGAGGTAGTGGAAGAAATCTCTAAAATGAAGCAAGAACCAGAGTGGATGTTAAAATTCCGCTTAAAATCTTTAGAGCACTTCTACAATATGCCAATGCCGCAATGGGGTGGAGACTTATCAGCTCTTAATTTTGATGAAATCACTTATTATGTAAAACCTTCCGAGCGCTCTGAACGCTCTTGGGATGAGGTGCCTGAAGAAATTAAGCGTACGTTTGATAAATTAGGAATTCCTGAAGCTGAGCAAAAATATTTAGCAGGGGTATCTGCTCAATATGAATCAGAGGTTGTATACCATAACATGAAAGAAGACCTTGAAGCAATGGGAATTGTCTTCAAGGATACAGATAGTGCTTTAAAGGAAAATGAAGATATTTTCCGCAAGCACTGGGCAACAGTTGTACCACCGACTGATAACAAATTCGCAGCTTTAAACTCTGCTGTTTGGTCTGGTGGATCCTTTATTTACGTTCCACCTGGAGTCAAAGTTGATACACCATTACAAGCTTATTTCCGCATTAACTCAGAAAATATGGGACAGTTTGAACGTACATTAATTATTGTCGATGAAGGTGCTCATGTTCATTATGTTGAAGGATGTACAGCTCCTGTTTATACAACAAACTCTCTTCACAGTGCTGTTGTTGAAATTGTTATTAAGAAAAATGCTTATTGCCGCTATACAACAATCCAAAACTGGGCAAATAACGTTTATAACTTAGTAACAAAGCGTGCTATATGTGAAGAAAATGCGACAATGGAATGGATTGATGGAAATATTGGTTCAAAATTAACAATGAAATATCCAGCGGTTATTTTAAAAGGTGAAGGTGCGCGTGGCATGACATTATCAATCGCTCTTGCAGGTAAAGGACAGCACCAAGATGCTGGAGCGAAAATGATTCACTTAGCACCAAATACTTCATCTACAATTGTTTCCAAATCTATTTCCAAGCAAGGCGGTAAAGTAACATACCGTGGTATTGTTCACTTCGGACGTAAAGCAGACAATGCTCGCTCTAACATTGAGTGTGACACACTCATTATGGATAATGAGTCTACATCTGATACAATTCCTTACAATGAAATTTTAAATGACAATATTTCACTTGAGCACGAAGCAAAAGTATCAAAAGTATCAGAAGAGCAGCTATTCTATCTCATGAGCCGAGGAATTTCGGAAGAAGAAGCAACTGAAATGATTGTCATGGGCTTTATCGAACCATTTACAAAAGAGCTTCCAATGGAATATGCGGTTGAAATGAATCGTCTCATCAAATTTGAAATGGAAGGGTCTATCGGATAATTCTTCATATCATTTAATGAAAGCTCACTCTATCGGGTGAGCTTTTCTATTTCAGATTAAATTTAAATGGTATTGACTGTTTCGGTTTTAAGTCCTTTGCAGTTTGAGAATATATTCGATGAATTTAGTTTAAAGTTTAAAATTTCAAAAAAAAGAAAATTCATTTCCAGAGACGTGAATCTTTTTTGTTGTTGTATTATGATGGTAATAGAAAATACATAGATAGGTGTTTTTCATGATATATATAGGTTTAACTGGATGGGGAGATCATGACTCTATTTACCCACCTAATATATCTTCTGGAAATAAATTAAAAGAATATGCAGCGCATTTTCCAATCGTTGAAGTAGATTCTACTTTTTATGCAATTCAGCCTGAGAGAAATATTCAAAAATGGGTGCAGGATACACCAAAATCATTTCAATTTGTTGTTAAAGCTTATCAAGCGATGACCGGTCATACAAGAGAAAATCATCCTTTTTCTAATAAAGAAGAAATGTTTGCTTCTTTTAAACAAATGCTTAAACCGATTATAGAAGCAAATAAGCTTGCGATGGTACTTTTTCAATTTCCACCTTGGTTTGATTGTCGAAAGGAAAATGTTGAATATTTACGTTTTTGTAAAGCACATATGGGAGATATTCCTTGTGCTTTAGAATTTCGTCATCAATCTTGGTTTTATCCAAAATATCGTAGTAAAACCATTTCTTTTATGAAGGAGGGGCAGTGGATTCACAGTATTTGTGATGAGCCACAGGCTGGAGAGGGGTCTGTTCCTACTATATTAGAATGCACGGATAAAGGGAAAACACTTATTCGTTTTCATGGTCGAAATGTACATGGATGGGTAAAACCGAAAGAAGGAAATTGGCGCGATGTTCGATATTTATATCGGTACAATAAAGAAGAACTTTTAGAATGGAAAAATCATGTAACTAATCTAAAAAATCAAACAGAACATATATATATCTTATTTAATAATAATTCTGGTGGCGATGCTGCTGATAACGCCAAGCAAATGATCGAATTACTCGATATAACCTATGAAGGATTAGCACCGAAACAATTAGACTTATTTGATTTTGAATAAGAAGGAGCATTAGTTAATGGAATGGATTATACTCTTTCTAATCGGATTATGTGGTGGAACTTTAGGGAGTCTTTTAGGATTAGGTGGAGGTATTATTGTCGTACCCGCCTTATTGTTTTTCTCACCTTATTTATCCATTTTAAATGATTTACCTCCACAAATAGCGGTTGGGACATCTCTAGTCGTTATAATTTTTACAGGACTATCTTCAACACTTGCGTATATGAAATATAAAAAAGTGGATTACAAAAGTGGACTTATTTTATTTATCGGTAGTGGCCCAGGAGCTCTTTTAGGTGCATGGGTCAATAAAAGCTTAAATACTGATTCCTTTTTCGTTTATTTTGGATTATTTATGATTCTTTGTTCAATATTGCTTTTTTTCAATGATCGAATGAAGCCAAAAAAGAAAGAAATATCAAGTGGTATTATCCGAAAGTTTGTTGACAATCAAGGTCAAGAGCATGTCTATGGTTTTCATCCATTAATGGGTTTTGTTGTCGCATTTAGCGTAGGCTTTTTATCAGGTTTGTTTGGAATTGGTGGGGGTTCTCTTATGGTTCCAGCCATGATTATGCTGTTTTCATTTCCTCCACATATTGCTGTTGCAACATCAATGTTTATTATTTTTTTATCAGCAATCGTTGGGTCCTTTACACATATTAGCCTAGGGCATGTTAATTGGTTATACTTGATTCTATTAATCCCTGGTGCCTGGATTGGAGGAAAATGGGGAGCTGCCATTAATCAAAGGTTAAAAAGTAAACAAATTGTCATGCTACTTCGGATTATATTAATTATTGTTGGAATCCGGCTGATTTATCAAGGATTGTGATGACTGTTAAGGAGAGGTAAAGTGGTGCTACAGACAATTCATGTATATCATACGAATGATTTACATAGTCATTTTGAAAATTGGCCGAAAATAGCCCAATACTTACTTGAACGTAAATCATTTCATAAGAAAAATAAAGAAGATGTCATTTTACTGGATATTGGTGATCATATTGACCGATTTCATCCACTAACAGAAGCAACAAAGGGAAAAGCAAATGTAGAACTTTTAAATCAATTACAATATAATGCTGTTACAATTGGAAATAATGAAGGCATTACTCTTGCATTTGAGGATTTGGATCATTTATATGACCATGCCCAATTTCCTGTTATTGTTTCGAACCTTTTTTATTCAAATGGCTCAAGACCTAAATGGATAAAACCCTATCATATTTTAACTTGTTCCAATAATATAAAAATAGGCTTAATCGGTGCGACAGTATACTATGAAAAGTTTTATGAATTATTAGGCTGGAAAATTACAAATCCCTATGAAAGTCTAAAAGAAGTGTTAAATGAATTAAGAGGTAAAGTAGATATAGTAATATTTTTGTCTCATTTAGGATTGTCAGATGATGAATGGGTGGCTAAGAAATTTCCAGAAATCGATATTATTCTTGGTGGCCATACTCACCATGTACTTCCTGAAGGAAAAAAAATTCAAAACACGTTACTAGCGGGGGCTGGTAAATATGGTCAGTGGATTGGTCATGTGACTTTAACGATTGATGAAGATAATAAAGTACTTGAAAATGTTGAGGCAAAATTAATTCAAACAAATACAATTAAAATGGAAAATGAAAATATATCTAAGTGGATAAAGGTCAAACAAAATCAAGCAAAAGAAAAACTAAACGAAACTGTTGTAGTTTTAAAGCAAGCTTTAAAAGTAGATTGGTTTTCTGAGTCACCATTAGCAAAACTGTTAGCATCAGCCATTCATGAATGGTGTAATGGAGAATTAGCAATGGTGAATGCTGGAGTGCTGCTTGAATCTTTACCAGAAGGAAAGGTCACAAAAGAAGATATTCACCGAATTTGTCCACATCCTATAAATCCTTGTAAGGTTTTATTAAAGGGAGATCAGTTAAAAGAGGTCATATTACAAGCACGGACACAGAAAATGGAGGAGCTCCAATTAAAGGGACTTGGCTTTAGAGGAAAAGTGATGGGGCGTATGGTGTTTTCTGGAGCTGAAGTTATTTCCAAAAAACTAAGTGATGGAAAAGAGCATGTTCAGGAAATTTATATAAATGGTGAGCCACTTGATCCGAATCGAATATATTCAGTTGCGACCATTGATATGTTTACATTAGGGCCTTTATATCCTGAAATTAGCCATGCTAGTAAAAAGGAATATTTTATGCCAGAAATGCTTCGCGATGTTTTGGAATGGAAGTTAAAACAATTGACATAAGCCTAAAATATGATTTTCCGTAATTTAGGCGAGACTAGTACTTCCACCTTTCCCTTGTCTTACATAAAGTGAAATAGGGAAAGGAGTGTAGAATAATGGTGACTTTGACACCAATTCAAATAGATGATTATCAGTTTACGGCAATTACGATTCAGCTTCCTAAGACGAACTTTTTAGCTGTTATGAACGATAAAGGATACATTATGTGTGGAGCATTAGATATTGCGTTATTAAATGAAAAATTAAAAGAGAGAGGAATTATAGCAGGACGTGCTGTAGGAGTACGTACAATTGAACAGCTTTTGGAGGCACCTCTTGAATCCGTAACTCATGAAGCTGAAAAACTAGGAATTTATGCTGGAATAAAAGGAAAAGATGCTCTCTTAAAAATGGTTTAACAAACATTTCAGCTATCCAGATCGCATCAAATTATTGAGTTAGATACTTTGATTTAAAGACTTGGCACAATCGAATTTTTTTAAACAAAAATGAATTTACTAATCGTACATCCCCCAATACTTGCATACATATAGCAAGGAAAGGGGGATTTTAAAGTGTTTATGAAACGAAGACGTGTCCCCAAAAAAAGACCTCTCCCATTTAGATACGTATTTTTATTAACGTTTGTTTTTTTTATTTTTTCAACAGCAGGTGGGCTATGGATTATAAATAAGGGGATTGAACCAACCTTAATTAGTGTTGCGGAAACAGAGACAAAAAGAATCGCTACACTTGTTATTAATAATGCCATCAATAAACAAATTAATGATGAAGTGGATGTTAATAAATTAATTGTTGTTGAAAAGGATGAAAACGGGAAAGTATCAACGGTTGATTTTAATGCTCAAATGGTCAATAGTGTTCAAGCACAAATTACGCAGAAGGTTCAGCGGAATTTACGAGAAGCGGAAAAAGGGAATATTGATGTATTGGACATTCCTGAAATTTCTGTTGAAAAAGAAGGAGAACCAGAAGATGAAGGAATTATCTATTATATCCCTCTTGGTCAAGCAACCAATAATGCCTTATTAGGTAACTTAGGACCCCGAGTTCCCGTGCGCTTCTATGTTATTGGTAATGTTGTATCTGATGTAAAAAAATCTATTTTAGAATATGGAATTAATAATGCTTTAATTGAAATTTCAGTCCATGTAAAAGTAAGTGTTCAAGTCGTTATTCCTTTTGCAACATCAACTACAACTGTTGAAAATACAATTCCTATTGCATATAAGGCTTTACAAGGTGATGTTCCAGACTTTTATAATGGGAATGGAGATTCAAACCCGTCTATTGATATACCAATAAACTAAATAGTAGTTGAAAATATCATCAACTCTTGTTAAAATGCAAAAGGTACAATTAAATAGATAGCCTATCTCCTAGATGAGGTAGAGGCGCGAAAAATATGAGTAGGCAATGTGAGGATGACAACAATGATCATTGTTGAAAGGATTTTTCGCCGAAGTAAAAAAAGACGTCACGCTTTTTTTGCTGGTGTTGCCTTGAATAAGGGTAACACTGTCATTATAGGACAAACCTATAATGGAGGGCTACTGATCGTGATGGAGAATAACATACATTACGTATTTAACAGGTAATGATAGTTATTTTCTATCATTACCTGTTTTTTTATAATATTTTTCTCTAAAATTGTTATTTTCTCTCCCGAAAAAGCCCTCCGAAAAAAATTATTAGGAGGTCTCTTTATGGTTGGTACAATCTTTTCTATTATTCCACCTCTAATTGCTATCATCATGGTACTCATAACTAGACGTGTATTATTATCTTTAGGGGTTGGAATTATTTCCGCTGCACTTATCATTAATGAATTTTCCCTATCTGGAGCTGTTTCATCAATTTTCAATGCTTTTAAAGGTGTTTTTTGGTCTGATGGTGAAATCAATACATGGAATGTTTATATTTTATTATTCCTATTGATTTTAGGAGTTATTACAGCCCTTATTTCAATTTCTGGTGGTAGTCGCGCTTTTGGAGAATGGGCAGAGAAGCGTGTGAAATCAAGAGTAGGTGCAAAAATGACAGCAGCTTTATTAGGAATTATTATTTTTATTGATGACTATTTTAATGCGCTTGCTGTCGGTCAAGTAACACGTCCGATTACAGATCGTCACAAGGTTTCTCGAGCTAAACTTGCTTATATTATTGATTCAACATCAGCACCTGTTTGTGTTGTTTCTCCAATTTCAAGCTGGGGAGCCTATATTATCGCCATCATTGGAACGATTTTGGCAGCTCATCAAGTAAGTGATTATTCACCTCTATCTGCATTTATTGCGATGATACCAATGAATTTCTATGTAATTGCAGCTCTTATTCTCGTTTTTGCAGTAGCTTATTTCAATATTAATATCGGAAGTATGAAAGAGCATGAAAAGCGTGCAATCGAAACAGGTGTTGTTACAGATCCAGAAAAAGAGCCAATTGCTGAAGTGAAAGATCATCTTCCAACTAGTGAGAAAGGTACTGTAGGAAATCTCTTATGGCCAATTGTTGCTTTAGTTGTTGGTACGGTTTCTGCTATGATTTGGACAGGTTATGAAGCTGTTGAAGGTAATACAAATATCTTTGCTATATTTGAAAATACAGATGTATCAAAATCATTAGTTTATGGTGGTCTTATTGGGTTAGTCGTTACATTGATTTTATATTTTACAAAAGGTGTTGAAGGAAGCTACTTACCAAAAGGATTTATTGAAGGAATGAAATCGATGCTTCCGGCTATTTATATTTTAATTTTTGCATGGACGATTGTTGATTTAATTGGTCAACTAGAAACAGGCTCTTACCTAGCGGGACTTGTTCAAGAGTCTGAAATGAATATTGCCTATCTTCCAGCTATTTTATTCTTATTATCTGGCTTTATGGCATTTGCAACTGGTACATCTTGGGGGACATTTGGTATTATGCTACCAATTGCTGGAGACTTAGCGGCTGCAACAGATATTCAATTATTGCTACCGGTAATGGCAGCAGTTCTTGGAGGCTCTGTATTAGGAGATCACTGTTCTCCAATTTCTGATACAACGATATTATCTTCAACAGGTGCCGGAAGTCATCATATTGACCATGTATTAACACAATTGCCTTATGCTATTATTGGGGGAATTATTGCAGCGATCGGCTTCTTTGTATTAGGTTTAACTGGTAGCACAGTAGTTGGACTCGTTATTGTTGTGATCTTAAATGTACTTCTGATTTCTGTATTGGTCAAAAAGGAGAAAAGTAGCTCTAATAGAATACAGACTCAAGCCTAAAGAAGGAGATTGATGATCTCCTTCTTTTTTTGGAAAAATTTACAGATGATAAAATTACTTTTTTTGTAAAATGATATATTTGAAAGCGGAAAGAAAAAAGGTATACTTAAATAAAATTTTTTCAATGAAAGGAATGATGATTTGAAACTAAAATATAAGGAAAATCCAACTACGAAGGAATAAAAAATTATCATTTTAAAATATTATTCATAGCAAAATAGTTTTGACATAATTATAATGTCCATATATACTATGAATAGACTATATTAAATAGTCAGAAAATATCAAAAGTTTTAATTGTTCCAACTACTGGTAAACAATTGAAAAAGAAAGAGGAGGTAGACTTATGGAAAACCGTCCACAATGGGGGACAAGAGCCGGATTCATTTTAGCAGCTGTAGGATCTGCTGTTGGTTTAGGAAACATTTGGCGCTTTCCTGCCACAGCCTATGAAAATGGTGGAGGAGCCTTCTTTTTACCGTACTTATTTGCTTTATTAACTGCTGGTATTCCTTTATTAATTCTTGAGTTTACATTGGGACATAAATACAGAGGTTCAGCACCACTTTCATATTCTCGCTTAAGTAAAGGGGCAGAATGGTTAGGTTGGTGGCAAGTAGCGGTCTCATTTGTCATTTCTACTTATTATGCCGTTATTATTGCATGGGCGATGGCTTATGCAGTATACAGCTTTAATTTAAGCTGGGGAGATGACACAGAAGGATTTTTATTTAGCAATTACTTAAACCTTGCAGAAGCTCCAGGGCAAGTTGGTAGCATTGTTCCAAGTGTTTTTATTCCACTTCTCATAGTATGGGTTGTAGCACTTGGAGTCCTTTTTGCAGGTGTTAAAAAAGGTATTGAGGTTGCTAATAAAATCTTTATTCCAGCATTAGTAATCATGTTCTTAATTATCGTTTTCCGTGCAATTACATTAGATGGCGCTACAGCAGGTTTAGACACATTCTTTAAACCTGATTGGAGTAAAATTTTTGACGGTAAAGTTTGGGTTGCTGCTTATGGACAAATTTTCTTCAGTTTATCAATTGCCTTTGCTATTATGATTACGTATTCAAGTTATCTTCCAAAAAAATCAGATATTACAAACAATGCCTTTATTACAGGCTTTAGTAACTCTGCATTTGAATTATTAGCTGGTATTGGAGTATTCAGTGCATTAGGTTTCATGGCAACACAAGCTGGAGTTCCAGTTGAAGAGGTTGTTTCTGCAGGTGTCGGGTTAGCGTTCGTGGTATTCCCACAAATTATTAATGAGTTACCTGCTTTAAACGGTTTATTCGGATTCTTATTCTTTACATGCTTGGTTTTAGCTGGTTTATCTTCACTCATTTCGATTGTGGAAACTTATGTTGCTGGTGTACAAGAGAAGTTTAACGTATCTCGTGGGAAATCAGTAGCAATTGGTGGTGGATTAGCTGCTCTTATTTCCATTTTATTTGCTACACAAGGTGGTTTATTCTTCTTAGATGTTGCAGACTACTTTATTAACAACTTTGGTGTTGCGCTTTCAGGTCTAGTTGAAGTTATTGTAGTTGCTTGGTTCGTAAAAGAATTACGTAACTTAAAAGACCATGCCGATGCGGTATCTGATATTAGACTTGGTGCATGGTGGACAATTAGCTTAGGTGTGATTACTCCAATCGTATTAGGATATATGATGTTCGATAATATCCGCACAGCTCTAACTACTCCATATGGGGATTATCCAACTGGATTCTTAATTAGCTCTGGTTGGGCAGTAGCGATTGGAGCAATTGTAATCGGTATTTTATTCTCATTGAAAAAAAATCAGGACCCATCCGCTAATAAGGAGGTTTAATCAATGAGTTCAGGAGCAATCTTCATGATGGTTATCGGAATGGTCATTATTTGGGGAGGATTAATTGCTAGTGTAACAAATGCCGTAGTGAAAGCAAGGCAGGGAAAGAATTAATTAAATTAAATGAATTGACAGAAGATTAAGACCTGTATCGTTGTGATACAGGTCTTTTTTTATATTAGAATTTATATCATGTACACTAAGGAATTACTTATTAAATATGGTTATTAGATGTCTAGCTTCAGGCTTCATAGGCTCGAGGTCACAAGCCATCCCGCCTTCTATTGCCGGTCTGTCTTGAGCTTTTCGTATAGGGGAGCTTTGCACTTTTATTATCATATCTGTTAGAAAGAACGTAAATAAGAGGTGCATTCTTATATGAATGACACCTCATAACAGTTTAAACTAACGGCTATTTTTTATTTTTTGTCTTGTTTGGCGTTCCCATAATCTTAAATGAGGATAAGGATCAAAGGACCATTCTGTTCGACCGTTATATTTATACATCCCATAGTGTAAATGTGGTGGGAATTTTCCTGATGTACCTGGAGGGCCGTATCCTGAGCTTCCGACAGAGCCAATTAGTTGCCCTGGTTTTACAACTTGTCCTTCCTTTAAATCCTTTGCAAACCCATTTAAATGAGCAAAATAATGATATGTGTTATAAATGTCTCGGATACCAATTCTCCAGCCGCCATAACGGTTCCAACCCTTCATTTCGACTATACCATAGCTTGTCGCATAAACTGGAACTCCATAGTTTGCAAAAATATCAGTACCTTCATGAATTCTTCTACCACCCCATCCTCTTGCATCACCCCATGTGCTTCTATAGCTATAATTAGCTCTTAATGGGAGAGGAAAAAAACGATCCTGGAGATTTAAATGTCCGAAATGTCTATAAATTTTCATGTGCCCCATAATAATTTTGACAGCTTTATCTCGCTTATAATAATCCCATAACCCAACTTTAATATTTTCTAAATCCATCCCAAAGCCTGAAAGATAATGGGCGAAGGTAAACAATATGTCTTCATCATTTTCCAGATCAGCTTTTCCATCACCATTCCCATCTTTTCCAATTCCTCCAAAAAGCTCTATACTAATTGGATTTTTATCATGATAATTGGGATTTGATGGGCCTGACCATTTTTCAGGAGGAATATAAATTCCAATAACTCCTTTTTCTCTTGGGATATCTTTCCGAGCTCTACGAACGTTTCGTTCATATTGGTCAATTGCAGCTAACACGTACCAAGGAATTTGTGTAATGGCCTCAACTTTTTTATATAAACTTAGACGTTCAAAATTAATCTCTTTTTCATCACTTTGTGTAGATGCACTTATGTTGGAAGTCAAACAAGAAAATATTAACACACATAGCAATAACCATTTTCTTACCACGTTTAGTGACTCCTTTCCCATTTTTCATACTTTTAGTTTGGGATAAGGATTCGTTTTCATTATATGAAAATGTTAGAAATTACGTAAAATGCTTTTCCTTGTTTAAGTGTCCCCATTATGTTAAATTGTCTATAGTGTATGTATTACAATTATAGCGTTTCCTCGTATTGTGCGTTTACTAATTACATACTGGAGTGATTCATAAATGGCAAAAAAAGAAGAATATTTACGAAAGCCGGAATGGCTTAAGATAAAATTAAATACAAATGAAAATTATACAGGTTTAAAAAAATTAATGCGTGAAAATAAGTTGCATACAGTTTGTGAGGAAGCTAAATGTCCGAATATACATGAATGCTGGGCAGTAAGAAGAACGGCAACATTTATGATTTTAGGAAGCGTTTGCACAAGAGCTTGCCGTTTTTGTGCTGTTAAAACAGGACTACCAACTGAATTGGATTGGCAGGAGCCAGAACGCGTTGCAGAATCCGTTCGAATAATGAACTTAAAGCATGCTGTTATAACAGCAGTTGCTCGTGATGATTTAAAAGATGGTGGAGCAGCAGTATTTGCTGAAACGGTACGAGCTGTTCGAAAGAAAAATCCATTTACCACTATTGAAGTTCTTCCATCAGATATGGGTGGGGTTTATGAAAACTTAAAAACGTTAATGGATGCTCGTCCTGATATTTTAAACCATAATATTGAATCTGTACGCCGCTTAACACCAAGAGTTCGTGCACGTGCTACGTATGAACGTTCGTTAGAATTTTTACGTCGAGCAAAAGAAATGCAGCCTGATATCCCAACAAAATCAAGTCTTATGATAGGTCTTGGGGAAACAAAAGAAGAAATTATTGAAACAATGGATGACTTACGTGCAAACAATGTTGATATTATGACAATTGGTCAGTATTTACAACCTACGAAAAAGCATTTAAAGGTTCAAAAATATTACCATCCAGATGAGTTTGCAGAATTAAGAGAAATCGCTTTATCGAAAGGCTTTAGCCATGTAGAAGCTGGTCCACTTGTTCGCTCTTCCTATCATGCGGATGAACAAGTAAATGAAGCAGCTAAAAAGCGCCAGGCAAAAGCTTAATAAAAAAGCTGTCTCATAAGGGGACTGTACGATATTTCCTAAAATAAAGCCCGAGGAGAAAAGCATGCGTTTTTTTGAAAAAATTAAAGGATATGTAATGGAGATAGGTTGATTGAAAATGAAGGTGGCGGCTATCCTTTAGGGAACAGCACGAGCCGAAGACCCCACAGACGAGCTGGCGAGTCGAGGAGGCTGAGGTCGTGCCCGCGGAAAGCGTCCGCCACCGAAAAAAAAAATCAACCGAGTTTACAAAAAAGGGGGCTGACTTTTTGGACAGCCCCCTTTCGTTTTGAGACAGTTTGGTTAATTGGAAAAGATTGATACTATTTATTTCGGTCTTTCATATCTTTATCTAAAGCTTCATTCATTTCACCGTAGCCTTCTCCGTTTTCATTCTCTCCTGCATTTAATTTGCGTCCTTGTGGTGATGTGTTAATCATTTCTTTAATAACAGCATCTAAGCTTCTATCTGCTCTTAAAGCATCAGCATCCATTCGGCTATAGGCTTCAATTTGTTTAATCATGTTCGGATTATCTGAAACATAAACATGGAAATACCTTGGAACAACAGAAATAGCTGTTCTTTTCACTTGATCAGCCGTTTCAAAACGGTTGTTTGAATCGGTTTGATAACTAACTAATACTTCATCATCTGTAACAAGTGTAGCAACGTCTTGAACATTAGGTAATTGAACGGCTAATGTACTAATAATATCAGCAATTTGTTCTCGATTTATTGCTGGTGTTCGGTCTCTTAACTGGTCATTACCTATGACCGGACTTTTTTGATGACGAACATATCCAAAGTTATTGTTCATATCATCATTTCCATTTTCAATACCATCTTCATTGTATAATTCACTTCTGTCGGTTACATTGATTGTATTTCCATCTCGTTCATACATCCCTTGATGATTAGGATTAAGTTGACATCCACCTAACAGCAATAACCCAATAAGATAAAATGGGATAAATTGTTTATTCATTGTTGACACCTCCTATTGAATAGATTGACCAATTAAGTGAAAAATGTTGTTAGTAATTGATGGGGAAATTACATTCGTTTATCATATTGATAAGAGGTAAAAAGGTGGGAGACAATATGATTACAATAGGAAATCAACGATATGAATTAGTTAAAGAATTTAAAAATGGATTTAATGAGGAAGAATTTAAAACTCGATATACTGAAATCTTAAATAAATACGACTATATTGTTGGGGATTGGGGGTATAACCAATTACGTTTAAGGGGCTTTTTTGACGATCAAAATCAAAAAGCCAGCTATGATACAAAAATAAGTACATTAGATGAATATTTGTATGAATACTGCAATTATGGTTGTGCGTATTTTGTTCTTAAAAAAGTGGATGAATAGGTGTTAAAAAATTGGGTCTGTCTCATAAGGGTCTGACCCCACATATCTAAACCAATATATAGCTATTCATTACTTGATTAGTAACTTTTTATTGGTTTGTGGGGTCTGATCCTTTAGTTTAGAGACAGGCCCAATTTTTAATTATGAATCATTCTCTGTTTCATATGGAAGTTCTTCATTTTGGGAAGGGTCATCATGAGTTGGGTGGCTAACTGGGTCTTGTCTAGGCAAATCTTGATGAAAAGATTTAAACTCATAATTAAATGCACTATAATATCGTTGGTTTTCTTCCCAAGGAGAGCTTTTATTTTCAACAGGTTTATGTCTGTTTCGAGGAGAACCATACGGTCCTTCTGGCAAGTCTTCTGGAACTAAAAAGTTTCTCATTGTTTCCACATTTGAAAAATCTGTATATTCTTTTTTATCCTTTCCATTACCCATGGAAATCACACCTTTTTACAAGTTTATAGATATGATTCCACCGATTAATGATGTTATTCTACCTTGTATTTACACAATTTCGTACAAAAATTCCCGTAACTCATTAGCATCCTCATCATTTAGCTGAAATACATGTTCTAAATAACCAGGTTCTTTTAAATCATCTTCACCAATAATGGCATAACGATCACTTTGCAAATTTAAAATAAGGTGCTTTCCATAATAACGATCTGTATGGATAATTGCTAAATCAAAGCGCTGGTTTTCTCCCATAAAGCTTACAAAGCGTGTTTTGGTTTCGGTCGTTTCATCATATAAATAAAATCGTTCACCCATAAGTAAAACCTCCTTATCTTTATTCTAAATGGATTGTACCATATTTTTGATAGAACGTTTGTATCAAGACAAACCTAATGGTAAAATAAAAAAGCATTAGCCTTCTTAAGGGGGATATACACATGTATTTTGTGGATCGGGAGAAAATTGAACAAACGTTAATTTATTTAGAGGATACGATTACCATTTATGAATCACAAAAAGAATGGAATTCATTACTTGAGAAAAAAGCTTTAGAACGAATGGTTCAAATGATGATTGAGACCATTTTAGATGTAGGAAATTCTATGATTGATGGTTTTATTATGAGAGATCCGGGAAGCTTTGAAGATATCATTGATATTCTAGAGGATGAAAAAGTTGTACAAAATGAAGATGCGAAAGCGCTAAAGGATATAATTTCACACCGAAAGCAGCTTGTTCAACATTATCTAGATATCAATCACCAGTCATTAATTGAAACAGTTGATCAACATTTAGACGTATTAAAACGATTCCCTATTCAAGTTCGAGCTTACTTAGAAAATGAACTAGGGCCAGTTTCTGCATTTCGAAAATAAATGACCATGAAAGGGTGAAGAATGATGCATGTTCAAAAACGTACGATATTCTATTCTTCGCCTTTAAATAAAAAATAAGTAAACGCTTTCTTTTTTAGAGAGCGTTTTATTTTTTATAACTTTTAAGCTGAGGAGAGGAAATTGATGAAGCAATACAAAGGGTATTTAATTGACTTAGATGGAACGATGTACCGTGGAACAGAAAAAATAGAAGAAGCAGGTGAGTTTGTTCATCACTTAAAAAAGAAAGGTATTCCATATTTATTCGTTACAAATAATTCATCTCGTACACCAGAACAAGTGGCAAAAAAACTTGTCAGCTTTGATATACCAGCCGATGCATCTCAAGTATTTACAACAAGTATGGCAACAGCTAATTTTATGTATGAACGTAAAAAAAATGCGACGGTTTATGTCATTGGTGAAGAAGGAATTCAACAAGCACTATTAGAAAAAGGTTTTACATTCGTTGAGGAAAAACCTGATTTTGTTGTCATCGGAATCGACAGAAGTATTAACTATGAGAAGCTGGCTAAAGCTTGTCTAGGTGTTCGAAATGGTGCTACGTTTATTTCAACAAATGGAGATATTGCCATTCCAACAGAAAGAGGTCTGTTACCAGGGAATGGATCTCTTACATCTGTGATAACTGTTTCAACAACTGTTGAGCCAATTTTTATTGGTAAGCCAGAAACTATTATTATGGAGCAAGCGCTAAAGGTTTTAGGAACAAAAAAAGAAGAAACGTTAATGGTTGGCGACAACTATGACACAGATATAAAAGCTGGAATCAATGCTGGTATTGATACCCTTCTCGTTCATACTGGAGTAACATCTAAAGAACATTTAAAAGAGAAAGAAATACAACCAACTTACGCTGTTCATTCATTAGAAGAATGGTTTGACTATATTTAAATTTTAATTAAAGGCTGTCAAGTTTAAATGCCTTTTATAAGTAGTGGATAAAAGGCACTGAATGGACAGCCTTTTTTTCATTTTGAAATAATTTTATTCTGTATTAGCAGCCCGATGTGCTAATCGGCTAGATGCCGCAGCCGCTATTGCACCTACAATATCATCTAAAAAAGTATGGCATTTTCCGGTGCTTTTGTCATTTAAATATTTTAAAATACCCGGCTTTTGCTTATCGATAAAACCATAGTTTGTAAATCCGATGGAACCATATATATTAACGATAGAAAATGCCAATATTTCATCTACACCATATAGCCCTTCATCTGACTCAATTATCGATTGAAGGGGCTCCTCAAGTTTCCCTTGTTCAGCTAATACATCAAATTGAATACCTGTTAAAATGGCATTTTGTACTTCACGCTTAGCTAAAACCCGATCTACATTTTTCATACATTCTTCTACCGTTAAATTTTCATGATATTTTTGTTGTAAATAATAAACGAGCTCAGCGATTTGTTCCGGTTGTACTCCTCTTTCTTCAAGCCATTTGCGGGCTTTTTTTTCCACTTGATCCATATTATTCTTCATTCACTTCACCCAATCTTTTTTTACTATTTTATACGCGAAAAAAGTGGAACATGTGTTAATTTTAAATAATTTTCTAATCTCTAAAAATGTTCTTGTCAATTAAAGTGTTGTGTTGGTTGATGAAAAAAATTCATATCCAGAGCAAAAAGAAACTAAATGTAAGGTAGGGGATAAATAGGAGGAGATGTCATGAAGAGTGCAATTGAGAGTAATTATAATTTAAATGTTCTACAAATATTTGAACATGGAAAATATAAGGCATTTCGTACAAGGAGACATATGTGTCTAATCGCTCCAGTTTCTCAATTTGATGATGAAGAGTTATATGAAATGTATCAAATGGGACAGCATTTATTGGAGAAAAAAGAGCGGGATGTTGCGATGTTTGTTTTAACAAAGCAAGGAACGTTAACGTTTGAGTATGAAAAACAAAAATATGTTCTATTACAAGTTCCGTTTTATTCAAAGCCTCTCCCTTCTTATAGTTTAGGTAGAAGTTTAGCACAGTTTCATCAAAATGGTCGTTCCTTACCCTTACAACTATCTAAAGTAAATCGAATTGGTAAATGGAAGGTTTTATGGGAGAGAAGAATTGATCAAATGGAGGTTTTTTGGAAAGGGAAAATTAGTACGAAATCATTACAGTCGTTCGATCAATTATTTATTGAGTCATTTCCATACTATTTAGGATTAAGTGAAAATGCGATTCAATATCTTGTTGATACCGAGCTAGATGATGAACCACAGCTTATTGATTCAGCCACAATTTGTCACCATCGTTTTACTTCTAGTATATGGAAGGATATACCATATAAAATACCAACCGATTGGGTTTTTGATCATGCAGGTCGTGATATTGCGGAGTATATTCGAGATCAATATTTAAGACAAAACCGTTCTTTTGATGCTCAATTTGTCGAGGAGTATAATCGAACGGCACCATTATCCCCATTCTTTTGGCGTTTAATATATAGTCGATTAATCTTCCCGCTTCATTATTTTGAATGTATTGAAAACTATTATTTGTCGTCAGAGGACAAAAGGGAATTATATGAAGAAGAACTAAAACAAATTTTAAAAAAATCAAACCAATATGAACAATTTCTCTCTTCCCTTTCTTCATTTTTAACAGTGAAAACAAGAAGAATTAATTTGCCCAAATTAACGTGGTTAAAGTAACAGGGGAAGTCACATTGTGATAAGATGATATTTAGAACAATGAGGATAGTCTACATATACGAGGTGATGAAGCAATGAAAAAAGTATTTATAACACGAAAGCTACCAGATGAATTCATTTCTCCTCTTAAGCAAATAGCCGAAGTGGAAATGTGGGAAAGTGAAGACATCACATGTCCTCGAAATATATTGCTTGAGAAAGTAAAGGATGCGGATGCTTTACTTTCCATGCTTTCAGACAAAATAGATGAAGATGTATTTTCAGTATCAAAACAGTTAAAAGTTGTGGCAAATTTAGCAGTGGGATTTGATAATATAGATGTAAAGCAGGCTACAAAGCATAATGTGGCGGTTTGTAATACACCAGACGTTTTAACGGAATCGACAGCTGATTTAACCTTTGCTCTTTTAATGGCTACAGCAAGACGAGTAGTAGAAGCAGCACAATACATTAAAGAAGGTAAATGGACAGGCTGGTCCCCTTTTTTATTGGCTGGATCTGATATTCACCACAAAACAATCGGTATTGTAGGGATGGGTAAAATTGGTGAGGCTGTAGCAAGACGTGCTAAAGGGTTTAATATGAATATTTTATATCATAATCGTTCAAGAAAAATGGATGCGGAAAAAGAATTAAGGGCTGTTTACTGCTCTTTTGAAGAAATCTTACAAAAATCTGATTTTATCGTATGCTTGACACCTTTAACAGAATATACGAGAAATTTATTTGATAAGGAAGCCTTTGAAAAAATGAAGCCCTCAGCCATTTTTATAAACGCTTCAAGAGGAGCAGTTGTTGATGAAGAGGCGTTACTCAATGCATTAAAAAATGGAGAAATAAAAGCAGCTGGTCTTGATGTATTTCAAATTGAGCCAATTGATGAAAATCATCCATTACTTGACCTTGATAATGTGGTGGCTCTACCACACATTGGTAGCGCTTCAATTGAAACGAGACAAAATATGATTAAACTTTGTGTCGATAATATCTTACTCGTATTAAATGGGGAAAAGCCAAAAACATTAGTCAATACAGAATGGTTAAAATAATGCGAGCCAGTTAACTGGCTCGTTTTGTAAAAAAATTAAGCCCTTTAAAACCAATAAGTTAAGCGCTTCCAAATGTTAATGACTGAAAATTCCCTCTTGTAAAATAATTATTTCATATTTATAATGACTAATAACGTAACATTGTCTATTTTGTAAGGACATTTGTCTATTATAAATAAACATTTAAGGGAGTTGGGACAGATGGAAGTAATTTCTGTTGGATTATTAGGGCTTGGAACAGTGGGTAGTGGAGTAGTTAAAATTGTAGAAGATCATCAGGACAAATTAATGCATTTAATCGGATGTCCTGTCAAAATAAAAAAAGTATTAGTGCAAGATATCCATAAGCAACGTCAAGTAGATATTCCTTCTTCTATATTAACAACAAATGTATCAGATGTTATTGAAGACCCAGACATTGATGTAGTTATTGAAGTAATGGGCGGAATTGAACATACAAAACAATATTTACTAGAGGCTTTAAAGAGAAAGAAGCATGTCGTGACAGCAAATAAAGACTTGATGGCTGTTTACGGAACGGAATTACTAAAAACAGCAACAGAAAATGGCTGTGACTTGTTTTATGAAGCGAGTGTAGCCGGCGGGATTCCGATTTTAAGAAGCCTTGTTGATGGTTTAGCATCTGATCGCATTACAAAAATGATGGGGATCGTAAACGGAACAACCAACTTTATTTTAACGAAAATGTCTAAATACGGAAGTCCTTATGAAGAAGTATTGGCAGAAGCTCAAAGATTAGGATATGCTGAAGCTGACCCTACATCTGATGTAGAAGGGTTAGATGCGGCTAGGAAAATGGCTATTTTAGCTCGCTTAGGCTTTTCAATGGAAGTGGATTTGGCTGACGTTGATGTGAAGGGGATTACTGAAGTAACAGAAGAAGATATTAATTATAGTAAACAGCTTGGTTACACAATGAAATTAATTGGTATTGCGGAGAGAACTGAGGATAAAGTTGAAGTTAGTGTTCAGCCTACACTTTTACCAGACTCCCATCCTTTATCATCAGTTAATGATGAGTTTAATGCTGTTTATGTTTACGGTGAAGCTGTCGGTGAAACGATGTTTTATGGTCCGGGTGCTGGAAGCTTACCAACAGCAACAGCAGTCGTGTCAGACCTTGTAGGTGTTTTAAAAAATATGCGTCTAGGTGTAAACGGAAGAAGCTCTGTTTCTCCACAATATGAAAAACAAATGAAATTAGATGAAGAAATTTTTGCACAATACTTTTTAAGAATCCATGTACAAGATGAAGTTGGAGCATTTTCAAGAATTACTTCATTATTTTCAGAGCGTGGTGTTAGCTTTGAAAAAATCCTCCAGCTTCCACTTAAGAAAAAAGATGTTGCAGAAATTGTGATTGTAACACATAAAGCTTCGAAAAAAGATTTTGATGAAATTTTAGAACAACTAAAAGATTTAAATGTTGTAAAAGAAGTGAAAAGTACGTATCGAGTAGAAGGGAACGGTTGGGGATGAGATGGAAAGGATTATTAGAGCATTATAAAGAGTATTTACCAGTAACAGAAAAAACGCCTGCTTTAACATTACATGAAGGAAATACACCATTAATTTATTTAGAAAAGCTATCTAAAAATCTTGGTATTGAGTTATATGTGAAAACAGAAGGAGTCAATCCAACAGGATCTTTTAAAGACCGTGGTATGGTGATGGCGGTTGCCAAAGCAAAAGAAGAGGGGAGCACAACGATAATGTGTGCTTCTACAGGTAACACATCAGCTGCTGCGGCAGCTTATGCTGCTCGTGCTAACATGAAGTGTATTATTGTAATCCCAAATGGGAAAATTGCTTTTGGAAAATTGGCTCAAGCTGTAATGTATGGTGCTGAAATTTATGCTATTGATGGCAATTTTGATGATGCACTTAAAATGGTACGAGAAATTTGTGAGGAAATGCCAATTACATTAGTAAACTCTGTTAATCCTTATCGTATTGAAGGGCAAAAAACGGCCGCGTTTGAAATTTGTGATCAATTAGGGAAGGCTCCTGATGTATTGGCAATACCTGTAGGAAATGCTGGGAATATTACAGCTTATTGGAAAGGTTTTAAAGAATATCATGAAAAGCATCAAACAGGCCTACCAAAAATGCATGGCTTCGAAGCGGAAGGAGCAGCTGCCATTGTGAAAAATCAGGTGATTGAAAACCCTGAAACAATTGCAACGGCTATTCGAATTGGAAATCCAGCAAGTTGGAAATATGCAGTAAATGCAGCAGAAGAATCAACAGGAAAAATTGATTATGTAACTGATGAAGAAATTATCGAAGCCTATCAATTAGTAGCAAGAACAGAAGGGGTATTTGCAGAGCCTGCTTCCTGTGCATCGATTGCCGGAGTTATTAAGGATGTCAATGCTGGAAAAATTGAAAAAGGAAGTAAAGTAGTAGCTGTACTAACAGGTAATGGATTAAAGGATCCGAATACAGCTATTGATGTATCTTCCATTAAACCAATTGTTTTACCAAATGAAAAAGAAGCAGTATTAAAGCATCTTAAAGAGGTTGTGACATTATGAAAGAAGGAGAAATGTTAAAGATTAAGGTTCCAGGAAGTACAGCCAATCTTGGGCCTGGTTTTGATTCAATTGGTTTAGCATTAAATCGGTTTTTAACATTAACTGTTACTCCTTCAAATGAATGGTTTTTTGAACCCATTAGTAAAGAAGTGCAAGATATTCCTACAGGTACGGAAAATTTAATTTATAAAGTTGCAGCGTCTGTTGCTGAAAAACATGATAAGCTATTGCCACCCTGTCATGTAAAAGTAGAAAGTGATATTCCAATGGCTCGAGGACTCGGTAGTAGTGCTGCAGCGATTGCTGCTGGAATAGAGCTTGCAAATCAATTAGTTGATCTACAGCTTTCAGAACAAGAAAAATTACATGTAGCAAGTGTATGGGAAGGACATCCTGATAATGCTGGGGCATCGTTACTGGGTGGGCTTGTCATTGGTTATATTCAAGAAGAACATACAGATATAATCAAGGTTCCTAATGTTCAAGTCGATATCGTTGCCGTTATTCCACCATATTATCTTTACACGAGTGATTCTCGAAATGTATTACCGAATGAGCTTTCATATCAGGAGGCTGTACAAGCTAGTGCTGTAAGTAATTTAATGGTAGCTAGTATTTTGCAAAACAATTGGGAATTAGCAGGTAAAATGATGGATAAAGATTTATTTCATCAGCCATACAGAAGCCATCTTGTGCCAGAGCTTAAAAAGGTTCAGACATTATCTAAACAATTTGGAGCTTATGGTACGGTTTTAAGTGGCGCGGGACCTACTATTTTATCATTTGTTCCAGTTGGAATGGGTGAATATATTGCTTCTAAATTACAAAAAGAATTAGATCACTGTGAAGTAACTCCGCTTTCCGTTGAATTAAATGGAACAGAAGTATCCTACGAGAAAGTTGAAAATTTAACATAAATATAAAAAGTCGGCCGAGAATGGCCGACTTTGGTTTTTTTGGAATTTTATTAGAATACTTGCTCAACCTCAACGACACCAGGTACTTCTTCTAAAAGAGCACGCTCAATACCTGCTTTTAATGTAATTGTTGAACTTGGGCAGCTTCCGCATGCTCCTAGTAAACGGAGTTTAACAACACCGTCTTCTACGTCTACAAGCTCACAGTCTCCGCCATCACGAAGTAAGAATGGACGAAGCTTATCAAGAACTTCTTGTACTTGTTCTTTTATATCAGCATTTGACATGATAATCGACTCCTTTCCCTTTGTTATTATTATATTCAAATTTAAAAATAAAATCTATTTAGACATTCCGGTGTCTTTTATCATTGTATCACAATTGGAGCATTTCAAATATGGATATTTAAGGGAGTAAGCTTTCATGGAAATTTAAGATGTAATTGAATACAATAAAGATATTATGGTGTTAAAGGAGAGAGTCAGATGGACAAGCCTGTAGAGATTTGTGTATACGGTGCGGACATATTATGTGCAAGCTGTGTAAACCTACCATCATCGAAAGAAACTTACGAATGGCTACAAGCAGCCCTTTCACGAAAATATCCAGATCAACCGTTTGAAGTTAAATATATTGATATTTATTCACCACCAGAAGACGAAGAAAAAAAGGAAATGGCAGAAAAAATATTAAACGATGAATATTTTTATCCTTTAGTTTCCATTAATGGCGTTGTAGTAGGAGAAGGAAATCCACGATTAAAGGCGATATATCAAGAAATGGAAAAGTACGGCTATCAACCAAAAGAATAATAAGTAGTGAAGCGGACTATAAAAGTCCGCTTCAGTATTTATCCATTATGATATTTATACATCCAAAGAACTCCTGACTTCAATAAACGTGGTACACGACCAGTTAATGGACGTTCTCCAACGATACCAAATCCTGATTTTTTTCCTAGAGAGCCAAGAACTCCTTTTAATTTAAATGGAGGAAATTCTTCAGGAAGTGGTTCGTTATTCCACCGTTTTACAAGTACTTGCACGATTTGCTCTGCTTGAGCTTCCGCTAATTGAGCACTAGGTGCGTGTGGTAAACTTGCACAATCTCCAACTACAAAAACATGTTCGTCATTTAATAAATGATGGTGCTTTGTTAAAATGATTCTACCTTGTTGATCTTTATCAACAGGCATTTCTCTAACCACTCGGTTCGGTTGAATACCAGCAGTCCAGACGACAACATCACATTCCACTGGTTCATCATGATTGTAAACGACATTTGGGTCGACCTTTGTTATATTTGCTCCGTTAATGACCTCAACCCCATGCTCTTCAAACCAGCTTTGTACATAGTTACTTAAACGTTGAGGAAAGCTAGATAAGATCATTTTTCCTCTATCAAATAGTTTAATTTTTAAATCTGGACGACTTTCTCGTAATTCACTTGCTAGCTCAACACCACTTAAGCCAGCACCAACAATACATACAGTTGCACCTGCACCTAAGTTGTTTAATTTTTGATATGTTTCTCTTGAATTATCAATTGTTTGGATGCTACATGTGTATTCATCTGCACCCGGTACATTATGATACTTATCTTCACATCCAAGACCAATTACTAAATCTTCATATGAAATGGATTCCTGATTTCTTAGATGAACTAGCTTCTTTTCAAGATCGATTTCTGTCACTTCACCAAAAACGAGGCGAAGCTGTGGATGTTCAGGAAAAGATACACGAACATGTTGGTCTGAAATCGTTCCCGCAGCTAGTGCATAATATTCCGTTTTTAAGCAGTGATAAGGATTTTTATCAATTAATATCACTTCAACATCAGGAGGTAATTGGTTTGGAAGAAGACGGTGAAGGATGCGCATACCCCCGTATCCGCCGCCAAGTAATACTAATTTTTTCATTGCGGATTTCCCCTTTATTAATAAATGATTAGCCATAACAAATTTTAAAATGAATTTCGAAAACTAAAAAAATTTATATAAAATGCCACTAAAAGTATAACGAATTTCGAAGTAAATCACAATATTTTCAGGAAAAAGAATATTTATGATAGTATTATTTTATTTAGTATAGCATTTTGGTGTAGTAAAGCATTTTCAATAGAATATCCTTATTTCGTTAAATATAAAAATTTTAAAAATTTTGATTCATGAATTTTTGTGTGAAAATGGACAAGCATACACTTTGACGATTGTACTTGTTATAAGGTAAAGTACTGATTGTGGAGGGAAAACTCGTGAAGCCGATTATCGAATTTTGTGTTAGTAATTTAGCTAATGGTTCCCAAAAAGCGTTGGAAATATTAGAGAAAGATCCCAACCTGGATATTATTGAATATGGTTGTTTAGGTTATTGTGGGAAATGTTTTGAATCATTATACGCATTAGTGAACGGGGAAGTTGTAACAGGAGAAACACCAGAAGAACTAGTGAAAAATATTTATCAATATCTAGAAGAAAATCCAATGTTTTAGAGTCAATAATGGGTGCCAATGTGCACCCATTATTTTCATAATAAAAAGTGATTCTGATTTGGCAAAAAAGATATGGACAAGCACTTTTTTTCTTGTTATGTTTAAAAGGTCGAAAAAATACTATTGAGGTGGAACAAAGTGACGAACATTTTATGGGGTATATTGGGTGTTGCGGTTATTTTTGTAATCGCTTTTATATTGTCTGAAAACAAAAAGAAGATTAATGTACGTACCATTTTAGGTGGGTTATCGATTCAATTAATATTTGCGTTTATTGTTTTAAAGTGGGAGGTCGGACGTCAAGCCTTTCAATGGATAACAAATAAGGTGCAAGATGTCATTAACTATGCTTCGGCTGGTAAGTCCTTTATTTTTGGTAGCTTAACGGATCCAAGCCAACCGACAGGATTTATTTTTGCTTTTAATGTATTAACGTTAATTATATTCTTTTCTTCATTAATTTCCGTGTTGTATTACCTTGGTATTATGCAATGGATCATTCGAATTATTGGTGGTGCTCTGTCTAAATTATTAGGAACGAGTAAAGCAGAGTCCATGTCGGCTGCAGCTAATATTTTCGTTGGCCAAACAGAAGCTCCACTAGTTGTTAAGCCTTATATTAAAAATATGACAAATTCTGAGTTGTTTGCTGTCATGACAGGTGGGTTAGCATCTGTTGCAGGTTCTGTATTATTCGGATATGCTGCATTAGGAATTCCGCTTGATTATTTATTAGCAGCAAGCTTTATGGCAGCACCTGCTGGATTAATAATGGCTAAAATGCTCGTACCAGAAACAGAAAAACCTGAAACATTAGATGAATTAAAAATGGAAAATGATGAAGATGCTGCAAATGTGATTGATGCAGCTGCAAAAGGTGCTTCTACTGGTTTACAGTTAGCTCTTAATGTTGGTGCAATGCTTTTAGCGTTTATCTCTTTAATTGCCTTAATTAATGGAATTTTAGGTGGAATTGGTGGCTTCTTCGGTGCTGAAAACTTAACGCTAGAATTAATTTTAGGTTATCTTTTCTCTCCACTTGCATTTTTAATTGGTGTTCCTTGGGATGAAGCATTACAAGCAGGTAGTTATATTGGTCAGAAGCTAATTGTCAACGAATTTGTAGCTTACTCAAGCTTTGCACCTGAAATTGAAAATCTTTCTGATAAAACAATAGCGGTTATTAGTTTTGCACTTTGTGGATTTGCAAACCTTTCTTCAATTGCGATTTTACTTGGTGGTCTTGGTGGACTTGCTCCAAATCGACGTCAAGACATTGCTCGTTTAGGTATTCGAGCAGTAATTGCAGGTACTTTGGCAAACCTGTTAAGTGCTGCGGTTGCTGGTATGTTTATTTTCTAATAAATAAAACTCTGTTAGATGATCAATTTTCGCGAAACAACTGTGGAAAAACAGTGAAACTTTAATATTTAATTAAAAAGCTCCTGGCAAAAAAACTTTTTTTGCCAGGAGCTTTTTATATGAAAACGGGGGATATTGTTATTGTTATCTTTTTGTTAACATTTTATACTAGTAAAAACAAATATTTTGGAGGAAGTTATGGGAGAATTTCGTTTTACCAAAATGCATGGACTAGGAAATAATTATATTTATGTTAATATGTTTGAAGAAACATTAGAGGAATCAAAGCTTTCTGAAATTGCAATTCAAGTATCAAATGTTCATACGGGAATTGGTTCTGATGGACTAATTTTAATTTGTCCATCAGATAAAGCACCTGTAAAGATGAGAATTTTTAATAATGATGGGTCAGAAGGGAAAAATTGTGGAAACGGCCTTCGCTGTGTTGCAAAGTATGCGTATGAGCATAATTTAGTTAACGAAACAAAATTTATGATTGAAACACTTTCAGGACTAGTTGAAGCTGAAGTTCATGTTAAAGATGGAAAAGTACAAAGTGTAACGGTAGATATGGGTAAACCAAAATTAAAAAAGAAAGACATCCCAATGGCTGGAGAAGAAAATGAATTAACAATTAATGAGCCAATTGAATTTAATGGGGAAACTTATAATGGAACAGCTGTTTCAATGGGGAATCCTCACATCATTTTTTATGTCGATAACATTGAAGAGTCCCCTGTTACATCATTAGGGCCTATTGTTGAAAAGGACTCTCGTTTTCCAGAAGGTGTCAATGTTGAATTTGTAGAAGTTGTCAATGAACAGGAAATTCATTTCCGTGTGTGGGAGCGTGGATCAGGAGTAACTCAAGCATGTGGTACGGGAGCTTGTGCAGCCGTTGTTGCATCTGTTTTAAATGGACATACTACTAAAGGGAAAGAAACAATTGTTCACTTAGCAGGTGGAGACTTAATCATTAAATGGCAGGAAGACGACAGAGTATTTATGACAGGTCCTGCTGAAACGATTTGTGACGGTACATTTTTTTATAAGTAAGCTTGTTATTTGAAGTTAAGTTAAATGGCAATGTATACTTATAAATAACAGATGGGAGGGATAAATATGTCTGACCTTATTACGTTAACAGAAGCGGCTGCTTTTCAAATAAAAGATATGATGAAAGAGCATGATGAAGAAGGAGCGTTTTTACGTGTAGGTGTAAAAGGCGGAGGATGCAGTGGTCTTTCATACGGTATGGGATTTGATCATGAGAATCAAGAAGATGACCATGTTCTCGAACAACATGGCATTACAATCTTGATTGACAAAGAAAGTGCGCTAATTTTAAAAGGAACAACCATTGATTACAAGCAATCTTTAATGGGTGGAGGGTTTACGATCGATAATCCAAACGCCATTGCTCAATGTGGATGTGGATCTTCATTTCGAACGTCAACAAATGCTGGAACACCTGAGGAATGCTAATATAATAAAACCTCAAACAGAGGATGATTCTGTTTGAGGTTTTATTTTTTTAGTACCGGATACTCTTATCCAAACATACTCGTACTGTGCATTGGCTGTAGGCGAGCTTTTGGATCAATATACGCTTTTGCATTATTAACAGCTGTTGGTGCTTCTCCAAATCCACTGGCAATTAGTTTTACCTTTCCATCATAGGTACATATATCCCCAGCAGCATAAATTCCTTTTATATTTGTTTCCATTTTAGAGTTAACTAAAATGGAATTTTTCTCAATTTCTAATCCCCAACTTTTAATCGGTCCAAGTGATGAGACGAAACCGAAGTTGACAATAACAGCATCTACATCCAGCACTTCTGTTCGGTCACCTTTTACTTCCTGTAACACTATTTGTTCAATTTGATTTTCCCCTATTAATTTTTCAGGAACAAAGGGTGTTAAAATTTCTGCCTTTGATTTCTTTAAGCTTTCGACACTATGTTCATGAGCACGGAATTTTTCGCGTCTATGAACGACAGTTACTTTTTCAGCAATTGGCTCAAGCATTAATGCCCAATCGACAGCAGAGTCTCCACCTCCACAGATTACAACACGTTTACCGGCAAATTGGTTCAAGTCATTTACGAAATAGTGTAAATTAGTTCCTTCATATTTTTCTGCTTCAGGTAGTTGTAATTTGCGTGGTTGGAAGGCACCATTTCCTGCTGTGATAATAATTGTTTTTGTATAATGAACTTCTTTATTTGTCGTTAATTTAAAGGTACCATCCTCTATTTTTTCCACATTTTGAACCTCTTGTTCGAGACATATAGTAGGATCAAACATCGACATTTGTTCTTTTAGATTATCAACAAGCTCTTGCGCTCTAATTTTTGGAAAACCAGCAACATCATATATGTATTTTTCAGGATATAGTGCTGAAAGTTGCCCACCTAATTGAGGTAAGCTCTCGATTATTTTCACAGAAGTTTGTCTCATACCCCCATAAAAAGCAGTAAATAAACCGACCGGTCCTCCACCTATAATTGTAATATCGTAAATTTTTTGATCTTCTTTCAAGATTAGCTCCCCCTCATGTCGTTCTTTTAAATTTTATAATAGCATAAATTAGACGGATTATCTTTAATAAGTTGTCGTATAACATTAGGAAATATTGTAAGAAATTGATGAAAAAGCTCGATTAGCTTCATCATAATTAAGAGTGTTATTTTAAAGAAAAAAAAGCTGACTTTTCTGAACTCATTTTTAAGGTTGAAAAACGTCGAATAAAGATATATTATGACTATAGGTATTTTGTTAAGATTTTATGAAATTATTTTTACAATTTTATGGATTCTTTTGTAAATGTAAGTGAAGATTTTCACAAACTTTTTTAATTTTTTGAACATATAGTGTTCGTACAAAACTATTTAAGAAAAGGTTGGTGTGTCCCATGAGAAAGCCTAAAGTAGTTATATTAGGTGCTGGTTACGGTGGGTTAATGACTGTAACTCGTCTTCAAAAAATGGTTGGTGTGAATGAAGCAGATATAACACTTGTAAACAAGCATGATTACCATTATGAAACAACTTGGTTACATGAGGCGTCTGCTGGTACTTTACATCATGATCGCTGTCGTTATCAAATTCAAGATGTTATTGATTCTAGCCGTGTAAATTTTGTACAAGACACAGTTAAGTTAATTAATAAAGACGAAAAGAAAGTTGTACTTGAAAATGGTGAGCTTGAATACGACTACCTAGTTGTTGCCCTTGGTGCTCATCCTGAAACATTCGGTATTCAGGGCTTAAAAGAATACGCTTTCACTATTTCTAACATTAATGCCGCTCGACAAATTCGTGAACATATTGAATTACAATTTGCTACTTACAACACTGAGGAAGAAAAAGATGATACTCGCTTAGCAATTGTCGTTGGTGGTGCAGGATTTACAGGTATTGAGTTTTTAGGTGAGCTTACAAACCGTGTTCCTGAGCTTTGCCGTGAATACGACATTGATCCTAAGAAAGTTCGTATTATCTGTGTTGAAGCAGCTCCAACTGCATTACCTGGCTTCGATCCTGAGCTTGTTGAATATGCAGTGGATCACTTACAACGAAAAGGCGTAGAATTTAAAATTGGTACTATGATTAAAGAATGTACACCAAATGGTATCGTTGTAGCAAAAGATGACCAAATGGAAGAAATAAAAGCAGGTACCGTTGTTTGGGCTGCTGGTGTTCGTGGTAACAGCATTATTGACGAATCTGGCTTTGAAGCGATGCGTGGTCGCGTAAAAGTAGAAAAAGACTTACGTGCTCCAGGTCATGATGATGTCTTCATTATTGGAGACTGTTCTTTAATTATTAATGAAGAAACAGAGCGTCCATATCCTCCAACAGCACAAATTGCGATGCAACAAGGAGAAGTATGTGCGAAAAACCTAGCTACACTTATTCGTGGTCAAGGTGAAATGGTTGAATTTAAACCTGATATTAAAGGAACAGTTTGTTCTTTAGGTGAAGATGACGCGATTGGTGTTGTATTTGGTAAAAAATTAGTTGGTTCTAAAGCTGCTTTTATGAAGAAAATGGTTGATAACCGTGCTTTATACATGGTTGGCGGAGCATCTTTAGTGATGAAAAAAGGTAAACTTAAGTTCTTTTAATGTAAAACATCATGTAAAATGAAGAGCAAAGGCATTTCGCTTTTGCTCTTTTTTATGCAAAAACATAGGAGGGATTTGAACTGAAAAAAGACCGTTCAAAAGTCTGGCTTGGCGTTTCTGGGATTGTTGTGAATGATCAGGGGGAATGGCTTGTTGTCAAAAAGAAGTATGGTGGTTTAAAAGGGAAATGGTCTTTTCCAGCTGGCTTTGTTCAAGAAAATGAATCCATAGAAGGAGCGGTTGTTCGAGAGGTAAAAGAGGAAACCGGAATTTTAGCTTCTGTTCAAGGAGTTATTGGCGTAAGAACTGGAGTGTTAGAAAAAGGAATTAGTGATAATATGATCATTTTTTTAATGAGAGCTCATTCTTCTCAAATTGTCATTCAAGAAAATGAAATAAGTGAAGCATGTTTCTGTTCACCTAACAAATTAGAACAAGATCCAGATTCTTCCCTTTTACTTGTTGAATTTGCTAAACGAAAGCCAAAAACATTAGATCCATACTATCATTTCAACCCAGGTGACCAATTTGGTTATAAGTCTTATACATTATTTTTATAATTTTCTAAAAAATAAGAAAATAAAAGAAAATGAAAGAAAAAGAGTGTTGTATTCGCTTACATAGAAGTTGTTGGCCAAATTCACGCCTTTCCAATTCGAATGAATACTTGATATATTATTTGAAAAGTAAAGGAGAGATGACGATGGCAACAACTAAGATTGAAAAAAAGAAGTGTCCTTATTGTTCTGGGAAAGGATATTTCCAGCTCGTATTAGGTGGCTCGGAAACATGCGAAAATTGTAAGGGAACAGGGAAATTGTCATAATATATTCATATCATCCATAATTGACTGTCAATCCTACATCCAGTACACTTAAAATGGTGTACTGGAGGTGATGGACATGCCAATGAGCTTACCTGTTTTAATAATTTCAATGCTTTTATTTTTAGTACTATTTTTTGGAATCGGATTTTTACTAAATATGTTACTTCGGATGTCATGGATCATGGCCATAATCTATCCAATCGTATGTATCTTTATTATAGATGAAGTTCGATTTATTGAATATTTCCAAACTCCAGCTGTTTCATTTCAAGCATTAGGTGAAAAAATATTATCTCTGGCATTTGCTGATATTCTAATTCTTGCCAGTGGTTTACTAGGTGCAATTCTATCAGGAATTGTCATAAAAATGTTAAGAAATCGTGGATATCAAATGTTTTAACAAAGGGGCTGTCCAAAAAGTCAGCTCCTTTTTTGTTTACTAAATTCGTTTGATTTTTATTACGGTGGCGGACGCTTTCCCGCGGGCGTATTGTCCAGCTCCGGCTCCTAGCATCTAGCGAACGACCCTCTCCCTCCCCTACGATAAGTCGACATCCACTCGATTCCTCGTGGTGTCTCCTTTATCTCAGTGCGGGAGAGTCTCCCGTTCGTACGACGCTTTTCAGTCGCCTTCGCTTTTCGGTTTTGTCCAGCTCCGGCTCCTAGCATCTAGCGAACGACCCTCTCGTGGTGTCTCCTTTATCTCAGTGCGGGAGAGTCTCCCGTTCATACGACGCTTTTCAGTCGCCTTCGCTTTTCTATAACCCTCCTCGACTCGCCAGTTCATCTGCGGGGTCTTCGGCTCGTGCTTTTCCCTAAAGGATAGCCGCAACCTTCACTACAATCAACCGATCTCTATTACAGATTTTGTAAAAAACGAGGTTAAAGTAGTTATAACCACTTGATGATAAATATATTTGCATTTCTTCTTCTTTCTTATTTCTCTTCTCTAAATAGTAAATAATGGAATTTAAACTAAAGCGAATAAGCATTTGTAATTTTGGAAACGATTAGTTGTGAGAGGAGTGAATAGGAAAAAAATGAAATGTATAAGAACATGGTCAAGAAGAATCTTTATGACCGCATTATTACTAGGAGCATTACTTACAACATATGAAGCTGTTTCAGGTGTAAAAGCTAAAGAGATTGTTAAATGGGGAATGGAACAGTTAGAAGTAACACATGGAATGAAATGGATACAGCTTGTCGATAAGTCATTACCAACATTACCTGTTACAAATATGAAACTTTCATCAAGTGGTGAAACAATAAATGAGTCACTTACATTAGAAGAAATGGATTGGTCTAAATATCCTAAAAAAACAGTAGTAGCTACAGGCTATACAGCAGGCTATGAGTCAACCGGAAAGAAACCAGGGCATCCTGAATACGGGATTACATATTCTGGTGTCAAGGTAAAAAGAGATTTATTTTCAACGATTGCGGCTGATTTAGATGTTTTTCCAATTGGAACTATTTTATTTATTCCAGGGTATGGTTATGGAGTAGTAGCAGATAAAGGCTCTGCTATTAAAGGAAATAGACTTGACCTTTATTATAATACGGTAGAAGATGTGTACAAACAATGGGGGAAGAAAAAGGTAGATGTTTATGTAATTCAAATGGGAAATGGAAAGTTAAAGGAAGAAGATTTAAGAAGATTAAATGAAAATGAGTCAATGCAAGTATTTCGAGAAAAAATAATAAAAGAATCCAAAAGTTAAAGTAATTCACATTATTGCAAACAAAATATAAACAAAAAAGGGTGTTCAAAAATAATATAAAGGTTTTTGAACACCCTTTTAAATACTAGGATGTAAAATGTCTGTTAACTGTTGAAGTCCTTTAAGTAATCTAGGAGATGGACGGCAAAATAAAGCTTCTTCAAGTAAATAAATGTTTTTGTTTTTTACAGCCTTCATTCGTTCAGCATTCTCTCTTTTTAATACGTGTTCAATTTTCATTTTCTCCTGCTTTACACCAACCCAAACTAAACAAATGTAATCTGGATTTCTACTTTGGACATCCTCCCAAGTTGTTTGAACACTTGCTAGTTCAACATCTTCAAAGCAATTTCGTCCTCCAGCTAGCTCACATATTTCCGTTAACCAGTTCACTTTGCCAGGTGTAAAAATTGGTTTTGGCCACCATTCAAGATATATACTTGGTCGATACGATATTTTAGAGGAACTATTTCTATATTTTTCTATTTCTCGCTCAAATTCTTCTGCTTTTTGAATGGCTTTTACCTCAATTCCAACTGCTTTTCCGACTTTTAATAGATCCTTTTTTATATCATTTAAGCTTTGAGGGTTTAAGACTAATTGAGGTATCCCTCTTTTTTCTAATTCCTCTACATTTCGCTCCATTCCTGGAACACTTAAGGAAGAAAGGACGAGATCTGGTTGTAATTTCTCTAGCTTATCGATATCAATGGACAAGTCTGGTCCAAGTCGAGGAAGATGCTGAATTTCCTTTGGCCAATCGGAATCATTATCTAAGGCAACTAAATGATCAGTTATACCTAACCATTCAACAATTTCGGTATTACTTGGGCAGATGGATATCAATCTCATATATTCTCACCTACATGACAAATAAATAATATAAAAGGATTGTAAGGAGGATACCAGTTAAACCACCGAATAAAACTTCAATAGGTTGATGACCAAGTAGCTCCTTTAATTTTTTTTGCTTTTCTTGCTTTTCCGTTTTTGGCCATACTTTTGCTTCTTCGACAAATCGATTGAAGTCCGCTACTAATTGGTTTAATACAGTAGCTTGTTCTCCAGCATGTCTTCTTATTCCCGAAGCATCAAACATGGTGATTATAGCAAATACTGCAGAAACAGCAAAAATAGATGAACCTAAACCACTTTCAATAGCTACTCCTGTTGATAAAGCAGTTACAGCGGCAGAATGAGAGCTTGGCATACCACCTGTACTAGTTAAAAGCGACCAATCAAGTTTTTTCGAGCCTATATATTGAATCGGTACTTTAATAAATTGAGCAAAAAGTATGGAGAAAAGTGCTGCTAAAAGCGGAAAGTTATAAAGTAAATCCATGGTGTTCATTTGCATCCTTTCAATTGTTAAATAATGTGAAAGTCATGTTATAATTCCTTCATATTAGATTTAAGGGGTGGCTTTAATGAACGATTATCCCATTGGAATATTATCAGTTTTTTGTGAAATATAATGAAGGGGATTACTATACATGCCATGATTTATTAGAGGCCATTTGGTTATCCGATAAGAAGAATTTATTTGTAAAAGGATTATTACAAATGTGTGTTGGCCTATACCATTATAGTTATGGAAATATAAAAGGTGCGAGGTTAATGCTCCAATCAGCCCTTCATTATTTACAGCCTTATCGTCCATTTTATTGGTCATTGAATATTGAGAAAATCATCAATTTTATAGAAAATTGTTTAATCATTATACCAAAAAATATTGATAGTGTCCCGTATAGTCTTAAAAATCAACTTCCAATACTTCCTACTCTATATTTATATATGGAGCAAAAGTCGTAAAGAACGAGAAGTTTCGTTATAATGAGATAGGAAAACATACGGGGGTGAAGGATATGTTTCATATTCAAGCAAAACTAGATATTCAAGCTGAAATTGACACACTAGTCATCGGATTATTTCAGCAAAATAAACCGTTAACAGGTATCATAAAAGAATTAGATGATCACTTAAATGGCCAAGTTCATTCACTAATCAAATCTGGAGACATTTCGGCAAAGGTAAAGGAAATATCCAAAATTTTCCCTTTAGGACAACTAAATGTTAACCGTATTTATTTCGTTGGTCTAGGAAAAAAAGAGAAATATGATAAAGAGTTAGCAAAAGAAACTTTTGGTAAAATATTCCGATCGTTACAATCAGCAAACCTTGAGAGTGCTCATATTATCCTTGAATCTTTTACGAATGAAAAAATTTCTTTATTGGATGCAGCCTACGTTTTAGGTGAAGCGCTTCCATTATCGACTTATAAAGTGAAAGACTATAAGCAAAAGCCAAATATTCCAGAAAAACATATTAAAGAGTTAACAATTATAGTCGAAGGTGAAAATGAAGAATTGCAAGAAATGCTAACATATGGATATGCTTTCGGTAAAGGAACAAATTCTGCAAGAACATTAGTGAATATGCCAAGTAATTTATTAACGGCAACAGAATTAGCTCAATATGCAATAGAGCTCGCTCAAAAATACCAATTTGAAATCGAAGTTTTAGAAAAAGAAACGATGGAACAGCTTGGTATGGGGGGGATATTGTCTGTTAATAAAGGTTCAACTGAGCCTCCTAAAATGATTGTTTTAAAATATCAAGGGAAAGAAGAATGGAAAGATGTCATTGGATTAGTAGGTAAAGGAATTACATATGACTCTGGAGGATATTCTATAAAGCCGAAAGATGGACTTGTTAATATGAAATCAGATATGGCTGGTGCAGCTGCAGTATTAGGCGCTATGGAAATTATCGGAGAGACAAAGCCAAAGCAAAATGTAGTAGCGGTCATTCCTGCAACAGATAATATGATAAGTGGTAGTGCTATGACTCCTGACAATGTCATAACAACGATGAATGGAAAAACCGTCGAGGTATTAAATACCGATGCTGAAGGACGCTTAGCACTTGCAGATGCCATCACATATGCTAAGCATCATAAAGCAGAATATATTGTTGATGTTGCTACATTAACTGGCGGAATCATTATTGCACTCGGAACACATACTACTGGTGCGATGACAAATAATGAATTGTTGTTTGAACAGGTATTAGAAGCCTCGCATGAATGTGGTGAAAGAATTTGGAGACTGCCGATTATTGAATTAGATAGAGAACGTGTACGGAAAAGTCAGATGGCTGACTTAAATAACTCACCTGGACGCGAAGGACATGCTATTATGGCTGGTGTCTTTTTAGAGGCTTTTGCTGAGGATACCCCATGGGTTCACCTTGATATCGCAGGTACTGCCACAACTTCTTCTAATAATAATTTAGGTCCAAAAGGAGCAACAGGTGTGATGACCCGTACATTAGCAGCATTTGTCGAGCGATTTGAACCAATTAAATAAAAATAAAAAAGAGCCTAACAGACTTTGGATTGTTGGGTTCTTTTTATTTTTTGAGTAGTATATTAAACCAATAAAAAATAAAGGGGGATAAATTTTTTAAATATTTTATATTTTATTTTATTCATAATATTTTTCTGTTCTTCTCAAACCATTTTTATACTTTGTTAAAATCTATTAAATTAAATATATTTAACACTTATTCTATTAAATATTTTTATACTTTACTCTACTAATATAGTAATAAATTAAAAAATATTATTGACACCTACAAAAAAATTATGTTACATTTGATTACGTTGTTTTAATTCTCTACTACATTAGCAAACTAAAGTATTTGGGGGTTACAACATGAATTCAGTCATCATTGCCGTACTTATCATGCTTATACTTAGTTTATTCAGAATTAATGTTGTCTTTTCTCTCGTAATTGGAGCATTAGTTGGAGGGATTTTAGGAGGGCTAACGATAGATGAATCCATTTCCTCATTTACGGAAGGGCTTGGGGGAAATGCAACAGTAGCTTTAAGCTATGCCGCATTAGGGGCATATGCTGTTGTTATTTCCAAAACAGGGCTTCCTGATGCAATGGTTAAATGGGCCATTAAATTAGTGGGGAAAAAGGAAGATTCGAGGCAAAAGAATTTGTCAAAAGCACTTATTCTATTTGTTATCTTAATCATTTCTATTTTTTCACAAAATGTCGTTCCGATTCATATCGCGTTTATCCCTGTATTAATTCCACCATTATTAAAGGTTTTTAATGAGCTTCAGATTGATCGAAGACTTGTGGCTACTGTCATTACATTTGGATTAACCGCTCCTTATATTTTATTACCAGTTGGATTTGGTGCAATATATCATCAAATAATCCAAGATAATATGGCTTCAAGTGGGTTTAATATTAATTTAACGGAAATTCCAAAAGCCATGGCTATTCCGGTAATAGGTATGCTAATAGGTTTATTAATTGCTGTTTTCTTTAGCTACCGAAATGAGAGAAAATACGAAAATAAAGAACTAGACACCAACGGTCAAGAGAAAACATATACAAACAAAAGTATTGTATTTGCCATTCTTTCTATCGTCATTTCTTTATCGGTTCAATTGTATTTATCTCAAGTGATGGAAGTTAATAGCATGATTATTGGAGCTCTTATTGGTATTTTGATTATCTATATTAGTGGAGAACTAAACTTTAGAGAATCGGATGATTTACTAACAGATGGAATGAAAATGATGGCTTATATTGGTTTTGTTATGATTAGTGCATCTGGATTTGCTAACGTGTTAAAAGAAACTGGAGAAATTGAGACACTCGTTCAATCATCAGCTCAGTTAATTGGAGATAACAAATCGTTAGCAGCATTTTTAATGCTTTTAGTAGGATTACTTATTACAATGGGGATTGGTTCATCATTTTCTACGATTCCAATTATTGCTACTATTTTCGTTCCATTATGTATGGAGTTGGGCTTTAGCCCGTTAGCCACTATTGCTATCGTTGGTACTGCTGGTGCATTAGGCGATGCAGGTTCACCAGCATCCGATAGTACGTTAGGTCCGACATCTGGTTTAAATGCGGATGGTCTTCATAATCACATTTGGGATACTTGTGTACCAACCTTTATTCACTATAACCTTCCTTTAATTGCTTTTGGTTGGCTAGCAGCTATCATTTTATAAAAAAAATGGATCGCCATTTGTGCGATCTTTTTTTGTTTGCTCTTGTTAAGCAAGTACCTTACTTTTTAGTTTTGTTTGACAACGTTTATATTGCTCTAGTAATTGCTCATCATCCAATTCATAAATCGTTTCCATCAATTCTGGATTTTTTTCAATAACCTTCTTTTCGTACATTTCCCTATCTTTTTCCGATAAAAAATATTTTTTTAAAGTAATCATTCATTCCCCTCCTCCAATTTTTTAACTTACTATATTTATTTATCGTCAAGAATAATGGGATTCAAAACTTCTCTCTCTCTCAATATTATGAAAAATTATGTGACTTTTTTCAACAATATTCGATTTAAATTTAATAATTAAGTATTGAATTAAAATAATCTATAGGTATATATTGGAATTAAAAGGGGTGATGTATAAAAATGGAATGGTTTAAACTTAACAAAATACTAGCTTTATCTGTTTTTGCTGTGTTCATTTGTTTTAGTATTTTTGGCTATATTTTTTTTGATATGTTTTCAGCAAAAAAGACGGTCGATTCTAAAATTGAAGAATTACCAATATCTTCGGAATTGAAATTTCAATCCAATACCATTGAATACAACCCTTTTGGTGATCAAAAAACAAAATTAATAGAAAAAGATATTCAACACTATATTCATGGAATGTCCCATCAAAAAGTAAAAGCTGAAGAAAAGTGGGTTCATTACACGATAACAGAGGAACGCATTCAGTTTTTACTTGAAGTTGTGCAAAATGGAGACTATGAGTATAAAGACTTATATCTTGATATATTAACAAGATGGTCAAAGGGAGATTTTTCTCAAGCAGATAAGGATCATAATGTTGTTTGGCAATTACTTGGTGGTTCTGTTGGAAAAGCAACAGGTATACTAACAAAAGAAGAGGAACAAGCCTATTTGGAAAAATATAAATCGGTGCGAAAATAAAACACCTATAAAATATTGGAGGAAGCAAATGTCTGATTTATTGTGTGAAGATTTCTATTTATTAAGTATTAACCGAGAAAATGGGGAGCACCTTCATTCCTACGTATATGGTGGAATCGTTTTAGCTGGTCTTTTTGATTTACATCGTTCGAATGATATTCAAATTGAAGAAGAGAAGATTTATTTGCTAAGAAATGTTGATTACCCCCATTCTTTTTTACAAAAATTAATGAATCACTTAAATTTAATGCCAAATGGTTACAAGATGCAAGATTATATCCAAAACATTCTTTTTGATAAAAGAGAACTTAAAAAACAATTAGAAAATGAATTGTTGATGAAAGGTACAATGGAAAAGAAACAAAAAAAGCTTCTTTCTTTTTTTACATATGAATATATAAAGATAGTGAAAATTGAACGAATTGAAAGATTAAAAGAACAAATACGTCATCGAGTTTTAAATAATGAACAAGAAGATTCTTATTTAGATTCACTCATTCTCTTAATATCGATTTGTAAAATGGAGGAATTAATTTTCTCAATTGGAGAATTACAGCTAGCAAAAGAAAAAATAAAAATGATTTTGAAAGAACAAAATAGACTTAAATCTATTCCTATTCAAACGATTGATTCTCCTACTATTCTTACATATATAGATGCTGGATGTGATACCGGTGATGGGGGAGGGTGTGATTAAAAGAAATTAATTGAACTTTCAATGTATTGGTGTATAATGGCTAAGTATTCACAAAAGATTGGAGAAGCCATCATGAAAAATACTAATGAATTTAAGCAGTTATTGACAAATAAATTTTGGGCTGGATGTATCGCTATTTTTTGTTCAATTTTATGGGGAAGTGCTTTTCCAGTACTAAAAATAAGTTATGTAGAATTAGGGATTGCATTAGACGATTTAGCAGCAAAAATTGTTTTTGCTGGTATGCGCTTTCTACTTTCAGCCATTATACTACTAGGAATGATGATGATACTTAATAGAAAGAAGCTGAAATTAAGAGTTACATACATACCTTATGTATTCACTTTAGGCATACTATCTACAAGCTTACAATATTTTTTCTTTTACAATGGGTTATCCAATACATCTGGAATGAAGGCAGCTATTTTAAGTTCAAGTGGCATCTTTTTTGTCGTTTTACTCGCACACTTTATTTATAAAAACGATCAATTAGACTTTCGAAAATTAGTTGGATTAGTGGTTGGGTTTAGTGGAATTATTTTAGCAAATTGGGGAGCTAATTTTACTTTACAATTTTCACTTTTTGGTGAAGGGTTTCTATTAATGTCAGGGTTAGTTAGTGCATTTGGAACCTTTTTAGCCAAGCGTTTATCGATGGATATTCACCCTTTTGCACTAACCGGCTGGCAAATGCTCTTTGGTTCTATTATCTTGCTAGCAGTTGGAACACCAAATTTAAAAGAAGGTGCTATGTCCTTTACACCTTTTGCAACAGGATTGTTAGTATACGCAGCATGTTTATCAGCAGCGGCTTTTGCACTTTGGTTCTCTTTACTTAAGTATCATAAGGCTGGAGAAATTTCGTATTATAAGTTTGTCGTTCCTATCGCAGGAGCGATTTTATCTTCCGTATTTTTGCCGAGTGAACAGTTTAGCTTAAATGTACTATTAGCATTATGTCTTGTTTCATCAGGAATTTTCTTTGTTAATCGAACGGATAAAGAAAATAAAAGTGTTATGACTAAAGAATATCAATTATATAAACAACATCTGTAAAGTATGTAAAAATAAAAGGTGTTCAACAAAGAGTTGAACACCTTTTATTTTAAATTTTATTTTATTAAGCGTTAGCTAGTTTTTTTTCCAATGCATTTTCAACCGGTACGTATTCATAACCAAGGTCACGTGCAACTGCTTCATATGTGATTTCACCGTTTGCTACGTTAACACCAGCTTTGATTGCACTGTTTTCAGCAATTGCCTGATAAGCGCCCTTGTTAGCAATTTGAAGAGCATAAGGTACTGTTACGTTTGTAAGAGCGATTGTTGAAGTGCGAGGAACTGCACCAGGCATATTTGCAACAGCGTAATGAACAACTACATGCTTTTCATAAGTAGGATTGTCATGAGTTGTAACATGGTCAATTGTTTCCACAATACCGCCTTGGTCAATCGCAACGTCAATAATGACAGAGCCTGGTTTCATGTTCTTAACCATTTCTTCTGTTACAAGCTTAGGTGCCTTTGCACCAGGAATTAATACCGCACCAATTAATAAATCAGCTTCTGCAACTGCTTGTGCGATGTTGAATGGATTAGACATTAATGTTTTAATGCTGTTACCGAAAATGTCGTCTAATTGACGTAGACGATCTGCACTTAAATCAATAATTGTTACATCTGCTCCTAAGCCAATTGCGATTTTAGCTGCGTTTGTACCAACAACTCCACCGCCAATAATTGTAACTTTTCCACGATTAACACCAGGTACACCAGAAAGAAGAATTCCTTTACCACCATTTGTTTTTTGAAGGAACTGGGCGCCAATTTGAGAAGCCATACGACCAGCAACTTCACTCATTGGTGTTAAAAGTGGTAAAGAACGACCGTCTGTAACTGTTTCATAAGCAATTGCAAGTACTCCTTTTTCTTTAAGAGCCTTTGCAAGCTGTGGTTCAGCAGCAAGATGTAAATAAGTAAATAAAATTAATCCTTCACGGAAATAATCATATTCTTCAGGAAGTGGCTCTTTTACTTTCATAACCATGTCCGCTTCCCAAACTTTTTTCACATCTTCAATAATTTCAGCACCAGCTTGAGCATAGTCTTCATTTGTGAAACCGCTTCCAAGGCCAGCATCTTTTTCAATTAATACACGATGTCCTGCATTTACAAAAGAAATGACACCAGCAGGTGTTAAAGCTACACGGTTTTCGTTATTTTTTATTTCACGAGGCACACCAATAATCATGTGTACACTTACCCCCTTATATTTAAAAAGTGATTTCATGTCAATTTAACTTAAGTATAATTCTTTTTTTATTTGTCATCTTCGTGAAAAAAAGAGAATTAAAGAAAATGCATTTGTGAAAAATCACAAATGCATTTTATCAACTTTAATATCAAGATAAATGGTCATTTTTTGATTTGGATTATTTAAATCAATCTCAGCAATTTGGGCAATTCGTTTTAAACGATAGCTAAGCGTATTGATATGAACATTTAATTGTCTTGCTGCGACATTCACATTACTGTCATGATCTAAAAATACTTCGAGTGTCTCCACTAAATTAGTATGATGCTTTTGATCATATTCCTTTAATTTATTTAGTGAATAATTCACAAACCCGTCTTTTTTTCTCTTTTCGTAAAATAAATCTAAATATTGATAAATTCCTAGTTCAGAATAGGAATCTAAGCCATCTGTTTCATGAGGAAAACGATCTTTAATAGAAAGAACAGAAAGAGCTTCACGATAGCTTTTTTCAATATTCGTTAAGTCTGTATAAATACCACCAATACTTGTTTTCACTTGTTGTATCATAAATCGTTCCTTTAGTTGGGTAACAGTCCAATTCAAAAAGCTTTTTAAATCTTGTAAAGGCTGGGTTTCATTAGGTGCAATTAACATAATGATTTGATCAAAATCTATCGTTGATAATAAAGTTTGGACCTTTTGTGTCGTTTGTAATAAATATTGAAGCTGCTTTTCGATGGATTCTGTAATCTCAGATTGAAACTTTAGAATTAATACAGAGTATACAGCTGGTAAGGAAAGATGTAGCTTATGAAAACCTTCTTGAATTTCTTCATAAGAAGAAATATGGCCTGTTAGTAGCTTCCAGAAAAATTCTTGGTTTCTTTCTTCTATTTTTGTTTTTCTCGCTTGTAGATTTAATAGTTTATTTTTTACTGCTTTGGCTGCCATCTTGAGTAATTGGAGCTCTTCTTCTGAAAGTGTTTTTTGTATTTCTAGTGCCCAAATAAAACCGAGAACTTCATTATTTCGCCAAATTGATATGGCGACACGATTTCCTAAGCCAACCTCATCGATTTGTTTAACTCTAACAGGTTCATCTGTTTTTAAAAGATTTTGTATAATTCCATCCTTCCAAAGATTATTGATCACCTTTTCTGGAACTCTACGACCAATAATTGTAGAAATACGAGCTGGATCTGTACATTCATCATGTGTACTATACGCAAGTAAACGATGGTTGACATCTTCAATTGTAATTGGACATTCCAAAACCTCACTTATTCGTTCGGCGATATCCTCTAAACGATCGAAGCTATATTTAAATGGGTCTTTCATTTTTATTTTCAACCCTTTCAAGTATTTAAATGCTATTTAAGAATAGATAAAACTTTGAAATAAAATAGTTAAATAAAAATGTAATATGAAAAAATCCACATTTTATTCATATATGATTATAATCCTATTATAATTAAGTTTGTGGATTTTAACAAAAGTTTAATGAATCTTTTTAGTAATTTCACAAAACGAATTTTTGTATAAAATTTTATTATATTAATATATTTGAAAGCGTTAACAATAATAGGGGTGAGTACATACGCTATGATGGACATTATTAGTAAGATTAATGGATTTTTATGGGGAACTCCAAGTTTAATTTTACTATTTGGAACAGGTTTATTTTTAACGATTGTTCTTCGTGGTTTACAATTTCGAAAATTATTATATGCATTTAAGCTTGGCTTTACGAATCAGCAGGAATCAAAAGATGCTGAAGGTGATGTTAGTAACTTTAAAGCACTAATGACTGCGTTAGCAGCTACAATTGGAAATGGTAATATTGCAGGTGTGGCAACAGCAGTTACGCTTGGCGGACCAGGGGCAATATTTTGGATGTGGATGGTTGGTTTATTAGGAATGGCGACAAAATATGCAGAAGCGCTTTTGGCGATGAAATATCGTATTAAAAATGAAAACGGTGAATACTCAAGCGGACCTATGTATTATGTTGAACGAGGTCTTGGTAAAAAATTTAAATTTTTAGCGATTGCTTTTGCCTTTTTTGGTGCTTTTGCTGCATTAGGAATTGGAAATAGTGTTCAATCCAATACAATAGCAGATGTGGCAAAAGATAGCTTTGGAATTAGCGGTTGGGTAACAGGAATTGTTTTAGCAGTATTAACAGCGTTAATTGTATTTGGTGGAATTCAAAGAATTAGTACAGTTGCTGGCTTCTTTGTTCCTATTATGGCCGTGTTATACATAGGTGGTGCCTTACTTATTTTAGCGATTAACTATGACCAAATAATACCTGCATTTGAAATCATTTTTCATTATGCCTTTAATCCTGTAGCTGCTGCTGGTGGATTTGTTGGAATTACAGTTATGGAAGCAGTAAGAAGTGGCGTTTCAAGAGGGATTTTCTCAAACGAAGCTGGATTAGGTACTGCTGCTTTAATTGCTGGTAATGCGAAAGCAGAGCATCCGGTTAAACAAGCACTAGTTGCGATGACGGGAACGTTCATAGTTACAATCATTGTTTGTACGATGACAGGATTAGTTCTAGTGATAACAGGTTTTTGGGATGCATCAGGCGGATTCATTTCCGGTGTTACCCATGACCCAAATTTAGATGGTGGTGCTTTAACATCTGCAGCCTTTGCTTCTGTTTTAGGAATGGCTGGGGAATACATTGTTGCATTTTCTGTTGTGTTTTTTGGATTTTCAACAATTGTAGGTTGGTATGTTTATGGTGAAAAATGCTTTGAATATCTTGTAGGCACAAAAGGAATTTTAGGATATCGCTTTGTATACATCCTTGCATGTGGTCTAGGTGCAGTAGCCAACCTGTCAATTGTTTGGGCATTTGCTGATATGGCCAATGCCTTAATGATGATTCCAAACTTAATTGCTCTATTATTACTGTGGAAAGTTGTTGTGAAGGAAACAAATGATTACTTTGAAAATCACTACCAAAAAAATGATATGAAAAAAGCAAGCTAATAATAAGGCTGTCCCTTAAAAGTGTGTTGTTCACGTATGGGACAGCCTCTTTCTCTTTTATCTATTCTTTTTTAAAATAAAATGTAGAGTTAATCAAGGAAAAGGTGATTTAATATGAATTATTATATTGTAACAGGTGCTTCAAAAGGATTAGGCGAAGCAATTGTTCGTGAGTTATTTAAGGAAGAAAATACAATCATTGGTATTTCAAGAACAATAAATAAACAATTAGTAGATGATGCTAATAATAATGCTGTACCTTTTTATTCGGAAATGTGTGACTTGGCAGATGAAAAAACGATTACAAAATTAATGAATCGAGTGTTTTCCTTTATTGATGAAAATAAAGCTGAATCGGTGACGCTCATTCAAAATGCTGGAGTCATAGATCCAATTAAGCCTGTTGGAAAAATGGATGAGCAGGAATTAATTCAAAATGTCCATGTCAATCTTTTAGCACCCATGATTATTTCAAATCAATTTGTTCAAAAATTCCAATCCTATAAAGGGAAAAAAGTGATTGTTCATATAACATCAGGTGCAGCAAACAGAACCGTTCATGGATGGAGTTCTTACTGTAGTACAAAAGCTGGGTTAGATATGTTTACGAAAACATTTGCTTTTGAGCAATACAAGGAATCTTATCCAGTCAAAGTAATTTCCTTTTCTCCAGGTGTTATGGATACGGACATGCAAAAGGTAATTCGTTCCTCTAGTGAAGAAGATTTTCAGGATTTAAAAACGTTCCAAAAATATTTTGAAAATGGGATGCTGCGCTCTCCAGATCTTATTGCAAGTAAATTAATAGAATTGTTGAACTCCAATTTTGAAAGCGGAAAAATTTACAACATTAAAGAGATGCTTCCATAAGTGTTGGAGGTGTAGTAGGTGGGGTTCAGGATATACTTAGTGGAAGATGAAAAGCATTTGAATGCTGTATTAACAAGCTACTTAAAAAAAGAAGGTTGGGAGGTTCAATCATTTTACGATGGAGTATCAGCGCAGAAAATGATTGAACAAAAACCACATCTTTGGATATTAGATATTATGCTTCCAGATATGGATGGTTATCAATTAATAAAAGAAATAAAAAAACATGACCCTGCTATCCCAGTCATTTTCATCAGTGCAAGGGATCAAGATTTAGATAAAATATTAGGCTTAGAGTTAGGCAGTGATGATTATTTAGCAAAGCCTTTTTTACCAAAGGAGCTAGTCATTCGTACACGAAAATTATTAGAGCGTATTTATCCAAATGAACAGGAAAAGGTTATTTATGGACCATATACGCTAGATGAAGAAAAGCGCCTCGTTTTCTTGGAAAATCAACCAATCTCTTTAACATCTAAAGAGTATTCTTTATGTTTTCTATTCGTAAAAAATATTGGTAGAGCATTTTCTCGAGAAGAAATTTTAAATATCGTTTGGGGAGATGACTATTTTGGCTCCGATCGTGTCGTAGATGATACTGTACGTCGTTTACGAAAAAAAATGCCACATTTAAAGATTGAGACGGTTTATGCATATGGGTATCGATTGGCTTAATCATTTTCGAAATCGACCGATTCGGGAGCAATTGTTATTTATTTTTATTAGCTTTATTTTACTAATTGGCCTTACATTTGTTTTCATCATCCCTGTTAAATTAAACTCGTTTTTTACAAATGAAATGTTTAAGTCCATTGAAGAAGCGCAAGGCTTAATCTCTTCTGACCGAGAGCTATCGTCGTTAAAAAGTGAACCGGAACGCCAAACGATTCGTTCTGTTCAACATCTATTTTTCGAACCAAATGGAACATTTTATCGGGGAGAAGAGTTTTCGGCAAATACTCTTCGTATTTTATATAATCAGGCTGTCAATCAAGAAGAGGTCTCAAAGCGTTATGTACTAGATGTCAATGGAGAAGAAATGCTTTATGTCATTTCAAAACGAAATTTTAATGGAATTCCAATTTATCAAGTGTCTTATTTATGGGATGCTTATCGAAAGGAAGTTGTAAGCACATTATTAAGACAAATTTACCTCATATTCTTTTTAATCTTAATTGGTGGAATTGTTCTATCATTCTTTTTATCCAATTGGTTCGTTAAACCATTAATGATTATAAGTAATCATGTAAAGCATATTGCAAAAAAGAAATGGGATCACGAGCTACAAATCAATCGAAAGGATGAAATTGGAACGTTAGCTGAATCGATAGAAATGATGCGAAAGCAGTTAAAAACTCAAGATGAAACACAACAAAAAATGCTTCAGCATATTTCTCATGATTTAAAAACACCAGTTATGGTTATTCGAAGCTATGCTGATTCACTAAAAGAAGGATTATATCCAGCTGAAACGTTAGAAGGTACTGCGGACATTATTGAAAAAGAAGCGGTAAAGCTCGAAAAGAAAATAGGAGATTTATTATATTTAACAAAACTCGATTATTTAGCGACGAAAGGTTCGATTGTAGAAGATGTTCGCTTAAAAGCAGTCATTGAACAAGTCATTAAGCGACTCCATTCAAAGAGATTGGACGTAAATATATCTTTGCAAATGGCTGATGTCATCATAAAAGGAGACCGTGAACAATGGACTATATTCTTTGAAAATTTGATAGATAACTTTTTAAAATATGCGAAATCTCATATTATACTCAAAGTAGAAGAAAATAATCAGCAAATTGTTGGAACGTTTTTTAATGATGGAGAGCCGATTGATGAAGATATTCTTCAACATCTTTTTAAGCCTTATGTCAAAGGGAAAAAGGGTCATTACGGTTTAGGATTAGCTATTATGAATCGAATTGCCGAATTACATAAGGCAAAACTCTCAGCTCGTAATATAAAAAATGGAGTAGAATTTAATCTCATTTGGCTAAAAAACAGCAATCGTCAATAGCGATTTGCTGTTTTTTTAATAAAAGATTGTTGTTTTTCTATTGAATAAACAAGTGTTTTCGCTTCATGAGGACGCTTTCCTCGGGCGCATTGTCTAGCTTCGGCTCCTAGCGTCTAGCGAACGATTCTCTCCCTCCCCTACGATAAGTCGATATCTGCTCGTTTTACTCACAGTATCTCCTTTATCTCAGTGCGGGAGAGTCTCCCGTTCGTACGACGCTGGGCAGTCGCCTCCGCTTTTCTGTATTGT